>JGI12316J15309_10007375_pt1 | contig 87950 bp, 57 predicted proteins | sample MarCyaLeptolynsp_FD_15309 | JGI IMG/M metagenome (IMG submission 15309)
GCCGTGAAAGCCCACCCACATCGTGCGGCCGATATCGCGTTCGAGGGTCATCGACGGCAGTCTACCCGGGCCCCCGGACACTGGCACCAGCGGGCCTAGTGACCTGGAACAGGTATTCGTCGGAGAACTCTCCGGTCCCCTCCACGCGCTAGCGTCGTTGCTCTTCGGTCACTTGGGCCCACCAAACTCCCTCCTCGCGCCTCGCCATCACGCGGATGGGCCGCGGACATTTCCCAACAATACCTGTTCCAGGTCACTAGTTGCCGACGGTTGGCTCCGGCGAAATCGCGCAGGTAAGCGGCACCTCGGGGCACGCGTTGCCGAACGTCGGGCTCAGGCGCACGCGAATGAGCTCGCCAACGGCGACCGCCGCGTCCTTGCGAAACAGCAAGAACGTGTCGTTGCGCGGCCCGAGGAGTCCGGCGGACGCGATCGTAAAGGTGCTCTCACACTCTTCGACCCGGGCGGCCAGGGGCGCGTCTTCGCCAAATCCGGCCACGTACTGGCGCTGGTTCGTGCCGCCGACAATCGCCCACGTGCACGGCGGATCGCCGGGCGACACCGCCGGCACCGACGCTTCCGGACACACGCCGGCGTCGGTCACCGCTACGGTGCAGTCGACGCTGCGCGCCGCGAGCACGGTGCGGTTCGCGCACGCCAGCGGGTCGAGCGAGCCCTCGGCCTCGCACTGGGCGTAGGCTTCGCACAGCTCACCGGGCACGGCTTCTGCCTCGTCCGGCGCTCCCTCTACGTTGCAGGGGCCCTCGAAGCCGCCGCCGTTGACGTCGTCGCAGGTTCTCGCGCCGACGAAGCACACGTCGTTGCCGCCGACATCGACCGTGGCGTAGCAGCGATCCACCGCCGGAAAGGGCTGCCCGTCGCAGTTGGTATCCGTGCCGTCGCAGACCTCCGCGGCCCCCGGATTCACGTCGGGGTTGTCGGGTGCGCAGTCCGGCGCCACCGGATTGCACGCCGGCAACTTGGTGCCGCACGTCGTGTACAGGTCCTCGTCGGCGTCGAAGCCATCGTCGCACTCGGCGTTGCAGTCGTTGTCGATGCCGTCGCAGATCTCTGGTGCGTCGGGATTGATGGCCGCGACCTCGTCGTTGCAGTCGATCGTCAGCTCGGCCGGCTCTTCGAGGCACACGCTGCTCGAGGGCTCGCCGTCGCCGTCTTCGTCTTTGTACTCGACGAGCGATCCGCAGACCGTAAAGCCGTCGATGTCGGCGTCGAACAGCTCGTCGCAGCGCGCGTTGCAGTTGTTGTCGATACCGTCGCACAGCTCTTCGGCGTTGGGGTTGATGGCCGGGTTGCCGTCGTCGCAGTCGCCGCCGCAGTTGGTCACGCCGTCTTCGTCGTTGTCGGTCTCTTCGTCGACCTGGTCGTTGCAGTTGTCGTCGCGGTCGTTGAGGCACACCTCGTCCTGAGAGGGCCCGACCTCCGGGTTTTCGTCGTCGCAGTCGTCCGGGGTCGCGTCGTTGTCGCAATCGCGGTCCGAGGTCGGAGCGATCACGCCGCCGTCGAAGGCGGCGCAGCCCGTGTCGGTGATTTCGAATGTGTCTTCGCCAGCCAGCTCGAGGGACCAGCGCACGACCTCGCCATCGACGAACGGGACCGGTTCGGCCAGCCGGGCAAATCCCACCTCGTCCGCTCCGGAAAAGCCGACGACGGCGACCATGACCTCTTCACCGATAGCTGCTTCACTGATGCCGTCGCGCAGCAGCAACTCGAACGGGTCGGCCTCGAGGTCGCGGTCGGCGACCAGCTCGACATCGTCGAGGGGCTCGGCATCCTGCAGAAAACGGTCGCCGGTGCCGACTCCCACGTAAAACCGCAGTCGGTCGATGTTGGCCGGTGTCGACTCGGCGTCGCGCGTGACCTCGACGAGGATCCCGCTGTCGCCCGAACAGGCGCCAACCAGCGCCAGGATGGCCAAAAGCGAAACGAGGTTCGCGAGGCTCAAGTGTAAGCGAGTGAAAGGTACGTGCATGACGGAGGCCTCTCCGGCATTCTACCCTTACGGGACGCCTCGCCCCGAGTGACATACGCACTCCGGCGAGCTCTCCACCGCGACCATGTCCGACCCCGCAAAGACCCCGGTGACCCCGGAGGACGCCTTCGGTCCCGCGGTCCCGGACCCCGACGGCACCGCACGAGGGCGCCCTTCCCACCAGATTCGCCGCGAGCGAAACGAGTTGTTACAGCGGCTTCGCGCCCTTGGGTCGCCAACCGACCGCGCGAGCACGGGGGCCGACGGCGGCGACGGGGGCGACCTCGGCGCCGGAGCCGCGAGGCCTACATCGACCCCTGGCGCCGCCTCCGGTCCGGCCATGCCCTCACCCCGGGACACCTTACGTTCGCTGCCCGACGTTGCGGCCGCCGAACTGACGTCGCGATTGCAGAAGCTCGATCGCGGCGACCTCGAGACCCCGGCGCCGCTGCCCCCGGCGCCCGTGGCCGACGGTCAGGACGGATGGTTCGAAAGCGTGCCGACGAACCCCGCTCCGTCGGCCGACCTCGCGGCACTGGCCATGCGGGGCAGCTCGGTCATCACCGGCGTGACGCCGGTTGGGATAGCCGCCGACAGCGAGTCGACACGGTCCCTCCGAAAACAGCGCGGCCTGGGCGCGGCTCCACGATCGCAGCCGCCCTGGGTGCTGCCGGTGCTGCTATCGGCGACCTCGCTTGCGGTCGGCATGGTGCTCGGCGCCCTCATCTTCGGTTCGCGCCCAAGCAGCACGCCGGCCGCCGGCGACGATTGCTCGACGGAGTCGCCCCCACCGACGACCGGGGGCGCGACGGGCGCCGCTGTGTCGGCGCCGCCCGAGGGCTGCACCCTGGCCGTGTCGAGTGCGCCCGCCGGTGCCTTCGTTTCGATCGAAGGCCGCAACGTCGGCAAGACGCCGCTGCAGGCCAACGACTTGCCCTGCGATCGAGATCTGACGGTCGAGGTTCGCAAGTCTCGCTGGCGGGACGCTCGACGCACTGCAAAGGCTTCGCCCGGCGCGCCCGTTCGTCTCGACGTCGACCTCGAGCGCCCCGCGGCCAAGCTCACGGTTCGCACGTCGCCGCCCGGGGCACGAGTGAGCGTAGGGGGCGAGCACGTGGGCCGCAGTCCGGTCACCCTGTCGGTCCCGGCGTGGGTAGAGGTGCCGGTTGCGGCCACCCTGCGTGGCTACGCGCCTGCCCGCGAGCGAGTCACGCCGCGCGGGTCGACGGCCCGCCTGCGCATGAACCTGCGCAAACGCTAGGCGCAACGCCGGCGCTCGCAACCGCCCGCCGGGAAAGCGGTCGGCTTCGTCGCTCGCACACCTTGGTTCTCGGTGCGACGGCGTCCGGCATGTCGGTGGCGCGATGGGAAAACCGTTTTGGTCGATCCCGCCTCGGTCTGGTATGCCTTTCGGAAGGTGCTGGGTGGGGCCGACGAGCGGTTCGAGCTTCGGGGAAAGCTCGGTGCAGGTGGGATGGGCGTGGTCTATCGAGCCTTCGACCGCCAGCTCCGACTGGAGGTGGCGCTCAAGACGCTGCGCAACCTCGAGCCGACGGCGCTGTTTCGCTTTAAGAAGGAGTTCCGCTCCCTGGCCGACCTGGTTCACCCGAACCTGGTCGCGCTGCACGAGCTGCGCGCCATTGGCAACGAGTGGTTCTTCACCATGGAGCTCATCGATGGCGTGCCGTTCCTCGAGTACGTGCGCCCGTATCGCGCACTGCTCGAAAGCGAGCCCGGGGAGGCGCCCGGGCGCGGTTCGGCTCACTGGACCGTCGACATCGGCGCCCAGCAGGTCGCCTTCGACGGCATCACCGAGTCCACCCTCACGTCGCTCGGTGGCGCGGCCACGCTGCTCGACCAGCGCACGTCGCAAGCCGTGCGCGAAGCCAAGATTCGCGCGCAGCCGCGCTTCGATCGCGTGGCGACCACGACCCTTCAGCTGTGCGAAGCCGTCGAGGCCCTGCACGCCGCAAAAAAGCTTCACCGCGACATCAAGCCGTCCAACGTGCTCGTGGACGGCCAAGGCCGGGTGGTTCTTCTCGACTTTGGTCTGATTACCGATCAGAGCGGCGCCGACGCAACCAGCGGCGGCGGCACGGTGGGCACGCCGTCTTACATGTCGCCCGAACAAGCGGCTCGGGACGACGTGGACGAGGCCTCCGACTGGTACTCGGTCGGGGTCATGATCTACGAGGCGCTGAGCGGCCGCGTGCCGTTTTCCGGGCGCGTCGCCGATATTCTGCACGACAAACAACATCGCACCCCGGTGCCGGTGACGGCGTGGAGCCCGGACGCCCCCGACGCCCTGGTGCGGCTGTGCAATCGCCTGCTCCAACGCGACCCTCGGCGCCGCGGCAACGGCTCGGACATTCGCCGCCTGCTCGGCGCGGAGCAGCACGCCCCGGCGCTGGCCCTCGCGAGCAGCGACTCGTCGACCTCGGATGTGTTCGTGGGCCGCGACGCCGAGCTCGCCACCTTGCTCGACGGCTTGATCCGCGCGCGCCGAGGCGGCACCGCCACCGTGTTCGTCGAGGGCCTTTCGGGCATGGGCAAGTCGGCCCTGGTGCGGCGCTTCGTCGACAAGAACTGCCTGCCCCCCGAGTGCGTGGTGCTGCACGGCCGCTGCTACGAGCGCGAAGCGGTGCCCTACAAGGCGCTCGACGCGATGGTCGACTCGCTGAGCACGTTTTTGTTCGAGCTCGATGAGTCGCTGCTTAGCGAGCTTCTGCCCGAGGACGTGCTTTCGCTGGCGCGCCTGTTTCCGGTGCTGCGTCGCATTCCCGCGGTCGCGGAACCCCGCACCCGAAATCTCGAACCGCCCAACCCGCAGGAATCTCGGCGCCGAGGCTTTGCGGCGCTCACGGAGCTTCTGTCCAACCTCGCCCAGCGCTTCACGGTGGTGCTGTCCATCGACGACCTGCAGTGGGGCGACGTGGACAGCGCCTCGTTTTTGTCCGACCTCATTCACGACCCGTCGGCGCCGCCGCTGCTGCTGCTGGGCACCTTTCGCCGCGAAGACCGGACCACGAGCGAGTGCCTGCAGGTGCTGCTCGCTCCCCCCGACAGCGGCGTTGCCGGCGACGTCGCGATTTTGCCTCTCGAGCCCCTCGACAGCCGCGACGCCCGTGCTCTTCTCGAGCGCGTGCTCGGGGCGGACGCGTCGGTTGGCTCGCTCGCCCGCGAGGGCGCCGGCCATCCCATGTTCCTGGCGGAGCTGGCCCGCGCCCGCCGAGAAGGTCGCGGCGACGGCGTCGCCTCGCTCCAGGACGTGCTGGCGGCGCGCCTGCAGGCGCTGCCCGACGACGCCCGGGCGCTCATCACCGCGGCCGCCATTGCCGGCCGTCCCGTTCCGGTCGACATCGCGTCGGCGGCCGCCGACCTCAAGGATCCGGCCGGCGCGTTGACGGTGCTGCGCGCCGAGCGGCTGCTTCGCACCATTGGCTCTGACGACGACGCTCGCATCGAACCGGCGCACGACCAGATTCGCTCGGTTGCGACCGCCGAGCTGACCGAAACCGCCGAGCGCCGGTTTCACCGCCGCCTCGCCCGCGCGTTCGAAGCGCGCGAGCATCCCGATGTCCTGTCGCTGGTCGAGCACTGGCGACTCGCCGGCGACGTCGACAAGGCCGGTCGGTACGCGCACCGCGCCGGCGAAGCCGCCGAGAAGGCCCTCGCGTTTCGCCAGGCGGCTCACTTCTTTTCCCTGGAGCTCGAGCTCACCGAGCTAACGAACGAAGCGCGCCGGCCGCTTCTGCGCCGCATCGGCGACGCGATGACCAACGCCGGCCAGCTCGAACAGGCCAGCGACATCTATCTCGAAGCGGCCCGGGAGGCGCCGCCCGACGAGGCGTTCGATTTGCGCCACCGAGCGGTCAACCAGCTGCTCCGGGCCGGCCAGCAAGACCGCGGGCTCGAGCTGGCGCGCGCCATCCTCGACGAAGTTGGCATGTCGATTCCGTCGTCGCCGGTGCGCATTCTTTTGTCCATCGCGGTGTCCCGCCTGTGGATCAAGATGCGCGGGCTCGGTTTCAAGGAGCGCAGCCTGGGCGAACTTTCGGAGCGCGACGCCAACCTGCTGGCCGTGAACTGGACCATGAGCAGCGCCCTGGCGGTGGTCGACCCGCTGCTCGGCACTCTGTTTCAAATGCGCCACCTTCGCCACGCGCTCACGATCGGCGAACCCAATCACGTGGCCCTCGCGTTGTCGCTGGAAACCGGGTATCGGGGCCTGGCCGGACGCCCCGGCATGGCCGAGGCGGACAAGACCGCGCGGGCCGCCCGCGAGCTCGGCGAGCGCACCGACGATGTGCACGCCATCGGCATGGCCGTGGGCTGCGGCGGCATCGCCGCGTTCCTGGCGGGGCGCTTTCGCGAGGCCAGCGCGCGGCTGACCCAGGGCGAACAGCTGTTGCGCGGGCGCTGCGAAAACGCCACCTGGGAAGCCGACGTGACGACTCTGTTTCGCTTGAGCGCACTGTTGTACCGGGGCGAGCTCGCCGATCTGGCGCGCCAGGTACCGCGGCTTTTGAGCGACGCCCTCGAAAGCGGCGACGACTACCTGGCGCGCGGTCTGCGGGGGTATCGCGGCAACGCCGCCTGGCTGGTGCTGGGCGACCCCGACGAAGCCGAGCGGCAGGTCGACCTCGCCGACCCGAAGGGCAAGGCGAGCTCGCGCTTTCACCTGCCGGACTACTACCGCATGCTGTCGCGCGGGCGCATCGACCTGTATCGCGGTGGCGAGGATGCCTGGGCTCGACTGGCCCCCGAGTGGACTCGCATGGAGAGCTCGCTGCTCAACCGCATTCAGTCCATTCGCATCGAGGGCCAGTTCCTGCGCGGCCGCTGCGCCCTCGCCGACGCGGCGCACCACGCCGACCTGCGCAACAAGCGGCTGGGCGAGGCGAGCGACGCGGCCCGCAAGCTCGAGCGCGAAAAAGCGCCGTGGGCCCGGGCGCTGGCCCTGCTGGTGCGGGCGGGCATCTCGGCTGCTCGAGGCGACCGCGACCGCGCCATCGAGCGCCTGTCCGAGGCCGAAAGGTCGTGCGACAAAGCGGACATGGCGGCGCTGGCGACCGCCGCCCGCTGGCGACGTGGGCAGCTGCTCGGTGGCGACGTCGGCAACACCATGCTCGCCAACGCGCGCGAGTGGCTGCAGGGCCAGCGCGTGGCCGACCCCGACGCCATGGTGGCGATGTGGGCGCCCGGGTTCTTCCCGGTTTCGTAGCGGCGACGTCGGCGCCTACAAAGCGACGGCTTCGGCCACCAGGTCCAGTCGCGCGGGCGTGGTCGTCACGCTGTAGATGGCCCAGGTGACTTTGGACCCGTACCGATAGGCGAGCACGAGCTCCCGGCGCCCGTCGTCGTCGAGGTCGACCACGGCGAGCACGTCCATCCCGCGCCAGTCCCGCGGGTCGTCGGCGGGCAGGGCGCCCGCGAACGCGAACGCCGACTCGCACGAGCTCTCGCCGACCTCGACCGCGCCAACCTCCTCGGCGGGCGCTCGCTCAGGATTGCGAAACTGCCGCAGCTCGTAGGCCTCGATTCGTCGGTCGCCGTCGATATCGACGAGCAGCTTGCCGTCGGTGGCGCACGCGCCGGCCGGGATGAACTCCGGCGGATCCGGATTCTCTTCGTACGGGCGCGCGTCGAAGCCGGTTCCCGGCTCGAGGGCGGCCACCGCCAGGCCGCAGTCGCCCAGGCTTCCCTGGCAGGCCGCGTCGAGCTCGGGCTCCTCGGCGCCTTCGCGCAAACCCTGGCAGGGCGGCGCTCCGGCGTACGAGCCAATGGCCACGGTCCGCGCCTCGGCGCCCAGGCTGGTCGTGCCAACCGGGCTAAACACCCCGGCTCGACGGCCGTCCCAGGCCAGGACCGAGAACGAGCGGGCAGACCGGCGCGCGAGCGGCTCGACGACCGACTCCTCGGCCGACGCCCACGAAAGTTTTCGCACCACCAGGGGCACCAGGGCCGGCCCGCCGGCGGCCGCCGTTGGGCACATTTGCCCGATGAGGACCTCGCGTGCCGCCGGCGCGACCTCGACCGCGGGCGCCGGTGCCAGGGCTACGTCGCCGGGCTCGGGCCCCAACGGCTCGCGCGCCACCGACGAGGCGCAGGCCGCCAGCGCCAGAGCCATTGGGGTGAAGGACATCCACAGTCGCATGGGCACGCCATCATAAGGCGCAAACACAGGCAACGCGGTTGCCCGGTTTCAGGTCCGAAACGGACCCGCTCGGTCAATTGACCTTGCGCTAGCAGCGTGCCTATAGTCCGCGCCTGCTGCCTAATCTCGTTAGATTCGGAGAATTTATGAGGTCGTTGCGAGTCCCCAACCGAGCCTGCGCGCTAGCCTTTGCGGCGGTCGCGCTGGCCTTTGCTGCGCCGGCTGCGGCGCAGGTGCGCCCCGGCGGTCCCGCGGGCGGACCGGGATCGCCCACACAGGGCCCACAGGCCACCAAGCCCGCCGGCGTCGCCGAGCAGGCGCCCAAAGACGAGTCCGCCGAGCTGCCGACCACCAACGTGCTGCCGCCGCCCAAGAGCGACGCCAAGAAGTTCACGGTGTTCGAGCTCGACGGCTACTTCCGGTTTCGCGGCGACTGGATGCGCGAGTTCGACCTCGGCTTCGACGATGTCAACGTCAACCCGGTCGGCGGCGGCGCGCCCTTTCCCACGCCGCAGGCGTGCGCATCGTCCGACGAAGTCACCCGCGCGAACGGGTGCGGTACGACGCTGCAGTCGGCCAACATTCGCCTGCGCCTCGAGCCGCGTATCAACATTAGTGAGCGCGCCAGCGTGCACGCGCAGATTGACGTTCTCGACAACGTCGTGCTGGGCTCGACGCCCGAAGGCTTCTTTCTCGACGGCACCCGCGCGCCGGCCAACGTTCCTCTCGGCGCTTTCGGCGGCACCCAGGTGTCGCCGCAGGCGGGGCGCAACTCCCTCACCGACTCGATCCGCGTCAAGCGCGCCTGGGCCGAGGTGGTCACGCCGCTGGGCCTGCTCAAGTTCGGTCGCATGCCGACCCACTGGGGACGCGGCATTCTCGAGAACGCCGGCGGCCTCAACACGTTCGACGGCACCTACGACTACGACAGCGACTACGGCGACAACGTGGACCGGGTGATGTTCGGGACCATGGTGCCGGGCACCCAGCTGCGCGCTACCGTCGCGACCGATTGGCCGTCCGTGGTCCCGGTGTCGTCGCAGACCGGGCGATTCGTCAACCGCTTCGACGGCCAGGCGTTCGACCTCGACGACGAGGACGATCTGCGCCAGTGGCGCTTTACCGTGGCCAAGCTCGACTCGCCCCAGGAGTTCCAGGAGAAGATCGACCGCGGCGAGCTGGGCCTCAACTACGGCGCGCTGCTTTTGTGGCGCAGCCAGGATTACGAGTCCGTGCCGCAGCAGCGGGGCGAGTTCGATCTCGAGGGCCAGCCGTCGGACATCAACGACGACCTCGACCCGGATTTCTACTTCTTTCGCAACTTCACGACCTTTACGCCGGACGTCTACGTGCGTCTTGGCTACGGCAACTGGCGGTTCGAGGCCGAGGGCGTTGCGGTGCTGGGCGACGTCAACGTCAGCGCCAGTGAGTTGCGAGACCGCGGCGACTTCGACGAGTCGTTTCGCCCGGGTGAGTACAGCATTCAAAGCTGGGGCGGCGTTGCCGAGGCGACCTACGGCTTTCTCGACGGCGACCTGCGCCTCGGCGTCGAAATGGCCTTCGCGACCGGCGACGACTTCGAACCGGAGAACCAGGGACAAACCCACGTCTCGGTGCGTCCGACGGTGCCGAACCCGCGCGGCGACCAGACCTTCAGCGAGTTCCGGTTCAACTTCGACTACGAGGTCGACCTGATTCTGTTTCGCGAGCTGCTCGGCACCGTCTACAATGCCGCCTACGTCAAGCCGAAGATGGACTGGAACGTCACGCGGACCATTCGCTGGCAGACCCAGGCCCTGAGCTCATGGGCGCTCAACCGCGTCTCGACGCCCGGCAACGCCAACGCCATGGGGCTCGAGTTCAACACCGACGTCGGCTACAACGGCGACCACGTGTTCGCCGGCCTGGCGTACGGCATCCTGTTTCCGTTCGCCGCGCTCGACCACCCCACCGGTGATGCGTTTCCGTTCCAGAACCCGTCGCCGAACGGGGCCACGACGCGCGACCCGGACAACCCCATCAACGTGGGGAGCGCCGGCATCGCACAGACGCTGCAAGTTCGCCTGGGCCTGAAGTTCTGAGGTCGAGCATGAGCCGCCTCACCTTTACCGCCCTGCTCGCGCTTGTCGCGATGGCCTACGCGGCCCCGGTTGCCGCCCAGCAGGCCGCCGAACCGCCCGCGGCCGACCCCGGCGACGCCTCGCCCGCCGACGGCGACGGCGACGCCAGCCCGCCGACCACTGGCGACGCGGCCGACGCCAACGCCGCCGGTGACGACGATGCGAGCGCCGACTCCGACGCGGCCGACGCCGACTCCGACGCGGCCGACTCCGACGCGGCCGACGCCGACGCCGACGCCGACGCCGACAGCGACGGCGCGGACGACGGCGACGGCGCGGGCGACAGCGACGGCGCGGACGACAGCGACGCGGACGACGGCGACGCCGATGCCCCGTCGGCGCCCACGCTGCCCGCCGCCCCGTCGGTGCCGACGCTGCCGGACGACGAGGAAACCCTGCCCACCGCTCCGGTGCTGCCGCCGCCCATCGGCTCGGCTGGCGTCGCCGACAAGCCGTACTTCGAGATGCACGGCTACTTTCGCTTTCGCGGCGACTGGTTCGACAACCTGCACCTCGGCTTCGTCGACGAAAGCGACGGGCTGCCGTTTCCGCGCTCGCTGGGCTGCTCGGCCACCGCTCCAGAAGTCAGCGATGCCTGCTCGAGCAACATTCGGTCGTCGAACATTCGCCTGCGCGTCGAGCCGACCATCAACCTGAGCCCCAACGCGTCGGCTCACTTTCAAATCGACATTCTCGACAACCTGGTTCTGGGGTCTACGCCCGAGGGCTACTACCTGGACGGCACCCCGATCCGGGCCGACATGCCGATCGGCGCGTTCTCGGGTGGGCAGGCGCCGCCCCAGGCGGGGCGCAACTCGCTCATCGACGGCATCGTCGTCAAGCGAGCCTGGGCGCGCTTTCGCACCCCGGTCGGCACCCTAGAGGTCGGCCGCATGCCCTGGCACTGGGGGCTGGGTATCTTTGCCAACAGCGGCATGTACCACCCGACCACCGGGTTTACCGACTACGACGCCGACTTTGGCGACAACGTCGACCGACTGTCGTTTTCCAGCGACGTTCCCATCCCAGGGTTCACCAGTCTGCGCATGTCGGTGGCCACCGACTGGGGGATTACGTCGCCCAACTCGGCGCAGTCGGATCTGTTCGCCAACCGCTTCGAGGGCCAGCCGTTCGACCTCGACGACAGCGACGACCTCGGCCAATGGGTCTTCACGGTCGGCAAGCTCGACGACCCGGCGGCGTTTGCCAAGAAGGTCGAAGACGGCCGCCTGGCGTTCAACCTGGGCGCGCAGTTCGTGTGGCGCCGGCAAGAGTTCGAACAGCGGACAGCGACCATCGAGGGGCGCCCGGCGGCCGAGGACTTCGTCACGCGCGATGCCACGGTCTACATTCCAGACGTATTCGCCCGCGTCGGCTGGGGGCCGATCCTGGTCGAGCTCGAAGGCATCGCGGTGCTCGGCGACATCGGCTCGACGACCGATGTCGGCCGACCCGAAGGGGGCACCGACCTGCGCCAGTTCGGCGGCGTTTTGCGCGCCCGCTACGCCCTGTTCGAAGACCTCGACCTGGGCTTCGAAGCCGGCTATGCGTCGGGTGACGACGTGCGCAACAACCCCCCCGGCACCACCAACGTGCGCGACGGCCTGGTGCTGCCGGGCGACGGGCGGGTCGACAACTTCCTGTTCGACTTCGACTACAAGATCGACCTGATCCTGTACCGCGAGCTTCTCGGCACCATCACCAACACGACGTACCTGCGTCCCAACGCCAGCTACCGCCTCAGCGACCGCTTTACGATTTCCGGCCAGGCGGTGATCTCCGCCGCCAACGAGGCCGCGAGCACGCCGGGCAACGGCGACCTGTGGGGCGTTGAGTTCGACGGCGACATCGCCTACGCCAGCGACGGATTCTTCGCCGGCATCGCCGGAGGGCTGTTTTTGCCCGGCGACGCGATGGACCACGACGAGCCGGACTTCGCCACCCAGGCCACGGCCGACACCGCCTGGACCCTGCAGACCCGCCTCGGCGTCACGTTCTAGCGGCCGCGAGCCGCTCGGCGGCGCCGTGGTCACACCGCGCGGGTACGCTGCGCGCTCCATGGCGAAGTCGGCAAAGGCAAAGAAACCGCGGACGGCGTACGTTTGCCAGGCGTGCGGCCACACCGAGGCCCGTTGGGTCGGCAAATGCGGCCAGTGCGGCGAGTGGAACTCGTTCGTCGAGGAAGTCGGAGCCCAGCCGACCTGCGGCATCACCTCGGTGGGCGGCGCCCAAAGCCGCGCCGAGCCCATCGCTCTCGATGAGGTGGAGGTGCTGCCCGCCGAGGCCCGACTGCCGACGGGGTTTGGCGAGGTCGACCGGGTGCTGGGCGGCGGCCTGGTGCCGGGCTCGTTCGTTTTGCTCGGCGGCGAACCGGGCATCGGCAAATCGACCCTGCTCATGCAGGTCTTGGCGGGCATTACGCGCACCTCCGCCGGCCGCGCCGATGTGCTGTACGTGAGCGGCGAAGAATCGGTGTCGCAAACCGCGATGCGAGCCCGGCGCGTCGGCGCGGGTGGCACCCACGTCAAGGTCTACGCCGAGACCAACCTCGAGCGCATCCTGCAGGCGGCCCGGCGCGATCGCCCGTCGGTTCTCGCGGTGGACTCCATCCAGACCATGCACAGCGATCTGCTCGATTCGATCCCCGGGTCGGTCGGCCAGGTGCGCGAGTGCGCCGCTCGCTTGCTCTCGTTCGCCAAGAGCGAAGGCGTGCCGACCATCCTGGTCGGCCACGTCACGAAAGAGGGGTCGCTGGCCGGACCCAAAACCCTCGAGCACGTAGTCGATGCGGTGCTGCAGTTCGAGGGCGAAGGCGCCAGTCCGTACCGCATCCTGCGCGCCGCCAAAAATCGCTTTGGCAGCACCCAGGAAATCGGTGTGTTCGAGATGCGCTCGGGCGGCCTCGACGAGGTCGTCAACCCCTCGCAGCTGTTTCTGGCCGAGCGCCCGATGGGCGCGCCGGGAAGCGTCGTCGTTGCCAGCGCCGAGGGCAGTCGGCCCATTCTCGTGGAGGTGCAGGCGCTGGTCGCGCCCGCCGCGGCCGGCGTGGGCCGGCGAACCGCCGCCGGGGTCGACGGCAATCGAGTCGCGCTGCTCATGGCGGTGCTGGCGCAGCGGGCCGGCTGCGACATGCTCGCCCAGGACGTCTTCGTCAACGTCGCCGGCGGCGTACGGCTGACGGAGCCGGCGACGGACCTGGGAGTGGCCTGCGCTCTGGCCTCGAGCTACCGCAACGCCCCGGTCGACGCCCGCACCCTCGTCTTTGGCGAGGTTGGTCTCGCGGGCGAGGTGCGCGCCGTCAACCTCGCCGACGTCCGCCTGAGCGAAGCCGCGAAACTCGGCTTTAACCGCTGCATCCTGCCCGCGCAAAATCGCGACCGCCTCGACGAAGACTTCGGCCTCGAGCTCGTGGCCGTGCGCCACCTGCAGGCCGCTCTCGACATGCTGTAGCCGAGGCTACGGCTCTAGCCGTTCCGGCTACCGCTGGAGCAGCAGCGATTCGAGCAGCAAAAAGCCGAGGAGGGCTGCGGCCAGGGCGTGCCACAGCTCGATGCGGCGTTCCGGGGGCTTGCCGTCGGAGGTGCCTTTGCCAGAGCCGCTCGCGGGCAGGATTTCGGGGGGCGCGCGGCGCAGGTCCGAGGCTCGCGGGTCGAGGTTGATGGCAAAGGCTTTGTCGGGCCGGTCGACGGCGCTGCGGTTGGCGGCGGCGATGGCGACTCGGTAGAACCCGGGCTCGTCGGTGTCGGCAAACGCGACGCGCTCGCGCTTTTCGACCCGGTCGCCCTCGAGAACGGTGCGGCGCCCGCCCGGGCCCTCGATTTCGACGCGGGCGACCTCCTCCGATACCGACAGGACGTGCTGGCGACCGAGAATTCCCGACGAGTCGCGGCGGTCGCTTTGCTTGCGCGCCAGGTAGCGCACGGAGCGCTGCACCAGGGGCAGGTAGCCCGGGTGAATGGACAGGTCGTTCCAGTCGCGATCGAGGCTCGAGGTGAACAAGAAGACCCGCCCCAGACCGCTGCGGGCCTCGACCAGCGCGGCGGCCCCGTTGGAGTATCGGGCGAGCACCCTGCGCTCGGTAACGTTGGTGGTCGGGCCGAGCAGCATCACGGTCTCGAAGGTGGCTTCGCGCAGGCCGTCCGCGTCGCGAGGGAACACGGCAAACACTGGGTGATCGCTTTCGAGCTTGGACAGGCGCAGGGCGCGGCCGCGCTTTTCGCTTTCGCTTGCGCCGTAGGCAACGGCAACCGGGTCGCGCAGCTCCTGGGGCAGCAGCGGCCGCATGGAGGCGTTGTACGCATCCGAGTTGACCCGATCGCCGACTGCGATGAGCAGGCCACCGCCGCGGTCGACCCAGCCGGCGAGGCGGGCGACTTCGGGCTCGGGCAGGGCGGCGACGTTGACGAGTGCGATGACGTCGTAGTCCGACAGGTCTACTTCGCCGAGAGCATCGGGGTTGGTGATGGACACCGACACGCCGCTGTCGCCTCGATCTCCAGGTCGCAGTGCGGTTTCGAGATAGAAAAGCTCGTCTTCGTGGCGCACCGTCCGCGGGTCGCCGTTGACGAGCAACGTGCGGGTTTCTTCGCGCAGCTCGGCCCGTACGTAGCGGCGATTGTCGAGGGCGAGGGGATCGTCGCTGACGGCAAACTCGACGTCGGAGATGCGAGAGGCTTCCGGCAGCGGGACCGAGAATGCCTTTTCGACGGTTTCGCCCGGGCGCAGCGAGACGGCGCCCCGGGCCACCACGGTGCCGGCGACCGACAGACTCACGCGCCGCTCGTCGACCGCGGCAACGCCGTAGTTGGCGAGCTCTGCGGTGACGCGCACGCCGCGTTCACCGGTGTCGGGGTCGGGTTCGACCTTCAGGCCGATCACCGAAAGGTTGGCCAGCTCGGCGCCCGGCGCGACGTCCACCACCGTAAGGACCGGGCCGCCGTCCTCGGGCCAGGGAGCGCGGTCGTCTTCGAACTCGGCGGCGGTGAGCGGCGACAGGAGGTAAACCCGCTTCTTCGCCTGATTCGAGGTTTCGAGTAGCTGAGCGGCGCGCCGCAGGGCGAGCGACGACCTCCCGGGCCTGGGCACGGACACGATGGCGTCGAGGCGGTCGCGCAGCAGCCGATGGTCGCGCTCGAGCTCCTCCGGTGCCGTCGAGCCTTCTGCCGTGGTCACCAGCGCCACGTCGGCTTCGGGGCCCATATCGGCGAGAATTTGCCGGGCCTCGCGCTTCGCTGCGGCCAACAGCGTTTCGCCACCGAGCTCGTACGTCGACGCCAGGGAGTTGTCGATGACGAGCACCGCGGCCTGGGCGCCGCGCTCGACGGGCGGGCCCTCGGTCGCGCACGACGCGTACGGCTTTGCGAGCACCAGCGCCAGCGCCACGGTCGCCAGGATGCGCGCGGCCAACAGCAGCAACTCGCGCAGGCGCAAACGCCGAGCCACGCGCTTGTTCGAGCCGAGCAAGAAATCCATGGCGGCAAAGCGAACCACGCGCGCGCGCCGTCGACCGATGAGGTGCACCGCAATCGGCACCGCGGCGCCGAGCAGGCCGACCAGCATGAGCGGCGCTACGAATTCCACGTGGCCTCGGGCAGGTCGCCGGCCGCACCGACTCGCTGGGTCAAAAAGTCGAGCACGGTTTCTTCGAACGGCCGGTCGGTTCGGACCTGGCGGTATTCGACGCCGCCGTTGACGCAGGTTTCGCGAGCGCCGTCGACAAAGGCGCGCAGCTGGCGCCGGTACTCGCGACGCACGGAGCCCGGATCGACGAGCATGCGATTGTCGGGCTGCTCGAGCGATTCGAACACGGTGAGTCCGGCAAAGGGCAGCTCGAGCTCGTGGGGGTCGAGCAAGTGGAACAGGGCGACGTCGTGTCGCCGGGCGCGCAGGCGCGTCAGAACGCCGAGGCCGTCGGAGCGGTCCAGCAGATCCGACAGCACGATGATTTGCGAGCGACGGCCGCGGGCGTACTCGGCGACCTGGCGCAGGGCTGTCTCCAGGTCGGTATCGCCGCCGGCACCGTCGCGCTCGAGGTCTTCGAGCACGGCGAGCAAATCGTGCAGGTGCGTGGCGCGGGCGCGGGGCGGAATGTAGCGAACCCGGGGCACTCCGCTTTTTTCGACGCCCCCGTACACGACCAGACCGACTTTGTCGCGCTGGCGAATGAGCACGTAGGCCAGGGCGCCGGCGAGATAGGCGGCGTACGAAAGCTTCGAGATGCCGTCACCCCGGTAGTCCATCGAGCCTGTCGCGTCGACCACCAGGTACGACGAAAGCTCCGACTCCTGCTCGTACTGCTTGATGTAGTAGCGGTCGAGCTTGCCGTAGGCCTTCCAGTCGAGGTGGCGAATCTCGTCTCCGGCTGCGTACTCTTTGTGCTGCGCGAACTCGATGGACGAGCCGTGCAGGGTCGCCCGGTGCATGCCCGACAGCGCGCCCTCCACGATGGTGCGCGCCCGCAGCTGCATTGACTCGAGGCGAGCGATTGCCGTCGGGTCGAGAAAGGCCATCAGCTCACCGGAAAAACGGCCGCGGGCGCGCTACTGCATCGTCGCTCCGCTTGCCGCTCCACTTTGTCCCACTGCGGTACGGTTTTCGCTTCCCCTCGCATCTGCGGCTCCTCGCTCGTGTTCCGATGAGCTGGTCAAGGGGCGGGCGGACTAGCGGCCGACGTGGGCGATCAGGCGCTCGATGAGCTGCGATGCGCGCACGCGCTCCGCCTCGGCTTTGTAGTTGAGGATCAGTCGGTGCTGAAGGGCGGGCTTGGCCAGGGCGCGAATGTCTTCCACCGAGACCGCAAACCGGCCGTCGAGAATCGCCCGGGCCTTGCCGGCCAGGACCAGGAATTGCGAAGCGCGCGGACCGCCGCCCCAGGCGACGTACTCGCGAATGAAGTCCGGCGTCGCGTCTCCCGAGGGGCGAGTGGCCCGGGCCAGGCCGACCGCGTACTTCACCACGTGGTCGGCCACCGGTACGCGAAGCACGACTTCCTGCAGTTCGCGGATGCGCTCGGGCGACAGCACCCGGTTGATGTCGGCCCGGTAGCTCGACGTCTGTTGCTTGACGATGAGCTCCTCTTCGGCCTCGGTCGGGTAGTCGACGTCGATCTGAAACATGAACCGGTCGAGCTGCGCCTCGGGCAGCGGATAGGTGCCCTCTTGCTCGATCGGGTTTTGCGTGGCGAACACCAAAAACGGCAGGTCGAGGTCGTAGGTGGTGCCGCCGGCCGTGACCCGGTACTCCTGCATCGACTGCAGAAGCGCCGCCTGGGTCTTGGGCGGCGTTCGGTTGATCTCGTCTGCCAGGACGATGTTGGCGAACACCGGTCCCTTGATGAAGCGAAACACGCGCCGCCCGGTGCTCTGGTCTTCCTCGAGGACATCGGTGCCGGTGATGTCCGAGGGCATGAGGTCGGGCGTGAACTGGATGCGGTTGAACGACAGGTTCAGCGTTTCCGCCAACGTCGAGATGAGCATGGTCTTGGCCAGGCCCGGCACGCCGACGAACAGGCAGTGGCCGCGGGCAAACATGGCCGTGAGCAAGTGCTCGACCACGGACGTCTGGCCGACGATGCGCTTTTCGATCTCTCGCATCACCTCGGCGCGCGCCGCCGCGACTTCCTTGACCGCGTGGAGATCGGCGTCGAGCTCGGCGTGGGCGCCGCCCGGGTCCCGGGCCACCGTGTCCTGCTGGGTGCTCGCGCGGCCGTCGCTCATGGGCGGCACCTCGCGAACCTCGGTGGCAGCGTCGTCGAAGGGCTTGCTATCGGCCTTGATGCCCGGGGAGTCCATGGTCGGATCGTCGATGGGGTCGTCGAACGGAAGCGGTTCGGGTGCGACGCGCCGAGGCCAGCGACTCGTCGGTGGCGGGCGCCTTTACGGTCTAGCACGACTGGGGCCTGACGTGGCTTCGTGCGTCGAGTTTCGCAGGATTGCGCACGCGCTCTGTTCCCTGGTGGCGCGTTTCGTGTCGTCAATTTGCGCATAGGCTTCGGCGAGGCCGCAGCGCACGGTCGGGTCGAAGGGGTTGATGCGCAGCGCGTCTTCGAAGGCGCGCGCGGCCGGAGCGAAGCGCCTGGTCGCCAGGTAGGCGATGCCGAGGGTCACGTGCGGGCTGGCGTCGCCTTCGTCGGCTCCCGGCAGCGGCTTGGCCAGCTCAATGGCGCGGTCGTGGTTGCCCAGCTCGAGGTACGTGCGCGACAGCTTGGCGGCAACGAAGTTGTCGGGTCCGCCGCTGTCGAGGGCCTTTTCGTACTCGATGGCCGCCGCCTCGTTGAGCCCCCGGGTGCGCAACAGCCCGCCGAGCCGCGCGAACTTGCGCGCCTTGTCGCTGCCCACGCGGTCGACGCCCGCGTTTTCGTCGACGGGGGCGTCGCCCTTCTTGAAGCGAATGCCGACGTGGCTGTCGCGGGCCGCGCCGGACAGCTTCATCTTTCGCAGGAACGTTTTCCAGCCCCGTTCAACTTCGTTCCAGGTCTTGCCCGACATGGCCTGAGCCACCGCGCGGCGCGCCGAGCGGCCCCCGCGAATGTCGTCGAGGGCGGCCCGCAAGCCGCCGTACCCGACCTCCCGGTGAACGTAGCCGACCATGGTGTAGACCTCGGCGAACGCCAGGGCCGCGGCTTCCTGGCTCGGCAGTTTGGCCATGGACGGGTGCATCTCGTCGAAGGTGATGAGCTTGCGCTTGCGCAACGCCTCGCCGAGCAGACCAGACTCGTAGTCGGCCAGCTCCAGGCCGGGCTCGTCGCGCCACCGGGTTTGCTCGAACCGGGCCAGGCCCTCCTGCAGCCACACCGGGGTCTTGTCTTCGGTCTTGGCCGAGATGACGTAGTGCACGTACTCGTGCACGAGGGTGTCCATCCACGAGTAGCCGAACATGGTGGCGCGCGGGCTCACCACCATCAGCTTGCCGTACTTGCACAGCGCGATGGTGCCCGTGGTTTCGATGTCCGTTTCGGTGAGCGTAGAGACCCGCGCGAGATCCCGAGGCCTGGGCAAAATCTCGACGCGAATGACGCGGTCGGGATAGTGGTCGAAGTCTTTGCCGACCACCCGATACGCGGCCTCGAGCACCTCGGCGGTGAGCTCGGCGATGACCTCGTCTTTGCCCGGCGGGTACAGCACCTCGAAGTGCCCGCCCTCGGAGCGGTAGCTGGCGAATCCGTCGGTCGCCTCGTGGGTCGACGCCGCCAGCGAGCGAAGGTAGCCGGCCCGGCCGTAGACGTCGTCGTCGTCGAGCGGAGTGACCAGCTCGAGCGCGCGCTTGTAGTCGCCGTCGTAGAACGCCAGCTGCGCTTTCATGTAGCGGGCCTCGTCCGAGCGCGGCGCGCGTTTGGCCAGCTTCCGGGTTGCCCGCCGCGCGTCGTCGAACTGCCACTCGAGCAAGAGCCGCTCGGCCCGGGCAAAGTCGCCCTCGAGCGACGCGCTCGCCGGGCCGCCGATGACAGTGAGCGCCGCGGCCGCCGCCAGGCCCGCGATGGCAATGAGTCGGATCACTTGATCAACTCCTCGTAGTAGCGCTTGACCTGTTCGCCGAAGCCCTGGGGCGCTTCTTTCTTCATCGCCTCGAGGATCTCTTCGCGAAACTCCTCGGGAGCCCGGTACTCGTCGGCGCCCGGAATGCGCACGGTCTCGTCTTCGGACCGGCGCACCTGGCGTTGCCGCGCGCCGTCCCGGCCGCGCTGCTGCGCCTCTTCGAGCTTGTCCGCGGCGTCGCGCGCCTCTTGCCGGGCCCCGGACGGGTCGTTGGCCCGCATGCGTTCGCCCGCTCGCTGCTGCGGCTCGGTCGCCTGGTCCAGGCCCTCGGCAAGGGGCTGGGCGGCGTTCCCCGGCAGCTCGTCGGCCTGGTCGCGCACGCGCTCGGCGAGTCGCTGGGTGCGCTTGCGCAGGCGCTGCTGCTGGCGCCGCAGGCGCTGCATCTCGCGCCGGTCTTCGGGGCTCATGAGGTCGCTCGGCGACGGTGTCGCGCGGTCGAGTTCCTCGACTAACTTGCGCGCCAGCGGCAACGCGTCCTGCACCCTCTCGAACGCCTCGGGCGTGCTGTCGTTCCACGGGTCGCCGCTGTCGAGGTCGGTGCCGAGCTCGGCTTCGACGTTCTCCAGGCTCTGCAATGCCTGTCGCGCCATCGCGAGGGCCTCGGCCAGGTCCCGGTCACCGAGCATTTGCTCGACGTCGTCGAGGCGCTTGTCCACCACCGGCAGCTCGTCGGCAGAGTAGGGCGTAAGGCCGCGCTCGGGCACCCGCGACAGGCGCTTGCGCAGTTTGCCGAGCAGGTCGTCGATGGGCTGTTCGAGCTCCTCGCTCTTCTCCTTCATGAGGTCCGCGGCGCTCTGCTTGTACGACTCCATGAGGTCGTCGGCCTTCTTGGCGACTTCGCGCTGGGCCTGGGCCAGGTCGGCGGCTTCGCTCATGAGCTCGTCGAACTTCTGCTGCTGCTCTTCGAAGCGGTCGCCGCGCAGCTCCGATAGCGCTTGCTCGAGGTCAGACGACTGCGCGTCGAGCTGGCCTTCGCATTCCTTCATCTTGGCCTGGGCGCCGGCGGCGTCGCCGGCGGCGAGCAGGGCGCGAACCTCGGCCAGGCAGCTCTGGTTTTGCTCCTGCTCGATGGCTTCGGTGTTGACGAACTGATCGAGCACCTCGGTGCTCATGCCCTGGCTCATCTCCGCGAGCTTGGCGAGCTTGCGCTCGAGGACCTTGAGCTCGCGCTCGATCTCCTCCATCACCTGCGGGTCGCCGGTGCGCTCGAACTCTTCGAACAGTTCCTGCAGCCGCTGGCGGTGGCTCGCGATTTCGTCGTTGAGAGCCAGCATGTTCTCGAGGCGTTGGCGATCGAGCCAGTCGGCCAGCAAGATGACGTCGTCTTCGAGCTCGGTGGTGTGTTCCTTGTCGGCCGCGCCAAGGCGGGCCGCGGTCTTGGCCGGTAGCTCGCCCGACAGCGGGTCGACCTGGCGGGCCGCGGCGTCGATGAGCTCGCGCTCGCGCTTGACGAGTTGGTCGACGCGCTCCTTGATGCCCTCGAGGGCGCGGGTCAGGTCTTCGCCGGCGAGTTCGTCTTCGGCCAGGTCGGCGAGAATGCCGCCGAGCTCGACGACCAGCTTGCCGGTCTCTTTGTTGAGCGCGTGGTGGCTGCCGAGGTCGCCGGCTGGCACGACCAGCCGTCCGCCCAGCAGGCGCACCATGGCTTCGAACATGTCGCGCTGGCGCGCCAGCAACAGCTCGTGGCGCTCGCGCGGGCTGTAGACGCGCAGGTAGTAAGTACGCGAGCGGCCGACGTTGGGGCCGCTGACCGTGTCGTTGTCGGTGACTTCGAGGTGATAGGCCACCCGCGAGCCAGGGGGCAGATCGACGGTGGCCAGGTCCCACAAGAACTTGCCCGACGCGGTGCGCGCGCCTTCGCCCGGGGCCGGCAGCGGCAGCCGACCGGACTCGCCGCTCTCGGGAGTCCAGACCAGGGCCATGTCGCCGATGCCGTAGTCGTCTTCGGTGGTGTAGGCGAGCTCGATGCGCTTGGTGTCGGTGACGTCGAGCTCGTCGTCGGGGGCGTAGAGTTCGACGACCGGCGGCTGGTCGGCCTCGACGTCGATCGACCGCGCCAGGGTTTCGACCATGGCGGGCGCCGTGCCCGCGCGAAGCGCGAAGCGGTACTGAACCGCCTGGTCGACGACCAGCTGACCGCGAAGCTCGTTGCCCACCACTTCGAGGGGCAGCACCGGCGGCGAACCGGCGTCGTCCTCGGCCTCGGCCACGGTGCCCTCGAGGCGGGTGAGGCGAATCTCCGCCGCGGTCGCCGGCACCAGCGCGGTCGTCGAGATGGCGACGGAGGTGCCCGGCATGGCCGTGAAGTCGCCCGACGAACCGGGCAGGGTAAGCGGCGGGCGCCCCGTGTACTCGGGAAAGGTGAGCTCGAGTCGGATGTCGCCGACCAGCGGCACTTCGGACGCCACGTCGCCGCTATCGTCGCCGTCGGCCGAGCCGGCCAGAATGCGCTGCCAGCCCGAGGCGACCCGGTCCGGTCCCGCGACATAGATGATGAGGCACGTGCTGAGAATCGCCCCGGCGATTCCCGCGGGGCGCCGCAGGGAGCGCCGCGGCACCAGCACTTCCGGCGCCAGGGCGGCCAGGCGCTTGCCCGCGTCCTCGGCCAGGGCGCGAACGAGCGCGTCGGAGTGGGGCGCCCGGTCGGAGGCCGGGGCCGGTTTGCCCGCCTCGCCGGGAGCTGGAATGCCCGCCTCCGGCGGCGCCAGCTCGACCGCCGAAAGCACGTCGCTGGCCAGCTCCGGGGCCCGGGTCCCGACGTAGCGAGCGACCTTGCGCCGCGAGCTCATGGCTCGAAGCTCGAGGGCGAGGCGCGCTCCCGAGACCACGGCGACCGTGGCCGCCACGCCGAGCAGCAGGCCGCCGACCGAGGGAGATCGCTCCGGCGAGACCAAAAGCGCCGCCAGCGGGGCGGCGATGGCGCCCAGGGCGATGGTCGCGAGCAGCCACAGGGCCAGGCGGACTCGGGCCATGCGCGCCAGGTCGCGTCGAACGCGGTCCAGGGCCGCGTGTATGGTGCGAAATCCGTCCAACTCTCAGCGTTTAGAGGTTTGAGCCTAGCTGATTTCCCCCACCCGGCCGCGGCGCGCACCAAGGTGGTCGCGTTTGGCGGCGTAAGTGGGCCACATGATATACCTCGCCCAGGTGAATAAGCGCCTCGAAATCGCGTCGATCTCTGCAGATGACGACGCCGATGGTAGCGCCGAGAGCAGCCGGGACGAGCGGGCGCAGGCCGCGCAGGCCGCGCGTGAAGCCGACCGCGAGCTGGTCGCTCGCGCCAAGGCCGGCGACCCGGAGGCCTTTCGCGAGCTGTTCGACCGCTACAACCGGCGCGCCTACTCCCTGGCCTACGGCATGTTGCGCAACGCCGACGACGCTCTCGATGTCGTTCAGGAGGGCTTCATCAAGGCCCACCGGTATCTCGACAAGTTCGAGGGCAATTCGAGCTTCTACACCTGGCTGTACCGAATCGTGAGCAACCTGGCTATCGACCATATTCGCAAGGCCAAGCGGGCGCGCAACGTCGACTTCGACGGCGCCCTCGACCAGCGCGCGGCCGACGCCGCCGACGACACGTCGCTGTCGCCCACGCTCTTGGGCAGCAACCCGCAAAAGGCGCTGGCGCGTCGAGAGATCCGCGAGCAAATCGATGACGCCCTCGGCCAGCTGTCGGACAACCACCGGGCCGTTTTGGTCATGCGCGAGCTCGAGGGCATGACCTACGAAGAAATGGCCCAGGCCATGGATTGCTCCAAGGGCACCATCATGTCGCGGCTGTTTCACGCCCGAAAGAACATGCAGAAACTGTTGCTAGAAATGCGCGGCGAGCGCGACCTCGACGCCTGAGCGGTTTTCAATGAGCAAGCCCGAGTCCACCAACCCGCCCGACGACCTCGACCTGATGCTGCGCCACGACGGCGAGCTGTCGGCCGACGAGCGTCGCGCCCTCGACGCCGCCATCGCGGGCGACGAGCAGGCGCTCGCAAAGCTCGAGGCCCTGGACCAGGTGAGCGGCATGGTGCGCGGGCGGCTGGAACTGGCCGCCGACGATGCGGCGCCGCGGCTCGACGCCCTGTGGAGCCAGATCGAAAGCGCCGTCGTCGCCGAGCCGGCGGCGGCCCCGGCAACGGCCCCGCGGACCGAGTCCGGCGGCGGACTGTGGGATGGCGTGCGCGAGTGGATGGACCGCTGGCGCTCGAACGTGCTCACCGGCGCGGTGGCCGCGGCCGCGGCCGCTCTCATCATCATGGCCGTGCAGCGGCCCGACCCCGGCGCGGGCCCCGTGGCGCAGGTGCCGGCCACCGGCGCTCAGGTACCGGTGAACAATCCGCCCGAGGTCGCAGTCCAAGAAACGCTGGTCGCCCAGCCGCCCGTCGTAGAGAGTCTGGAAGTGGTTGGCGGGTCCGGCACCGTGCTGTCGATTCCCGGCGACGAGGGCGAAAATCCGACCACCGTCATCTGGGTGACGGCCGACGACATCCTGGAAGATCCGATATGACCGAAGGTTTCGTTCGCTTTGCTGTCCGCTCGACCAGGGGGCTCGCCCTTGTGGCGGCGGCGCTCACGGCCCTCATGATGACGGCGTCGACCGCGGCTGCGCAGGACTCGGCCGCGTGTGATGTCTATGAGATCGAGGCCTCCAACGACGATCCGGCCGGGATCGACAAGGGCCTGGCGAGTCTGGAGTCGAAGCTCAAGAAGCCGCCGTTTTCCGGCTGGAAGCGGTTCGCGCTGGTGAAGAAACACCAAAAGAACCTGCGCTCGGGGCGAGCGGTTGGCATCGGCCTGGCCGGCGGCGGAAACCTGTCGCTCGAGGTGCGCGACGTCACGCGCGAGAAGGGCAAAAAGCCCCGGCTGCGCCTGTCGCTGCAGATCGACAGCGCCGGGGGCAAGCGGCTGGTCGACGCCACGACCCAGGGCGACTCCGGCGACCCGTGGCTGGTCGGAGGCCTGCCGGTGAAGGGCAAGGCCGGGGCCACCGGGGTCATCGGCATCGTGTGTACGGCGAAGTAGGCCTCGCCACAGCCGCGCCGGGAGCGTGGTACAAAACCTCTCGATGGGTCGACGTCTGGCCATCGGGATGGCGGTGGTGGCCGGGATAGGCCTCGGCAGCATTGCGGGCCTGTGGCTGTTTTACGGTCGCATTGGCGCGTGGGCGGTGCGCACCAAGGCAATCCCGCGCGTCGAGGCAAAGCTCGGCCACGAGGTCGACGTCGACTCGATCGATGTCGATCGCGACCGGGTGGTGCTCAGCGGCGTCGCGGTGCTCGATCCGCGGCCCGGGCACGAGCCGCTGGTCCGCGTCGAGTCGGTCACCGTCGAGTACGAAATGTGGCCAACGGTCAAGGGGCGGCCGGTGTTCGGCGCCATGTCGGTGGAAGGCGTCTCGGTGCGCCTCGAGCGCGAGGCCGACGGCACGTCCAACGCCGACGCTTTGCTGGCCGCCCTTCGCGGCAGTTCCGACGACGCCGGGTCCGAGGGCGACAAGGCCGCGGCGCGGCGGGGCCCCCGACCGACGCGCATCGACGTTGCCGGCGGCTCGGTTTTGGTGGTCGACCGCGCGAGCGGCGCTCGTCTCGAGGCCGAACTCGACACGGCGGCCGTGGTTCCCGACGAGCCCCTGGTCGCCGCGCTGCGCGCGGTGCGCGTGGATTCGGGCTTCGGACCGAAAGCCGGCGCCGAGACCCTGCAGCTTCGCGCCTATCGGGGGCGCCTTCGCGAGTCGCTCGACGCGCGGGTCGGCGGCGGGTTCGTCGAGCTGTGGCGCGGCATGTCGCTCACCGGCATTGCCGGCACGGTCCGGCCCGAGGGCCAGCCCGGGCGCGTCATCGTCGATCTCGCCGGCGGTTACGGCGGTGTCGAAGGCACCCTGTGGACGGCGCGCGGCTGGGTCGCACCCGAGACCACCAGCGGCGTGATCGATCTGGAGGCCGAGCGGTTCACCTTCAATCGTTTGCGACCGATTCTGGAAGGCACGCCGGTCCAGGACTTCGACGAGACGTCGGTGGACGTGGCCATGCGGCTGCGGCTCGACCGGGGCAACGCGCAGTTCGACGGCACCGCAAGCCTGACTGGACTCACTGTGTTTCACCCGGCGCTGTCGGACGAGCCCGTCGCCGACCTCGGTTTCGTGTCGTCGGTCGCCGGCAGTTTCGACCGCGAGTCGCGCACGTTGACGGTCGCCGAGGCAAAGGTGAAGTACCGCGACGTGGTTGCGCAGATCGACGCGTTTTTGCGGCTGCCCGGCGGGGTCGACCCGCAGACCTGGGAGCGGCGGACCCGGCCGCGGGTTGGTTTTCACCTGGTGGTGCCGCCGGTCACGTGCCAGCGCGCCCTCGAGGCGATTCCCGCGCCGCTGGCGCCCAAGCTGCAGGGGTTTCGACTGCGCGGCAAGTTCGACGCCGACATCAACGTCGATGTCGACTGGGCGGATCTGGAGGCGACCGAGCTGGGGGGCAGGGTTGGCATTCACGGGTGTCGGGTGCTCGACGCCCGCGACGAGGTCGACGCCGAGAAGCTCCTGGTCGAGTTTGACCACCGGGTGCTGGTGGGCCCCGACGACTACAAGCGGGTCAAGCTCGGAGAGTCGAACCCGGACTTCGTCTACCTGGAGGACGTGTCGCCCCACCTCATCAACGCGCACCTCACCACGGAAGACTCGCGTTTTCTCCACCACAAGGGATTCATCGGCAAGGAGTTTCGCTCGGCGCTGGTGCGCAACCTGACCGAGGGCTATTTCAAGTACGGCGCGTCGTCGATCACGATGCAGACGGTCAAAAACATCTGGCTGTATCGCGACAAGCTGCTGTCGCGAAAGCTGCAGGAGCTGTTTCTGAGCTGGTACATCGAGACCCAGCTCGAAAAGGAACGCATCCTCGAAATCTACGTAAACGCCATCGAGTACGGCCCCGGCATCTACGGCATCGGCCGGGCGGCGCGCTACTACTTCGACAAGCACCCGTCGGAAATCACGCCGTCCGAGGCTGTGTTCTTCACCTCGCTTCTGCCGTCGCCACGCGGGCGCCACGAGCAGTACTGCAAAAACGAACTGACGAAGTGGACGGCGCGCAAGCTCGACCGGGTGCTCGACCTCATGGTCGAGCGCGACCGGCTCACCGAGCTCGAGCGCAGCCTGGCCGGGCCCGAGCAGGTTGTGTTCGCTCACCCGCCGGACTTCGAGCCCGCCGAGTGTGCCGAGAAGGTGCTGCCGTGGGAAGACGCGCGGGCGGCGGAGCTCGCCGCGCTGGCCGAGGCCGGTGACGCGGATGCCGCGGCCCAGCTGGAGGCCCAGCGCGAGCGCCAGAAAAAGCGCGGCTGGTGGTACCGGCGCGAGGGCAAGCGCATTGTCGCCGAAGCGCGGGCCCAGGCCCAGGTGCGCCGGGCGCAGGCGGCCGCGGCCGCGGCGGCTGCCGAGCTCGACCCGGGGAACGATCCCGAAGGCAGGCCCTCGCCGGTCCCTCCGCCGCCGCAGCCGACCTCACCGACGCCGACGTCGCTCGACCTGTGAGGCCATGAGCATGTTCGACAAGCTCCTGGTCGCGTTAGAGCCTTGGGAACACACGGGGGAGGTTCTGCTCTTCGGCGGGCTGATCCTCTTTGCCGCCCGATGGCTGCTGGCGCGCACGGCCAGCAACGGCGATGCCCGCAGTCCCGGCGGCTCGGTCCTGTTCGCCGCGCTCGTCGGCAGCGTCCTCGTTGCGCTGATCCTGGCCCTGCCCATTAGCGACGGACTGCAGGGCTCGCTGCTGAGTTTCTTGGGCCTGCTGATTACCGGCGCCATTGCCCTGTCGTCGACGACGTTCGTCGGCAACGCCATGGCGGGGCTCATGCTGCGCAGCGTGCGCAATTTTCGCCCGGGCGACTTCGTGCGGGTCGGCGAGCACTTCGGCCGGGTGTCCGAGGTCGGTCTTCTGCACACGGAAATTCAGACCGAGGATCGCGATCTCACAACCCTGGCCAACCTGTACCTGGTGCAAAACCCGGTCACGGTCGTGAGTGCGTCGGGCACCATCATCTCGTCCACGGTGTCGCTGGGGTACGACGTCGACGAAGCCGACGTCGAGGCCGCGCTGCTCGACGCGGCCAATCGCAGCGAGCTCGCCGATCCGTTCGTCCAGGTGCGCGAGCTTGGCGACTTTTCGATCACCTACCGCGTGTGCGGTTTTTTGGCCGACGTGAAGTACCTCATCAGCAATCGCACCAAGCTCAACCGCAACGTGTTGGCGGCCCTGCACGAGCGCGACGTCGAGATCGTGTCGCCCAGCTTCGTCAACTACCGACGCCTGCGCGACGAGGCGTTCATTCCGAACTCGGTGCCGCGCTCCGAGCGAAACTCGTCATCGTCAGAGGTCCGCCCGGAAGACCTCATGTTCGACAAGGCCGAGCAGGCCGAGTCGCGGGTCGTGCTCGAAACCGAGCTCGCGGACGTGCGCAAGGCCGTGTCGGAGCTGGCCGATCGCCTCAAGAAAGAGGAAAAACACGGCGCCGACCTCGAACAGCAGCTCGAGAGCTTGCGCCTCAAGGAGAGCTTGATAGAAACCGCCCTCGAGGACCCCGAGGGCGAGACGTGATGTCGAGCGAGCAGCAAGTCGAACAACTCATCGAGGAATTTGGAGCCGACGCGGTCGAGCGCGCCGCGAGGCCCCTTCTGTCGGACGAGCGCGTCGAGCGCATCGAGGGCGTGCTCGACAGCCGGCTATCTTCGGTCGGCGTGGTCATCGAGAACCTGCACGACCCGCACAACGGCGCCGCGGCCATTCGCTCGGTCGAGGCATGCGGCCTCGCCGGCCTGTCGGTGGTGGAGGAGGCCGAGCCCTTTCGCGCCCAGTCCGGCGTGACCATCGGCTGCCAAAAGTGGATCGACCTCGAGCGCTACTCGACCTTTCCAGCGTGCGCCGACGCACTGCATGAGCGTGGTTTTGCGATCTACGCGGCCGTGCCCGGGGCCGCGATCAGCCTCGACGATATCGACGTCTCGCGCCCGGTCGCCATCGCCATCGGCAACGAGCACGAAGGTCTCACCGACGCGGCGATCGCCGCCTGCGACGGGCAGTTTTCCATACCAATGCAGGGGTTTACCCAGAGCTTCAACCTGTCGGTGTCGGTCGCTCTGTGCGTGTACAACCTGGCGAAACGCCGTCGCGAGCACCTCGGTCGCGCCGGCGACCTCGGCGAGCGGGAACGTGCCCGTTTGCGCGCTCGATGGTATGCACTGGGGGTCCGAGGAATCGACGGCATCGTGCGCCGGTTCGTGTCCCAGCAGCCACGGTCGCCTGTGTCACCAGAGACACAGGCGCCAGAAGAACCGTAGGATTCGCCCGGGTACGGTCGTTGCACAAACCCTGTGTTCTTCGGCTTAACCCACTATGAATAGCGCGAAACCCAAGCCTCGCGCCGCGTCCGCCCCGCCCCGTGGGGGAAAACGGCGCCGCGGCACGACCAACAAACGCCGCCGCACGACCCAGGTGCCGCGCACTCGCGGGCAAAAGGCCCTGCTCGTGGCCCGCTGGTCGGCCATCGTCGGCCTGGCCCTCGGCGCCCTGGGCGCGGCCATCGTCGTCGGAGTCTTCTGGCACTACGGCTCGGACCCCGAGCTGCCGCACATCGAGTCGCTGTCCGAGTTCCGTCCCAAGCAGGCAACCCGCATCGCCACGCCGGAAGGCAAAGTGGTCGGCGAGATCTACGAGCAGAGGCGCACGTTCTTACCCTTCGAGCAGCTGCCCGAAACCCTCGTGCAGGCATTCGTCGCCGCCGAGGACTCGAACTACTGGGAGCACGAGGGCATCGACTACATGGGCATGGCCCGCGCCGTCGTGGTCAACATCAAGGCCGGCGAAAAGCGCCAGGGGGCGTCGACCATTACCCAGCAGGTGGTCAAGACGTTCCTGCTGAGCCCGGAACGAACCTTCAAGCGCAAGTTCCAGGAAATCATCCTGGCCCGGCGCCTGGAGCAGGCCCTGAGCAAAGAAGAGATCCTCACTCTCTACCTCAATCAGATTTACCTGGGCCACGGGCGCTACGGCGTCGAAGAGGCCGCCCGCTACTACTTCGGCAAGGGCGTGGCTGATCTGCACGTCGGCGAGATGGCCGTCCTGGCGTCGCTGCCCAAGGCGCCCGAGCGCCTGTCGCCGCGCAAGCCCGACACCCAGCGCCGGCTCAAGTTTCGCCAGATCTACGTGCTCGAGCAGATGGCCCGGGCCAAGTTCATCGACACCGAAACCGCCGAGTACTGGATCACCCGGCCGATCGAGATCGTCGGCGACCCCTACCCGGACCTGAACACGGCGCCCGAGTGGGTCGACCTGGTGCGCCGCGAGCTGGTTGAACGCTACGGCGAGCAAGAGATTCCGTACCTCGGCAAAACGGTGGTTACCACCCTGGACCCCGAGTACCAGGAAGCGGCTCAGGAAGCCCTGCGCTCGGGCCTGCGGGCTCTGGATCAGCGGCAAAAGGTGGGCCGGCCGATCGCCAGCATCAAGCCCAACAAGATCAAGCTGCAGCTGGCCAAGTACGCCCGGCGCTTGCCGAAGAAGGGGCCAACCCACGGCGGCCGGTACCGGGCCGTGGTCACCGAGGTGCACGGCGACGCGCTGGTGGTCGACCTGGGCAACTGGAAAGCCGAGCTGTCGTTGTCCGCCGCCGCGGATCGCTACAACCCCAAGGGCCTGCCGGCCGGCGAGCGCTTCAAGGTGGGCGACATCGTGCGCGTAACGCCGCTGGCCGACGCCGAGGCCGAAGACGGCAAGGCGGCGCGCGCTCCCCACCGGGTGGCGTTTCCCCCGCTGGCCCAGGGCGCGGTCGTCGTCATCGATCCGCGCACCCGCCACGTCATGGCGCTGGTCGGCGGCTACGACTCCCAGGTCGCCGACTTCAACCGCGCGACCATGGCCAAGCGCCAGCCCGGCTCGTCGTTTAAGCCGTTCGTGTACGCAGCGGCCATCGAAGGCGGGGACCACACGGCGTCGACCATCATGAACGACGCGCCCGAGGTGTACGACCTGTGGAAGCCGCAGAACTACGAAAAGGGCGAGTTCCAGGGGCCGATCAGCCTGCGTACGGCGCTGGCCCGGTCGACCAACACGGTCGCCATTCGCCTGCTCTCGGAGATCGGGCCCGACAAGGCGGCTGACCTGGCTCGGGCCATGGGCGTCTCGTCGCGCCTGCCGCGCGAACTGTCGCTGGCGCTCGGGTCGGGCGAAGTGACGCCCCTCGAGCTCACCAACGCGTACGCGACCTTTGCCGCCGGTGGGATGGCCGCGCCGGCCCGCTTCATCAAGAGCATCGACGGCCAGCCCATGGACGCCGACGAGCCGGTGGCCGCCCTGCGGCCCGAGGTCGCGTACGTCGCCGTGGACATGATGCGCTCGGTGGTGACCGAAGGCACGGCACGCAAGGCCGCGGGGCTCCAGCTCGACGTCGCCGGCAAGACCGGCACCAGCAACGACGCCCGCGACGCCTGGTTCATCGGCATGACGCCGGATCTGGTCGTCGGCGTGTGGGCCGGCTTCGACAGCCCGTACTCGCTGGGGCGCGGCGAGGGCGGCAGCAAGACCGCGCTGCCCATCTTCGTCGACGTGGTCGATCGCCTGGGCCGCAAGGTCAAGCGCCGCGACTTTGCGCCGCCGGCCGGTGTGGTCGAGGTGCGCGTCGACCGGGCGACCGGGCTCCTGGCGCCGACCGGGGCGGCCGAGGAGTCGACGCGGGTCGAGGTGTTTCTCGAGGGCACCGCCCCGACCGAGGTGGCTCCCGCCGCCGGTGAGGTCGATATCGACTCGTTCGTTCTCGACCAGTACGGCGATGAGCCGCAAGACACCGCGCCGAGCGCCGACGAGGCGGGCGACGGCGAGCTGCCGTGAGGGCCGTCGCAGCGGCGGTTGCGATCGCGATCGCCGCGCCGATGCCGGCGCTGGCCGCTCCCAATCCGGTGCGGGACTGGTTCGACCGCATGCAGACGCGACTCGACGAGCTGTTGGCCGAGGCTCGCCCGCCGCTGGTGCCGCCCACGCCGGTGGCCGTGAGCTGGTCCATGCAGCGGCTCGGGGAGTTCGGGCCTGAGGCCGTCCTGGAGCTCGCCGCCCTGGATGTCGACGGCGACGGCGCTGACGAGCTTCTCGCCCTGGGCGCGGACCGACTGCGCGTGTTTCGCGTGGCGGCCTCGGGGCTGAGCCAGGCCACCGAGCTGCCGCTTGGCGGCCCCGTGTCGACGGTGCAGCCGCGCCTGGGCGTGGGGGCCCTCGTCGCCGGCGACACGCGGGTCGTGGTCCGGTCGAGCGCGCGGGCGTGGGCGCAATCGTTCGACGTGACCGACGGCCGCCTGGTCGCTCGCGAGGCCAGCGGGGCGGGGTTTCCCCTGTGCGCCGACCTCGCCGGGCGCCTCGTTCCCGGGCGACACTACTTCGACGGCGCGTCGGCCCGGTGGAATTCACCCGCCGCCGGCCCGCCGCTGCCGGCCCGCTTTTTTGCCGCCCGGTGTCATCGAGGCGTGGACTCCACCGGCGCCGCGCGCGTCTCGCTCGCGGTGGTCGATACCGATGGCCTCCTGAGCGTCTACGATCTTGGCAAGCCCGACGCGATTCCCGTCTACGTCGAGCAGGTCGGGTACGCCTTTGCGGTTGCCGACATCGACAACGACGGCCGCACGGACATCGTCGCGTCGGGCAGCGCCGCGCCCGGCGCCCCGGATCGAGTGTCCGTGTACGAGCTGTCGGGGGGCGAGGTGCTGCGGCTGTTTGCCAGCCCGCCGCTCGATGCCGGGGTGGTCGCCGCGGCCGTGGGTGACTTCGATGGCGACGGCCGGGCGGACGCGGTGGTTGCGCTGCGCCCGCACGGCGGCGGCCCCCTCGAACTCTGGAGCCTCAATTGATCCGGTCCATCGAACGCGCCCGACGCGGGGGTGGGTTGGCGAACGCGGTCGTCGTTGCCTTTGTCGTGGCCGCCGGCACGACCGCCATCGCGGTGGCGCCGACCCGTGCGCGCGCCGAAGGGCGTCCGTCGTACGGCGGCGCGGTCGTCGGGGCGGTGCGCAGCGAGCCCATCAGCCTCGAGCCGCCCCTGGCTCGCACCCAGGCTGAGATCGCGCTTGTGACCGCGGTTTGTGACCCTCTGTACCGGGTCGGTGGCAACGGCCAGGTCGAGGCCCATCTGGCCGCCAGCTTGCCGTCGCCGACGCCCGAGCCTCACACCGTGCGCATCGCCATTCGGCCGGGCGTTCAATTTCACGACGGGACGCCGGTGCTCGCGGCCGACGTGGCGCGCGCCCTCGAGCGCGCTCGCCGCGGCGGGGGGCTGGACAAGACCGTGCAGGCAGTTGCCGCCCTGGCCAACGACGAGGTCCTGCTTACCCTGGTCGAACCCTGGAACGCCGCTCGCGACGAGGTGCTGCTCGCGCTAGCGAGTCCGCTGGCGTCGATCTGGAAGCCGTCGAACGAGCCGCTGGTGTGCACCGGGCCGTTCGTGGTCACTCGCCTCGACCGCCCGGGGCGTCGCATCACGCTAACCGCCAACGAGATTCACTTTGCCGGGCGGCCCTACATCGACCGCGTCGAGCTCCGCTGGTACGAACAGCCCGACGCCGAGGCGCGCGCCTACGAGTCCGGGGTCACCCAGATTTCGCTGCGCGGGGCGATCGCGTTCACCGGCCATCGACCCAAGTTTGCCACCGACGAGCTCGTCGGACCGGCGTCGATGCTCGCGTTCATCGGCTTTGGTCGGGGCCACAGGGGGGCGTTGCGCGCCCCGGGCTTCGGTCGCGCGCTATCGCTGGCGCTCGACCGGGCGTCGTTTCGATTCGTGGGCACCGGCGGTCCCGTCCTTCCCACCGTAGACCCGCTGCCTCCGGCACTGGGCGGGCGCCAGGCCAGCGCCGCCGAGAGTCGAGCCCGCCGATCGGCGGCCGGCGCGGCCCTGCGCCGCGCGGTGGCGGCCAACCCGACCCTGGCCTCGGTGGCGTCGGGGCGCGCGGTGGTGTCGGTGCTGGTCGATCGCACCCGGCCCGACGATCTCGAAATCGCGCAAAAGATCGCCAGTGCCCTCGATCGCATTGGCGTTCGAGCGCGCATCGATCCGGTGGCGCCCGGCGAGCTGTCCCGGCGCGTCGCCGAGGGGCGCAGCGACCTGTACGTCGGTCAGCTTGCCGTGCCGGCCCGGTCTCGCTCGGTCGTGCAGCAGGTCGTGCGCCAGGTGCAGCGGCGGGACGGCGCCCGACCGGTGGCCCTGTTCTACCGCGCGCTGCGGGTCCACCACCTTCGGCGCCTGTGGGGCCTGCGGTTCGACGAGCTCGGCGCACTTCGCATCGCCGACGCTTTCTACGGCGCGGACGGTTCATAGATGGGGCTGCGGGGGCGCTTTACGCTGTGGTTTGCGATCATTGCCCTGGTGCCGATCGCCGCGGCAGCGGTGGCTACGCGCTACTACGTGGCCGAGAGTTTTCGCGATGCCTACGCCGCCAACCGGGACGCTCTGCGGCTGGCGGCGGACCGTGAACTGTCCCGGGCGCGCTCGAGCGTCGCGGCCGCGGCGGAGTCACTCGCCACGCGCAGCCACCCGGTAGTGGGGGGCCTGCTGCTCCAGCTGCGCACCAGCGGCGGCGAGCTCGACGCCGACCAGCTGCGGGCGCTGCGCGAAGGCGAAGACGAGCTGATGCGCGGGCTGGATCTCGACGTTCTCGCGCTGGTCGACGACCGCGGCACGATTTTGTCCGCGCCCCACGATCCGGGCGCGGTTGGCGACGAAGACACCTCGTACCGCCGGCGGGCGATCGCGAACAGCGACGCGTATGCGGTGCGCGAATCGATTTTGCGCGACGGCCAGCTGCAGCCGGTGCTGGTGGTGGGCGCCGCCCGGCGAGTGACCGACGGGGGCAGGGCGATCACGGTGGTCGTGGGGCGCGAGATCGGCGAGCCATTGGTGCAGCGCCTGTCGGCGGCAACCACCGACGGGGCCGCCCGGTTGGTCGACGGCGACGGTGTCGTTCTCGCCTCGGGGGCCGAGCGCTGGCCCGGCAACGGCGAGCGACTCGAGCTGTCCGGGCCGGACGGCAAACGGGTGGCGGCGCTGGAGATCGCCACGTCCAACGCCGAGCTTTCGCGGCTGCTCGAACAGCTCACCCTGGCGACCGCCGGCATCGCCGGAGCCGCGCTGCTGGTGACCGCACTGCTCGGCTTGTTCGTGTCGCGCCGAATTACGCGCGACCTCGATCGGCTGGTGGTCGGCGTGCGCGCCGCGGCGCGCGGCGACCTCGATCACCGGGTCGAAGTGCGCGCGCGGGACGAAATCGGTGAAGTTGCCAGCGCCGTCAACGTAATGATGACCGACCTGGCGCAGGCCAACGAAGACCTCGCGGTCGCCCAGCGCATTGCCGCCTGGCAAGAGATCGCTCGGCGGCTGGCCCACGAGATCAAGAACCCGCTCACCCCCATTCAGATGTCGGTGGAAACGATGCGCAAGACCAAGGAGAAGGCGCACCCGTCCCACGACGAGATCTTCGACGAGTCCACGCGCACGATCCTGGAAGAGGTGGGGCGGCTCAAGCGCATCGTTACGGACTTCTCCGACTTTGCGCGGCTGCCGCGAGCGCAAAAGCAGCGGGTCGATTTGTCGAGCCTGGTGTCGTCGGTGGCGTCGCTGTACCGCGGGTCGGGCCTCGAGCTCTCTCTCGACGTCGAAGCGGGCGAGCTTGCCGTCGACGCCGATCGGGATCAGGTGACTCAAGTGCTGCACAATCTCATCGACAACGCGCGCGAGGCGGCGCGGCGCAGCGACGGCGCCGAGGGGCAGGTCAGGGTCGTCGCCCGTCGCACCGACAGGGGCGCCCTCGTGATCGTCGAAGACGATGGCCCGGGGGTTCCGGCCGAGCAGCGCGAAAAGCTCTTCACTCCGTACTTCACCACCAAGCACGCCTCGGGCGGCACGGGCCTGGGCCTGGCCATCGCGCACCGAATCATCACCGAACACGGCGGTCGAATTCGCGTCGATGACGGCCAGCTCGGCGGCGCCCGCTTTACCGTCGAACTTCCCGGCGGCGCCGTTGCGGGCCCCGCCGCGGACCTGCCCGGCGCTACTTGATCGGGGTGGCCTTCAGGGCGGCCTTGCCGTCCTTGACGTACACCTGGAACCGCACGGACTTGCACTTGTGCTTGGCCATCAGCGAGGCCCGGTTTTTGCGCAGCTTGTCCGAGAACTTGTCGTAGGTCAGCGACTCCGTCCGTTCGCCGCACTGCTTCTTGAGGGCGACGAACTCGTCGAAGGTCTTGCGGAACTCGTCGTTCGGGGTCGGGTCGGGCGACGCGCTGCGCACGATGTCGTCCGTGGCCGGGTCCGCCACGCGGGTCGGCGCGTCGAAGTCGCTCGGGGTTCGCTGCGGGCCCGTGGTACCGCCGGCGGGACCGAGGATGTCGTCGTCGAGGCTGCGAGGCGGGGGCGCCGCTGGCGCCGGGGTGGCCGGCCGCTTGGCGGGCGTGGCTGGCGGCGCGCCGCCCGGCAGGCTGATCGGCGGCGGCGGTACCGCCGCCTCGGCCTCGGGCTGGGGCAGCGGCACCGTGACCTGACTCTTGCTCGGGCTGGCCATGGCCGGCGGCGGCGGCGGCAGGTCCAGATCGAACGACGGCACGGGCTGGCTCGACTCCGGCCGCACGAGTTCCGGGGCCGCGGCGGGGCCGCTCGAACCTCCGCCACCGCCGAACTTGAACTCCGACGGCGGCGGCTTGGGCGCGGCGGCTGGAGGCGGCGCGGCCATCGCCGGCAGCGGCGCGGCCGCGGCGGCGTTGAACGAGTCGGGACCCAGGGGAATCGCATCGCCCGGCGCAGGGCCGAGCAGGCTGTCCAGATCGCGGCGCGCGCTCTTGGCTTCGCGCGCCATCTTGTCGAGAGCGATGTTGACCGACCGCGCGATGCTGCCGGTGCGCCCCTTGTGCTGAATTTCGTCGAAGCGCTCTTTGTCCCCCTGGCCGAGGGCGACCGCGTCGGCGGCGAGCCGCTTCACCGGCCGATCGCTCTCGATGTACATCAGTCCGATGCCCAGTCCGACGCCGAGGATCAGGAGAAGACCGATGGGTACCAGATCGCCGAAGGTGACATCGCTGCCGGTAACCCGCTCGAGCGAGCCCCAAAAGCCGAGCACCGGGGGCTTTTCGGAGAACACGGCCATGAACGCGCCCTGCTCGCGGGCCTCGCCGGGCAGGCGGGCCACCTTGACGCCAAAGTTTTCGCCCGCGACGGTGACCGGGGCGACGCTGCCTTCGCCGCAGTCGAGCTTTTCGTCGCCCTGGGGGCGAGCGGTCGATTCCGCCGCCAGCATGGCTTCGTAAGCCGCTACCGCGTCTTTGTGCAGCTGCACGCTGCTCGACGACGAGACGGCCTGGCCACCGACGTAAAAGGCCACGTCGGCGCCGATGCTCGGCTTGAAGTCCTCGGCGAGCTCCTTGTCAAAGGCGTTGCCGAGCACCACGGCGCCCGCGTAGGACTCGTCGCGCAGGGACACCACGGGAGCCGCCGCGATGCGGTACAGCTGGCTGCCGATCTTCCAGGTGTCGTCCCGCAGGTAGCCGTGCAGCGCGTCATCGATGGCGTAGTAGCCAGCCATGGAGTCGCCGAAATCGGCATCGTCGAGTCCTTTGCCGGCGCGAGCGACCACCCGGCCGCGGTTGTCGAGAATGATGACGAAGTCGGGCTTGCGGCCCTTGACGCTGTCGAGCAAAGCCCGAAGGGCGGTCTTGCCGGTGCGGTTGGCCTCGCTGCTGATGGCGTCGGTCTTGGACGCTGCCCCGAGGATCGAGTCGAGCTTGAGCCGGGGAGAGCCGGCCGGCGCCGCCGCCTGAGCAAAGCTCGCGGCCAGGTCGATGCGCTGGCGCGCGTTCTGCTCGAGCAGGATATGCGCGGTGCCGCAGGCGGTCTTGATGCGTCGGTTCTCTGCGAGCTGCGCGGCGCGGTCCGCCGGCCGCGGGAGCATGATGGCCACGGTAAGCGCTGCCGCGGCGCACACCGCGATGACGCAGAACCAGATCTTCGAGAGAAACACTGCTACTCCTCGCCTTTGCCGGACGCCGGTACGTCGACCTGAGGATTGGCCGGAAAGTTGATGGCCTTGACGGACGTCGTGCGCCGGTTCGAGACGTCGATGGTCACCGGCGGCACCTTGAGCCAGCCGTTTCGGTACCAGAGGCGCACCTTCCAGCGTCCGGCCGGCACGTCTTCGATGACGAAGTCACCGTCGGGCTCGACCTGAGCGATGTAGCGCAGGGGAAACGCGACCAGCGTGCCCTTGAGGTGCGGCGAATCGGGGTCGCGAATTTCCACCGGCCGGTACGGGCGCACCAGGGTCGCGCTGCGCACGCCCTTCGGGTTGATGGGGTCGGGCGGCAGAAAATCTGGCAGGCTCGGGGCCGTAAGCCGGTGTGGCTCGGTGCCGAGGTTTCGAATTTCGAGGGTCGCTTTGACCACCACGGGAAACAGCGGCGTGCGAAACGACTCGCCGATGAGCTCGTATCGCGCGGCGGTCTTGGGCGGCGCTTCGTCCTCGGCGTCGAGGGCGTTTTGCGGCTCGAGCACCACAACCACGTAGGGCAGCGGGTCGTAGGGGCGAGGCGGAATCATCTGGTTGCGGATTCGCTGCACGAACCCGCGATTTCGCACCGGAGTCTCCGGTCGTTTGGCCGGATCCGGCCGCCGCACCGAGCCGGTCACCTTGCCGAAGGCCGTGCCCGCCTGAGCGGATGCCACCGGACCGAGGGCGAACGCGAGGACCGCCGCGACGATCGCAGCGAAACCGCGTTCGACCGCACCACAGTTGCGCCGCGCGCTCGAGGTCCGCACGTCGCCGCCCGCGGGCTCTGCCGCGGGGCCCGCCCCGCTTGCCCCCCGGCGGCCCCCCTCGGGTTCGCTGCCAGCCGTCGCCCTACCGCCGTTCTTTTTCGTAACCATCTAAGATTTGTGCCAATTTTATCGGAGGGCCGGGGCGAGTCAACGTTTGGCGCAACAAGTTGGTCGCCGCGCCGATACGGGACGAGCCCATGGTGCGCCGGTCCCACATTCCCTCGCCGCCCGCGGTCGCCGTTGCCCACTGCCTCGGAATCGCCCTTGCGCGGCTCGCTGGGCCGATTTCGACGGCGCCGGTGGCCTGGCTCGGGCTCGCCGTCGCGCTGGCGTGCCTTGCTCGCGGCCGCGCCGTGCTGCTCGCGTGTGCAGTGCTGTGCGGCGGCGCGTGCATGGCGAACTGGACCGCGCGTGACGCCGCGCTCCCGATGGTCGCGAACGGGGTCGCCGACGATCGAAACCACGAGTGGATCGAAGGGCGCGTGGTCGGCTTTGTCGAGGACGACGCGGCTCGGCGGCGGTTCGACGTCGAACTGGCGGCCCCCGACCGGGGCACGGTGCGGCTTTCGGTCCCGCGCGAGGTCGACGTCTTGCCGGGCGACCGACTGCGGGCGCGGACTCGACTGCGGACCCCGCGCGGGTATCGCAACCCCGGCGCGGTCGACCGGTGGCGGGCGGCTCGCGACCGCGGCTACCAGCTGGTCGGCTTTGCGCCCGCGTCCGACGTCGAGCGGCTCGGCCGCGATGGTGGACTGCGCGCGTGGGCGATGCGGTTTCATCGCCGGGTTGCCTCGCATCTTCGCGGTTCAGGTGACGCCGCGGCGTCGCGGTCGCGAGGCATCGTGGCGGCGATGGTCATCGGCGATCGCTCGGGGCTGAACCCGCAGGTGCGAGACGACTTTGCCGCCGCTGGTCTGGCGCACATCCTGGCCGTGAGCGGGCTGCACCTCGCGGTGACGGCCCTGCTGGCGTTTGCCCTGGTTCGCCGGCTCTGGGCGCTGATACCGGCGGCTGCGCGCCGGCTCGACCCGGCGCGGGCGGCGGTCGCGGTCGCCGTGCCGGTGGCAGCGCTGTACACCCTGGCCACGGGGGCGCGGGTGTCGACCGCGCGCGCCCTGGTGGTGGTTGTTGTCGTGCTCGTCGGCGTTGCGTTGCGTCGCCGGGTCGCGCTCGCGGACTCGCTGGCGGTCGCGGCCCTCGCTCTGTCGGCGGCGCATCCGCCCCTGATCTACGACACGGGGTTTCAGCTGTCGTTCGCCGCGACGGCCGCCCTGGCAGTGTTGCTTCGCGGCTCGCGTCGCCGAGACGGGTCGGTCCTGCGGCGCGTCGGGCGGGCACTGCGCGACAGCGCGGCCGTGTCGCTGGCCGTGGCGCCGCTGACCGCGGTGCACTTCGGCGCCGTCGCTGTCGGCGGCATTGCCGCCAACCTCGTTGCGCTGCCCCTGGCCGAGCTCGTGATTCTGCCGGCCGGCCTGGCCTCTGTCTTCTTTGCCGAGATTGCGTCGCCGCTGGCCGACGCCGCGCTTGCGGTCGCCACCGTCGCGGCCGGAGGGCTCGACGCCATCGCTCGCGCGACGGCCCAGGTGGCGCCGCCACTGCGGGTGCAGCCGGGCGTCGTTGGCGTCGTGGGTCTGACCGCCGCCGGTGTCGCCGCGACGATGTGGTTCATGGTCCGGGTTCGCCGGCTCGCCTGGACTCGAGCGGCGGGGATCGCCGGCGTCGCGGCGGCCGCGACCATCGCTGTCGCGGTGCCGGCGTCGAAGCCGGCCGGCCTGCGCGTCACGTTCATCGATGTCGGCCAGGGCGACGCCGCGCTGCTCGAGATGCCCGACGGCCAGGCGTGGCTCGTCGACGGCGGTGGTTTGCCGTTCGTCGCCGACGCAGCCAATGCCGTCGAGCGAGCGCGGCGGGCCGAGTTGCCCGGCGCCCGGGCCATCGTGCCCGTTCTGCGCGCCCGGGGTGTGCGCCGCATCGACGTCGCCGTGGTGAGCCATCCGCACCCCGATCACTACGTGGGTCTGCGGGCCGTGGCGCGCGAGGTGCCGATTGGCGAGCTGTGGGTGGCCGAGCCGCACAGGGAGCAACCGTGGCCCGCAGAGTTCGTCGCGGTCGTCGACCGGCTGCGGGCGGCCGGCACGCGCATCGCGCGGCCTCGCGCGGGCCCGCAGAGCGCGAGTGGCGCAACCGTGGACGTCCTTGCTCCGGTATACGGCGGAGCCGTGGCCGACGACCCCGTGCTCTCGGCCAACGACAACTCGCTGGCGCTGGCGGTGACGTACGCGGGACGCCGCGTGTTGTTTGCTGGCGACCTGGAGAGCGAAGGCGAGCAGCTGTTGACCGAGCGGGCCGCCGGTCGTTTGCGCGCCGACGTCGTCAAGGTGCCGCACCACGGCAGCCGGACCTCGTCGGGGCCGTCGTTCGTGTCGGCGGTGTTGCCCGAAGTGGCGGTCATTAGTTGCGGCGTCGGCAATCGGTTCGGCTTTCCCGCCGCCGACGTGGTCGAGCGCTGGCGCCGCGCCGGTGCCCAGGTCGTGCGCACCGACGAGGCCGGGGCCGTGACCGTGCACGTGACCCCGAGCGGTGACCTTCACGTGGAAACCTTTGATACAACCGTACCCAGGCCGGCGGTTGCCGGCGACGCCTCGTCGAGGGCGAGCCCGTGAAACCCACCGCATCATCCAGTTTGCTGATCGCCGTCTGCGCCGGACTCGCTGCTATCGCGATGGCCGGCTGCTTCGGCGGCCGCGCGGGGTCGGCGCCGCCCACCCGCGACTCCGAGGTCTACGTGGCTCGCGCCCTCGAGGCCCTCGGCCGCGGCGACATCGAGCGAGCGCGGGCGGATCTGTCGCTGGCTCTGGAGTTCGATCCGCAATCCGCCCCCGCGTTCAACGCCCTGGGCCTGGTGGCGGTGGCCCGTGGCGACGACGAGCGCGCGCGCGAGCATTTTCGCCGGTCGATAACCCTCGACGCCGATCTGGCGGAGGCCCACTCGAATCTGGGTGCCCTGGAGATCAAGGCGGGGCGTCCGCGCTACGCCATCGAGCCCCTGCGCGCGGCGCTCGCAATCGATCCGGGGTACCCGACCGCGCGACACAACCTGGCGCGGGCACTGCTTCGCCTCGGCAACGCCCACGGCGCCCGGGCCGAGCTGCTCAAGCTGACGTCGGCGGCGGCCGACGATGCCGATGCCTGGGCCGAGCTGGCCCTCGCCGACCTGGCCCTGGGGTTGTACGACGAAGCAGCCGCGGCGGTCGAGCGCGCCCTGGCGCTCGACGCGCAGCACCCGGTTGCCACGCGGGCCGCCGGCGACCTCGCCCGCGCCCGTGGCGACTTCGACCGGGCGCTGGCGCTGTACGCGCAGGCCATCGATCGCAATCGCGACGACGCCGACGCGCTCGTCGGGCGGGGAACGACGCTCCTGGTGCTGGGCAAGGTCGACGGTGCCTTTGCCGACCTCGACCGCGCGGTGCGGTTGGCCCCGCGCAACGCCGCGGCCCGGTTTGCGTACGGCGCCGCGATCTTGCAGCGCGGGCCCGACGAGGCCGGTCAAAGCGGAGCGGCGGCGGCCGCGCGGGCAGCCATCGATCAGTTCGATCAGGCGATCGCCCTGCGTCGCGAGACCGGCGCCAGCTACGCCGAGGCGCACCTGTTTCGCGCCCAGGCTCACGAGCAAGCCGGCGACGGTCGCGCGGCCCTCGCCGACTACCGAAAGTTCATCGAGCTGGCTGCCGAGGATCGCGCGCTCGCCGGCGAGGTCGACGCCGCCCGCGCCCGGGTCGACCAGCTCGAGTCTCGATGACCGGTTCGCCGCCCACCGCCAGGCGTTTCTGGCTGACCGAGGTCACCACCGCGAGCGCGGTGGTGGTGATGGCGACCGCCGTGGCGTCGGCCGGGGAGGCCGTGGCGTTCGCCGCCGTCGGGCCCCTGGGCGTGCTCGCGTCGGCGGGCTACGTGTTGCGGCACCTGTTTTTGCCGGGGGTACTTGCCGTTGTCGCGGCGCGCGCGTTGGTCCGCAGCTGGAGGCTCGGCGCGCTGGTGCGGAGCTGGACACGACCCGACGGAGCCGCGCCCCGGCTGGTCGCCTGGCTGGTTTGGGCACTGCTCGCGGCGTGGTCGTTGGCGCTGTGCCTGCTGTTTGCGTCCGAGAGGTTGCTGGCGGCGACGCGGGCGCCGAAGACGGTGAGCCTGGCGGTCATGGCCGGCGGTCTTGTGTTGTTCGCGGCCGCGGTAGCGCTCACGCCCGCGATCGTGCGGGGCCTGGAGCGAGTCGCCGCGCGTCTGCCGGTGTCGCCGCGCCGGGCCGCGTGGGCCTTTGCGGTGGCCGCGGTGGGGTCCGCCGCCGCCGCCGACAGGCTGATCGTGCGACCGAGAGTCGGGCATCTCGAGCTGTCGCTGCTGCCGTTCGCGGGCGCGTGGATGGCGGTGTGCGTGGCGGGGTACTGGGCGGCCCGTCGCCTCGAGTCCCGGCGAAAGCTGGTTGCCGCCGGCGCGGTCGCCCTGGTCGGGTTGCTGTCGGTGGGGGCAGCTCGCTATTCGCTCGCCGAACGCCTCGACGTCGTGCTGTCGGTGTGGGGCGACGCCCCGGTCGGCGGTCGCGCCATCGAGCGCAGCCACGACCTGTACGCTCTGCGCGATCGAGTCGGCTTGACAACCGTGGCGCCGGTGGCGACCGCCGAGCGGCACCCCAACGTCGTGCTCATCACCGTCGACACCGTGCGCGCCGACCGGACCCCGCTCGTCGGTGGTCCCGCTTCCATGCCCGCGCTCGAGAGTCTCGCCCGTGCCGGCTCGAGCTTCGAGTGGGCGCTGGCGTCGAGCAACGTGACCCGGCGATCCATTCCGGCGCTGGTCACCGGCGCCAGCCCGTTTCGCGTTCGCGGCCGCGTCGCGGGTTGGGCCCTGCGACTCGACCCGCGCCACGTGTTGCTCGCCGAGCGGTTCGCCGCCGCCGGCTACGAGACCGCGGGCTTTGCCTGCTGTGAGTCGTTCTTCGCCGAACGCCACCGCCTCGGCTGGATTCGAGGGCTCGACAGCGTGTTTCTCGACCGCGATGGCGCCAAGCTTGCCGGTCGCGCGCTGGACTGGATGAGGGCCCGCGACCGAGACGGCGGGCGCCCGTACTTTGTCTGGCTGCACCTCATCGAACCGCACGAGTGGGAACAGGAGTTTCCCGCTCGCGAGTATCGGGGCGAGTCGAACCGCCGCCGCTACGATCGCGGTCTCAACGCGGCGGACCGGGCCCTTTCGCCGCTACTGCGCCACCTGACGTCGAGCGCCAGCGTCGCGCGAACGGTGGTGGCGTTGACGTCGGATCACGGCGAGGGGCTAGGAGATCACGCGGCCGCCTATCACGCGACCGACCTGTACAATTCTCAGCTGCGCGTTCCGCTGGTGCTCGCCGGCCCGGGTGTCGCCCGCGGCGCGCGCATTCGCGCGCCGGTGGGCCTGGTCGATGTCGGGCCGACGCTGCTCGAGCTGGCCGGCTATCGACCGCCGGAAATGCCGTCGATGGATGGGCGCTCGTTCGCGGCACTCGTCGACGCCGATCCCCTCAACGATGGGCCCGCGCCGGGTGAAGCCTACTCCGTCATGGTCGAGGACCGCTCGGTTCCGCGCTCGCGGTGGGCGCTGCTGTATGGCCGGCACAAGCTGATCGCGCTCGACGGCCGCCCCGGTGACGACCCGGGCGACGTCGAGCTGTACGACGTTCGCGCGGACCCGAACGAACTCACCAACCTGGCACCGCAACAGCCCGCTTTAGTTCAGCAGCTCCTCGAGCGTTTGCGGGCCCGACGCGAGGTCGACGCGGTGCCGGCATTTTGATGTAAGGTCGCGCGGCGGTGCGGCTCCGGGTCAAGAGCAAGGTGGGCGGTAGTCGCGAGCAGGTCTACGACTTCGACGGCGACGAGATCGCGGTTGGGCGCGACGCGACCAACGACATCGCGTTGCCCCATCCGGCCGTCTCGGCGGTGCATTTGCGGCTGAGTCGGCGGGGGGACTCGGTCGTCGCTATCGATCCGGGCAGCGCCAACGGCACCTGGATCGACGGAGCGCGCCTCGACCCCGGCGAAGAGATCGAGGTCGTCGACGGGGCGGCCATCGACATCGCCGACGCGTTCGTCATCGTCGTGCGCCGCGAGTCTCCGGCCGAGGCGCGCCCGACCTCCTCGCGCCGCACCGCGCAGCTGGCTCGAGAGCTGGTCGCCGACCTGCTGTCGGCGCAGCCGTCCCACGAGGCAGCCACCGGGCCCGAGCTCATTGGCGTCGCCGGCGTGGCCGCGGGCGTGCGTCACGCGCTGCCCCCGGTCGGCGACGCGGGGTCGGCCCGGCTCGTGATCGGTCGTGGACGAACCTGCGGCCTCCTCTTGCTCGACCCGGATCTGTCGCGAGAGCACGCCGCGATCCACCGCGACTGGGACGGGGTATCGATTCTCGACCTGGGCTCGAAAAACGGGGTCTCCGTGGATGGGCAGCGCTTGAGCGAGGGGGCGACGCGTTCTTTGGCCGACGGTAGTCGCATCGAGCTCGGCGACTGCATTCTCGAGCTCGCTGACCCGTCCGCTCGCTACCTGGAGCAGCTGCGCGCGCTCGTCGGCGATGTGTCCGGCGAGCGGGCGTCGCAGATCATCGAGGCGGCCGCGGCCCCGAGCGCACCTCGCGTGACCGTCGACGGGCGTGCCGACCGCGACGAATCGACCGTCGCCCCCGAGTCGCCGGGGGCAGACGAGCGGGCGGGTTCCCCCGACGGCTCCTGGGCCGGACAGCCCGCAGCCGGGCCGGGCGAGGCGTCCATGGCGGGCACGCCGCGTTTGTCAGAGCCCGAGCCGCCCGCGCGGCCGAGCCTGGTACCGGCGATCGTCATTGCCGCGGTTGTCGCCGTGGCCCTGGTTGGCCTGATACTGCTCTTCGCCCTCTAGCGGCAGCAGTTCGCGCGGGCGTCTCGCGGCGCCGGCAGCTAGCGGCTCGGCAGCGACTGCAGGGCGCCCGGCACGAACTCGTCGGCTCCCATGTCGAGGCGCGCTCCCTGGGGCCGCACGTCGCCGTCGATATCCACCGAGATCGCGCTGGACTCGTCGCCTGCGTCGATACCCGCCGAGCCCGGGGCCAGGTGGTAGTCGCCGCCCGACGCGTCGACGAACGTCGGCGGCAGGTCGATGTTGTTGTTGACGAGGTTGCCGCCCTCGATGTTGGAAAAGAAGAACTCGCAGTTGCCGAGGGTCGAGGGGCCCTGCACGTTGCCGTAAACGATGTTGTGCCTGGGAATCAGCACGTCGGACCGGCACTCGACGATGGCTCCGCCGCTCTCCAACGTCGCCGACGAGTTCTCGGCAATGGTGTTGAAGTCGAACACCGACGGCTCCTGGGAGTCTTCGGTGTTGATCGACGCGGCGCCGATCTCGCCGAAGGGCTCGCCGTTGCGAAAGATGAAGTTGTTGACGATGAACACCGAAATCGAGTCCCGGGCGACCAGGCCGCCGCCGCGATTGCCGTTGACGACCGACGACACCAGCTCGAGGGTGCGCCCGGTCAGGCGAATGCCGCCCTCGTCGTTGTCCGACACGACGCTGTCGACGACGGAGACGTCGCAGCCCGCGGCCTCGATGCCGCGGCCCTGGTTGTTCGATATGGTGGCGCCGACCAGGCGCAGGTCCTGCCCGGCGTCGCCGGTGCACAGAATGCCGTGGGCGGCGCTCGAGTCCCGGGCATTGCGGATCGTGACCCCGCGCAGCTCGACGTCGCTGTTTTCGATGGTGAGCACGGGCGCCGCGTCGGCGGCAGCTCGTATGTCGGCGCCGTCGCCGAGCACGATGACCGTCAGGCCTTCGAGCGAGACGTTTTCGTCGTAGGCACCCTCGGCCAGGCGCACGTAGACGCGATCCTCTTCGGCGTCGAGTTTGGCCAGCGCGCCGTTGGGGCCGCCCAGGGTGGCGCAGGGCGTGCCGCCGAAGGCGCCGCAGTCGTCGGCGTCGGTGCCGCCCGGGGCGGCAAACACCACCGCGTCGGTGGCGATGCAGGTGCCCGCGACCGCGTCACAGAGGGTCGACTGGCAGTCGGCGTTTTCGCGGCACTGGACGCACTGGCCGCCGCTTCCGCACAAGGGCACCTCCGGGTCCCGCAGCTCGCAGGCATCGTCGCCGCCCGCGGCGGCGTCGCACAGCTCGCAGGTTCCCAGGGCACTGCACTCGGGGGTCGCTGCGCTGCAGTCGTTGGCGTCCGCGCATTCGCGGCACTCGCCGGCAACGCAGACGTCGGTGCCCGCGTCGAGGAACTGGCACTCGGCGTCGCCCTCGGGGCCCTCGGCGCAAGCCCGGCACGCCTCGATCACTTCATCGCAGATGGGTTCGGACGCCTGGGTGCACTCCGAGTCGTCCTGGCACCCCGCCGGCACCTCTTCGGGGAGCACGCACTCCTTCATGAAGAGGTTGCACTCCAGGCCCGGACCGCACGAGTTTTCGTCCTGGGAGTCGCAGAAGGCCGGGTTGTCGGTCGTGCACGAGACTGCCAGCGCGGCAGCGGCGAAAAGCAAAGCGGCGAAGCAGGGTAGTCGAAGGGTCACGCGGTCCTCTGACGCATCCTATACCGCGTCTGCGCGGCGGGCGAAGTACCCGGCGGCGCCCGTGTGCCCATCGCTACAGCGACACGGCAAAGTTTCGCGAACCCGCCTACTTCTTTTTGCGGCCCTTTTTCCGGGCCGCCTTGGCCGCTTTGCGCTTGGCCTTGCTCTTGTTGCGGCTGCCTTTGGAGACGGCCTTGGCGCCGCCGCCCGGCGTGCCCGGAGCCGTGAAACCGGGAGGTGCCCCGGGAATCTGCATCTGGGGCATGCCGGGCATGCCACCGGGAAGCCCGGCGGGCATGCCGCCGCCCATGCCCGGCGCGCCGCCGCCCATGAGCGCACCCATGTCCAGACCGGCGAGCTTCTTCATCTGCGAGAACTGCTTGAGGCCGGGAATCTTGCCCATGAGCCCGGTCGAGGCGCCGAGCTGAACCATCATCTGCCGCATCATCGCGAACTTCTGCAGCAGCTCTTTGACCTCGGTCTCGCTGCGGCCGGAGCCGCTGGCAACCCGGCGAACGCGGCTTGGGTCGAAGTCGGCCCGGCGGCGTTTGCTCTTTTTGCCGGCGTTGTTGGTGATGTCTTCCCAGGAGGTGCTCACGAACCGGGTCGGGTTCTTGCGCTCCTCTTTGGTCATCGAGTTGATCATCGCCTCGATCTTGACCAGCTCGCGGTCGTCGAGGTTGACCCCCTCGGGCAAGCCGCCGCCAAACATGGGCAGCTTGTCGAACAGGTCCTTGAGCGAGCCCATCTTCTGAATCATGCGGATCTGCTCGAGGAAGTCCTGCATGTCGAACTTGCCCTTGAGCATGCGGACCGCATCTTCTTCGGCCTTTTCCGCATCGACGACCTGCTCGAAGTCCTTGACCAGGCCAACGATGTCGCCCATGCCGAGGATTCGCGACGCGAGTCCGTCGGGTCGAAACTCCTCGAGCTTGTCGAGGGACTCGCCCATGCCGAGGAACTTGATCGGCTTGCCGGTCACCTCTTTGACCGACAGGGCGGCGCCGCCGCGGGCATCGCCGTCGAGCTTGGTGAGGATGCAGCCGTCGAGCTCGAGGCGCTTGTTAAACGAGTCGGCGGTCTTGACCGCGTCCTGGCCCGTCATCGAGTCGATGACCAGGAAGATGTTGGCGGGCTGGCACGTCTTGTCGATGTTGGCCAGCTCTTCCATGAGCGGCTCGTCGATGGCCAGGCGGCCAGCGGTATCGAACAAGATGACGTCGCGGCCCAGCTCGGAGGCCTTCTTGACCGCGTTCTGGCAGATTTCGACCGGGTCGCCGCCGCGCTCGGAGTAGACCGGCATGTCCAGGCGCTGGCCTAGGGTCTCGAGCTGGTCGATGGCGGCCGGGCGGTAGACGTCGGCCGCGCACAGAAGGGGCTTTTTGCCGTGCTCTTTTTCCAGGTACCGGGCCAGCTTGCCGGTGGTGGTCGTTTTACCCGAGCCCTGAAGGCCGACCATCATGATGCCGGTGGGGCCCTTCTTGGCGAAGTTGAGCTCGGTATTGACCGGCCCCATCATCGCCGTGAGCTCGTCCAGGCAGATCTTTACGAACGCCTGCTCCGGAGTGATTTTCTTGGTGCCGTACTCCTTCGACTTGGCTCGGAGCTCGACCTGCTGGCCGATGGCGGCTTCTTTGACCCGCGCGAGAAAGGTCTTGGTGACTTTGAACTCGACGTCGGCCTCGAGCAGGCTCATGCGGATATCGCGCAGGGCCTCGTCGATAACGTCTTCGGTCAGCTCCGCAACGCCAGACAGGCGTTCTTTTGCGCTGCGGAACCCTTTGGCCAGGGTGTCGAGCATTTCTGGGGGTCTCCTAAGATTTCCTGAATCTTACGCGGATGGACGTTGTCTCATAGCATGCGCCGGCGCCAGGCGTCCATGTCGTCATGTCTAGCAAACTAACGGTAACTGCAGCGTTTTTGGTGGTCTGGTTGGGCTCGGTATCGGGGGCCGCGGCGGCGCCCGGCGTCGAGTGCGTGCTCGTCGAGGACGGGCTCGTAGAGCTCGACGGCCTGGTGGACGACTGGGAGGGCATCGAGTCCACCCGCTACGGGGTTGGCGACGGGGCCTTTGCGGCGCGCTGCGCGCAAACCGACCGCGAGGCCTTCTTCCTCATCGAGGTCGCCGACGCCGACGTGCTGCGCACCGGCGGCGCGCGCAAGGCCTCGCAAGACCAGCTCACGATGCACGTGGGCGCCAACGATCGGTGGTCAAAGCTGCTGGTCCTGCCGGGCACCCGCGGGTTCGAGCCGGTGTTTCGCTGGAACGGACGGCCGCTCGGCAAGGGCGTTCGCGCCCTGGACTCGCTGCAAGATCGCGGCTGGGCGGTCGAGGTTGCGGTGCCGCTTTCCCGACTCGCCAACTGGGGGCCGTCGACCGGGGCGCTGCGTCTGCGCATCGATTACCGCGATCGCGATGGCGGCGGCGCCCGGGTGGTGACCGGGCGCGGCGCGCTGTTCTTTGCCGGGGCCGTCGACGCGTACGAATCGTTCCGCAAGCAGGTCGGGCTGGGGCGGCCGGCGATTGACCGGCTGGTCGATCTCGACGGCGAGCCCGGCGTGGAGCGCCTGGTGGTCGGCAAGGCGTTCGTCGGCGTTCTCAGCAACACGTATGGCTACGTTCAGCTGCCGGTCGCGAGCCCGGACGACGTGCTCGACGTAAAAGTGGTCGACCTCGGCGGTCGCGGCCGGGCATCCGTCATTACCCACGTGCGCCAGCGCGGCGGCGGTGGCTCTCGGGATCTGGTGGCGCTGTGGACCGCGACCAGCGCCGGCACCATTCAGCGAATGATGGCCTTCGAGGTTCGCAAGGCGGCCCAGGGCAACTCCATCGACAACACGTGGGAGCTGGTGCCCAGGCGCAGCAAGGGCAAGCGCGGTCGCCGGGGGGCCGGGGGCGGCTTCGATATTGTGCACCGCGCGGGCACGGCCACCGGGTGGAACGGAGACAACTTCGTGGAGGTGCCGGCGACGGATGCGCGTTCGATTTTGCTTCCGTGGGGCGAGCAGACGTCGCGGGTGTATCACGTCGAGGATGGGGCGGCTTTTGGGGGGGAGGCGGCCGAGTAGGGGGTGGTCTTTCGGTTGGGCTTCGGGGGTTGGGCTTCGGGGTCGGGCTTCGGGCTTCGGGCTTCGGGCTTCGGGGTCGGGCTTCCGGCTGAGGGGTCGGGTTTCTTGTGGTTTGGGGAAGGACGGGTGGCTTGGCTCGGGGCTACGCAAAGGGGGCTGGCCGTGCTCAGGCATACGGTCCGCTGATCGTTTTCGTAGGGCGGGGGGCGTCGTGCCGAGCATGGACTTTGTCGCGTGCGGTCCGAACTGCGCGCGGCCGGCCTGACTTCGCCCCTTGGTGCCGGGCCTGATTCGCCCGGTGCAGGTGGGGGTGGGGATTTCTGTCGGTGCCGGCCCGTGGGCCGGCAGATCGTTGTTAGTGGTCGCGGCCGCGGGGGTGGTCGAGCAGCCTGTGGGTTTGATCGTGTGGCCGGGGGGGTTGGGGAAGGACGGGTGGCTTTGCGCGGGGGTGGTGCCGGCCGCGGGGGTGGTCGAGCAGCCTGTGGGTTTGATCGTGTGGCCGGGTGGTGTTGGGGAAGGACGTGTGGTTTTGCTCGGGGCTACGGGCGTTGGTTGGGTGGCTTTGCTCGGGGCTACGCAAAGGGGGCTGGCCCAGATTGGGTTATGCGGTTGGTGGGCGCGTGGTCGTTCGTGACCTTGCGGGACGTGGTTGGTAGGCTCGTTTCGGGGATGACGGGGCGCGGGCGCGTTTGGTGGGGGCTGCTCCTGGTGCTGGCGGGCTGCCGGGGAGAGGGGGCCGAGTCGCTCGGGCAGTTGCCGCCGCTGCCCCGGCTCGCGGCTCCCGAGGAGCCGGCTGGACCCGCTTCGTCGTTTGGACCCGCCGTCGACCGCATCTTGTTGCCCGAGGTCAAGCGCGGCGCGTCGGCTGCGGAGGTTCTCGATGTCCTGCCGTCGCTTCAGGCCGTCGGCTCGAAACCCGCGGTGGCGCAGGCGGAACCGAGGACACCGGCCGGCGCTCGGCCGCGGTCGGCGAAGAAGTTGCCGGCGCTCGGTGGCACCCGCGCCGCGACGCCCTCGCGCCGCGCGCCGGCGCTTACGGGCTGGGGCCCCGAAGGCACCCTCGACCACCAAGCGCACATACGCCTGGCGTTTTCGCAGCCGATGGTCGATCTCGCTCAGAACCGACGGGACTTGCCGGTTCGGATCTCCCCGGAAACTCCCGGTCGCTGGCGATGGATCGGAACGCGGCTGGCGGTTTTCGAACCCGACGCCCCGTTGCCCGCCGACACCCAGTACACGGTCGAGGTCCCGACCTCTCTGTTGTCGGCGGCGGGCCGCCGGTTGCGCCGGGGCGTTCGATTCTCATTTCGAACCGCGCCCGCCGTGTTTCAGTCGTTTCGACAACTGCACCCGGTGCCGAACGCCACCGAGGGAGCCATGTTCCTGGTAAGCCTCGCCGGCCCAGTCGTCGACCAAGCCATCTTCGACTCGATCGAGATGGTCGCCGAAACCACGGGGAAGGCCGCGTCGCTGGAGCTCATGAGTGACGCCGAGGTCGACGCTCTGGTCCACGGCGAGGCTCGGTATCGAGGTGCCGAGCACTCGGTTGGTTTTCGTGCCACGGATCTCGAGCCAGCCACGCGTTACCAGATTCGGATCGGAAAAGCGTACGTGTATTCGCGCTACGGTCGCCCGCCCGCGGCGTGGGTCGGGCGCTACGACACGCATTATCCGCTCAGAGTCCGGGTCGGCTTCGATGCCCGACAGCAGAAGGCAGGGGTTCATTTCAGCAATCCCGTGCCCCCGGAGGCTGTCGAGCTTGTGACCGTCTCGCCGAGCCCGCCGGATCTGGAGATTGTGGCAAACGGTTCCTCGCTCACGCTCTCGGGCTCGTTCGAGGCGCGGGCCACGTACCAGGTCAGCGTCGCCCCGAGTCTTCGCGACGTCTACGGCCAGGCGTTAGCAAGCGCTCCGGAGCTGTCGTTCAGAGCTGCGGAGCGACCGGACGATCGGCCGCCGCCGGCCTTTGCCGTGCCGACCGGGATGGTCGTCGCCGACCCCCTGGGCGGTCCGCCGCGGCTTGATGCCCACGCGCGCGGCGGCGATGTGCTGCTGGTCCACATGTGGAGGGCCACGCCCGCGGACTTCGAGGCTTTCTCGGAGGGGCGGCCGCCGGAAGGCAAACCGATTCGGCGGACCGTGAAGGTACCGGGAGGCCCGAAGGAACAGGTCGTGGTGCCCATCGCCTTGGGCCCCGCTCTGCGCCGAGGCCGCGGACACATGGTCGCGAGGGTGGTTCCGGCACGCTGGAGCCGGGAGCGAATCGAGCGCGCGCCCCTGACCTGGGTGCAAGCCACTCGATTGGCGGTGGACGTCGACGACAGCGACGGCGAGATTCGCGTGCGAACCTCCGACCTGCTCACCGGCGCACCCCGCCCTGGCGTTGCCCTGTCCGGGGCCGTGTCGGCCACGACCGACGCCGACGGGCTGGCGGTCGTTCCCTGGGCAGACCTCGGTCCCGGCAACCGGCGCGTACCCGTTGTCGCGACTGCAGAAGGAGACAGTGCCCTGGTGGAGCGCGGCCGCTGGACCGATGGAGGCCATGCGCCCGGAGGCTGGTTTATGACGGATCCGGCGGGTGTGTATCGCCCGGGAGAAACCGTTCGAATCAAGGGATGGGTCCGCAACGCGGACCGCGAGATTCCGGATCCGGGTCAGCACGAGGTGCGCTATCGAGCGGTTTTCGAAGCCGGAGGCCGTGTCGCACGCTCGCGGCTGCCCGTGCGCGAGGGGGTGGCCAGCCTCACGCCTCTCGGTGGGTTCGACATCGAAGTCCCCCTGCCCGAGGACCAGGAGGGGGCGTTGCAGGTCCATACCCGCCTCGTTCGCATCGAAGACGAGGACTCAAAGCAGCAAAGCTGGAGTAGCTACCGGGTGCGGGTCGCCCGGTATCGACCGCCGGCCTTCGAACTGCGGGTTCAGTCCGGTGAACTCTTTCACCGGGTCGGAGCGCCGGTCTCGCTCCGCACTCGCGCGGCGCATTTCGGCGGCGGGCCCGCGGCCGACGTGTCCCTGACCTGGCAGGTGCGGGCGTACGAAGCGCGGTTCGAGCCAAAACAGCACCCGGGCTACCTCTTTGGGGAGGCGGAGGCGCTGTTTTGGGACTGGAACCCGTGGTTTCTCGAGCCGGAACCCGTCCAGGTGTGGGAGCGGTCTTCGACGACCGATGTCGATGGGGGTTCGGCCATCGAGATTGCTACCGACCTGCTGGCGTCGGGAAAATCGTTTCGGCTGGAGGTGAGCGTTCGCGGGCAGGGCGCCACAGGACTCGGCGCACAAGAGACCAGCCGCCTCCTGCTCCACCCCGGCGCCGCCCTGATCGGGTTGCGCACCGACACGCCGTACTTTCGTCCCGGTCAACCGGCGCGGCTGTCCGGGGTCGTCGTCGACCCAGCCGGCACGGCATTGTCCGGCCGCCCGTGGTCCGTTCGGGTCGAGCGCGAAGACTGGCGCCGGCGCGACGAAAACGGTGACGTCATCGTCGACGTCGTGGCTCGGTGCGAAGGCTCTACCGGCGGTGACCCCTTCGCTTGCGAAACTCCGCCGCTGGCGCCGGGACATCATCGCGCGGTAGCGACGACGACCGACGCCGACGGCGCGTCCCACGCCTCGGTGCTCGAGTTCTACGTGTTCGGTGGGCCTCGGCCGGACCAGCGACTATCTCGGGGAAGCCTGGTGCTGGTGCCGGACAAGCCCCGGTATGACGTGGGCGATGTCGCGGTGGTCCACGTTGCCGCTCCCTTTGCCCGAGGCCAGGGCTGGTTGTCGATCGTGGCCGAGGGCGGAACGCGCATGGAATCATTCGTCCTGCACGACGGTCGCGCTGTCATCGAGATTCCCATCGTCGAAGCGCACGTTCCGGATCTTCGACTGCAGGTAGACGTTGCCGGCGCCGAAGGGCGAGGCGGCTTGATCGGTTGGGCATTTCCGCGCCCCGCCCTCGCGAGTGGGGCGACCGCGTTGCGGATCTCGCGGGCAACGCGTCGACTCGATGTACAAGTCGACGTCGCTCGCGACGTACTGCGCCCGGGGCAGACCCAACGTGCCATGGTCGCGGTGCACGACGCCGACGGGCAACCGGTCGCAGGCGCAGAAGTGGCGCTTATGGTCGTCGATGACGCGGTCATCGAACTGGACCAGCGAACGTCTGTCGACCCGGTCGAAATCCTGTATCCGCGCTGGCGCCGGAGCCGCTCCACGACCATGCACTTTCGCGAGTACGTTCGCTTGTTCGACTCGCTGGCGCCGACCGCGTTGGTGGACAGCTGGAGCGCCGCCACGGCGGGGGTGGCTGCTTCGCAGATCAGTTCGCTCGATTTTCAGCCCGCCGTCGCGCAGGTCGAGGCCGCGCCCTATGAAGTGGTCGCGGCGTTTCAGCCCACTCTGACGACGGATGGCCGCGGGCGCGTTTCGGTGCCGTTTTCCTTGCCGGGGCAGGAGGGACGGTTTCGGGTCACGGCCATGGTCGCCGGCGACGCGCGACGCTTCGGGGTCGGCGAGCGCAAGTTTGCCGTTCGTATGCCCTTGTCAGTTCACCCGGTGGGCCCGGCGTTCGCCAACACGGGCGATGAGTTCGCGCTCACCGTCCACGTGAACAATCCCGGGGACGAGCCCGTGGACGTCGATCTTGCGCTGGACTGCAACGGCGCCGTCGAGCTTGCGAGCGAGAGGGCGACCGCGACCGTGCCCGCGACCTCGTCGTCCGTCATCTCGATACCAGCGGTTGCAAAAGAGGCGGGCCGCGCGCGCGTGCGGGTGGTCGCCGTGGCTGGGGAGAGCGCAGACGCGGCGCAGCTGACGATCCCCATTCGCGATCCAGCGATTGTTGAAACCCACACCGCCTCGGGGTTGCTGGGGCGTGGGGCGTTGATGCAACGCCTGCGCGTACCCGACATCGTGCCGGGGCTGGGTCGACTGCGAGTGCGCGTCGAGGCGACGGGGCTCGAGGGTGTTCGCCCCCATGTCGCCCGAGTCCTCGCCCGGATCGACGACGCTCCGTCGCCAGCGACCGCGATCTTCGTGGACGCCGCGCGACTGCGTCTTCAGTCGCTGCCCGGCGACGAGGTGGCCCGGCTGCGAGCCCGGATCGCCACCAACGTGGAGGCGATTGGCGCGACGTGGAAGCGAGATCGGAGCGGGCACGGCCGGTTTGGCTTCGGCGAGGCGGCGGTGCATATGGTTCACGCACTGCACGTCGCTCGCGAGGTCGGAATCTCTTTGCCGCCGATCGTGGTTGAGCGCGCGATCGCAGAGCTCGATCGCTTTGCCTACGTTTCGAAGGGGCAACAGACGATCCCCGAGCGCCAGGCATACGCCCTGTACGTTCGCCGGCTGTTTGGCCTGCCGAATGACGAACTGCTCAAGAGCCTCCTTCGCATCGATCCGAAGCTGGCCGGGGGGGAAACGGCGGTTGCCGGCTACATGCTCGCGGGTTTGCACGGCCTTCGTCGCTACCAACGCGAACGGACCTTGCTGATTCGGCGGCTCGAAGACCGCGCCGTTCGCACGGCCACTGACGTCAACTGGCCACCGGTCACCCACTCGTATCTCACGCGCTGGCGCACCGCTCGGGGCGTCAACACCCCGGTGGCCCTCCTCGGACTCACCCTCGAGAACCCGACGCACCCGTTGGTCGAACCAGGCGTCCGCGGGCTCAGCTCACTGCGGGACACCTCGGCGCTCGATCTGGCGCTGGCGGTGTTCGAGCTGTACGCTGCGTCGTTGCCCGCCCGTTCGCCACCGTCTCGGGTACGGGTGCGCGTGGGCGACATCGTCGAAGACTCGGTCGCGTTCGACGGCAGCGTCGGCGAGCGCGAGATGGTCGTGCCGATGGCGGACGTGCGCGACGGAACCCAGGTCTGGCTCGAGCGCGTGGCCGGCCGCGCCGACGTGCGCTACACGATCGAGACCTCCTACGCACCTCGGGAGGTGAGTGCCGAGCCTTTCGATGCCGGTTTCGCCGTCGCTCGATCTTACGAAGGTGTTGAAAGCCCAGAGGATGTGACCCGGTTAGCCGACGGGACCTGGCAGATTCGCCAGGGAGCGCTGGTGCGCGTGCGCGTGCGCGCGTTCAGTCTCGTGCGCCGAGCCGGGGTGCGGATCAACGATTTTTTGCCGGCGGGGCTCGAGCCGGTCAACGGTGGCCTCGACTTCTCGGGGGCCTGGACCAAGTCATCTGCGTGGGCGTACCGTCGCCCGGGCTCGGTCCAGCGCGGCCGCATTCGCACCGACGTGGGCGAACTCCGGGCGCAGGGGACTCAGATCACAGTGCTGACGCGGGCCGTGACCCCCGGTCTTTACCTCGCGGCTCCCGCGCAGGCGTTGGAAACCGGGCGCCCCGAGATCCAGGGACATTCAGGCGTCGCGCGCGTCCGTGTCGCAGCGCGGTAGGGCTCGGGAGAGCCCGCCGAACCCCGCGCTTCGAGATGCGCTCCGGGTTTGAAGGGGGGCGGTTCGAAGTAGCCATGGACATGGCCTCGAGGGCTGCGGGGGCTGGCCCAAAGTGGGCCGTTCGCGGCTGGCAGAGTCTGGCTAAGGGGGGGCGATTGGAGGACTCGGCTCCGTGCCGGGCGGAGAATCGCTTCATGCATCGCTTCTTCGTTGCCGTGCTCGGGCTACTGGCGGGGTGTGGCGCGGTGGACACCACCCTCGACTGGCCGTTTCCCTTGTTTCCCCAGGCCCTGGAACCCCGGGCCGGAGCACCCGCGGCTCACGTCGATGTTCGGGTGCGGCGAGAGCTCGAGCTTCGTCGCACTTACTGTCTCGGCTCGGAAGAACGGACCATGGTCGGGCGGCGCACGCGCATCGAGTGTCGGCGGGACGGCAGGATCAGCGCCCTGGCGGTTTTCGAACAGGACGGACGGTACATGTTCGGCGCGCGCCGAGTCGGCGCACGACGTTTCGAGCGCGAGGGCGTTCACACCACTGGATTTCGCAGCTACGTCGGTACGGAAGTCGCGGGGCAGCGCGCCGGCGTCTGGGAGTACTTCGACGTCGCCGGCAGGACCGTGCAGCTGGAGTACTACGACCGCGGGACGCTGGTCAGCCGCGCCGGAATGGGGGACGAGCCCTTCGAGCACTGCCTGGCCGCGACACCCGGCGCCGCGGTAACTCCGGAGGCCGTCGAACTCGACGACGCTGCCTACGGCGGATCTTGCCAGCTCGTTCGCCAGCGCGCGCGGGCCCTGCTGGAGGCCGACCGAACCGCGTATCGAGACGGGCCCATGTGCAACTGGCGCGTTCTCGGATGCGGAATTCCCCTGGTAGGGGAAGTTGCGGGCCGAAAAGAGCCGTTCGTGGGCGATTGCCGGGGCGATGGCGACTTTTGCGGGCCGTCGGCGCAGCCGCTAACCGTCGACGACGGCACGGGAGGTGATCGGCCCGTCGCCCAATACGTGCCGCGACTTCGGCCCCGCCCCCACGCGCCCGCACGAGCAGCCAGCCGGGCGCCGTATCGCGTCGAACGCGATCGAGCCCTGGCCCGGGCGCTCGAGTCGCCCGAGGAGTCGAAACCCAAGCCGCGCATCGTCTACGAGGGCGCCTTTGGAGGAGCGGTCGACGAACAGCTCGACCTGCGCTCGGCTGCGCGCCTGGCTCTGGGCCTCCGGTTCGGGCGGACTTCCTACCTGTTGAACCTTCAAACGGCGACCGGGTTCATGACCTTCGAGCTGCATCGATCACTCGGCGATCGCTTCTGGGTGAGTGCCGGCCTCGGTGGCTTCGATTTTCGAGGGCCGTCGGCGTCAGCGGCTGTGGGCATGGCCTTCTTTCCGTTGCCGGTTGGCTACCATGGCTCCCTCTTTCTTTCGCTTCGGACCTACGCTGGCTACTCGTTTGATGACGAGGAGCCGGTCGGCAACCTCGTCTTCGAGTACGGCTACCGTTTCTAGAGCGAGCTCCGCGCGATGCGCACCGGGTTGACGAAGCCGTGGGCCGTTGACCGGATGGCAGTGCGTGGGTCTCGCAGGGCGACACGGCGGCACGGGGGGCTGGTTCCGTCGTTGAATGTCGCAGAGTTCCACTTTGGCACGGAGGGTGAACTACCGGGGGTATGCCCCGCGTTCCCTTGCCTTTGTTGATGTGGTTCATCGCCGTGCTTCTGTGTTTCCAGTCACTGCGGCTGGCTCATGCTGAGTCACCGGGAGAGTCGAAGGTTGCTGTCGACTCGGGCGCGGTGGCGCTGGTCGAGGACGACGCTTTGTACTCCTGCAGTCGGTCGACGGCGCGTTCCGTGCGGGTGTCGCTGCGGCCGGAGACGTCGGTGAGCGATCTGGTGTCCTGGGCGATGACGTTCACCTGCAAGAACTTCGTGTTCGCGTCGCCGATTGCCTCGCGCAGCGCCAAGGTGACGCTGGTGGCGCCCGGTGCCTTGACTCCGAGGCAGGCGTGGCGGGCGTTTCTCGTAGCGCTGCAAAGTGCCGGGCTCACGGTGGTTCCCAAGGGCGAATTGCTCGAGATCGTCGAGAGCTCGGAGGCGGGGGGCCGGGCGCTTCCGGTCTACAAGCCGGACCGCGTTCGCGCGACGGATCAGATCGTTCGCGTGGTGGTGCGGCCGCAGTACGTGTCGGTCGACGACCTGGCGGCGGTGGTCGAGGGGCTCGGGTCGCGCGCGGGCTCGGTTGCCCGGTTTGCCAACGCCGGCCTTCTCATCATCACCGACTACGGCACGTCCATCGACCGCATGCTCGGCCTGTTGGCCGAGGTCGATCAGCCGTCGGCCAACGACCGGGTGTATCTGGTTCCCCTGGTCCACGCCGATGCCGCGTCGGTGGCCGCCGAGCTGGCCCAGGTGTTCGAGACCGGCAGCGCTGCGCCACCGCCGCCGTCGCGAAGCCGGCGCAACCGACGGGGCCGGGACGACAAGCCAGCGCCGGCCAGCGCGACGGCAACGGCGAGCGTTGCCGTGCCGACGCGGGTGGTCGCGGTGTCGCGTACCAACGGGCTTCTCGTGGTCGGCAGCGACGCCGCCTACCAGCGGGTTCGGGCCCTGGTGCGCCACCTCGATGTGCCGCTGGGCGACGCCGGCGGTATGTACGTCTATCACCTCGACCACATCGACGCGGAAAAGCTCGTGCAGACGCTCAACCAGTCGATCGGTAGCGGCGGCCGAGGGGCTCCGGCGGCCGGGCCGGGGCGCCGGGCCGCGCCAGCACCGGCCCGCGGCGCCGGCACGTCGGTCAGTGGCGGCGCTCAGTTCGAGGGCGACGTTCGCATCACGGCCGATACCGAAAACAACGCCCTGGTCATCATGGCCAGCGCGCGGGACTACTCGACCCTGCAGCGGGTGATCGGCGAGCTCGACCGCCGGCCGCGCCAGGTGCTCATCGACGCCCACATCATCGAGTACAAGGTCACGAACGGACGCCAGATTGGCGCCAGCTTTCACGTCGGCGACGCGCGCCCCGTGCGCGGCAAGGACAGCGTAGTCTTTGGCTCGGTGCAGCCGCCCGGTGCGGCCTCGACCTTGCGGCCGCCGCCGGGCGCGGACTCGGGAGGTGTGATCGGGGTGCTCGGCCCGACCGTTCCCGGAATTACCGAGCTCCTGGGCGTGACGGTGCCGTCGTTCGGCGCGCTGTTTCAGGCGCTCGCCACGCGTGGCCACGTCGAGATTCTTTCGGAGCCGCATCTCACGGCCACGGACAACCAGGAGGCGGAGATCTCCATCGGCGAAAACATCGCCATTCAGACGGGGCCGCAGATTTCCGGCGTGCCCGGGCTGCCGGCCGAGGGCTCACCCCTGGCCCTTCCCACGGGCAACATCACCCGGCAGGACGTCGGTTTGACGCTGAAGATCAAACCGCGCATCAGCGACGACTCCATTCGCCTGGAGGTCGAGCAGGAAATCAACGACATCGCGCCGGGGGCCGACACCTCGTTGACTCCGAGCTGGACCCAGCGCAGCGTCTCGACCACGGTGGTGGTGCGCGATCAGCAGTCCGTGGTGATCGGCGGCCTGATGCAAAAGCGCCGCTCGCGCCAGGAATCGAAGATTCCGGTGCTCGGCGACATTCCGCTGCTCGGCCATCTGTTTCGGCGCACCGAAACCAACGAGGAAAAGACCAACCTTCTCATCGTGCTTACGCCGTATCTCATTCACGACGACGTCGACATGCAGCTGATTCTCGAGCGCAAACAGCGCGAGCGCGACCAGGTGGGCGAGACCCTGGCGGCGTTCGACGAAGCGCGCTACGAGCCCCACGTCGACTATCGCCGAAAGCGCGGTCTGCTCGAGGAGATCAACCAGACGGCGACGCGGGTCGATCGCGAGCGCGACTTGCTGCTCGAGCTCGACCAGGGCCCACCGGCCGCGCCGGTGGGACCCATCGACGACGCCCACTCGATGCCGCCGCAGGCCGCGGTGCCGCGATCCGCGCGGCCGCGGGGTCGGCGAGGGCCGCGCACCGTCGACATCGCAGCCGCGCTCCCGCTGCCCGACTTGCTGGCCGACGCGTCGTTCGCGTCGTTCGCGCCGGTCGGGTCAATCGCGTCAGTCGAGCCGTAGGGTCGCCCGTGAATACCTGTTCCAGTTCACTAGGCGAAGGCCTCGGCGTGGCCCTCTTTCCAAAGCTCGCGCTCGATGGCTTCGAGCAGGGGCCCGAGGGTCTTGCGGTCCAGCGCCGACACGGCGATGCCGTCAAAGGCGTTTTGCAGGCGCCAGGCATCCTGGTCGTCTTTGACCTTGTCGATCTTGTTGAGCACGATGAGCCGCGGCTTTTCGCCCAGGTCGAGGCTTTCGAGAATGCGGGTGACCGCCGAAATGTGGTCTTCGATGTCCTCGTCGCTCGCATCGACCACGTGCACCAGCAAGTCGGCGTCGGCCAGCTCCTCGAGGGTGGCTCGAAACGCTTCGACCAGGTCCTCGGGGAGGTCGCGAATGAAGCCCACGGTGTCGGTCAGAACCACCTCGCGTTCCCGCGGAAAGCGAAGCCGACGACTGATCGGGTCGAGAGTGGCGAACAGCTTGTTGGCGACGATGGCGTTGCCCTGGGTAAGCTGGTTGAGCATCGTCGATTTGCCGGCGTTGGTGTAGCCGACGATGGCGACCACCGGGATGGCGCGATCGCCGCGCTTTTTGCGCCGCAGCTGCCGGTTCTTGCGCATCTCGCGCAGGCGCTTTTGCAGCAGGGCGATGCGCTCGCGCGCGCGCCGCCGGTTGATCTCGAGCCTGGTTTCACCCGGGCCGCGTCCGCCGATGCCGCCGGTGAGTCGAGACATCATGGTGTTCTTTTCGACCAGGCGGGGCAGGGCGTACTTGAGCTGCGCCAGCTCGACCTGCAGCTTGCCGTCGCGACTGCGCGCGTGCTGGGCGAAGATGTCGAGAATCAGCATGGTCCGGTCGAGGATTTTCACCTCGGTAAAGTCGCTGATCGCGCGCGCCTGGCCCGGCGACAGGTCCTGGTCGAAGATGACGGTGTCGGCGCCGAGCTGCATGGTGCGCAACAGCACTTCTTCGAGCTTGCCGCGCCCCATGAGGAATCGCGGGTCGGCGTTGGCGCGCCGCTGGCGCACGACGTCGAGAACATCGACGCCGGCCGTCGAGCACAGCTCCTGAAGCTCGGCGAGCCGCGCATCGGCGTCGCCCGCCTCGCGGCCAATCGATACCTGGACCAGCACCGCCCGGGCGTCGCCGCGCACCGCCGTCGACGCCTTGGCCGTGCGCGCAAACTCGCTCTCCAGCGCGGCCATGGTCTCGAGCACGTCGACGTCGAGGTCGTGGCTCGGCATGGGCGGCAGCTCTTCCCAGAGCTTGCCGGCGCTGTTGTCGGGCACCAGGTGGCCGACGTAGACTTTGCTGGGCAGGGCGTTGGGGCCCACGGTGATGGCCGCGACCATGTCCAGGCGCAGCAGCGTGAGGTCGGTCAAGTCGTCGCGGGTGAGCGACTCGCCGCGCAGGTGCGTGTGGACCAGGCGCAGGCCGCGAAAGCGCCCGGCGCCGCCGCGCATGCGTCCCACGTCGGGCAGCATGAGCTTCGACGCGTCGCCGACCATGACGTGTTCCACCGCGCCCCGACGGTTGATCAGCGCGCCGACCTGACGGTGCATTTCCGCTGATAGCTGACACATAAAGCTGGCCAGCTCGTGAGACACGACCTCTTCGGGAGCCACTCGGCGTCGATAGATGCGCTCTAACGCCTTGATCTGGCTGGCCTTGAGGCCTTTCGTATTGCCGGTGACCTCGTGATTCATTCGGTCTCGATTAAGATGGTTGCGTGGCTGGTCGCTTCTCGGTTCTGGCGGTGCACGGATCGCCAGAGGCGCTTGGTGAGTTTGTCGACACTCTTTCGGGGGCCGACGTGGCGGTGCAGACCGCGAGATCTAGCACGGAGGCCATCCACAAGCTACAGGACCTCGATTTCGACGTCGTGGTGTCCGGCCACAAACCGCCGGATCTGGACGGCATTGCGCTGCTCGAGCGCAGCTGCGCCTATCGGCCCGACGCCATCCGCGTGCTCAGCGTTGCCACGCCGGCTCAGGCCGCGGCGCTCGACGACCGGCCGGCCAGCGCGGCGCCGATTTTTCGCGCCATCGGCCGGCGCGGCGAGGGCGGCAACCTGTTGTCGATCGTCGGCGACGGCCTCAAGCTCATCGGCCTGGTCAAAGAGCAGCGGCAAATGGTCGCCAAGCTCGGCATCGAATACGACCGGCTGCAGAAGCGCGAAAAACTCCTCGACGTCGTCGTGCGCGAACGCACCAAGGAGCTGCGCGACAGCTACGAGCACCTGAAAGCAGCCAACCGACAGGCGCTTTTCGGCCTGGCCGAGGCCATCGAGGCCAAGGACTCGTACACCAAAGGTCACTGCGGCCGGGTTGCGGGCTACGCGCTGGCGCTGGCCGAGGCCGCCGGCTATCCGCAGGACGGACTCGAGACCCTCGAGTTCGGCGCTTTCTTGCACGACATCGGCAAGATCGGCGTGCGCGACGCCGTGCTTCTCAAGCCCGGGCCGCTCGACGACGACGAGTGGCTGCACATGCGCGAGCACCCGGTGAAGGGCTACGAGATCGCCAAGCAGATTCAGATGCTGCACCCCATCATGCCCGCGGTGCGAAACCACCACGAGCGCTGGGATGGCGACGGCTATCCAGATCGCCTGCGCGGCACAGACATTCCGCTGTCGGCCCGACTCGTGGCCATCGCCGACGCCTACGACGCCCTGGCGACCGACCGACCTTACAAGTCGGCGCTGCCGCTCGACCAGAGCGAGGCGATCTTGCGCAAGAACGCCGGCAAGATGTTCGATCCCGACCTGGTTGAGCTCTTTTGCAGCCGACACATCGGGGCGCTGTATCGAACCGAGTACGAGGACCTCGATCCGCCTGGCGCCGACGAGGTTGGCGAAGCCGCCGATGCGGTCGACCGCGCCGAGACGGTCAAGACCGCCGACAGTTAACCGACGTCAGACGGGGGCGCGCGCCGCGACCGGCGCCCGGATTGCGTACACTGGGGACGTGCCTTTGCCGCGCCCGCTTTCGTCGACGTCCGGGCTCGTCTGGTCGCTGGCGCTGGCCGTGTTGCTCACGGCGTTTGCGACCAACAGCGACTGGGGCGGCGATCGAGACACGCCGCGCGGTGACGGCCAGTATCGGCCCGTGCTGGCTCGCGGCGACGGCCACATGCTGTACCTGATGACCTTGTCGCTCGCGCTCGACGGAGACCTGACGTTCGACGACGAGCTGGCCGCGTTCGGCGATCCCTGGAGGCAGCCCAGGACCGCAACCGGGCGCAAGATGATTCCGCACCCGGTTGGTCCGGCGCTTGTCAGTGCCCCCGCCCTCGGCGCGGCCCACGGCCTGGCGAAGATTGCCAACGCGGCCGGGGCCGACATTCCCGAGCACGGCTACACCATGTTTCACCAGCGCCTGGTGTTCGTCTTGTCGCCGGTGTTCGCGCTGCTGGCCGCCTGGTTTGGCGCATTCGCGGCGCGTCGCCTCGGCTGCGAGCGCTGGGCTTCGCTGGTTGCCGGGCTCGCAGTCCTGTTTGGCACCTCGCTCACGTACTACGCGACGTACATGCCGAGCTACGCCCACGCCATGGACGCCTTCGCTTCGGCCGCGGTGGTTGCGTACTGGGTGCATACTCGCGGCCGAGACGACTGGCGCCGCCACCTGATCTTCGGCGCGCTACTCGGCGCGGCCGCGCTGGTGCGGGTCACCAACATCGCCTGGGGAGCCGCCTACGCGATCGAGCTGGTGAGTCGCGCGTACGCCGACCGGGCGCGAGCCGCCCGCATCCTGGCCGGCGGGCTGGTCGCGGTTGGCGCAGCGCTCGCGGCGTTTACTCCGCAACTGGTCGCCTGGAAGGTGGTCTTCGGCGAGTGGGTGACGTCGCCGATGGGGCCCGCGTTCGTTCGCCTGCAGCACTCCCAGTGGGTCGAGGTGCTTTTCTCTTCGCGCAACGGCTGGCTGTCCACTCATCCGGTTGCGTACCTGGGCGCCGTTGGCCTGTTGCTGGCGCCCCGCGGCCATCGAACGATCGCGGCCGGGCTGGCGGTCGCCGTCTTCGTCATGGTGTGGGTCAACGGCGCGGCCGGCGACTGGTGGGCCGGTGCGTCTTTCGGCAACCGGCGGCTCAACTCCGCAACCGTCGCCCTGGTGATTGGCCTCGCCTGGCTGTTCACGCGCGCCGCGGGCTGGACCGCGCGCGCTCCGCGCTGGGCCCGACAGGGCGGGCTTGCCCTGGCCCTCGGCTGGTTGCTCGCCTGGAACCTGGTGGGGGTGGCCGGGCTTCGCGAGGGCCGGGCGGCCAATTCTCGAACCCGTCCCTGTTGCGCGTTTGCCGGTGCCTTCGGCCGGGTGGCTCAGCCGGTCTACGACGCGGTCGGCAACCCCTTTTCGTACCCGGCGAGCCTGGTGTTCGCTCTGTCCCACGGGGTTCATCCGAAACGCTGGGACTCGGCGGTTGGCTCCTTTGCCGATCGGCCGCCGCTCGACCGGCACAACGCGGGTACCTACCGCGGCGCGGTCGATACCTGGAATCTGGCCGGGGTGCACATCGGCCCCTGGCTGCTCGATGGCTGGAGCGAGCGCCGCATGCACGGCCCGGGGCGCGTGCGGCCGGTGGCGTATCGCGTCGCCGCGTCGGGCGCCCGGTTCTTGCTTCCGCTGTGGATGCCCGACGGGCGCGCCTTCGACGTCCGCCTGGTCCCCGAGCTGATCCCGGATGGCTCGCGTCCGCAGCTCGACCTCTGGATCGACGGCGAGTCGGTGGGGCGCGCCGACGTCGACCTCGTCGCGGGCACCGCAAGCGTGGCGGTCGAGCGCGGCCGGCTCGGCGTCGGCATGCACGAGGTCGAGCTCCGGTGGCTCGACGCGCCCGGCGGCGAAATGCCGGTGCGCGATCTGAAGCTGCGCTACGTCGAGGCTACGAGTCGGCGTCGGTAGCCGCCGCTGCGGGCGCGTCCGGGGCGTCGTCCTGCCCGTCGAGCAGCGTGAGCGCGATGGCCATGGCCTTCTTTGCCCGGGCGGCGACATCCTGGTCCGCCTTGATGCGCTGGTAGGCCTTGAGCACCTGCTCCTGGTAGTTCGCGTTCTCCTTTTCGAGATCCGCGACCTGCTGCTTGAACGCGGCGATCCGCGCTTCGTTGCCCGCGATGGTGTCGTCGAGGCGCTGAATGTGCTGCTCTTTTTCGCCGATGTCCTGGTTGGCGTCGGCAAGGGCCCCCCGCAAGGTTTCGCCTTCGGATTTCGACTCGGCGAGCTGGGTTTCGACCCCGGTCTTTTGCTCCTCGAGGGCCGCGAGGGCCGCCCGGTGCTTTTCTTCGAGCGCGGCGGTGGCGGCCGCGTGCGCACCGCGCAGAGCCTTTTCGGCGGCGGCGACATCTCGCTTGCGGGTTTCCTCGGCCTCGGCGAGGTCGCGCTGGCGAGCCGCTTCGGCCTCGGCGAGCGCCTGCTCCTTTTGCGTGGCGGCCTCGGCCAGCTCGGCTTCGCGGCGCTTGTCCGCCTCGGCCACGGCGGTTTCGCGCTCCTGCTGAAGCCGCACGAACTTGCCGGCGTACTGGTCTTCGAGGGCCTGTCGGGCGCCGGCGTCCTCGGCCTTGGCGCGCTCGATGGCCGCCTCGTGCTCGGCCTTGGCCGCAGCCAGCTCCTGGTCTTTTTGCTCCGCGGCGGCCGCGAGCGCCTTTTGCTTGTCCTGCTCGGCGGCCGCGAGCGCCTGCTGCTTGTTCTCCTCGGCGGCCGCGAGGGCTTCTTGCTTGGCCTGCTCGGCCTGGGCGGCGAGCTTTTCGCGCTCCGCGGCGGCGGCTTGCTCGTGCTCGCGAGTCAGGTCGCCCAGCGCCGACTCGTGGGTAGCCTGGGCTTCTTGCAGGGCCTTCTCGGCATCCTGTTTTGCCGCGGCCAGCTCGGTGGCCCGCTCCGCGAGTTCCTTCTTTCGGTCCGCGATCTGGCTTTCGAGGTCGATGACTTGTTCGTTGGCCTTGTCGCGCTCGGCCTCGAGTCCGTTGGCGCGCTCGGTTTGCGTGGTGAGCTTGCCGTCGGTTTCGCTGAGCTGTTGCTCGGTGGCGGCGGCCGATTTCTGGAGCTTGGACAGCTGCTCTTTGAGGTCGAGGATTGACCGATCTTTTTGGCCAAGCTGCTCGCGCTGCTCGAGGAGCTCCTTCTCCTTCTTGTTCATTTGCTCGCGCAAGTTGAGGAACTCGCGCTCGCGGTCGAAACTGTCGCGGGTGTCGGCGCGCTTGCTGAGGCTGTTATTGAGGCGCTCGACCTCTGCCTCGAGCTCTTTGACCCGGTTTTCGGCGGGATTGACCCGGCTCTTCTCCTCCTGAGCGAGCTCGGCGACGGCGTCGAGACCCAGGTCGAGGCCGTCGCCCGAGGGCATCGGCGCGGACTCGACTTCGATGACTGCCTGCGGCACTCCGGCGCTGGGCGCCTCGGCGGCCGCGGGCTCAGCGGCGGCGGGCTCAGCGACAACCGGCTCCTCGACGACGGGCTGCTCGACCACCGCCTCTTCGACGATCGGTTCGTCGAGCATGGCGTCGTCGACGATCGCCTCGGCGGCGGCCTCGGTCGCCTCGATGGAGGCGCTCGCGTCGGCCTGTTCGACCGCGTCCGCCAGCTCCTGCGGGCTTGCCGGCACCTCCGTCACCTCTTCGAGAGGCGGAGGCATCATGTCGCCGGCCTGCTCCTGCTCGCGCGCGAGGAACTCCGCGGGCTTTTCGACCGAGGTGGGCAGCGGATCGGCGAACGAGTCTTCCTGGGCGGCCTCGACAATGACCGATTCGGCCGACGGAATGTCTTCGCCAAAGCTCAGCGCTTCGAACGCCGCGTCGGTCTCGGCGTCGATGCCCGCGTCGACCAGCATCGAGGGCGCCGCCACGCGCGTGGCGCCGTCGTCGAAGTCGCTGGCGAAATCGTCTTGAATCTCGATGTCGGCAACCGAGAGCTCCTGGCCCTCGAATTCCTCCTCGAGGGAGATGTCGTCGACCGCGATCTCCTCGACGTCGACCGACAGCTCCATGTCATCGTCATCGCCTTCGATGACGCCGCCCAGGCCGATGAGGGCGTCGAGCTTGTGCAGCAGGTCCTGGTCGGTGAGGCCGCGCTTGTCGAGGTACTCGTCGGCGTGGACCTTCAGCTTGCGGTGGCTGGCAAACCCCGAAGGCGGCACGCTTGCGGTGGTCAGCACCACCGGCAGCTGCTTGGCGACGCCCTTCTTGGCCTTGTTGCACAGTGAGTAGCCGGTCTTGTCCGGCAGCTCGACGGCGATGAACAGCGCTTCGGGACCGAGGTCGGTCACGCTTTGCAGGGAGGCCGGGTCTTCGTCGGCGACGTAGACCTCGAACCCGTACGGCGCCAGGTTCTCCTGGAGTCGGGTTTGAAACTCCGTGTCGTTGTCGATCAGGAGGATGCGGCGGGCGCTCATGGGGTGGTGAGTCCTTTCACGGGGTCCAAAAAATGGTATCCCGCGCCACGAGTGCCGTGCAACCGAGGCCGGCCGCGTTAGCCGCGTTGATTGTGTACCGCGGTGTGTACCGCCAGCACGTATGTCGGATACGACCGGTGTGCTAGTGCTCGCCGTGGAGCTGATGTGCGACCAGGCGAACCAGTTCGTCCGCGCTGAGTTCGGACGTCATCGAGTAGGCCTTGTCGTCGCGCCGGTAGAGCACCCGGGTCACCCGGCCCGCACTGGTAATCCACACGTCGTGGCGACCGATGCGGCGGTGCTCCATGCGCTGAAACTGAACGGTGCGCGGGTCGAACGCTTCGACCCACACGGCCTTCGGTCCGCGCGATGTCGGTACGGTGATGCGGACCCGCTCGAGATTGACGCTGCGCGAGCCCGGTAGCGCGGCAACCGTGGTCGGCGCCAGGGTTCGGGGCGCTACCGAGGGCATGGGCGCGTCCACAGCCGGAATCGCGAGTTGCGGCGCCAGAGGCTTCCGGGCCGGGGAGAACGCGAACAGCAGGCCCGCCGCCGCGGCGAACACGATGGCCACTGCGGGCAACGCGACCGGTCCGCGGTCGACCTCGCCGCGGGTGTCTCGGTCGACAGAGTCGAGCGACGTCGAAATCATGGCGCGCAGGCCGCTCGGTTCGCGCGGCGGCGTGAGCTTGGCGCGCAGGCCGGCCTTAAAGGCTCGCTCGGTGGCGACGGCTTCACGGCAGCTTTCACATCCGGAGACGTGGTTTTCGACCGCCGCGCGCTCTTCGTCGGTGAACTCGCCGTCGATATAGGGCGGGATCAGTTTCAGAACGTCTTTGCAGGTGTACATGAGAGTGTGCCTACGTGCGATTGCCGCGGTACGCGGCCATATCGATCATTTTTGCGTCGCCGGCTCCCGTCTCAGATTCGGCGCTCGTGGCCGCGGGCTTGATGATGCCTTGCTCGACCGCGTAGTCAAACAGCGTCTTCTGCAGCAGCCGCCGCCCGCGATAGAGGCGGCTCATGACCGTGCCGACCGGGCAGTCCATCGCCTCGGCGATTTCCTTGTACGACAGGCCCTCGATGTCGCACAAAACGACCGCAACGCGAAAATCGTCGGGCAGCTCGGTGAGCGCGCGCGAAACGTCGTCGGAGACCATGCGCTCGAGCAAGATGCCCTCGGGGTCGCGCTGGGACAGGGCGCGCTCGTGCACGAGAACCCCGTCGGTGGTGCGCTGTTCGCGGCTCGCGGCGTCGAGGACCTCGCGGCGGCGTTTGCGCTTGTGATAGCTGTTGAGGAACGTGTTGGTCAGGATCTTGAGCAGCCACGCCTTGCAGTTCGAGTCTTTCTCGAACGTGTGCCAGAACCGATAGGCGCGGAGCACAGCCTCCTGGACCAGGTCCTCGGCGTCGCTCTGGTTGCGGGTGTATCGATAGGCCACCCCGTACATGGCCCCGAGATGGGGCAGGGCGGCCTGTTCGAATTCTCGTCGGACGACTTTCTTTCGGTTCAACACGTGCGCACCAACCTGAACCGCCCGCTGAGCCGGGCCTATTCCCGGCTCACTCAACTCACTGATTTTACACGTTCAGGGGCGTGTAATCCACGCCGAGCGCCTCGGCGACCGCCGGGTGCGTGCACTTGCCGTCGGCGGCGTTGACGCCGAGCGCCAGGGCCTTGTCGGCCTTTACGGCAGCTTCGAAACCATCGTTCGCAATCTGCTTGAGGTACGGGATGGTCGCGTTGGTGAGCGCGTAGGTCGACGTCTGCGGCACGGCGCCCGGCATGTTGGCGACGCAGTAATGGACGACATCGTGGACCTTGTAGGTCGGCTCATCGTGCGTCGTCGGTCGGGCGGTCTCGACGCATCCGCCCTGGTCGACGGCGACATCGACGATGACCGAGCCGGACTCCATGCGCGACACGAGCTCCTCGCTCACCAGGCGGGGAGCTCGAGCGCCGGCCAGCAGCACGGCGCCGACCACCAGGTCCGCCTGTGTCACGGCGCTCTCGATGGCGTGGGGATCCGAGTACAGGGTTTCGATCTGCCCCTGGTAGATGTCGTCGAGGTAGGCGAGGGCCTGGGTGTTGATGTCGAGAACGGTGACGTTGGCTCCAAGGCCCATGGCGATGCGCGCGGCATTGCGGCCGACCACGCCGCCGCCGATGATGGCCACCCGCGCGCGCCGCGTGCCGGCCACGCCGCCGAGCAGGATGCCCTTGCCGCCGTGCTCCTTTTCGAGATGGGTGGTGCCGACCTGCACGGCCATGCGGCCGGCGACCACGCTCATGGGCTCGAGCAGGGGCAGCTTGCCCGGCCCGGTCTCGATGGTCTCGTAGGCGATGGCGCGAACGCCGCGCTCCAGCAGCACCTTGCCCAGGGGCTGGGCGGCGGCCAGGTGCAGGTAGGTGAACAGGATCTGGCCCTCGCGCATGCGCGTGAACTCGGGCTCGATCGGCTCTTTGACTTTGACCACCAGGTCGGATTTCTGCCAGAGCTCGTCGGCCGTGTCGATGAGGGTCGCGCCGGCGCGCACGTATTCGTCGTCGGGAATCGCGCTGCCGAGGCCGGCGCCGCGCTGGACGAGCACGTCGTGACCGCGGTTGGACAAGATGTGGGCGCCAGCGGGGGTCAGGCCGACGCGGTACTCGCGAGTCTTAATCTCTGTGGGGCAGCCGATGATCATGACGCGCGGACTATGAGCATCGGTCAAACGGCCTGTCAACTACAGCGGCGGCCGGTTTGCCAGCCGCGGTCGGCCCCGGTTTTGGTTGCGGCGCGGCGCGGCGTGCCGCCGGGCGAGCCGAACGTCGCTCGCTAGGTCCGGTAGTCCGCGTTGATCGTTACGTACTCGTGGGACAGGTCGCACGCGAGGTAGCGGCCTCGGGCGATTCCCGCGTTGAGATCGAGACGCAGTGCGTAATTGGGGCGCTTCATCACCCCGGCCGCTCGCTTCTCGGCGGCCGAGTCGGCTACCCGCTCGCCGCTGGCCACGAGCTGGACGTTGTCGAACCAAAGATCGAGCCGGTCGGGGTTGAGCGGCACGCCGGCATTGCCGGCCGCGCTGATGACGCGGCCCCAGTTCGGGTCTCCGCCGGCAATGGCGGTTTTGACGAGCGGCGAGTTGGCCACCGCCCGGGCGATGCGCTGGGCGGCGCGCTCGCTCTTGGCGCCCGTGACTTCCACCGCGACGACGTGATGCACGCCCTCGCCGCCGTGCATCAGCTTGTGGGCGAGTTCGTCGAGCAGGTCCTCGAGGGCCCGGTCGAACAGCCGCTGGTCCTTGGACGACAGGGCGCGGTTTCCGGCCGCGCCGCTCGCCAGGACCAGCACCATGTCGTTGGTCGAGGTGTCCCCGTCCACGGTGATGGCGTTGTAGGTGCGCGTGACCGAGCCGTGCAGGGACCGGTCGAGAGCCGCCCGGCCGACTCGGGCGTCGGTCATGACGAACGATAGCGTCGTCGCCATGTTCGGCGCGATCATGCCGGCGCCCTTGGTGCAGCCGAGCAGCGTGACCCGCTGGCCCCCGACGTCGACCTTGCGCGCCGCGACCTTGCGCCCGGCGTCTGTGGTGAGAATCGAGTCGGCAAAGCCGTCGAAGCCGCCGACCAGGGGGCGCCGAGCCACCTCTTCGATCCCGAGCTCGATGGCTTCCATGGGCAGCCGCTCGCCGATGACCCCGGTCGACGCGACCAGTACGTTGCGCTTGTTCACGCCGAGCTCTTCGGCGGTCAGGGCCGCCATGAGCCGCGCGTCGGCGAGGCCGGCAGCCCCGGTGCACGCGTTCGCGTTGCCGCTGTTGACCACAACGGCCGACACTTTGCCCTGGTTGCGGCGCAGCGTCGTCCGCGAAAGTCGAACGGGCGCCGCTACCACGCGATTTCGCGTGAACACCGCGGCGGCGGTTGCCGGAGCTTCGGCGACGATCAATCCCAGGTCGGGTTGTTCGTCGCGCTTGATCCCGGCGTGCGTCGACGCGAAGCGGAAGCCCTTGACCCGCTTTGCCACGAACCAGAATTTAGATCAGGCGATGTGTCGGCGTCCACGATTGCGTCGACGATTTACTCGACTCATCGATTCATCGACTCAGCGCGGGCACCTGCGTCGACACCGTGGCCGCCGCGCGCGTCTGCAGGGTCGCGCCGATGGTCACCGCGAGGTGCGCGTTGGACGACACGGTGAGATCTCGGGAGAACACCTTTCCGCAGCCGCGCTGCACCAGCGGAATGAGCGACGTACCGCCGATGAGGACGACATCGGTGACCTGGTCGGGCGCCCAGCCGGCCGAGTTGAGAACGCGGACCAGCACCTCCATCGAGCGCCGCACCAGCGGGGTCCAGCGCGGCTCGATCCATTTTCGATCGATCAGGAGTTTGAGGTTCTGGCTCTCTCCGGCGACCGAATAGGCCTCTTTCATCGAGAGAACGGCCTCTTCTTCGTCGGAGAGCCGTCGTTTGATCATTTCGCTGCGCGACACCAGCTCGGCCCACTTGACCAGATCCTGGTGCAGGTCGACCCGGGCCTTCTTGAAGACGTGCCCCGAAACCGCGTTGGCGAGGGCGTCGTCAAAGTCATCGCCGCCCAAAAACGAGTCGCCGGAGACCGCGACCGAGTTGAAGTTGTAGCCGTCCTGGGTGAGCAGCGAGGCATCGAAGGTGCCGCCGCCAAAGTCGCAGATGGCGATGGTGCGCCGGGCCGGCTCCGAGTGCATGCCCAGAGACAGCGCGCCGGCGATGGGCTCGGCGACGAAATGCGTCACCTCCAGTTGGGCGAACTGCGCCGCCCGGCGGAGCGCGGCGCAGTACGCCGGTGACGAGCCAGCGGGAACGGTCATCACCGCCCGTCGAATTCTCGTTCCGAAGCGCGCCTCCGCGAGTTGCCGGAGCCGATCGAGCACGAAGCCGCCGACCTGGGCCGGCGCGTAGTCTTCGCCGCGGACGGTCATCAGGGTCATGCCCTGGGGGCCGGGCTTGAGTCGGTAGCCCACGCCGGCGTCGAGCACCCGCACCTCGGGATCATTATAAGGGCGGCCCAGGATGCGCTTGACCGAGCTCACGGTATTGGCCGGGTCGAACACGCGCTGGCGGACCGCCTGGGTTCCGACCACTGGCGGACCCGACCTGGGAAAGTGGACGACCGTCGGAATGAGGGGTTCACCGCCGTCGAGGACGAGCTCGATCCGGCCATCGATCAGCGCGCCACCCGACGTGTAGCTGGTGCCGAAGTCGATGCCGAGCACGACTTCGTCTCGTCCGATTCCGCGGGTCATCGTTTGGAGAATCGGCCGCGTCGGCGCCGCCTTGACCGCCAGAACCGTCGACAGGGGCCCGCCAAGGGAGCCGACACCTGGGCCTCGCTCGTTCTGCAAGCACTGAGAACCTCCCGACATTCGCCACGGCCTGCAAGTTGCACAACCGGACCGCGCACCATGCGGAATCTGGTCCCTGTTCTCATCGTCGCCGCGGCCGCCGCGGCCGCCGCGGTCGCCGCACCCCAGGCGGCCCTGGCCCAAAGCGCCGCCGGCGCGACGCCCCAGTTTGCTCCGGTTCCCAACCCGGTCCGACCGGCACCGGTCGTGGAAACGGGGTCCACCAGCGATCCGGATACCCGTACGTCGATGCTCGGCATCGAGGCCCGAATTGGCCAGGGCATCTCGATGGGGGGCGGCCAGGGCACCTCGACCGTGCGGATGTCGCCGCTTTGGATCGGCGTCCTGGCCGACTACGCCATCAACGATCAGCCGTGGACCACCGTGTGGGGATCCATCTACGTCGAAGGCGACGATCGGGGCGGCGTCGGCCTGCAGGGTGGCTTGCGGGTCTACCCGGGGCGCGGCGACGTTCGCGCCGGGATTGGCCTCAGCAGCGTGATCGCTCCTTACACCATTGTCGGGCCGGTCGCCTCTCTCGGCCGCTGCTGGTCGGTGACCGACGGTTTCTCCCTGTGCGGCGATGTCGAGGCGACGGCCTTCGTGTTTGGCAATGACCTCCCGGAGGGGCGCATCGCGTCGCAGGTCCAGGGCCTGCTGGGAGTGCGCTTCGATGCGCTGTAGCGGCGTGTTTCTGGCGCTGCTCGTGCTCGTCGGCGGCGCCGGGTGCCTGGATCTCGACGCCGTGGCGTGCACGCGCAACAGCGACTGCGCGCTGGGGCTTCAGTGCGCCGCGGATGGTTTGTGCGCGAAGCCGCCCGACGTTGACGCGGGCGTTGATGAAGACAACGGCGATCCCGGTGACGCGCCGGGGGAACCGGATGCGGCGCCCGAGCCCGAGCCCGAGCCCGACGGCGGCGTGCCCGACGCCTGCCAGCCCGACGGCGACGAGCCCGCCGGTGACGAGCCCGCCGGTGACGAGCCCGCCGGTGACGAGCCGGGTGGCGACGAGCCCGCCGGTGACGAGCCTGGTGGCGACGAGCCGGGTGGCGACGAGCCCGCCGGTGACGAGCCGGGTGGCGACGAGCCGGCCGGTGACGAGCCCAACGGCTGCGAGCCCGACGGTGGCGCCGACCCGGGGCGCCAGCTTCCCACGGTCACCTCCGACCTACCCCTGACCCTGGAGCCCACACCATGAGCGAGAGCAACGTCACCACGGATTCCATTCTGTCGAACGTCGAGCAGCTCCCGACCATTCCGGTGGTGGCGCTGCAGGTCGGCGAGCTGGTGCACGACCCGCGGGTCAGCGCCCAAAAGGTTGCCGAGGTCATGCAGCGGGACCCGAGCCTGTCGGCCAAAGTGCTCAAGCTCGTGAATTCGTCGTACTACGCGATCCCGGGCGGGGTCTCCGACGTGGCCCGGGCGATTTCGTTCATCGGCTTCAACACCCTGCACCAGCTCGTTCTCACGGTTTCGGTGATGGACACCCTGCGGACGCCGGAAGGGTCGAACTTCAACGCCGCGGGCCTGTGGCTGCACTGCCTGGGGGTCGCCGCCTATGCCGAGACGATCGCGGAGCACATCGGCCACTCGGATCCCGGGTCGTGCTTTACCGCCGGCCTGCTCCACGACATCGGCAAGATCGCGCTGGCCATTGCCGAGCCCGAAAAGTTCGGTCGCGCCATCGACCTGGCCCGCAACGACGGCCTTTCCATGGCGCGGGCCGAGCGCAAGGCCGGCCTGCCCCCGCACGACCGGGTCGGCAGCCGACTGGCGCGCAAGTGGCGCTTCCCGGCGCCGCTCCTGGTGCCGATCCAGTACCACCACGGCACGGGCAAACCGCACGTGCGCCGGGAGCTGACCAAGTCGCTGCGCGCCGTCGCCGACATCACGGCCCTCGCCGACCACCTGGCCCTGTACTACAAGCTGGGCGACAGCGGATCGCCCAAGCCCGACGAGCACCGCAAAGACACCCTCGAGCGGGTGGGCATGTCGACCATCCAGGTCGACAAGATCTACAGCGCCGTCATGCGGCGGCTCGAGGCCTCGAAGGTGTTTTTGACCCTGGTCGACACCGCCGACTCGGATCCCGCGCCAGCCGCGGGCGGCAAGGCGGACCCCGCCAACGACGAGCAGCCCGACGACGGTCTGCCCCGGCTGATCGTCAAGCCGTAAGCCGCGGGCTGCGGCTGGGCGGTTAGCCCGTCGCTTCGAGTTCGACCCGACGCAGCGGCATGGTGACCACGAAGCTGGCGCCTCGGCCGCTGGCGGGCTCGTAGTTGATCGTGCCCCCGTGCTCCCGAACGATCTCGGAGGCGATGGCCAGGCCGAGACCGGAGCCGAGGCTTTCGTCTTTGGTCGTGTAGAACGGCTCGAACAGCGACGATTGCTCGTCGTTGGCCACGCCGTCGCCGTCGTCGGTGACGCGGACCTCGAGCATGCCGTTTTCGACCGAGGCGCTTAGATCGATCTGGCCCTTGGCCGGCGAGGCATCGGCGGCGTTGCGCAGCAGGTTGACCAGCACCTGGAGGAACAGGGGCTCGTTGACCTCCACCTCGACTTCGGGAATGTCGCCCAGGCGCAGGTTGCCCTTCGCTCGCACGTAGCCGGCGCACAGAGCGACCGCCCGCGAGATCAGCCCCTCCAGGGGCGTTGGCCGCAGCTCGCGATTGCCCGAGCGCACGAAGCTGCGCATGGCGCGAAACAGGCTCAACATGCGGTTGGCGCTCTGGTTGGCGCTGTCGAGGCACTCGATGGCGTCCTCGTCGTCCTCGAGGCGCTCGCGCGCGATGAAGTCGAGCTCCGAGAGGGCGCCGTGCAGACCCTGAACCACCGACGCCAGCTCGTGAACGAGGGACGCGGTCATGGCGCCCAGGGTGGCGCGGCGCGACACTGCCGACAGGCGCTCGCGGGCACTGGGATCGCCGGCGGCGCCGCGGGCGAGGCGCGTGGCGGTGTCTTCTTCGCTCCAGCGGCGCGCGCGCGAGCACATGAAGCGGACGATGTCTTCGGGCTTGTCACCCACGCCCCGGGCTCGCACCCGGGTCGCGCCGTCGTCGGTGAGGGGGACGTCCACCGTCCACGAGTCGGGGCCCAGGGGTTCGTCGTCGTAGTAGCCAACGTGGCCCGCCAGCGGGCGCTCCCGACCGCAGACATCCAGGATAACGCCGCACGACTCGACGCCGTGGACCTCGAGGGCGCGCCGCACCAGGACTTGAGCGACTTCGGCCACGCCTTCCGCGGCGGCCAGTTCGTCATCGATTCCCGCCACGGCGAGAGCATCGACCACCGAGCTTTCCAGGCGGTGCCGGGTGTCGCGGTGCTCGAACGCGCGCCGCAGGGTGACTTCGACTTCGTCGTGCCACGGCTTGCCAATCTTGAAGGGAGCATCGGGCTGGAGGGTCGCCTCGCGCGCGTGGTCGTCCAGATAGCCCGTGAGCAAAATGCGCACCGCTTCCGGGTTGGCGTCGCGGACCTTCTCGAGCACCTGCACGCCGTCCATGCCGGGCATGCGCAGGTCGGAAATGACGGCGTCGAACTCTTCCTCGGCGAGGCGCTGCAAGGCCTCTTCGCCGGACGGCGAAGCCTCGACTTCATAGAGCTCGCACAGCTCGTCGATGAGAGCTTCGCGGACGTCGTCGTCGTCGTCGACGATGAGGATTCGCTGGCGGTCACGTGTCATCGGGAGATCTCCGGGGAACAGCAATTTCGAAGCAGGCTCCGGCTTCGGTCGGAAGGAGGAAAACGTCGCCACCCCAGGCGCGGGCCATGCGCTGGGCGGTGCTCAGGCCCAGCCCCGTGCCGCTGTCGCGACCCGAGCGAAACGGCTCGAACAGTCGCTCGCGAAGCTCCGGGGCAACGCCCGGGCCGGTGTCGCGCACACGAACACACTGGTTGTCGCCGGAAGCGGCAATCTCGAGCTCGAGAGTGCCGCCGTCGGGCATGGCGCGAATGGCATTGTCGACGATGTTGGACAGGACGTGATGGATCGCGTCCGGCGGGGCGAAGGCGAGAGTGTCGTCGTCGAAGGTCTTGGCGACCTCGATGCGCTCGAGTCTCGACTCGAACAGGCCGAGGGCGAGGCCAAGCTCCTCGGCGAGATCGATTTCGCGGGGCTTGTCGCTGAGACTTCCCGAGCGATGAGCTTTGCGCACGGCGTTGACGATCTGCTCCATGCGGGTGATGGCAGACCGCCCGCGGGTGACGAATCGGTCGAGGGAGTCCGCGAGCTCGGGGTTGCCGCTCGCTTTGACCCGGCGTTCGATTTGCCGCAGGGAGCTCGACAGCGCCGCCATGGGGTTGTTCATGCTGTGCGCGACGCCGGCCGAGAACTCGCCGATGGCGGCCCGGCGGGCGGCGGCGGCGAGCTGCCCACTCATCTCTTCGAGCTCGCGGTTGCGGTCTTCGACCTGGTCGTTGGCGGCGCGCAGGCTGCCCACCACTCGCTCGAGCTCGGTGTGCGCGGCAAACAGCGCGCTGTGCTTGGCGATGAGCTCGCGTTCGAGCAATCGCCGTTCGGTGGTGTTGGTGGCCACGCATGCGGCCATGGGGCCGCTTTCGTGGTCGAAGTGGGTGACGTGCAGACTCACGAACACCGGGTAGCCGTCGAAGCCGCGCAGGGTGACGTCCTCGTGCAGACCGGCGCGCTCGATGAGCGCCGTGGTCCAGTCGCGGCCGTCAGGATCGTCGAACAGCTCGGCGGCATCGGTGCCAAGCACGTGCGCGCGGGGGCGCCCGAGCAGCTCCTCGAGGGCCGGGTTGACCGTGGCGATCTGCCGCGACCCGCGGTCGACGGTAAACACCGCCTGGGACCCGGAGTCGTACAAGATGCCGAAGACGTCGGCTTCGAGTCGTGCGTGCGGCTGGAACATACCCACCTGGTGGTTCGTCTGCCGCCGCCAACTCTTGAGACATTCGGGGCCGCCGGGCTGTTCTCTGTCCGAAGCGCGCCAACCGACGGCGAAGGGCGAAAAAAGACGGGCGTCGGGGGTAATCCTCGGCGGCGATTGACCGATACAACGGGTGAAGGGTCTAACTGGGTCTCCCGTGACCCGGGGGTCACGGGCCTGGGGCCCTGGTGACCCACCCCAAGGAGGCCTCCGCTCTGCGTGACGGTGCTCTCAAGCCGCTGAAACCATGCACGATCTGACCAGGGGTCAACGGCGTGGCGTGAATAGGGTCACACTCCCGTGTTCCACTGATGGTGCTGATTTTTGTGTAATCTAGCGTAATAGTTGACCGTGGCGAATGGCCCGCTATTCGCATCTGGTCGGGGCGATGGCGGACAACGGACCTACGGTTCTACTGGTCGAGGATGAGGTTTCTCTGCGGCGTGCCTACGAGCGCTACCTGACCCGCGCGGGGTACGCGGTGCGCAGCGCCGGCGACCTGGCCGAGGCCCGCGCGGCCCTCGAATCGGGCGGCGTCGACATTGCGTTCGTCGACTTCGCGCTGCCCGACGGCACCGGCGACGAGCTCATCGAGTGGGCGACCACCCACAATCGGATCCAGTCCGCCTACTGCGTCACCGCCAGCGCCGACTGCCAGACCGCGGTGCAGGTGACGCGCGCCGGCTGCATCGACATTCTCGAAAAACCGATTCAGCTCAACCGGCTCACCGCCCTGGTCGAGCAGCACACGGCCGGCTACGAGCAGGACTTTGGCACCTGGCGTCGCCGCGCCGCGCCCGAAATCGTGGGCGAGGACGACCGCCTGGTCGACGTGCTCGAGGTCGTGCAGGCCGTCGCCGACTCCGACGCGACGGTGCTGGTCACCGGCGAGAGCGGGACGGGCAAAGAGCTCATGGCGCGCGCGGTCCACAACGGTTCGCCGCGCCGAGAGGGCCCGTTCGTGGCCCTCAACTGCGCCGCCATTCCCGACTCGCTCATCGAGGCCGAGCTTTTCGGTCACGCGCGCGGCGCGTTCACCGGTGCCGTCGCGGCGCGGGAAGGCCGCATTGCCTCGGCGCACGGCGGCACCCTGTTCCTCGACGAGATCGGCGACATGCCGCTTTCGGCCCAGGCAAAGCTTTTGCGCATGCTGCAGGACCGCACCATCTCGCCCATCGGCAGCGACCGCGAGGTTTCGATCGACGTGCGCATTGTCGCGGCCACCAACCGCGACCTGGAGAAGATGGTCGCCGACGGTGAGTTTCGCGCCGACCTGTACTACCGCCTCAGCGTAATCCCGGTGCATCTGCCGCCTCTGCGCGAGCGCAAGAGCGACATTCGCCTGCTGGCCGAGCGTTTCATTCGCCTGGCCAACGAGCGCAACGGACGCAACGTCACCGGGTTCGAAGCCAGCGCCATCAAATCCCTCGAATCGCGGACCTGGCCCGGCAACATTCGCGAGCTCATGCACACAATCGAGCGGGCCGTGCTGCTCAAGCGCGCCGGCCAGCTACGGGCGAGCGACTTCGATCGCCTGGCTCGCGTGTCCCAGCCGACGGCCGCCAAGTCGTCGGGCAGCGGTCTCGCCGAGATGTCGGAGGAAGGCCTGGATCTGCGCAGCGCCATGGACAAGGTCGAGCGCAGCCTCATTGCGCAGGCGCTCGAAAAGACCTCGGGCAACCGCACCGAGGCCGCTGCGCTGCTGGGTCTCAACCGGACCACGCTGGTCGAAAAGATTCGCAAGCACAACGCGGCCTAGCAAAGTTCGCCGCTCGCTCGCTCACAGCCGGCACCTCGCGGTGTCGGCTGCGGTCGTTTCGGCACCAAGTGTTGGCTTTCTCACGGGCGCGATGCCCGTCAATGTTGGCGACAGAATCGCCGACACCTGCCCGCACAGACGCGCAAGTCGCGGCAATAACGAGCGTTTGGCGTTGGTCTGCCGCTTGCTTCTAGGGGGATGCGATGAAGCCCTTGTTCGCAGGTATCGACCAACTTTCGCGGGCCATGAGCTTTCACCGCGATCGCCACACGGTGCTCGCGGGAAACGTCGCCAACGTCGACACGCCCGGCTACAAGCCGTTCGACCTCGAGCGGGTCAGCGCGGCCGAGGCGACGACGCTGGAGCAGACCCAGTCCGGCCATCTCAGCCCCTCGGCTGGCGCCGGCACGCGGGTGCAGAGCTTCGACGACAGCGGTGAGACAACGATCGGGGCCGACGGCAACGCGGTCAACCTGGAGCGCGAGCTCGCAAAGATCGACGCCAACCGCGTTCGCTACAACGCGGTCGGCGAGCTGGTGAACAGGCGTTTGGCGCTTCTGCGCTACGGCGCGACGGACGGGCAGGGCTAGGACGCCAGGCGAAGGACTGAGTGATGGATTTCTTTGCTGCAATGGAAGTATCGGCGTCGGGGCTCTCGGCCCAGCGCACCCGCATGAACGTGGCCTCGTCGAACCTGGCCAACGTTCAGACCACTCGCACCGAGGAGGGCGGTCCGTACCGGCGTCGCGACGTGGTGCTGACCTCCGATCCCGCTGGAGCCGCCGTGCCGGGCGCCGCGGCCACGGGCTTTGCCGACGCGGTCAATCGCGTGTCGGTGCAAGAGATTGCCGAGGACCAGGCCCCGGGCCGCCTCGAGTACGACCCGGGCCACCCCGACGCCAACGCCGACGGCTTCGTCGAGTACCCGAACATCAACATGGTCGAGGAGATGGTCGACATGATCACGGCTTCTCGCGCGTACGAAGCCGGCGTGACCGCCCTGGGCACCGCGGTGTCCATGGCCGAGCGCGCTCTCACGATCGGATCCCGATAATGGCTGCTCCCATCAACGGCATCGGCGCCGGCGTTCCCAACCTCATGGTCGACTCGGTTGCCACTCGCGGCGCCGAGGCCCCGGCCCGCGCGCCTCAAACCGGCGCGATGGACTTTGGCGACCTGCTTGGCGACGCCATCGTTCAGGCGAGCGCCGCCGAGGAAAGCGCCGACGACATGGCGGCGCGGTTCGCGGACGGCGACCAGTCAGTCGGCATTCACGAGGTGATGATCGAAGCGGAGAAGGCCAACCTGGCGGTTCGTTACGCCGTCACTCTGAAGAACCGAGCGGTCGAGGCCTACCGCGAAATCATGAGAACGCCGGTCTAGACCCTTGTCCAACGCACCCGAAAAGAGCCCGGCCGAAGCGGCCCCGCCGCCCGGCCTGTTCGTGCAGACACGCGGCCTGTGGCGCGCGCTGTCGCCCATTCGGCGCGCCGGCATTGCGCTGGCTGTTCTCGGGACCCTGTTCGGCAGCAGCTATATGGCGTGCTCGGGCAAGGAGATGACCTACGAGACGCTCTACGCCGGGCTGGAAAACGACGACGCCGGAGCCATCGTCGAAGAGCTCAAGGCGATGCAGATTCCGTTCGAGCTCGGTGCCAACGGAGCCAGCGTGGCCGTGCCGGCGCAGAAGGTTCACGAAGCGCGCCTTGCCATCGCCAACAAGGGACTGCCGCAGGGCGGCGGCGTTGGCTTCGAACTGTTCGACGAGCAGAGCTTCGGCACGACGCGCTTCGTCGAAAAGATCAACTACCGCCGGGCGATGCAGGGCGAGCTGTCCCGGACCATCGCGGCGATTGAAGTGGTCGAGAACGCGCGGGTGCACGTCGCCATGCCCGACCGGTCGCTGTTCACGTCGCAGGACGACCCGCCCTCAGCGTCGGTGGCGCTTCGCATGCGGCCGGGGCGGGTTATGACCCAGGCACAGGTGCGCGGCATTGTGCACCTGGTGTCGTCGAGCGTCGAAGGCCTGGCCGCCGACCGGGTCGTCGTGGTGGACGACACGGGCAAGGTCCTGTCCGCGGGCGAGGGCGACACGGTTCGCGTCGACGCCCAGCGCGAGATGGAAAAGACCCTCGAAAACCGCGTGCGGTCGATGATCGAAAAGGTCGTTGGCCCCGGGCACGTCGCGGTCACGGTGACCGCCGACATGGACTACAAGCAAATCGAAAAGACCGAGGAGCTGTTCGACAAAGACAACGTCGCGGTCCGCAGCGAGGCGCGCACGGAGGAGCGGATCGGCGGCGGAGCCGGTGGCGAGGCCGTCGGCGGCGTTGCCGGCGCTCGCGGCAACCTCCCGGGCACGGCGGGGCCAAACGCGGCCGGCGCCGACCCGAACACGCGCCGCCTTTCAGAGACGCGCAACTACGAGGTCAACCGGGTCGTGCAGCGCACCGTGAATCCCAAGGCGACCCTGCGCAAGCTGCACGTAGCGGTGCTCGTCGATTACAAGACGCCCCGTCAGCCGGCGCCGAGCCCCGAGCCCGCCGCCGAGGGCGAGGGCGAGGGCGAGGGCGAGGCCGCCGCGGGCGAGGGCGCACCGGCCGAAGGCGAGGCGCCCGCTGCGGCGACGCCGGAAACCGGCGCCGGCGAGGCGACCGCGGCCGCCGGCGAAGCGGGCGAGACGCCCGCACAAGGTGAGGGCGCCGGTGACGGCGAAGGCGCGCCGACCGAGGCTGAAGCGGCCGTTGCCGTCGTAGACCCCATTCCCCGCACCGCCGACGAGCTGGCGCAGATCGAGGCGATTGCCCGCGAAGCCGCCGGGCTCGACCCGAACCGCGGCGACCGCATCGAAGTGCGCACCGTGCCGTTTGCCATCGGCCCGGAAGTTCCCGAGGCGCCGCCGGCCGAGCCGGTGCCGCTGTGGAAGCAGCCCCACGTGGTCATCATGGGGGCCGCGGGCGCCATGGTGCTGGTCGGCATCGTGCTGGCTCTGGTCATGGGCAGGGGCAAAAAGTCCGACAAGGCGCTCGCCGCGCCGCGTCCCGACCTGCTGCCGCTGCCCGCGACTCTCGCCGACGTCGAGCGCGTTATGCGGCCGGGCGAGGGCGCCGACGGCAACGCACTGGATGCCCCGCTTGACGCCGACGATCAGCTCGCTCGGCTGCGCCTGATGGGGGACTCGCCGCGCAACGTCTACGACCGGGTCGTCGAGGCTGTGCGTGAGGATGTCGAATCTGCCGCCAGAGTCGTATCGACCTGGCTCCACCAAGACGAGCCGTCCGCGGCGCCCGCAGCAGGAGAAGAAGCATGAGTGAGATGATTGCCGCTTCCGAAACCGCCCTCGACGCGCCCCTCACCGGGCCCGAGAAGGCCGCGCTGGTCGTGCTCGGCCTCGACGAAGAGGTCGCCGTGCAGATTCTGCGAGCGCTGGACGAAGACGACCTGCGGCGCCTGGCCGAGGTCGTCGAGCGGTTCGATCCGATTCCCACCGACAAGCTGCTCGCCACGCTCGAGGAGTTCGAGGCCCACCTCGGCGCCCCGGCGGTTCCCAAGGGCGGCAAAGACTACGTCCGTCGCTTGACTGTCTCTGCGATCGGCCAGGAGCGCGCCGAGCGCCTGTTTGCCCCGCCCGGCGTCACCCAGGAGGCTCTGATGATCATTCGCAACGCCCGCACCAGCACCGTGGCCGAGCTGCTCGAGGAAGAGCACCCTCAGGTGGCCGCGGTCATCGTTTCGCAGCTGCCGCGCGACCAGGCCTCGGCGGTTCTTCTGGCCATGCCCGAGAAGCGGCAGGTCGACATCATCAATCGCGTGGCCGCCCTGCACGAGGTGCCGGAGCGGGCCATTGCCATTGCGTCGGAGACCCTGGCCGACCAGCTTCGCACCAACGGCGGCGTCTCCAATGCCGGCGGCGCCGAGTTCGACGGTGTGTCGTTTGCCGCGGCCCTCATCAACGAGATGCCCACCGACGACAGCGAGCGCATTCTCGAGTACCTCGAGGACCAGGAGAGCGACCTGGCTCCCAAGATCCGAGAGGCGATGTTCACCTTCGAGGACCTCGTCGGAATGGACACCCGGTCGCTGCAGACCCTCATGCGCGAGGTGTCTTCCGAGCAGCTGCTCATCTCCCTCAAGACCGCCAGCGAGATGCTGCGCGAGAAGTTCTTCGCGGCGCTTTCGCAGCGCGCTGCCGCGTCCATGCGCGAAGACCTCGAGCTCATGCCGCCCAAGCGCCTGTCCGAGGTCGAAGCGGCCCAGCGGGAAATCATCGATGCGGCCATGCAGCTGTCGTCTGACGGCAAGATTCAGCTGCCCGGCGGCGGCGGCGAGGAGATGGTGTGAGCGACCACGAGGTTCGCAGCCTGTTCGACGTGTGCGAGCAGGTGGCCGTGCCCCTGCCGCAGGCGCTCGGTCACGGGCAGTCCGACGAGGTTCGGACCATGTTCACCGTCGAGCGCGAGCGGGCCGAGTACGAGGCTCGCATCGCCGCGCTGGAAGAGGCGCGCACCCTGGCCCTGGCCGACGCCTCGCAGGTTCAGCAGCAGTTCGCGGCCGAAGTGGCGCGCTACGCCGACGCCATCGAGAGTCTTCAGAACGAGGGGGCGCGGCTGTCGGTGCCCCTCGCGGAAGAATCGGTCGCTCTCGGTCTCGAAGTGGCTCGCGCCATCATCGGCCGCGAGCTCGACTACGACCGCACGGTGATGGTTCAGGCGGTCGACGAGGCGCTCACCCGCGTGCGCAAGGAGGACGACGTCGTCATTCGCGTCGGTCCCCAGGACGCCGCGGCTCTGCGCCAGGTGCGCCCGAGTTTGTTCGAAAGTGGGCGCATCGCTCTTTTGGAAGACCCGGGGCTGCCGGTGGGCGGCTGCACGGTCGAGACCGAGAACCGGGTGCTCGATGCGTCGATCGACAGCCGACTCGATGCGGCGCGCGAAGCGCTCGTCGATGCGGTTCGGGCCTCTCGGGCCGCCGGCGAGACCATCGGCATCGAGGCGGCGCCGGAGCCGGAGACCGAGACCGAGACCGAGCCCGAGCCCGAGACCGAGACCGAGACCGAGACCGAGACCGAGACCGAAGGTGGTGCCGATGAGTAACCTGCGCATCGCCAACGCGGTCCGCGACTTTGCCGGCGCGGTCGACATGGGCCGCGTGGTTCGCGTCACCGGCCTCATGATCGAAGCCACGGTCCCGGACGCCGCCATCGGCGACGTGGTCCACATCGAACACCGGCGCACGTCGGTGGTCGGTGAGGTCGTTGGGTTTCGCGACGAGCTGGCCCTGATTACTCCGCTGTCGCAGGTTCGCGGCCTCGGCCCCGGCGCCCGGGTTCGGGTCGCCCGCACCGACGGCATTCCGGTAAGCGACGCGTTGCTCGGGCGCATCGTCGATCCCTTCGGCGTGCCGATGGACGGCGGCCCGGCCATCGCCGCCGAGGCCCACGTGCCGGTCGACGTCGAGGCGCCGCCGATTCACCAGCGCGCGGAGGTGACCCAGCGCTTCGATACCGGCGTTCGCGTGATCGACGGGCTGCTCACGTGCGGTCGCGGGCAGCGCATCGGCATCTTTGCCGGCGCGGGCGTTGGCAAGTCCATGCTCATGGAGCAGATTGCCTCGCAGTCGTTTGCCGACGTGACGGTGATTGGTCTCATCGGTGAACGCGGACGCGAGGTGCGGGATCTGCTCGGTTCGGCGCACCGCGACCGCATCGTCGCCGTGGCGGCGACCTCGGATCGCTCGCCCATGGAGCGGGTGCGGGGCGCCCAGGCTGCGACGGCGGTCGCCGAGTACTTTCGCGACCGCGGCGCCAACGTGCTGCTCGTAATCGACTCGCTCACCCGGTACGCCATGGCGCTGCGCGAAATCGGGCTGTCCGCGGGAGAGCCTCCGGCCACAAAGGGCTATCCGCCCAGCGTGTTCGCGATGATGCCGGGGCTCCTCGAGCGCGTGTCGCCCATGGCGCACGGTGGCTCCATCACGGCGTTCTACACGGTGCTGGTCGAAGGCGATGACCTGTCGGACCCCATTGCCGACAGCGCGCGGTCGCTGCTCGATGCCCACATTGTTTTGTCGCGAGACCTGGCCGCTCGCGGCCAGTTTCCGGCGGTGGACGTGCTCGCGAGCGCGTCTCGCGTGGCCCACAAGGTCGCCCAGCCCGCGGCCTTGGAGGCCATGCAGTCGGTGCGGTCGCTTCTTTCGACTCGACGGGAAGCCGACGAGCTGCGCAGCCTCGGCGCGTACACACCGGGGGGCAATCCCGAGTACGACCAGGCGGTCGCCATCGCGGGACGCGTGGATCAGTGGGCGCGGCAGCGACCGGACGAGCGAACTGACTATGAAACGTCGATGGCGGGCCTCGCTCAGGCGCTCACCGGCGTGCCGGCCCAGCCCGGAGGTACCAGGTGAAAAGCAAAATGCGATTTCTGCAGCGCGTGAAGCGCAGCCGGACCCGATTGCGCGATGCCGCTGCCCTCGAGCTAGCGGCGGCCGACATCGAGCGGCGCCGGCGCCTCGACGAATACAGCCGCAGCGCCGACGAACTCGAGCACGCCGTTGGCTCGGCGGCCGAGCGACTCGGCCGGGTTGCCAACGCAAATCAGCTGCTCGCGTTTGGCGACGAGGTTGAGGCGTTGCGCCACGCCGTCCGCCTGGCCCAGCAGGGGTACGCGGCGGCGAACCGCGAGGTCCAGGGCAAGTCCAACACGCTCCACGAGCGCGAGCGCGAGCTGCGCGCGTCGGAAAAGCTGATGGAGCGACTCGCGAAAGAAACGGCCAAAAAACTCGACCGCGACGAGCAGCGCAGCGCCGACGACTTGAGCAGCGCGCGGCGGGCGAAGGGAGGCGTGGGTGATTGATTTCGCTCTCGTCTCGGGCGCCGAAGGCCGGCCGACCGGTCGCGCGACCGCCGCGGTGACCGGTGGCGAGAGCGACGGCCGCGCCTTCGAGCGGTCGCTCGAGCGCCAGCACGCCGACGGAAATCGACTGGGTACCGAAGAGCACCGCGCGGTGGCCGAGTCGGCGGTCGAGCGGCCCGCGCAGGCGGAGGAGTTCGACTCCGAGCTCGCGGCCCAGACCGTCGAAAACGATGCCGGCACTGACGACGCTGGAACCCACGACGCTGGAACCGACGACGGCCGCGCCGAGTCCGTCGCGCTGGCCCTGGCGGCCTTCCCGGTGCCCGAGTCCGCGGTTGCCGATCAGGCGCCGGTTGTCGAAGGGGCAGCCGCGGGAGAGCCCGCCATCCTCGTCGACGTCGACGCCGGCTCCGAGGCGCCAGCCGCCGCGGCAGACCACGTCTACGCGTCCGTCGCTCTGGGCGGGGGACCCTCCGGCGTCGCCAACAGCGCGGCGGCGGACAACGATTCAACGGCGACTGACCAGCGTAGCGCCGAGCCTCGGCAAGCCGCGGCCGGCCTGCAGAAAACCAACGGCCGCGCGGGTCGTGCCGAACCGGATGCCGTCCAAACCATGGCCCCTAGCACGACGCCAGTTGAGGGCGAGAGCGCGCAAGGCAGCGCGTCGCCGGAGTCGGGCGAGGCTGCCGTCGACGCCGCGAGCGCGCCCGAGCGGTCGCTGGGCACGGACCCGGGCGCCGATGCCGCGCCAGCGCCCCGCAATCTCGAGCCCGCGGCGCTGGGCGGCGCGCCCGGCCGCGATGTCGCCGACGAGCCGGGAGACTCCGGCACATCACCGGTCGCGGATGCCGCGCCCCCGTCGGACTCGGCCGACGGCCTGGCCGCGGAGCTCGAGCCCGCGGACGCCGCCGACGAGCTGCAAAACGGCGCAGCGGAGCGCCTCGACGCGCAGGCCGATAACGACGCGCAGGCCGACAACGACGCGCAGGCCGAC
>JGI12316J15309_10004312_pt1 | contig 86908 bp, 77 predicted proteins | sample MarCyaLeptolynsp_FD_15309 | JGI IMG/M metagenome (IMG submission 15309)
AAGTCTGGCAAGGCGGACTGAGCTGCTGCCGGCAGGGTCCGCGTCATCCACCGTGCGCCAAATGTCGCCAGGTCCTTCGCGCCAACGAGCATGCTGTTTGCCTGCCCGACGCGGCCTTGATGCGCCCGGCCTTCCGCAAGATACGCGCCGAGGATGATCGCGAAGTAGTCCTCACCTACCCACGGGACGATGCCGTCGCTATCGTCCAGGCACTCCACGGCGCGCACGACTGGCCCCTCAGGTCCCTGGCAAACATAGTGACGCCGCACACGCCGCTTGTTCGGGACGTCGGCGAGGTACTCCGCGTAGTGGAGGAGCGTCGTGGTATCGGGGTCGGCACCAAGCCGCAGCACCTGGCCGTCATGCTCGCACAGCCGCTCAAGAGGAGACCCGGGGCCGTAATAGTCGTCCCACGGTGCGTCGGCCAGGAGCGCATCCGCAAGACAGCCGCGTGCGCCGAACCGCCCGGACGGGTTGTCCGTCACTTTCGTTCCCGGCGCACTCCGGAAGTGCTCGGCGAGATAGCCGACTTCGTGGAAGACCGGGACGGTCGCCGGGTCGAAGGGCGGCGTGCCGGCTAGAAGCGCGGACCGTTCCGACTCCGGACGCTGGTTGACCCAGTCATGGTCGATCTGCGCGCCGAGCACCATCAGAAGCGTGCCGCCCGGTCCGACCGCGTCGTCGAGTGCTTTGAGAACGCCTGCCGGACCGTCCTGGACCGGACCGATGGCCCGGAGCGAGGCATGTACCATGAGCGTCGCGCCTGGCTCGACCCCGATGGCCCGCAGATCGTCCACGAGGCTCTGCGGTGAGCGCACGGGTGCGCCTCTATCCGCTTGCCATGCGCCGCTGGTCATCGGAGAGGTCGTTGGGGTGGTCTGCGCTCGCCTCGTCCGCTGGCGCCAGAGCTGCCGCGAGTGCATCGTCCACGGTCGACATCCAGACGAATTCGACCAGATCGCGGGCGGCTTCCGGCACGTCCTCATAGTCCTTCTTGTTGCGCTCCGGCAGCATGACCGTGGTGATGCCGGCGCGCACCGCAGCGAGGACCTTGTTCTTCACGCCGCCGATGGGCAGGACCAGACCCCGCAAGGAGATCTCGCCCGTCATCGCCACGTCGTTGCGGACTCTCCGGCCCGTCAACAGCGAGGTGAGGGCGATGAACATGGCCACGCCCGCACTGGGGCCATCCTTCGGGATCGCGCCCGCCGGCACATGCAGGTGAATGTCGGAGTTGGCAAACACGTTCTTGTCGATGCCGAGCATGCCGGCGCGCGCCTTGACCAGGCTGAGCGCAGCCTGCGCGCTCTCCTTCATGACGTCGCCGAGCTGGCCGGTGAGGATCAGCTTGCCGGAGCCTGGCACGCGAGCGCATTCGACGAACAAGATGTCGCCGCCGGTGGGCGTCCACGCGAGGCCCGTAGCGACGCCGGGGACGCTGGTGCGCATGGCGACCTCGCTGTCGAACTTGCGAGCGCCGAGGATGTCGTGGAGGTCCTTGGCCTCGACGCGGATACGCGTCTCTTTGCCTTCGGCGATCTGCATGGCCACGCGTTGGCAGATGGCGCCGATCTCGCGCTCCAGATTGCGGACGCCGGCCTCGCGCGTGTAGCCGTCGACGACGGCGCGGATGGCATCCTCAGTGATCTCACACTGCTCCGCCGTCAGGCCCGCATCCTCACGCTGACGCTTCAGCAGATAGCGCTTGGCGATCTCGACTTTCTCGTCCTCAGTGTAGCCGGGAATCTCGATGACTTCCATGCGGTCACGTAAGGGACCCGGAATCTGATCGAGCACGTTCGCGGTCCCGATGAACATAACCTTCGACAGGTCGAAGGGAATGCCGAGATAGTTGTCGCGGAACGTTGCGTTCTGCGCCGGATCGAGGACCTCCAGCAGTGCGGCCGAGGGGTCGCCCTGGAAGCTGGCGCTGAGCTTGTCCATCTCATCGAGCATGAACACCGGGTTGCGCGTCTCTGCCTTGCGCAGAGCCTGCACGATATTGCCCGGCAACGCGCCAATATAGGTGCGCCGGTGACCGCGGATCTCCGCCTCATCATGAACACCGCCCAGGCTGATGCGCCCGAACTTACGCCCCATGGCGCGCGCGATGGACTGGCCGAGGGAGGTCTTGCCCACGCCGGGCGGTCCGACGAAGCATAGGATCGGGCTCTTGCCGTCCGGGTTGAGCTTGCGCACGGCGAGATATTCGAGGATGCGCTGTTTGACCTTCGGCAGGCCGTAATGGTCCTCGTCGAGAATCCGGCGGGCCTCGCTGATGTCGATGCGGTCGTCGGAGAGCTTGGACCACGGCAACTCGATCAGCCAGTCCAGATAGGTGCGGATCATGCCGTGCTCGGCGGAGGCCTCCGGCATGCGCTCGAGCCGTTTCAGCTCCTTCCTGGCCTGCTTCTCCGCCTCTTCCGGCATCTTTGCCTTCTCGATGGCCTCGCGCAGCTCGGTGATCTCGGCGGCGTTGTCTTCGCCTTCGCCAAGCTCTTTCTGAATCTGGCGAAGCTGCTCGCGCAGGATGTGCTCGCGCTGACGGCCCGACAGGGTCTCTTGGGTCTGCTCGCCGATCTGCTTGGACAGGCGCAGGACCTCGATCTGCTTGGCCATCTCCCGCAGCAACTTGTCGATGCGCTCGGAGACGTCGAACGTCTCCAGCAGTTCCTGCTTCTCGGCTGCTGACACGTCGGCGACATTGGCGATGAAGTCCGCCAGCGCGGAGGGTGAGTCGAGCTGATCGATCATGCCGGCCAGTTCGGGCGGCGCGTTGGGCAGGAGGGTGATGGCCTCGCGTGCGCGCTCGCGCAACTGGTGCATGCGCGCGGCCAGTTCGGTCGAATAGACCTCTGCCTCGCCGATCTCCTCGATCTTGGCTGCCGGGAAGGGGTAACCCTCCAGGAACTCCAGCACTTTAAAGCGCCGCGTCCCACGGACGACCAGATGATGACTGCCGTCGGGAGCGGTCACGTAGCGCAGGATCTCGGCGATGGTGCCCACGCGGTGGAGGTCTTCGGGACCCGGGCTATCGACCGACGGGTCGGTCTGCAGCACGATGCCGATGGGTTTGTCTCCTTGGGCCGCGGTCTGGGCTGCGGCAAGAGATTGCGGCCGCCCAATCGTGAGCGGTGCCACGATGCCGGGAAACAGCACGGCATTGCGCGTGGGCAGCATGATGACCGCGCCGTCGGGCAGGTCAACGGCCGGGGCTGCATCGTCTTTGGGCGCGGGCGCCTCGGCGGGCTCGGCGGCGTCTTCGGTTTTCAGAGTTTGTTCTTGATCGTTCATGATCTGGACTTCGGTCTTAAGGTTAGCCGGTCTTCGTAAAGGTCAGTATCAGGCAACCGTTTCGCAATTCGCGGGCGGCGAGCTGGAGGCGGTTGGAGAGCGCGATGCGGCGCTCGAAGCGGCCATAGGGAATCTCCAGCCGCACGATGTGGCCAGGGCGCCCGGCGCTCGGCAGGGGACGCGTACCGGTGATGATAAGCGTCTGGCCTTCGATCTCTGCCTGGGCGGCCTCCGGCGGTACGCCGGGCAGGGCGGCGATGATCATCACCTCGCGGTCGGTCTCGAAAACATCGACGGGCGGCTCCCAGCGCGCGGACCGTGGCCCGGGCGAAGGCTCGAAAAACTGGCGGTGAAGCTGCTCGGCCTGCTTCAGAAGAGCACAGGCCTCGGCGAACATTTGGGTCTTCGGATCACGCATCGCGCCTCGCTTTGGTCCCCTCGTCCCTAAGGCCTGGATTGTCTCCGTGGCGACCGGGAAAAGCGCGCAAAAGGTATGGCAGGTCGAACCAGGAGCCGGGCAGGCCCTGTTGCTGGGCGGCCTCTTTATCTGGGCGTTCCGGCGCCCTCACGCAAGGGCCGCTCTGACTCCGGACGGCTCGATCAGCAATTCGGGCACCTGGTAATGCCCGGGAGGTTCGGCGTCCGGGTGTACCGTGGTTGGGCGGGCTGACGAATGGCGTGGGGCACGCCGGTCTTGCGTTGCGGCACGCGGTTCAGCGTGATCGGAAGGTTGCCGTAATGCTGCTCGCGAATGAAGGGCTGGTCGGGAAAGCGGCCCGTCGGCTGAATGCCATAATAGAAGGGCCAACCATCAGCCTTGATCTTCAGGGTCTTGAAGCCACGGCCGGAGACGGCTGCCATGATGAGCTTGGTGTCGGCGGAGGTCGTTTGCCGGATCACGGGCTTACCGGCCCGGCCGATGGCGAAGAGGTTGCCGGCGCGCCGCACCGTGTAGGTCCGGCCGCCGCGCCGAAGGGACAGCTGATCGCCGAAGACGAAGTCGAAAATGGCCTGGTTCGCGTTGCGCACGACGCCTTGGAAAATGCCGCCACGGACGGTCAACGCCCCTGCTGGGCTCTTCACGGTCACCCCGGGCGATTTCTTGGACAGCTTGCCGCCCACGAACCGCAAGGCGCCTTTGGAGAGCGTGGCCGCCAGCTCTCCGGTACCGGTCTTCGGATCGTAGACGAACTTGTCGATGACCAGGTTCGACTGCGGGCCGATCGTGAACGTCGAGCCGTCCACGAGGAGCACCTGCACCACGCCTGTGCTCGAGGTGGCGATGCGCTCGTTGTAGAAAACGGACTTCCCGATTTTCAGGGTGCGGGTCGCGCTGCCCGGCTGCTTGCTGGTGGCTTTCGGGGTCACGGCCGCCGTGACGCCCACGCGGTCTGCGAGGGCTGGGGCCGGCCCCGTGAGAACGAGGGCCGCCGCGAGTGCGGTGCATGCTCTGGCGACGATGGCGTCTCTCCGCATGGGGCCTCCCCGGCGTTTTGACCGACCGTATATGGGGGGCCGAGGCGGGGCGGACAACCCGCGGAAAAAGCGCAGAAAACTCCGAGCTCCAGCCGGCGCGGCTATTCCGAGACGACGATAAATGTCGTCCGGTCGATGCCCGTATTGCCGTTTCCGGGATGATGCGCGTAGACGGTCACGTCGTAGATGCCCGGCTCGGTGACCGGCACGGCGGCGGCGAATTGGCTCGTCTCGCCGGCGAAGGCGAGGTCGATCGGCGCCAGTTTCTCGCCGTTCCGCGTGACGAGCGCTTTCACCGTCATTTCGTCCGCGTCCCACAGGCCGCCCGGCTTGATGGGGCAGCCGCACATCAGGGCCACGTTGGCGCGCAGGTCCACCGTCTCTGTCTCCGGTGGCAGCTTCACATGGGCGGGGGGCGCCAGCACGTCGACGATATAGCCGGGCAATTCGATCACCCAACCATCGCCGCCCGTGATGTCCTCGCCCGGAACCACCCATTGCGTCGCGGTGGCCCGCATCGCACCTTGCTGTTGCGCCAGCGGCCCGAAGGCCTCGACCTCGATGAGGCGCGGCTCGTCGATATCGATTGTGGCGGTGAACTTCGCGGCCCTCTCGTCGGACATGGTGGTCCGGCGGCCATCGCCTTCATGCATGATGCGTTTGGTGTCGCCGGTGGACCCCGCGGTCACGCCTTTGGCTAGGATCTCGCCGGTATGGGCATCGCGCAGGATGACCTGAGCGCCGCCCAGGCTCGTGCCTACGAACTTGGAGTCCTTGCCCAGCACCCGCACGGTGATGTCGGTGGGCTCGGCGTAGGCTGGCGGGGTGATAACGGCAGTGGCAGCGAGCGCCAAGGCGAAGACAAAGGCGAGGGGGGCACGCATGAAGGTTCTCCGGAAGGGTTGGTGTCGGACATACCCTAAAGGTAAGAGCGCGTCCGCGATCCTTCCAGACTATGCGTGTTCGGGAGAGCCGCCTTGAGGCGGGTCAAGACTACTGCTTCGGCATTGGGAGACCGGAGCCCATAAAGATGCCGGTCGACTTATAATTGTTGGCTCTGATATTGAAGTTGCCGCCAACGCCCTGTGCCGGGCTTTGGGGGCCGCGGAAGAACGAGCCGGTGGCGGCGCCGGAGACAGCGGATAAGGCGGGACCGCCGGTCTGTGTGAAAGACGATCCACTGAACTTGTTCAGATTGATAGTTGGCTGCGTGATGGGCGTTTGATAACTGCGACGGTCGAAATTGTTGATATTGAGGATGCCGGCTCGATCACCAAAATCCCAGTGCATGGCCAGGTCGCCGGCGGCCACATATGTCCTCCAGGTTTCACTGTTTAGACGGCTGGCAACGTTGCCAATGACACTTCCCGTGTATTTGGCCGACGCACCGATATTGAACAGATCATCCAATTCAACAACGGATGTCGGGTTGCCCGCGACCCACCATCCGAGATGAACATTATCAACAAATTGCGGGGACTCCGGATTGTCGCCAAAGGCGACGCGCGTGCCCCACGCACCCCATTTCATGAAATCACAGCCTTCGCAGAAGGCCCGGCCAACGCCACTCTCACCCGGCGCCCCGAACGTCTCGGGGAAGTACGCCGTCACATTGAGCTGCTCGCCGCTGACGAAGTAGGATGTCGCACTGGCCAAGAGATAAGACCTGCCGTCGTTCACGACGTCCACGGCCTTCGATAACTCAGAGGGCAAGTTGGTTGCGACATTCAGGTTGGTGCCGGGTGTGTCGTCCACGAAAACATCCACGTGTTCCTGGAACACCGTTGCGGCCTCGATCGCAGCATAGTGCTGGTCGTCAATGTAAGCAGAGCGGTCTTGCGGGTTTTGGGGATCGTCGCCGAAGCCGAAACTATAAGAGTCGACGAACCGATCATTGTTCTGCACGTCGTGGACGGCGATCCCGGCCTGAAGCGTGTTCGAGACAGGATCGAAGGACAACGAAACGTCCTCAAGGGAGTCCGATGCGACGACGTTGGTGAAACCCTGATTGGATCCGGATTCGACCATGCCAACGGCATAACCCTGGAATGTTCCGCCTTGCTGAGGGGTCGGTTCGACCGAGCCGAGCCCCGTGCCGATATGGTAGGTGCCGCCGGTGTCGTTCTGGATGTCGACATTTCTCGGGTCGAGCGGAACATCGTTGAAGATGTTTTTCGTTCCCGTGGTATCCGCGCCGATGACGATGTTGGGCTCTTCGGTACCGAGGAAGTGTCCGCCGTCGGGACCAGCGAGCGTGGCGATATCGCCGGTGAAGGCCAATGCGTCCCGCCTGATGCACCCATCACCACAAGTATCGATCTCAACACTGGAGCCGCCGCGTCGCGCGCCGGTCAAACCGCCGTCCTTCGACATGCCGCCAAGAGCGACATTCACAAAAGAGTCTTGGGATCCATCGCTCAACAATTGGGGATACCCGTCGCCTCCGTCTAAACCTTCGCTTCCGATATAGAAGCTGGTCTGCAGCCAGACACTGCGGCTATCGGGGTTGTCATCCTTCTCTAGGAGCGCCAGCGGCGTCACGGACATGTTGTCAAAGCCCCCCTCCGGCGTTGAGGAATTTGACGTGAAGGGTGCTGGTGCGTTCTGGATCACATCCGGCGTCAGTGAGAACAGATGGACCCGCCCGCTCGGGGTACCGAAGTCGTGGGTCGTGCCGCCGAAGGCCAAGATCGGCTCAGGGTTATCCGGGTCTATCGCCAGCCCACGCTCTGTAATCTCTCCTTGCGCGACATGGTAGGCGAAGAAGTTCTGACGCCCGACGAAGCGGCCGACATAGTTGTCGGTCACGCCGTTCTCGGTGAGCGTGGCGTCGGTCACCAGACAGACGCCGTTGGCGGTGCATTGACTGAACTCCGCCGGAAAGTCGATATCGGTTGGGGATATGGTCTCCGGGCCGTCCTTGGAACTGTCGGTGAGACCGCTGACAGTACCGACAAGGCGGTCATTTTCGATGGTGAACGTTTTTTCGAAATCGTCGACTTCGGCGGTCTCGTCTCCCCCGAGGAGCGACTGGTTGTCGTGTGTGGTGAATTGAGACAGCGTTCCTGGAAAGGCGGTGAAGGTACCTGGTGATGTCAGCACCCGCGCCCGGATCTGCACCGGTGGCGGTGGTTCGTCCGTTTCATTTGGGGTGTTTTCCAGAGGGGGATCTTGCTTAGTCTCTTGCTTTTGCAACGTGTCGTCGATCTCCGTGGCGGTGGCGTCCGACACGAGGCTTTGCAGGCTAACAGTCTCGGCCAAAGGCGGTGGCGGGTTGTTGCTGCCTTGGTCGGTCTGACTGGGTCCCGCCGTGTTGTTGGCGGGCGAGGCCAACGCCTGCATGAAAGAGTTGGTGTCTTCCGGCGTGGTCGGGCGGACGCTGGGTGTGCCGCCGGACAGGTCGAGGGTGTAGCCGGGCTGATAGACGGTCTGGGTTTGTCCGTTCCGCCCGCGGAAGGTCATCGATTCGCCGTATAGAAACGAATAGACCCCGCGCGTGGCGTTGCCCTGGAACATGCCGCCGCGGATGGCGAGCGCGCCAGAGGGCGTATTCACCTTCACGCCGCCGGCGTTCTTGGAGAGCTTGCCGCCGATGAAGCGCATGGTGCCCTTGGAGAAGGTGGCGACCATCTCCCCGGTCTTCTTGCGCGGGTCGTAGACGAACTTGTCGATCACCAGATTTGAGTTGGGGCCGACGGTGAAGGTGGAGCCGTCGATCAGGAGCACCTGCACCAGACCGCTCGCGGTGGTCTTGATGCGCTCGTTGTAGAAGATCGACTTGCCGATATTCAGTTGCTCGTTCGGCGTGCCGCTCAGGCTTGAAAAGGCATCCGGGTTGACGGCCGCCGCGACGCCGACTTTCTCGGCACGCACTTCAATCACAGAGCCCAAGAGTGAGCCCGCAGCCAGGCAGGCGCCAAGGATCACCGCCGCCGCAGGCGCGCGCGTCCCACGCACTTCACGTGATGGTTGTCTGCCCGTCATCCCTCTTGTCCTCTCCCGCACCCCGATGCGAGGCGAGGGGACCCCTGGACTCTATCTATAGCACATTTGGCAATTGACTTGCGACATTCAACCCTTGGACCCTACTGGAGAGGCGGTTGAAAAATCGCCGAAATACAACGTTTAGCGGCGGCCGGCGAAAACGCCCGTGGCCATATAGCCACCTGCCCCCGAAACCCCCCAATTGCCGATGACGCCCGCCCTCGGGTCGTTGCCATTCTTGACGATGGCGCCGACGGCGCCGCCATTTACGGCGCTTCTGCCCACGGCGCCGCTCAGATTTCCGGAGAGTCGGTTGACGCCGCCGGGCATTATCATGGTGCCGGAGGCATTGAGAGGCGTGTTGCCGCCGGCGACATCGAAATTGTTGATCGCGAGCGTGCCGCGTCGCTGGGCGAAGTCCCATGACATGTTGAGATCGCCCCGGCCCGTGACCGTGCTCATCGCACCCGACAAGGCGATGCTGCCGACCGCCGTGCCCTTATAGGTCGCGGTCCCCGTGATTGGCAGATCTCTTGGGTCGGTCACGTTGCCGGCAACCCACCAACCAAGGCCGATTTGATCGGTGATGGTCTTCTGGCCGCCTGCGAGGTACTCGAACGTCGCGCCAAACTCGCCCCACTCGATGAAGTCGCACTGGCTACATAGCGGGCCCGGCTCGGCGACGATAAAGCCGGAGGAGCTGACCACCTCGAGGGGTTGTCCCCCCTGAGCGAACAGGCTGACGTTCAGGAGGTTCGCGGCCGGGTTCCCGCCCGCGTTGAACTCGAACACGCCGCGGTTGACGGAGCCGCCCTCGATGTCTCTCAGGGTGAGGGTGACGATGCCGGTGCTTTCGTCGAACGTGTAGTCGTTCGGCGACGTGCTTGCAGCAAAGCCAAAATCGTAACCGTAGCCGTAACTCGATGAGACAAGGCCGGCGCCGAATCCCCCGAGCGTCGAGCGTATGTCCGGGGTGTCGGACGTGTCTTGCAGTGCTTGCAATTGCCGCAAGAGCTCATCGTCGATCCGTGTCGCCGTCGCGTCGGCGATGAGCTGTTGCAGGTTGAGCGTCTCGGCGAGTATGGGCGGTTGGACGGGTGGATCGACTTGGGGGCTCGTCGTCGTGATGGCGCTGTTGGTCAGGCTCGCCATGAGAAGCTGGATGTCTTCCGGTGTTGTCTCGCGTATGGTCGGCGCTCCGCCGCTCAAGTCGAGCGTGTAGCCGGGCTGATAGACGGTATAGGTCCTGCCGTTGCCGCCCGTGAAGGTCAGCTCTTCGCCGAACAGGAAAGAGAAGATCGAGGGCCCCACGCCGGTGCTGCCCTGGACCATGCCGCCACGGATCGCAAGGCTCCCATCCGGCGTTTTGACGGTGACGCCGCCAACGTTCTTGGAGATCTTGCCGCCGATATAGCGCATCGTGCCCTTGGAGAAGGTGGTCACGATCTCTCCGGTGTCCTTTCGAGGGTCGTAGACGAACCGGTCGATCACCAGATCGGAGTTCTTGCCCACGGTGAAGGTGGAGCCGTCGACCAGAAGCACCTGCACGACACCGCTCGCATCGGTGCTGATGCGCTCGTTGTAGAAGATCGATTTGCCAATCGTGAGCTGCTTTCGCGCCCCGCCGGCGCCTGAGAACGCATCCGGATTGACGGCTGCGGCGACGCCCACTTTTTGCGCGTGGGCGCTTCCTCCGGCAAGCCCCAGGGAAATCGACACGCCAAGCCCGATCACGATGGCGAGGAGGCGCACGGCCGAGCGGCGTGCACGGTTTCCCCTCGCGGCGTGTGGTGACCGTCGCGCGACCATCCCGCTAGAACCTCTTCTGCACGCCGAGCAGGGTGGTCAGGTTGTCGAACTTGCGCAGGTCGTAGTTGGAATCTTGATCGCGGTACTCGACCTGGGGCACCAGAGCCCAGGTCTCCGCGAAGGGTAGCACCAGCGCCGTGCGGGCCCACCAGGTCTGGTCGCGCTCAGCTTCGATCGGGTCGATGACCGGGTCGGGAGCGTCGTAGGTTCGCAAGATCCGGCCGCCGCCAACCTGCCAGGTCCAAGGATATTGCCCTTTCCACAGCGGATTGTTGAAGGTCCAGGCGAACCCGCCGGACAAGGCGATTTCCCAATTTGCATAAAACTCCGCGTCCGCGTCCTCGCGCTGGCCGTAGCCCTGCGCCGTGATGACGAAGCCCGGGGTCACGTAATAGGAGTATGTGGCGCCGGCGCGGGTTTGGAATCCGTCGCGCAGGCTGAGCGTTGGCAGGTCGCTGGTGTCGTTGAACGAGCGGTAGCGGGTCTCGACGCGCGCATCCAGAACGCTGCGCTCGGCGGAGAAACTCAGCAGCCGCACGCCGGCACCCGGCGCTGTGAAGTACTCCTCATAACCGAGATAGGCCAGATCGCCGATGGCGTAGGTGAACAGGCGCGTCTGATCCCATCCCCAGCGCTTGAGGTTGAAACTCGGCCCGACCGTGGCCTCGAAGAAAGTGAGGTCGATGTCGTTCAACACGCTGTCGAAATAGGCGGTGGAGTAGGCGAGAAAGTCGAACTCCAGCCGGTCGCCCTGTTTTTTCAGGTCGTAGGAATAGTGCAGGGTGCCGATGTTGAGCGCGCTCCAACCCGAGCGGCCCACCGATTGGTTGTCGAGGGTGAAATCGATGCCGTTCAGCGTCACGCTTTGCGTGCCCGGCCCGAAGTTGGCGTTGCTCTCCCAGCGGATGGCGCTGAAGATCGTCGCAGAGAACGGCGGCGGATCGGCGGCCAAGGCAAGCTGCTGCAGGTAGAGCCGCACCTGCTCGGCGACGTCGTTCGGCACGCTCGGGTTGACGAGCACTTGCTCGAAATAGCTGCGCGCGACGTCGTAGGCGCCGAGACGGTAATAGAGCATTCCGAGTTCGAACTGGATGCGCGGCGTGTTGGGCGCATAGATGAGCATGCGCTCCATGGTCGAGATGGCGCCTTCATAGTCGCCGGCTTGACTTGAGAGGTTTGCGTATTCGAAGGCGAGGTCGAGATCGTTGGGACGCGCCAGCATCTCCTGAAGCAGCACTTCGCGTCGCTTCTCCAGCGAGGCATCACTGGCATGCACAAACGTGCCGCCGCCCATACCTAGAGCGGCAACCGCGCCTGCGATCGCCAATATCTTTCTCACCCTCACCACGAGACCTAGTGGCCTTTCTCAGAGGCGCTTTGCAGGGTGATCCCACAAACACCCGCCCGTCCGGGAAAACGTTAGCCAGTTAACTTTTTTGCCACAAGTGGCAAGGCTTGTTTCTTGAGCGTTTTCAATGCCTCTGTGGCCCATGAGGCACGGGAATGTCATGGTATGGTTAATGTCCGGCAGGGGCGGCAAATGGGGCAGGCTAACGTGTTGGAATTCATGGGGCGGCCGGAAACGTACCACCCGCGCCCTACAACTATTGAGTGTATCGAGACCCACGCGTCCCACGTCTTCCTGGCGGGGGACTTCGCCTACAAGGTGAAGAGAGCGGTCAAGTACCCGTTCTTGGATTTTTCTACGCTGGAAAGGCGGCGCGAAGCCTGCCTCAACGAGCTGCGCCTCAACCGGCGCACCGCGCCTCAGCTCTATGTTGAAGTCGTCCCGATAACGTCCGAGCCGGGCAGTGGTCTTCGGCTGCGCGGCGACGGCGAGCCTTGCGAGTGGGTGCTGGTCATGCGCCGATTCGCGCAAGAGGGTCTCTATGACCGCATGGCGGAGGAGGGCCGTTTGGCCTATGTGGCCATGGCGCCACTCGCGGCCGAGATCGCCAAGTTTCATGCCGCCGCGGATCGAAGCCTCACCCCCGACCAAGCCGTGCGTCCGTTTGCGGGCATCCTGACGGAGCACGAGGCGGTGCTCGAGGAAAACCCTGCTCTGTTCGCCTCGGATCGTGCCCGGGCGCTCGCAGGCCGCACGCGCGCGGCTTTCGACGACCTTCAGCCGCTTCTGAAAGAGCGGGCCTTGGGCGGTTACGTGCGCCACTGCCATGGCGATCTTCATTTGCGCAACATCGTCGCCATCGCGGGTCACCCCGTCTTGTTCGACGCCCTTGAGTTCGACGACCGCCTCGCCACCATCGATGTCCTTTACGACCTTGCCTTCCTGCTCATGGATCTCGGCAAGCGCGAATTGGCACAGCATGCCAACGCCGTGCTCAACGGCTATCTCGACAGCAACGCCACGGGAGATCTTCTGGGGCTTGCGACGCTCCCCTTCTTCCTGTCGCTCCGGGCGATGGTACGCGCCAAGGTGGAGATGTTGCGGGCGCGTCAGTTGGCTGAGCCCGTCGACGCTCTAAGTGCACGTGAGGAGGCGACACGGTATTTCGACCTCGCTCTGGAGTTTCTCGACCCTGCGCCGCCCCATCTCGTGGCGATCGGCGGCCTCTCGGGTAGCGGCAAGTCCGCCGTGGCTCGAGCCATCGCGGCCGGTATTGGCGCTTATCCGGGCGCCGTGATCGTGCGCACCGACGTGGAGCGCAAGCGCTTGTTCGGCGTCGCGCCGGATGCGCGGCTGCCGCAGCGGGCCTATACGCAAAGCGTCTCAGACGAGGTCTACGCGAGTTGCCGCAAGCGGGCGGGGTTCGCACTGGCCTCCGGACGGTCGGTGATCCTCGATGGGGTGCACGCCAAACCGGAGGAACGGGCGGCGGCGAGCAAATTGGCCGAGGCGCACGGCGCGGCCTTCACCGGGCTGTGGCTTGAGGCGCCGGCGGCCGTGCTGCGGCAACGGGTGGCGCAGCGCATCGGGGATGTATCGGATGCCACGCCGGAGGTCGTGGACGCGCAAGCGGGCTACGACCTCGGCCAGCTCGCATTCCACCGCATCGATGCGTCCGGTCCCCTGGAAGAGGTGGCGGCACGCTGTTTGCCGCGCCTTCGGCACTAAAGCGTCCCGAGTTCATCCTTTGCTAACGGCCTTTGGCGAACAGTAGTGCTTGCGCACTTGGAGAGGTCCGCTTGGTTCTGCGTACGAGACCTCTCCGGCGCATCTTTTTTCAGCCCTTCCGGGGGTCGGGGTGTTGCGTTGGGTGGGTCGGCGCGCGCCGGCAAAAGACGCTGGCGGGCTCTTCAGGTTTGCGGGCGTTGGCACAGCCTTGCGCTGTGCGTTGACCGCTGCCGTCGTTTCAGGTCTTGCACTCGCCATCGCGGCTTGCGGCCGCGACAAAGGTGAGCCCCTTGGCGAGCGTGTCATCCCGCTCGGACAGCCGGTCCCCAAAGGCGGTGGCCGCTATCAGGTGGGCCAGCCCTACGAGATCGGCGGCGTCCGCTATCGGCCGCATGAGGATCCTTCCTACGACCGCACCGGCAGCGCGTCTTGGTATGGCGAGCTGTTCCACGGCCGCCGTACCGCCAACGGTGAAATCTACGACATGAACCGGCTTTCCGCGGCCCATCCCACGCTGCCTTTGCCGGTCTATGCGCATGTCACCAATCTTCGCAACGGGCGCTCCCTCGTGGTGCGGGTGAACGACCGCGGTCCGTTCAAGAAGAACCGCATCATCGATCTGTCGCGGCGCTCCGCGGAGATATTGGGCTTCAGGAAAAGCGGCACCGCGCCCGTGCGTGTACGCTATCTGCGCCGGGCGCCTCTCAGCGGCGATGACAGCTACGAGCGTCGGTATTTGGCTGCCAAAGGCTATCGGCGCTACGCATCGAGTGACGAGAGTGTTGCCGCAGGGGTAGACCCGATTGCCGTGGCGAGCCTGCCGCCGCCGCCCATCCCTGATCGGCATCCGGCCCGCCCATCGGTATCGGCCTTCGCGCAAGCCGTGCCGGAACGGTCCGTAACCGTGGCCGGGCTGCAGGGCTCGCCTGAACCGACAGGCTCCATACCCGCGCCCTCCCGTCTTGCGCCGCCGCAGAGCGGTCTGCTCAGCGGACCCGCGATCCAGGCAGGCTCTTTCAGGAACAAGGACAACGCCGAGCGGGCCAGGGGGGTGCTTTCCGGGATTGGTCCCGTCGACATCACGGAGGTCGATATGAATGGCGAGACCTATTACCGGGTTCGTGTCGGGCCATTCGCCGATGCGATCAATGCCGCCGTCGCGCTCCCCTTGGTAACGGATGCGGGCTACCCCGGCGCCAGAATCCTATTGCAAAACTGAGGGTTGGGGCGGAGCCAGTTGATTTTTGCACGCGGGCGTTCGATAGTGTCGGCGCCCGCATCAACTGGATGCGGCGTTCATTACCCACTCTAATCCGATCTGCTCCGCTCGTGTCCGCCACACGTAGATTGACGACAATTGCTGTGCTTTGCGTGGGCCTTGTGTTCAGCGCGGCGTTGTCGGCGGCGTTCGTCCAGGCACAGTCCAAAAAGAAGAGCGCGGACGGTTTTCAGACCAAGGCACAGAACGCCATCCTTATGGATCCGGACGCCGGCCTCGTGCTCTTCGAGAAGGAAGCGGATACCCAGATCGTGCCGGCCAGCATGAGCAAGCTGATGACGCTTGCCGTGGTGTTCCGGGAGCTCAAGGCCGGCAGGTTGAAGCTCGATGATAGCTTTGTGGTTAGCGAGTATGCTTGGCGCACTGGCGGCGCGCCGTCACGCACGGCCGCGATGTTCGCGCCGCTTGGCGATCCGATTGTTGTGAGCGACCTCCTCCAAGGCGTCGCCGTTCAGTCGGCCAATGACGGGAGCATTGTTCTCGCGGAGGGCATCGCGGGGAGCGAGGAAGCCTTCGTCAAGATGATGAACGACTATGCCAAGGAGATCGGCCTGACCCAGTCTCAGTTCGCCAATTCGAGCGGACTTCCGGCCGAGGGGCATCTGATGTCGGCGCGGGATCTTGCGATCCTGTCGAAGCATCTCATCGAGACCTATCCGGAGTACTATCCTTATTTCAGCCAGAAGGAGTTCCGGTACCGGGACAGGTTCACCTTTCGCAATCGCAATCCACTTGTCTGGTCGAATATCGGCGTGGACGGATTGAAGACCGGGTTCTTGAAAGAGTCCGGTTACGGGCTGGTGGCCAGCGGCAAACGCGGCGATCAGCGTCTGATTCTGGTCGTCGCCGGCCTGGCGGCGAAAAACGACAGGGAGTCGGAGTCGCGCCGCTTGTTGGAATGGGGCTTCAAGAGCTTCAAACCGTTCCGGCTCTTCGACGAGGGGCAAAAGGTCAGCGAGGCTCTCGTGTGGGGCGGGGAGCAGCACTATGTCTCGTTGGTCGGTGATGGCGACATCGATCTCCTGCTGCCGACGTCGGCGACCGGCGCGGTGTCCGCCGAGATCATCTATAACGGCCCCATCAAGGCGCCCATCAGCAAGGGCGATCAGATCGCGACCTTGCGGGTCAGCGCGGCCGAGTCCTCGGCGACCAACGAGATTCCCCTCTATGCCGGCGAGGACATCGCCAGCAGCAACTTCGCCATGCGCGGCATCGATTCCCTTCTCGTGCTCGCCTTCGGCTGGCTCCTTTAGCCCGACATGCAACGCGGCATCGAAATCGGCAGGTTCATCACCTTCGAGGGAGGTGAAGGATCGGGCAAATCGACCCAAGCCGGCATCCTGGCCAACAGGTTGACGCGCGCCGGGCGTCCCGTCTTTGCCACCCGGGAGCCGGGCGGATCGCCGGCGGCGGAAGAAATTCGCGAGGCACTCCTGTCCGGTCAGGTGGCGCAATTCGGCCCCTTGGCCGAGGCGGTCATGTTTGCCGTGGCGCGTGGTGACCATGTGGACACGGCGATCAAGGAGGCGCTGCAGCAAGGGAACTGGGTGGTGTGCGACCGCTTCTTCGATTCGACCCGAGCCTATCAAGGGGCAACCGGGGGCGTGCCCCGCGCGCTGATCAGCGCGCTGGAGCGACTGACGGTCGGTGCGCTGTCGCCGGACATCACCTTCATCCTCGACATTCCGGCCGAGGAGGGGCTGGCGCGCGCCCATGCCCGCGCCGACGGCGCCGAGCCGGACCGGTTCGAGGGGCAGGAGCTCATGATGCACGAGCGGGTGCGCCGGGCGTTTCTCGATATCGCCGAGGAGGAGCCTGGCCGGTGTATCATTGTCGATGCCAGCCAGCCGGAGGCCATGGTGGCGGAGGATGTCTGGGAAGCGGTTCTCCACCGGCTGAACCCATGATCCGGCTAAGCCTATGAACCGGATTGCGCCATGAGCGCGGCGGCGGCGCGGTCGCGCAGCTCCGTTGTCGAGCCAGACCGCCTCGATCCGTTCTCCGCGCCGCGCAAGGTGGACAAGGTTTTCGGCCATGATGGGCCGATCTCCGAGTTCGAGAGTGCGCTGCGCAGCGGGCGTATGCAGCATGCTTGGCTGTTGGTCGGCCCAGAAGGCGTCGGCAAGGCAACGCTCGCCTACCGGTTCGCCCGAACTGTCCTGGCTCAGGCGGACGGCGCGGCAGTCGGAGATGTTCCCGCAACGCATCCCGTGTTCCGCAAGGTGGCGGACCTTGCCCATCCCAACCTGCTCCTGATCAGGCGGTCGTGGATCGAGAGGTCGAAACGGTACTCGCAGTGGATTGGCGTCGACGAGGTGCGCCGCTTGCGGGCGTTCTTGGGCAACACGGCGGGCGCGGAAGGGTGGCGGGTCGTGATCGTCGACCGCGCGGACGAGCTCAACCAGAATGCGGCCAATGCGTTGCTGAAAGCGCTGGAGGAACCTCCGCCGCTAACGCTCTTCCTTTTGGTGTCGAATGCCGAGGGGCGGCTTCCGGTGACGATTCGCTCACGCACCCGCGCGCTTCGCCTGAGCGCTTTGGACGATGCGCCTTTGGAGGCCGCGGTGCGCGCGGCGCTTGCGCGGGACGGGCAGGAGGCGAACGCCAAGGCGCTTGGCTTGGCGCTTCCTCTTGCGCAAGGCAGCGTCCGGCGTGCGCTGGAGCTGGTCTCGGGCGAGGGTATTCAACTCTACGACCAGATCTTGGCGACCTTTGACCGCCTTCCGGCGCTCGACGGCGCCGCGCTTCATAAGCAGGTGGAGCGGTTGTCGGGTGCGGGCGATACGGAGCGGCTGGAGCTTTACTTGGCGCTGTTGCTCGGGCTCATCGAGCGCCTGATCCGCGCCCGCGCGACGGGAGAGGCCGCCAGCGAAACGGAACAGGACCTCGCCAAGCGGCTGGTTTCCATCGATAATTTGGCCCTCTGGGCCGATGCTTGGGAGACCATCTCGGAGGCGCGCGCGGAGAGCTTCGCACTCAACTTGGACCGGAGCCTGCTTGTGCTCGACACTTGGATCGGCCTTCAGGAACTTGTTGCGGGGCATCCGGTCGAGGTCCCCGGCTGAGCGCGCTTGCCGGAGGCGGCGCCCAGGGCTATGTCTCCGCCATGGCTGACAAGCGGCCCTATTACATCACGACGGCGATCTCTTACCCGAACGACGCGCCTCATATCGGCCATGCCTACGAGGCGGTGGCGACGGATGCGCTCGCGCGATTCCGGCGCCTTCAAGGGCGGGACGTGTTCTTTCTGACGGGCACCGACGAGCACGGCATCAAAATGCTGCAAACGGCGCGCGCGCAAGGCATCAGCGCGGCCGAACTCGCCGACCGCAACACGCCGAAGTTCCGCGACATGGTGCAGGCGCTCAACTGTTCCAACGACGACTTCATCACCACGCGCGAGGAACGCCATGCGCGCGCCGCGCAGGAGCTGTGGCGGCGCATGCAATCGGCGGGCGACATCTATCTCGGTAAGTATGCCGGCTGGTACTCTGTACGCGACGAGGCCTATTACGACGAGAGCGAGCTGACGGATGGGCCTGACGGTGAGAAGCGCTCGCCTCAGGGAACGCCGGTGGAATGGGTGGAAGAGGAAAGCTATTTCTTCCGGCTGTCGGCGTTCCAGGATCGGCTCCTTGCGCATTACGAAGCGAATCCGGATTTCATCGGACCGGAGACGCGCGCCAACGAGGTCAAGAGCTTCGTGCGGGGCGGTCTGCAAGACCTCTCGGTATCGCGCACCACCTTCGATTGGGGCGTCCCGGTTCCGGGCGATCCGAAGCACATTATGTATGTGTGGGTGGACGCCCTGACGAATTACATCACCGGCGTCGGCTTTCCCGATGAGGACGCGGATGCCTTCAAAAAGTACTGGCCGGCGGATGCGCATATCATCGGCAAGGACATCATCCGCTTTCACGCGGTGTATTGGCCGGCTTTCCTGATGTCGGCGGGGATCGCGCCGCCGCGGCAAGTGTTCGGTCACGGCTTCCTCTACAATCGCGGGGAGAAGATGTCGAAGTCGGTCGGCAACGTGGTCGATCCCTTCGTGCTCGCCCGCGACTACGGCGTTGATCAGATTCGTTATTTCTTGCTGCGCGAGGTGCCGTTCGGCCAGGACGGCAATTACAGCCGCGACGGGATCGTGCAGCGCATCAATGCGGATCTTGCCAACGATCTCGGCAATCTGGCGCAACGTTCGTTGTCCATGATCGCCAAGAACTGTGCCGGGACGGTGCCCGCGCCGGGCGTGCTCACAAGCGCGGACCAGAGCATCCTCGCCGCCGCCGACGGTCTGTTGCCACGGGTCGAGGCGGAGATCGAGGCTTACGCCATCCATCGGGCGCTCGAAGTGATCTGGGTTCTGATCGCGGATGCGAACCGGTATTTCGCCGGCGAGGAGCCCTGGGCGCATAAGAAGACCGATCCGGAGCGCATGGGGACGATCCTCTATGTGACCGCGGAGGTCGTTCGGCAGGTGGCCATCCTGGTGCAAGCAGTCATGCCGGAAAGCGGGGCGAAGCTGCTCGATCAGCTCGGAGTGTCGCCGGAGGCGCGAGACTTCGCGGCTCTTGGACCAGGCGGACGCTTAGAGCCGGGGACGCAATTGCCCGCGCCTAGCGCCGTTTTTCCGCGATACGTGGCGTCGGAGAACGAGGCTGCGGCGTCCTAACGGCTCACTGCTAGCGGCAGAGTTGCCTGATCCGGGATTCGTTCACGCCATGAACCACCGAACGCCCGATCACGGTCCGTGGCACGGAGGCATCGCCAAATCGCTTGATCATCTCGGCTTGGACGCGGGGGTTGTCCGCGTTCCGGACGCTGTAGCGGATCTTGTTGCGGGCGAGGATGGCGCGCACCTGCCGGCAGTAAGGGCACCAGGTGGCGTCATAAAGAATGACCCGCTTGCTGCAGCCGGCATGGGCCGGCGGCGGTGCCGCCAGCACCACCATGACGGCAGCGGCCAGTGCCGCTGCGGAAAGCGAGATGCGCCTTGGCATGGTCATTCTCCGGCCTCCATCCTGTCCTCGCGGCGCCGCGGCAAACGCGAGGTCCGGCCCCATTGGTCCTATTGTCTCGGCAGGTCATTTGCTGCACATAGGAGCCACGCGCGACTCACAATGTTAGACTAGCAGCTTGAAGACGTTTGGGATTTCATCTTTCTGTGATGCTGATCGACAGCCATTGCCACCTCGACTTCCCTCAGCTCGGCGACGACCTCGACGCGGTCTTGAGCCGCGCCTTGGGCGCCGGCGTTGGGCTCATGGTCACCATCTCGACCCGGGTCGCGCAGTTCGAGACGCTCAAAGCGATCGTCGAGGCCCATGACAACGTCTTTTGCTCCGTGGGGACCCATCCGCACAATGCGGCCGAGGAGCCCGACGTGACCGCCGAGCAGCTGGTTGCGCTTTCGCGCCACCCGAAGGTGGTGGCGATCGGCGAGGCAGGGCTCGACTATCACTACGATCACAGCCCGCGCGATGCTCAGGAGGCGAGCTTCCGCACGCATATCGCAGCGGCCAGAGAGACAGGTTTGCCGCTTGTGATCCATGCCCGGGAGGCCGACGAAGACGTCGCCCGTATTCTGGAGGAGGAGAGCAAGCGCGGCGCCTTTCCGTTTGTGCTGCACTGCTTTACCAGCGGGCCGGACCTTGCCCGGCGGGGGCTGGCGCTCGGTGGCTATGTCTCGTTTTCCGGCGTGGTCACCTTCAAGAAGGCTGACGCTTTGCGGGAGATCGGGACGAGTGTCCCGTCCGACCGGGTGCTGGTGGAGACCGACGCGCCGTACCTCGCGCCAGAGCCGTTCCGCGGCAAGACGAATGAGCCGGCCTACGTTGCGCACACCGCCAAGCGCTTGGCGGCTGAGCGTGGGATCAGCCATGACGAGATGGCACGCATCACCACGGAAAATTTCTTCACCCTCTTCAAGAAAGTGCCGCGGGCGGCGCTGAGGACGCAGCCGAACGCCGCATGAGCCTGAAAGCCACCATCCTCGGTTGCGGCACGTCCGGCGGCGTGCCCCGCATTGGCAATGAGTGGGGCGCTTGCGACCCGGACAATCCGAAGAACCGCCGCCGGCGCTGTGCACTTCTCGTGGAGCGCCAGGGGCCGGATGGCGTGACCCGGGTGCTGGTGGACACACCGCCGGACTTGCGCGAGCAGTTGATCGATGCCGGCGTCGGTCTTCTCGACGGCGTCCTATTCACCCACGAGCACGCCGACCATTGTCACGGGATCGATGATCTACGGATGGTCGCCTATAACGGCCGTCGCCGCGTGGATGTCTACTACGCCGAGGAGGCGGGCGACGCCCTTCAGGACCGCTTCCGCTATTGCTTCGAGACGCCTGAGGGCAGCGAGTATCCGGCCGTTCTCAACGGACACAAGATTGAGCCCGGCGAGACGGTACGCATCGATGGGCCCGGTGGCGTGGTGGAAGCCATCGCCTTCCGCCAACGGCACGGGCTTGGCGATACGCTCGGGTTTCGCTTCGGCGATTTGGCTTACTCGCCGGACGTCAGCGACTTCCCGGAGGAGTCGCTTCAGTACCTTACGGACCTCGATGTGTGGGTGCTGGACGCGCTTCGCTATACCGGCCATCCGAGCCATCTGTCCGTGGCTCAGGCGCTGTCCTGGATCGAGCGGCTGAAGCCCCGGCGGGCGATCCTGACGCATATGCACGTGGACCTGGATTATGAGACGCTGGCGCGCCAGCTACCGGAAGGGGTCGAGCCCGCCTTTGACGGCATGGTCCTTGAGATGGCCGTCTCTCCTTAGAGGACGGGCAAATTCACATCACCCAAGGCTGGGCGGTCTGGTAGAGTGCGGCGTCTTGCGGGCCGGGGTGCGGCCTTGAGGGCGAGCCGAGCGGTTTTCGGCGAAAGGGAATAGTCTCAGTGTTGCAGTCCGTGTCCAGACATGTGGAAGGCAGTGGGTCGCGCTACTGTCCGCAATGCGGTAGCGATGCTTATCGCAGTCTCCCCGGCTATTCGTCCGGCGAGTGGATGATCGTCTCCTGCGCGTCCTGCGGCTTCGTCTATCTCAGCAACCCGCCGGAGTATGAGAGTCTCGTGGACGACTTTGCCTGGGAGAAGACGCGCGACGCAGAGGTGAAACGGCGGCGCAAAGAGCGGCCGCTGCGAAAATGGCTGGATGAGCGCACGCGTTGGCGCTCCAACCTGTTTCGGCGCGACACCGGCAGCCAGCTCAAACGGATGTTCGAACCGGGGCCCATCCTCGATGTGGGGTGCGGGGCAGGGCGCCAGATTCCGGAGCCTTTCGTGCCGTTCGGTATCGAGATCTCCCGCGGCCTTGCCGCGCAAGCGCAAGACTACATGGGCCCGCGCGGCGGGCGGGCCATCCACGCTCCGGCGCTGGAGGGCATTCGTCAGTTCGAGGACGACACCTTCACCGGCATCATGCTCCGCTCGTTCCTTGAGCATGAGGTGGAGCCGAAGCAGCTCCTGGCGGAAGCCTCGCGCGTGCTCGCCCCCAATGGCAGGATCTACGTGCGGGTCCCGAATTACGGCAGCGTCAATCGCCGGGTGACCGGCGCTCAGTGGTGCGGGTTCCGCTATCCGGATCACGTGAACTATTTCACGCCGAAGTCCTTACGGGCGATGGCGGCAGACTGCGGCTTGTCGCTTCGTCTGATCAACCCGTTGCTGTTCGTCTTCAACGACAACATCAACGGCATGCTCGTTCCCAAGAGCTGACGATCACACGGCGACGATCTCGCCCGTTTGCGTGAAGTCGGGCAGAGCCATCTGCAAGATGACCTCGGCGACGGCTTCCGGCTTCTTGAGCGTCTCTTGGTCCTCGCCCGGAAACGCCTCAGCGCGCATGGCCGTGGCCGTCGCGCCCGGATCGACGAGGTTCACTCGTATCGCACTATCGGCGGTCTCGTTGGCGTAGGTCTTGGCGAGGGTCTCCAACGCGGCTTTGGAAATGGAGTAGGGCGCCCAATAGGCGCGGCCGAGCTTTGCCGCCCGCGGTGAAGCAACGAAGATCACACGGCCTGCATCGGAGCGGTGCAGCAAAGGGTCCAGCGTCCGGATCAGCCGCCAATTGGCGGTGAGGTTGACGGCGAGCACCCGGTCCCAGACTTCGGAGGGGATGTGCGTCAAGGGGCGCAAGCCCCCCAAGAGCCCTGCGTTGCCGACGAGAATATCGAGCCGCCCGAAGCGATCGTAGAGCGAGGGGCCGAGCGGATCGATCGCGGACCCGCTCTCCAAATCGAGCGGAATGATCGAGGCGCTCCCGCCCTCGGCCTTGATTTCGTCGTCGAGGCTTTCGAGTGCTCTTTGCGTCCGCGCCAGCAGCAGCACATGCGCGCCCTCGCGGGCGAACAGTCGCGCGGTGGCGCGCCCAATGCCACGCGAGGCGCCGGTGATGAGCGCGATACGGTCCTTGAGACGCTGTTGCTTCACGTCGGTGCTCCACTCGTCATGGACAGGCTTGTCCCGGCCATCCACGTCTTGCCTATAACACAACCAGAATTTTTGGATGCACGGCCCTGCGGTCGGGCATGACAGGATTATTGGTAGCGGAGGAGAGACGCGACCCCCGACGACGGACTTTGGTCGCGGCGAACGCGAAGGAGCCCGGACGTACATCGGGCAACTGGGGCATTTCGACACAGCCATAGTCCAGCGACTGCCCGCATGGATTGTAAGGCTCGACAGTGACAACGCGAATCGCCGACTGTTCGAAGCGAGACTTAAGAAGAATCAAACCGTGCACCCAAAAAACCACTGAATTGCACGCACGGAAATCGGGGCGAGGGCGGACGATAATGCGGGGGACTGCACGACTTTACTTTGGTCGGGCGTGGGCGCCACGGCGGGGATGCCTGAAAAGCTTGGCTGTGAGGCTGCTCGGCGGCAGCGTGCTGGTCGCCGCGGCGCTGACCTGGCCGGGCGGCCCGGCTCACGCGCAGTGCGTGACCGTGGGCGACACCACCAACTGTACCGGCAACGGCACGATCACCAACGGCATTGTTCTCAATCCCGCGCCGGCCCCGAACATCAACGTCTTCAACATCACCGGCAACATCGCGCCGGGGGTCGGCACCATCGGTATTGATGCTGGGACGACTGCCGACGACAGCCCGCTGACCATCTTTGTCGATATCGCGCCATTCGAGATCATCACTCAGGGCGATGATGCCCACGGCATTTCCGCCCAGACTGGCTCTTTGCCGCTGATATTTCCCACAACAGGCATCAACAGCCCGATCTCCCTCACCAACCGGGCGGCGATCACCACTCAGGGCGATGATGCCCGGGGCATCTTTGCGCTGACTCGTCGCACCGGCAGCCCGATCGACATCACAAACTGGGGAGCGATCACCACTTACAGCCAGGGAGCCGTTGGGATTGATGCTGAAGTCCAATCTGACGGCGGATCGGTCACTATCGAGAACTACGGCGCGATCACCACCCGGGGCGACTTGGCCAGTGGCATATCTGTGCTGACAGAAAACCCTGCCGGGGCGAGCAACATGCATGCAGAGCTGACCAACTGGGGGACCATCATCACGCATGGCCGTGTTGCTCCCGGTATATTTGCCGAGGTCTTCAGCCCCGACAGCGACGTCACCCTCACCAACCGGGGGGCGATCAGGACCCATAACGATGGTTCCCACGGCATCTTTGCGCTGGCCGGGGCAGGGGGCAGCCCGATCAACAACTCTATCGACCTGGAGAACTGGGGATCGATCATCATCGAGGGCTCACAAGGCCTTGCCCCATCTAGGGTGAGCGGTATCTTTGCTCAGGCCAATGGAGAGGGCGGCCGCATCGACCTCGACAACCGAGGTCAGATCACCACGCTTGGCAATGATGTCTTCGGCATCTATGCGCAGACTAGTCGCAACAACATGCCGATCGTCCTCAATAACTGGGGGGCGATCACCACCGAGGGCCAGGTAACCTTCGACCCCGCCGTCCTCGACCGGATGAGCGGCATTTTTGCAGTGACGGGCGCCCCCGATAGCCCGATCACCATCAACAACTGGGCCGACGTGATCGCGAACGGCGCGGGATCCAACGGCATCGGCATTCGTACTTTAGACATGTCCTCGGATGTCACGATCAATCTCCGAAGCGGCATGGTGCAAGGCGGCGCTGGCGACGGCAGTGGCATTGATCTGACGAATGTCCTGGGTGCGAGCACGCTGAACGTGTTCGCGGGAGCTACCGTGACAACGCTCGGCGACAACGCCATCGAGGGCGGGGCTGGCGATGAGACGGTTAACAACTGGGGCACGGTGACCGGCAATGTGGATCTGGCGGGCGGCACCAACGCCTTCAACAATAGGGCCGGCGGCCTGTTCAACGCCGGCCCGAACGTCGACCTCGGCGGCGGAAACCTGTCCAACGCCGGCACGTTTGCCCCGGGCGGTATCGGCACGCTTCAGACCACCGAGGTGACCGGCAATCTCACTCAGAGCGGCTCCGGCCTGCTGGCCACCGACATCATGTTCGGCTCGCTCACCGCCGATCTCACCAATGTCAGCGGCACCTCGACCCTCTCCGGTCAGGTCGTGCCGAACATCGTCAATCCAGGCTTTACGCAGCCCGGCACCCAGCAGGTCACGATCCTGACCTCTGCGGGCGGCGTCACCAATGCCGGCCTCACGGTTCAGGACACGGCCGTCCTCGACTATAGCCTGCTGTTCCCCGATGGCTTCTCCGTGGTGCTGGGCGTGACGGCGGACTTCTCGCCGTCCGGCCTCAACCGGAACCAGACGGCGCTTGGCGAGAACATCAACGCCATCCAAACAGCGGGCGGCTCGGCTGGCTTTGCACCGGCGGTCGCCGGGCTTGTGACCATTCCCGACCTCGCCGGGCTGGCCGATGCCTATGACCAGCTCGGTCCGGAGATCTATCTCGACAACGGCATCGCCACGCTGTTCTCCGCCCTCGACTTCACCGACGATCTGATGAGCTGCGAGGTGCGCGAGGGCGGCAACGTGTTCATCAACGAGGGCCAGTGCCTGTGGGTCAAGGGCTCCGGCAGCTGGCTCGATCAGGACAAAACGCGCGAGACGATTGCCTTCGACCGCAACGCCATCCGCGTTGCCGGCGGCGGCCAAGTTGCCATAGCACCCGATTGGCGGCTCGGCATGGCCATCGGCTATGAGCGCAGCGATCTGGATGCCCTCGGTGGGCGGGAGAACAGCGACGCTGACACCCTGCATGGCGGCGCTGCGCTCAAATACATCTTCGGCGACGGGCTGATCGCCGCAGCTATCAGCGGCGGCCAGGGCTGGTACGACACCACCCGGTACCTCGCCTTCGGTACCTTCAACGGCCAAACCAGCGCCGACCATGACGTCAGCCATTTGACCGGTCGGCTCAGAGGCGCCTACGCCTTCACCAACGGCGCGCACTACATCAAGCCCTTGGTCGACCTCAACGTGAGCTGGGTCGATATCGACGGGTTCACCGAGAAGGGCGGCAACGGCGCAGCGCTGATCGTGCAAGGGACCGACGAGACCGTGTTCTCCGTCTCGCCCGCCATCGAGTTCGGCTGGCAGAGCGCACTCGCCGACGGCACGCTTATGCGGCCCTACGTCCGCGCCGGGGTGACGGTGTTCGACGATCCCGAGTTCACGCTGACATCCAGCTTCGCCGCTGTGTCCGGGGCCCCGACCTTCCGCACCCAGGTCGGCACCGACGATGTGGTCGGCGACATCGCGGCCGGGCTCGATACCCTCGCCAACGACGGCTCCGTCCTCAAGGTGTACTACGCCGGCCAGTTCGGCGAGGACACCGCCCAGCAGTCGGTCGGCGCACGGGCAAGCTTTCTGTTCTAGGGAATGGTCGTCAACCGACCTCGGCGAGGAAGGAGAGCTGCTTTTGGGCCGGCGGTCCTTCGCGGTCACGCAGCCGCGTCGGGTATTCGCCGGTGAAGCAGTGGTCGGTGAATTGCGGATGGTCGTCGTCGCGGCCGTCATAGCCCATGGCGCGGTAGATGCCGTCGACGGAAATGAAGGCGAGGGAGTCGGCGCCGATAAAGGCGCGCATCTCTTCGAGCGTGCGATTGGCTGCGAGGAGCTTGTCCTGGTCAGGCGTATCGATGCCGTAAAAGTCCGGATGGGTGATTGGCGGGCTGGAAATGCGCATATGCACTTCCTTGGCGCCGGCCTCGCGCATCATCTGCACGATCTTCACCGACGTGGTGCCGCGCACCACGCTGTCGTCGATGAGCACGATGCGCTTGCCCTTCACCTGAAGCTCGTTGGAGCTGTGCTTCAGCTTGACGCCAAGCTGGCGAATGCGCTGCTCGGGCTCGATGAAGGTGCGGCCGACATAGTGGTTCCGAATGATGCCGAACTCGAAGGGTAGGCCGGATTCTTGCGCATAGCCGATCGCGGCAGGCACGCCGCTGTCGGGGATTGGTACGACGATATCGACATCAGCGGGGGCTTCGCGCGCCAGCTGCCGGCCCATCTCTTTGCGCACGTCATAGACGGATCGGCCGCCGATGATGGAATCGGGCCGCGCGAAATAAATGTACTCAAAGATGCAAAGCCGCGGGGGATGTTTGGGGACGAAGCGATGACTCTCCAGGCCGTCGCGGGTGGCGACCACGACCTCGCCGTTCTCGACCTCGCGCACGAACTCCGCGCCGATGATGTCGAGGGCGCAGGTTTCAGACGAGAGCACCCAAGCATCGCCCAAACGGCCGAGCACGAGCGGCCGGATGCCGTAGGGGTCCCGGGCGCCAACCAGCTTCTTGTTGGTCATGCCAACAAATGCATAGGCGCCTTCCACTTGAAGCAGCGCTTCGATGAAGCGCTCGACGAATTGGTTCTTCTCGCTCCGCGCCACCAGGTGAAGGATCACCTCGGTGTCAGTCGTCGATTGGCAGATGGCGCCTTTCTTGATGAGGGCTTCACGCAACGTCAGCGCATTGGTCAGGTTGCCGTTGTGGCAGAGGGAGAAGCCGCCTGACTCAAGGTCCACGAAGAGTGGCTGGACGTTCCGCAGCACCGCATCGCCGCAGGTGGAATAGCGGACATGGCCGACGGCGATGTCGCCCCTCAGGCGGTCGATCACGGGACGGGAGGTGAAGTGGTCGCCCACGAGGCCAAGCCGGCGCTCGGTGTGGAAGTGCTCGCCGTCGAAGCTGACGATGCCGGCGGCTTCCTGGCCGCGGTGCTGGAGCGCATGCAAGCCGAGCGCGGTCAGTGCGGCGGCATCGGGGTGGTTGAATACCCCGAATACGCCGCACTCCTCGTGCAGCCTATCGTCTTCCAGCCATTTCAAGGCGGGGTCGTTAACCTCAGCCTGTTCGGTCACGGGCATGGGCCTCCTCTCCTTAAATAGGCGCCCTGGCAAGGGCTTCAATGCCACGCAACTCTTTACCAACAGGTGCGCCTACAATGGCTGGTCAGGCTGTGTAGGCGCGGCGTCCGTCCCAGGCTCGCCATCGGGCTCGCCCTCAGGCTGTCCTATGCCGCCCGGGAGGTACTCTTCGGGGTGCATTGGCAGCAGGGACTCGATGGCCACCTGGGTTCGTTGAAGGATCGGGTAAGACCGCGCCTCGCGGACCCATTCCGGTTGGTCGCGGGCCAGCGCGGTAAACAGGATGAAGACGATGGCGACGAGGAGGAATCCCCGCGCCAGGCCGAAGATGAAGCCCAAGGACCGGTCCAGGGCACCGACCCGGCTGTCGAGCACCTTGTCGGAAACCCGGAAGGTGATCAGGCTTACAACGATCAGGGTCAGGATGAAGATGCCCGCGGCAAACACGATCTGGGCGATGCTCGGATTGTCGATATAGGGGAGCAGCAACTCGTAGTAGCGCGGGGTGAAGTAGAGCGCGGCAACGGCGGCCATGGCCCAGGAGAAGATCGACAGGACCTCGCGGGTGAAGCCGCGAACCATCGCCAGAAAGCCCGAAACGAGCATGATGACGATCAAAATGATGTCGAGCCAGGAGATTGGCATGCGCGGAAGCTCCCTCAGCCAGCCGGCGGCAGATTATCACGATTCCCGGGCATGAAGCACAATTGGCCCCGCCGGGCAATGACCCCGGGGTAACACCACGGCGCAATGTCGCATGAAAGACACTAGCCCTCGGGAAGGGCAAACCGCGCCACCAACTCGTCGAGCTGGGAGAGCATGGTGAGCGCCATTTCATCGCCGGCGCGTACGCCCGATTCTGCGGCGGCCGGTACCGTTGCGCAGGCAAAGCCGAGCTTGGCGGCTTCCTTGAGCCGTTGGTCCGTGTGGCCCACGGCGCGGACGGCGCCCGTGAGGCTCACCTCGCCGAAATAGACCATGTCTTCCGGCACTGCGTGGCCCGTGAAGGAGGAGAGCAGGGCCGCGGCGGCGGCAAGATCGGCGGCCGGCTCGCTCAACCGTAAGCCGCCTGCGACGTTCAGGTAGACATCATGGGCGCCGAGCCGCACGCCGCAGCGCGCCTCCAGCACCGCAAGGAGCATGGAGAGCCGGCTGGGGTCCCAGCCGACCACCGCGCGGCGTGGTGTTCCGAGTGAGCTCGGTGCAACAAGAGCCTGAATTTCCACGAGAATAGGCCGGGAGCCTTCCATGCCTGCCAGGACCGCCGTTCCCGGCGTCCCGCGGTCGGCGTCATTGAGAAAGAGGGCCGAGGGGTTCTCCACCTCTTTGAGGCCCTCATAGCGCATCTCGAAAACCCCGATCTCGTCCGTGGGGCCGAAGCGGTTCTTCACCGCGCGTAAGATGCGGAACTGGTGGCCGCTGAGGGTCTCGAAATAGAGCACCGTGTCGACCATGTGCTCGATCACCTTGGGCCCCGCGATCTGGCCGTCTTTGGTGACGTGCCCTACGAGGACAAGCGTTGTGCCGCTGGCTTTGGCGTAGCTGATGAGCGCGGCGGCGCAGCCGCGAAGCTGAGAGATCGTGCCAGGAGCCGACTCGATCCCTTCCGACCACAGGGTCTGCACCGAATCGATAATGACCAGCGCCGGTGACGGTCCGCTGCCTAACGTGGCCATGATGTTGGCGACATTGGTCTCGGTGCCGAGCGCCACGGGCGCATCGCCGAGACCGAGCCGGGCCGCACGCATCCGTACTTGTGGTGGTGCCTCTTCGCCGGAGAGGTAGATGACGCGGCGCCCAGCCTTGGCGATCTCTGCGGCGGTCTGGAGTAGAAGCGTCGACTTGCCGATGCCCGGGTCGCCGCCGACCAGGACCGCCGCTCCTGGAACCAGCCCCCCGCCAAGCACGCGGTCGAGCTCGGTGATGCCCGTATGAATGCGGGGAGCGTCTTCGCTTTCCGCGCTCAACGTCTCGAAACTCGCTTGCCGGCCCTTACCGCCTTTGATCGCAACCAAGGCCGGAGAGCTCGCCGCGGTGGCCGCTTCCTCGATCAACGTGTTCCAAGCCCCGCAGGACGGGCACTTGCCCGCCCAACGCGCGGTGACCGCGCCGCAGGACTGGCAGACATAGGCTTTGGAGACTTTCGCCATGCCCCGACGTTATCCGCCAATGAAGCACCGGATGGCCCGGTGCCCCAGATTGGTCAGGACTTCGTAGTCGATCGTTCCGGCGTGGCTTGCCAGGTCGTGGGCCGTGACATTTGTCCCGAGGAGTTCCACCCAGGCGCCGCGGTGCGCTTCCTGTGCCGGTACATCCGTAACGTCGACCGCGATCAAGTCCATCGACACGCGCCCAAGGACGGGCGCGGGGTGGGGGCCCACATAGACGGCAAGGGCCGGCTCACCGTCGGACGCGGATAGCGTGCGGAGCAGGCCGTCGGCGTAGCCGACCGAGACAATGGCGATCCTTGAACCGCGGGGCAGGGTGCGGGTGGCGCCATAGCCCACGGTCTCGCCAGGGTTTGCCTCGCGGACCTGAAGAATGCGGCCTTTCAGATGCACCACGGGGCGGAAAGGGTTGGGCCCCCGGCGCTGGGGGTGCCCGCCATAAAGCGCGATGCCAGGGCGCACGAGGTCGTAGACGAAATCAGCCCCAAGCAGGATGCCGGCGGAGTTGGCGAGGCTAGCGGGGGACTGGGGCAACAGCGCCCGGAGCGTGTCGAAGAGATGGCGTTGAGCCGTGTTCTTCGGATGCACCGGATCGTCGGCGCAAGCCAGATGGCTCATGACCAGTGCAAGCGACAGCGCCGACCAAAGCGCACGGTTGCCAGACACCGCCTCGACGTCCGCCGCGGTGAGACCGAGCCGGTTCATGCCGCTGTCGATATGAACCGCACACGGCAGCGCCTCGCCGAACCGACTGCAATAGCCGGCCCATTCGCGGATCTCCTCGCCACTGTTCAGTACGGGCCGCAGACGCGCGGCGCGGAACGCCTCCGCCGTCCCCGGCAGCAGCCCGCTGAAGACATAGATCACCGCGTCGGGGAGAACCGCGCGCAACTCTTCGGCTTCGGCAAGTGTCGCGACAAAGAAGGTCCGGCAGCCGGCGCGCATCAAGGCGGGCGCGATTTGCGCCATGCCGAGACCGTAAGCGTCGGCCTTGACCACCGCTGCGCACTCTGCGGGTGCGGCGAGTTCGCGTAGCCGGCGGTAATTCGCGGCAAGAGCGTCGAGGTCGATGATGAGAAGGGCGGTGCCGCCTGCCGTGACTTCGGAATCCTCAATGATGTCGCGCGGAGGCGCGTCGCTCACTCGATGCGTTCCGGCAGACGCTCCGACGGGGCCAGATTGGAGAACCGGGTGAACTCCGGCGTGAACTGCAGCGTCACGGTCCCCGTCGGGCCGTGCCGTTGCTTGCCGATGATCACCTCGGCCTTGCCGGTGACCGCTTCCATGTCCTGTTGCCACTGCCGGTGCTCTTCGGTGTTCTCGCGGGGTTGGCTCCGCTCCAGGTAGTATTCCTCGCGGAACACGAACATTACCACATCGGCGTCCTGCTCGATGGAGCCGGATTCGCGCAAATCCGCCAGCTGCGGCCGCTTGTCCTCCCGCTGCTCCACCTGACGGGAGAGCTGCGAGAGCGCCAGGATGGGCACGTGGAGCTCCTTGGCAAGGGCTTTGAGCCCGGTGGTGATCTCTGACACCTCCTGGACGCGGCCTTCTTGCGCCCGACGGGAGGAGCCTGACAGAAGCTGCAGGTAGTCGACCACGATGAAGCCCAGTCCCCGCTGACGTTTCAAGCGCCGCGCGCGGGCCGCGAGCTGGGCCACGGTGATGCCGCCGGTCTGGTCGATGAACAGCGGCAAGTTCTGGAGCTCTTGGGACACTTCGACGATCCGGTCGAACTCGTCGGAGTCGATGCGGCCGCGGCGGATGCGCTCGGAGGGGATATAGGACTGCTCGGAGATGATGCGGGTGGCAAGCTGCTCCGCCGACATCTCCAAGGAGAAGAAGCCCACGACCGCGCCGTCCGGCGGCACGTCATCGTCGCTGCGGGCGGCGTTCGCCTTGGCGACATGGTAGGCGATATTGGTGGCCAGCGCCGTCTTTCCCATCGATGGGCGCCCGGCGATGATGACGAGGTCGGACGCTTGAAGACCACCCATGCGTTGATCGAGATCAGCAAACCCGGTCGCAATTCCCGACAGTCCGCCGTCACGCTGATAGGCGTTGGCGGCCATGTCGATGGCGTCGGTGAGCGCGGCGGAGAACGGCTCGAAGCCAGCCCCGTATTTCCCGGTCTCGGCCAGCTCGTAGAGTTGCTGCTCGGCCTCCTCGATCTGCGCGGACGGCTCGGCATCGATGGGCGAGTCGAACGCAGTGTTGACCATGCCTTCGCCGATATCGATCAGTTGGCGGCGCACGGCGAGGTCATAGACCGTGCGGCCGTAATCCTCGGCGTTGATGATGGTGGTGGCGTTCGCGGCAAGCCGCCCGAGATATTGCGGCACGGAGAGATCGCCCGCGGGCTGTTCGGTCTGGAAGAACGTCTTCAGGGTGATGGGTGTCGCCCGCTTTCCGCCCATGATGAGCTTGGCGGCCGTCTCGAAGATGCGGGCGTGGAGGGGATCGAAGAAGTGCGCGGGCTTCAGGAAGCTCGAGACCCGGTCCAGGGCCTCGTTGTTGACGAGAATCGCACCCAGCAGGGCTTGCTCGGCTTCCAGATTGTGGGGCGGTTCCCGGAAGACGGGGGTCTCTGCGGCGGGGCGGATAAGAGCGTTGGACATATGTTGTGATTGGAATTGTTGGGAAAACTTGCCCGCGAGCATAGGACGATTCGGAGACGTTCATAGAACCGTCAAGGGAGGTTTGAACGCTGTACACAGCAGTCCCAAGAAAAGGATTTGTTTGATTGAAATTCGTGCGCCGGTCCGCTAACGGCCGGTCCGGCGTTTGCGCGAGGCGCCCGCATGCCGGTCACGCGACTTAAGCTCGCGTTCGGTGTCGACCATATAGTCGCGGGTCAGCGGCAACGCGGTCAGCTCCTTGGACAGCTGAATCTGGAAGACCATCAGGTTCTGATAGCGGAAGGCCGTCTCCGAGCCTGCCAGGTACATCTCCCACATGCGGCAGAAGCGCTCGCCGAACTTCTCGGCCGCCGTATGCCAGGCGGCGCGGAAGCGCTGGCGCCAATGACGCAGGGTCATGGCGTAGTGCAGCCGCAGGATCTCGATATCCGTCGCTAGCAGGCCTTCGCGCTCGACTGCGGGCACGACCTCGCTCAAGGCTGGGATGTAGCCCCCGGGAAAGATGTATTTGGCAATGAAGGGATTGGTGGCCGCCGGGCCATCGAAGCGGCCGATAGAATGGAGCACCGCCACGCCGTTGTCGGCGAGGAGGCGGTTCACCTGCTGGAAGAAGCTGCGGTAGTGGGCGGAGCCCACATGCTCGAACATGCCGACCGAGACGATCCGATCGAATTGACCGGTCAAGTGACGGTAGTCGCACAGCTCGAAATTGACCGCCTTTGAGAGACCTTCGGCATTGGCGCGCTCGCGGGAGACTTTGAGCTGCTCCTCGCTCAAGGTGATGCCGGTGACCTCGACATGGGCGATCTTGGCCAGATAGAGCGCGAGGCCGCCCCAGCCGGAGCCGATGTCGAGCACGCGCATTCCGTCGGCGAGATTGAGCTTGGCCGCGATGTGGCGCTTCTTGGCTTCTTGGGCGGCTTCGAGCGACATGCCATCGTGCTCGAAATAGGCACAAGAGTATTGCCGGTCGGAATCGAGAAACAGCGCGTAGAGCGTATCGTCGATGTCGTAGTGGTGGGCGACGTTGCGTTTGGAGCGCCCGGCAGGATTGTAATGCTGAAGACGCCGCGTGACGAACAGCAAGCGGTCGAGAGCATGCAACCAGCGGGGGCGCCTCCGGCGCGCATTGGTCAGCAGCAGCTCCAGGAAATCGTAGATCGTGCCGCGCTCCAGGACGAGGCGGCCGTCCATATATGCCTCGCCGATGGTCAGCGGCGCATTCAGCATGAGTTGGCGTTCGGTGCGCTTGTCGGTAATGCGGGCGCTAACGGCGGCGCCATCTTGGTCGCCGAAGTCGTAGGCACGACCATCACTATCAACCAGTCTCAGGTGACCGGTTGCTATCGTCCGCTCAAGGATACTGACGAGCGGGCGAAACATCTAAGTCGCACGCCGAGTCATGACCTCGGGCTCCTTCGAGGGCCGAAAATCGAGCCGAGATCATCTTAGACTAGAGGTAGGCTTGGCAACAACCTGCCTCTAGAGTTGCTTAAGTCTCTGTTATTTGGTCCGGGGCTTAGGCGGTCTTTTCGTCGTCGCTTGACCCATCCGATTCGTCCACTGCCTCGTCGGACGGCTCGGCAAGCTCTTCTTCGGGGGTGGCGCCCTCCTCAAAGAGGCCTTCGGCGGCGGCGCGGGCGGCTTCAGCGTCCTCCTCTTCGTCGGTCAGGGTGCGGGTGACGTCCTCACCGCGAGCCTGGCGGGCAGCCTCTTCCTCAGACCGGGCCACGTTGACCACGATGTGGGGTTCCACCTCGCCATGCAGAGACACCCGAACCTCGTGCAAGCCGAGCGCCTTGATGGGGCGATCGAGGAGGACCTGCCGGCGTTCGATGGAGAAGCCGCCTTCGCTTACTGCAGTGGCGATGTCGCGCGTGGACACCGAGCCGTAAAGCTGGCCGTTGTCCCCGGCCTGCCGGATGACGATAAACGCCTCGCCGTTGAGCTTGCCGGCGACGGCTTCGGCCTCGGTCTTGAGTTCCAGATCCCGCGCTTCGAGCTGCGCGCGCTGGCTCTCGAAGTGCTTACGGTTGGTATCGGTGGCGCGGAGGGCCTTGCCGCGCGGCAAGAGAAAGTTGCGCGCGTATCCGTCCTTCACGTTGACCACGTCTCCCATCTGGCCGAGCCGGCCAATGCGCTCAAGCAGAATGACTTCCATGATCTCTACTCCTATGAATTTTCAGTCTGTTCCATCGTTTCGGGAGGGCGGGCCGCCTTGCGCGCGATTGCCACGGCTGCGTAAGCCGAACAACGGTTCGCCGAGGCCGACAATGGCGACCAGGATGGCGACCCAGCCCAAGAATAGAATTCCGAAATAGACAGCCATCAGCAGAAGCGGGCGGAGCGACATGCCGAGGCTGTAAGTGTGAATCACCGCCAGGCCTTGCAGGACGTAAGCAAACAGCATCGCGCCGGCGAAACCGGTGGCAAGGATGCCAACGATCCCCGGGACGAACGACAAGACCAGCGAAACGGCGAACACCGCGACGAAGATGTTGGGGATTTCAAGCGCGTGCAGGTCCGGCCAAGGGCGCAAGGCGCGGCCCGATGAATCGACAATGAAGCCGCCCAGCCACAGATTGAACAGGACGATGATCAGCCAGACGACGGCGAAGGCGGCCGGCAGCGTCTTCGTCAAGACAACCTTGAGGCTCTCCACGGTCTCCGGGGTGAAGATCTTGCCGTCGGGGTCCATCACCTTGAGCAGCTCAGGATCGAACAGTTTGCCCACCGACTGGCGGTAGCTCTCGGCATCGGGACCCATGAGCAAGACGAGGATGGCGGCTAACCCTCCGGCCATGAGTGCGGCCCAGCCCACGAGCCGGCCCGGGGGATACCACTCCAGGGCGCCGGCGCCGGTGCCCTCTTGCGACGGCGATGGCCGGGCCAGAAGGAGGAGATGGATCAGCACGGCTATGGGGAGGGCAAGTGTGAGCCCGAACGCAAAGCCCAAGAAGGCGCTCAAACCGACGGCCAAGGCGAGTGTGCCCGCAAGGCCTGCGGTCAGTACGGTGGCGCGTCCCCAGCCAAGCCCCGCAAGGCATAGGGGCAGCGGCGCGAGATAGAAGGTGATGCCGGCTAACATGCCGGCGGCGGCGGTCGAGGCAAACAGGGCCGCTGAGACCAAGCCTGCGCCTATGCCGATAAGGAGCTGTGCCGACATCGGTTTCGCTGTCCCGCCTCCTGATGCGCGGTTAGGGGACGGCGGCGCCGGCCCCAGCTTTCATGTCCAGGCGATGGCCGCGTTGCGTCGCGGCCTCCGCCTTACTGAATAAGATACGGCAGCAACCCAAGGAAGCGCGCGCGCTTGATGGCCCGGGCCAGCTCGCGTTGCTTCTTGGCCGACACCGCCGTGATCCGGCTAGGGACCATCTTGCCACGCTCAGACACGTAGCGTTGCAGCAGCTTCACATCCTTATAGTCGATCCTCGGCGCCTTATCGCCGGAGAACGGACACGTCTTACGACGGCGATAGAAAGGACGGCGGGCTTGAACAGAGGTCGTGCTCATTCGCTGTCCTCCTTCTTGGTCTCCGTGTTGTCGGTTGGGGCGCTTGCCTCTGTGCGTTCGGGGCGCTCGGTGCGTTCGGGACGGGCCTCTCGCGGCGGGCCGTCGCGGTCGCGCCGTCCGCCATGGTGGCGGCCCCGGTCGCCGCGGCCGTCGCGATCGTCGCGGTCGGAGCGGCGCATCATCGCCGATGGCTCGGTCTCATGCTCGTCGACTCTGACCGTCATGAAGCGAATGACATCGGTGGACAGGCCCATTTGCCGCTCCATCTCCGCCACCGCCTCGTGAGGGGCATCGATGTTCAGCAGGGTGTAGTGGGCCTTCCGGTTCTTCTTGATGCGGTAGGTGAGGGACTTCAGCCCCCAATACTCGGTCTTGCCCACCTTGCCGCCGTTCTCCTCAATGAGGGCGCGGTAGGTGTCCAACAGACCCTCGACTTGCTGCGCCGAGATATCTTGGCGCGCCAAGAAGACGTGCTCGTAGAGAGGCATGAGTTGCCTTTCCTTCTTCTTTGCTCCGGCGCGAAGCCTCGTCATGGGCGCAGGTGAAGGAAAGGCCCAAGAAAAAGCTCTAGAGAGCGAAAGCCCTTGAGAGCGGAGACACGGGAGGCCGGCCCTTTGGCCTGCCGCGGCAAGCGCGGCCCTCCGTTCAGCCTCCGACCGGAGCGGTTGCTGGTGGCCGCTTTATAGAGTGTCGCGCGGGTATTGCAAGGTTGTCCGCGCTCGAGCCTCGCGCGGCATCGGCTCGCTTGACAGGCCAGATTGAAACAGTGTCTTTGGCCCCCTCCGATCAACGCCGCGATTTCAGACCAAGATCCAGCTCATGAGCGTTGCATTCATCTTTCCCGGCCAAGGCAGCCAAGCAGTCGGCATGGGTGCCACGCTGGCGAAGGAGTATCCAGCGGCCCAAGCCGTATTTTCCGAGGTCGATGAAGCCCTTGGCCAAAAGCTCTCACATTTGATGTGGGAAGGGCCAGAGGCGGATTTGACTCTGACGGAGAACGCGCAGCCTGCCCTGATGGCGGTCTCGATGGCGGCCATGCGGGTGCTGGACGAGACCAAAGGGCTGAAGCTTGCGGACAGCGCCGTCTACGTGGCGGGACATTCCCTTGGCGAGTACTCCGCCCTTGCTGCCGCTGGCGCGCTCAGCCTCGCCGACACAGCGCGGCTCCTGAAGACCCGCGGGCTCGCCATGCAGCAGGCGGTGCCGGTGGGCGAGGGCGCCATGGCCGCACTGCTTGGCGCCGATCTGGCGCAGGCCGAAGATTTGGCGAAGGCGGCCGCCGAGGGCGAGGTGTGTCAGGCGGCCAACGATAACGCCCCGGGGCAAGTGGTTATCTCCGGCAGCCGTTCGGCCATCGAACGGGCAATCGCGCTGGCGCCGGACTATGGCGCGCGCCGCGCGGTGCTGCTGCCGGTGAGCGCGCCGTTCCACTGCGCGCTCATGCAGCCTGCCGCCGAGGCGATGCAGGCGGCGCTGGCGGACGTGGAGATCAAAGCGCCCGCGGTTCCCGTGATCGCCAATGTGCTGGCCGAGCCCATCACGGACCCGGAGGCCATCCGGTCGCGGCTCGTGGAGCAAGTCACGGGGATGGTTCGCTGGCGCGAGACCATGACCTATCTTGCCGGCCACGATGTCGGGACCGTCTATGAGGTCGGTGCCGGGCGGGTGCTGACGGGAATTGCGCGCCGGTTCGAGGGTATCGAAGCCAACAGCATCGGAACACCTGACGACCTAGAAGCGGCCGCGGCGGCGCTGCAAGCCAAGAGCGCCTGAGGAAAAGGAGAGCTTCGGGATGTTCGACCTCACAGGAAAAGGCGCGCTGGTCACGGGCGCCACAGGCGGTATTGGCGGCGCCATTGCCAAGGCGCTTCACGGGCAGGGCGCGTCGGTGGCGATCTCCGGCACCAATGCGCAAAAGCTTGAAAAGCTCGCAGGAGAGCTTAGCGAACGCGTCTTCGTGCTTCCTTGCGACTTGCGGGACAGGCCGGCCGTGGCGGAGCTGGCAGGCACGGCGGAGAAGACGCTGGGTCAGGTCGATATCCTGGTCAACAATGCGGGCATCACCCACGACAATCTCTTCATGCGTATGAAAGATGAGGAGTGGGACGACGTCATCGCCGTGAACTTGACGTCAGTGTTCACGCTCACGCGCGGTGTCTTGCGCGGCATGATGCGCCGGCGCGCAGGCCGCATCATCAACATCGCGTCGATCTCCGGCGTCTTCGGCAATCCCGGACAGGGCAATTATGCCGCCTCGAAGGCGGGGCTCGTGGGCATGACCAAGTCGCTTGCCCGGGAGGTGGCCGCGCGGGGCATCACAGCCAACTGTATCTCGCCCGGATTCATCTCCACGCCGATGACCGATGCCTTGACGGAGAAGCAAGTGGAGGCGATCGCCGCCGCGATTCCGGCCCAGACCTTCGGCAAACCGGAGGATATCGCTGCGGCCACGGTTTTCTTCGCAAGCGACGAGTCCGCCTATGTCACTGGCGAGACGATGCATGTCAACGGCGGCATGATCATGGTCTAATAAGCTTGTAAAACAGTTGGTTATAAAGGCTGTTTGAGAGGGCACAGCAAGCTGTCTTGCCGCCTAAGGTCGGCTGGCGAACTTATATAGAGTGTGCTACCCAGACGGCCTTTCCGTGGGGGGTTGACAAAGGACAATCCCGCCGCGATCAACCCTTCTGACTTACCGCTCGGGGGTGTATTGGGGCCAAGAGCCGCCAAGCTCGGGGGTACGCGAGGACTGATAGTTAAGGGACGGTGACGACGACATGAGCGATATCTCTGAGCGCGTAAAGAAGATCGTGGTGGAGCATCTCGGCGTTGAGGCCGATAAGGTCACCGAGAATGCAAGCTTCATCGACGACCTGGGGGCGGACAGTCTCGACACGGTCGAGCTGGTGATGGCGTTCGAGGAGGAGTTCGGCTGCGAGATTCCGGACGATGCCGCCGAGACCATTCTCACCGTCGGCGACGCCATCAAGTTCTTGGAAAAGAACACGGCGGCGTAACGCCGGCGCCGCGCGAACGCCAATGGCCGTCCGCGCGTTTGACACTAACGGGCCCATAGGGCTCGGCAACCGGTTTTCTTGAAGGATCACGCGAAGGCGCGATGCGACGTGTCGTCATCACAGGGTTGGGCCTTGTCTCGCCGCTCGGTAGCGGCCATGAGGCCGCGTGGCAGCGCCTGACGTCGGGTGAAAATGCCGCCCAACGGATCGAGGACTTCGATGTCTCCGATCTATCCTGCCAGATCGCCTGCCAAGTGCCGCGTGGTGACGGCAGCGATGGAACCTTCAATCCGGACGACTGGATGGAGCACAAGGAGCGGCGCAAGGTCGACGACTTCATCGTCTACGCGATGGGTGCTGCGACACAAGCGCTCACGGACGCAGGCTGGAAACCCACGGCCTATGAGGACCAGATCCGCACGGGCGTGTTGATTGGCTCCGGCATCGGCGGCCTTCAAGGGATCGAAAAGACCTCCTTGCTGTTCGCGGATAAAGGACCGCGCCGGGTGAGCCCGTTCTTCATTCCCGGCAGGTTGATTAATCTCGCGTCCGGATACGTCTCCATCGAGCATGGGCTCAAGGGGCCCAATCATGCCGTGGTCACCGCTTGCTCCACGGGCGCGCACGCCATTGGCGATGCCTCACGGCTGGTGGCGCTGGGCGATGCGGACGTGATGCTGGCCGGCGGCACGGAGTCGCCGGTGTGCCGCCTCGCCATCGCAGGCTTCGCTGCGTGCCGGGCGTTGTCGACGAATTTCAACGATGAACCGCAAAAGGCTTCCCGACCTTATGACCGCGACCGCGACGGGTTCGTGATGGGCGAGGGGTCCGGCATGGTGGTGATCGAGGAGCTGGAGCACGCCAAGGCCAGGGGCGCGACGATCTATGCCGAAATCGTCGGCTACGGTTTGTCGGGGGATGCGTTCCACATCACCGCACCTGCCGAGGACGGCGATGGGGCCTTCCGCTGCATGTCGGCCGCCGTCAAGCGCGCCGGCATCGACCCGGCGGATATCGACTACATCAACGCCCATGGTACGTCGACGCCCATGGGCGACGAAATCGAGCTCGCGGCGGTCGAGCGGCTGTTCGGCAATGCCGCGGGCAAGGTCTCCATGTCGTCCACGAAGTCGGCGACGGGCCATCTGCTCGGGGCGGCCGGGGCCGTCGAGGCCATCTTCTCGGTGCTGGCGTTGCGCGACAACGTGGCGCCACCCACGCTCAATCTGGACAATCCTTCGGTCACTACGGCGATCGACCTCGTGCCGCATCAGGCCCGCCGGCGTACCATCGACACGGTGCTGTCCAACTCCTTCGGGTTTGGCGGGACGAACGCATCGCTCATCATGCGACGATACGCGGCCTGATCTGCTACCCTGGTGCTTGGCGGGCGAACCTCCCTTTCGCCATATTTCGACGCAAAGTGCTTTACTTATCTGCGGGGGCGACGCTGATCGGGCATGACTTCGACAAGGAACACTCCCCCACCACCACCTGCTCCGCCGTCTCCTCCGGGGAGGCCGCCAGGAGGGAGACCCCCGGGAACTCCGCCAACGGGACCTACGGGCGCGCGTCCTGCGGCTGCGCGGCCAGCGGCGCCACGTCCTGGCGCGCACGTGGCCGGACGTCCGGTGGGACAGATGTTGCCCCGCAGTCCGGCCGAGGCGTTGGAGCCGCAGCGTCCGCCTGAGCTTCCAGCCCACGACGAAGGCGAAGATAATGACCGTCCAGTCCTGCGGATGTTCGACGGGTTCTTCAACTTCGTCTTCATCCTGGCCTGCGCGGCTGTCGGCGTCTTCTATTTCATCCAGACAGAGTTCAACCGGCCCGGACCTTTAGAGGTTTCCACCATCTTCGTGGTGCCGAAGGGCGAGAGCACCACGGCCATCGTGGACCGTCTGACGTCCGAGGGCATCATCACGGACCGGCGCATCTTCATGGCGAGTGTCGTCTACTTCATGCATCTGAAGGGCGCAGGCTCGCTCAAGGCCGGCGAGTACAAGATCGACAAGCAGGCGTCCATGCGCCAGGTCCTCGATACGCTGGTCGACGGCAAGTCCATCAACTACCGCGTGACCTTCCCCGAAGGCTGGACCAGCCAGCAGATCGTCGAGCGCCTTGCGGCCAATCCGCAGCTGACCGGACCTGTCCCGGAGATTCCGGCCGAAGGCTCACTGCTTCCCGATACGTACAGCTTTGGCACCAGAGACACGCGGGAGGACATTGTTCAGCGCATGCAGGCGGCGCAGGAGAAGTTCGTGGCGCAGATCTGGGAAGAGCGCCATCCGGGTATCATGGTGAGCACGCCGGAGGAGGCCGTGATCTTGGCGTCTATGGTGGAAAGGGAGACGGGGGTCGCGGAGGAACGCCCCCAGATCGCCAGCGTGTTCCACAATCGCCTCAAGAAGCGGATGCGGCTGCAATCGGACCCGACCATCATCTACGGTATTTTCGGCGGGGCCGGCATGCGCGACCACCCGATCACCCGCGAAGAGCTTGAGCGTCCAAATCCTTACAACACCTACAAGATCGACGGGCTGCCGCCGACGCCGATCGGCAATCCGGGGCGTGCGGCGATCGAGGCGGTCCTCAAGCCCGCGCAGACGGACTATCTCTACTTCGTCGCCAACGGGAAGGGCGGACACTTCTTCTCCAAGACGCTGGCCGAGCACAACAGCAACGTCGTCAAGTGGCGCAAGATCGAGCGCGAGATCCGGGCTCGCCAGGCGGCGGAGGCCGAGGCGGCTGCAGCCGCAGCGGCGGCCCAAGAGCTTGGTGTCTTGCTCCCGGAAGGCGAGGTTGGCCTGACCGTGGTGGAAGGGCCCGCGCCTGTGCCGCCTCGTAATCCCTCCCGCACCCCTTAATCCAGGGCGCGGGCCTGGCCTGCGCTCTTCACCTCAATTTGCAGGATCGGGCCTCTCGGAGCTGATTTCGCTGCCGACTCGGCTATAAATCCGCCGAGCTCAACCCTCGCGAGGCGAGATCCATGACCCTGAAGAGTATGACCGGCTTTGCCCGCACGGACGGGGTCCACGACGATACGACCTGGTTTTGGGAGGTGCGGAGCGTCAACGGGCGCTCGCTCGATCTGCGTTTGCGCTTGCCGTCGGGCTATGAAGGGCTTGAACCGGCAGCACGCGCTTTGTGTCAGAACCGGCTCGCGCGGGGCAATTGTACGGTGAGCCTGGGGGTCAAGCGGGATATCGGACAGATGGAGATCCGGCTGAATGAAGCCGCCTTGGCTGAGGCGCTGGCCGTCGCCAAAGAGGCCAAGAGCTTGACGGGGCTCAAGCCGGCTCGCCTCGACACGCTCCTTGGGATGCGCGGCGTGGTGGAGACGGCGGAGCCTGAGGAGAGCGAGGAGAAGCAAGCCGCGTTGGCGGACGCATTGTTGGCGGGGCTGGGGGAGGCCCTGGACGAACTGGTCCGCGCGCGTGCGGCGGAGGGCGAGCGACTGCAGCAAGCGATTGAGACCCAGCTCGCCGCAATCCAGTCGCTGGTTGGCCAGGCGGCCGACATGGCGGCGCGTCAGCCGGAGGCGCTGATGGCAAGGCTGAAGGAGCAGATTGGACGGCTCAGTGAAGCCGGCTCCACGCTTGATCCCGACCGGCTTCATCAAGAGGCGATGCTGCTTGCCGCGAAGGCCGACATCCAAGAAGAGATCGACCGGCTCAAGGCGCATGTCGGGGCCGCGCGTGACCTGATCGGAAGCGGGCAGCCTGTGGGCCGGAAGCTCGATTTCCTGTCCCAGGAGTTCAACCGCGAAGCCAATACAATTTGCTCAAAGGCCTCCGACGTCGAGATCAGCCGGACTGGGCTTGAGCTCAAATCGGTGATCGACCAATTGCGCGAGCAAGTTCAGAACATCGAGTGAGGCCCGTTATGGAAACAATTGGCCGCCGCGGATTGATGCTGGTGCTGTCGTCGCCGTCGGGCGCCGGCAAGACGACGATTGCGCGGCGGGTGCTCGGCGAGGATGAAGACGTGATCCCTTCGATCTCACATACAACGCGAGAGCAGCGCCCCGGCGAGGTGGATGGCAAGGACTACCATTTCGTCGACAAGAAGACGTTCAGCCAAATGCGCGAGCAAGGCGCATTCTTGGAGTGGGCCGTGGTGTTCGACAATTACTACGGCACGACGCGCGGGCCGGTGGACGAGGCTCTCGGCGCGGGACGCGATGTCTTGTTCGACGTCGACTGGCAGGGGGCTGACGCTTTGCGCGAGTCCGCGAAGGGCGATGTGGTATCGATTTTCGTCCTGCCCCCCACCGCGGACGCGCTCGAGCAGCGGCTCAAGACGCGGGCGCAAGACTCAGCAGAGGTCGTGGCCCGGCGTATGCGCGGCGCCAGCAACGAGATCCAGCACTGGAGGGATTATGATTATGTCCTCGTCAATTTCGACGTGGACCAGTCGGTCACTGCGGTGCATGCAATTCTTGCGGCGGAGCGTCTCAAGCGCGGCCGGCTGACAGGTCTAGACCGTTTTGTGAAGGGGCTTCTGGCGCAGCTCTAGCTCGTCACCCGATGGTCTTGGCGATCCGGCAGAAATCGGCCACGTGCAAGTCCTCAGCGCGGGCTTGCGGATCGAGCCCGAGAGAGCCGAGGAGTGTCTCGGGATCCGGTATGATTTGACGCAGGCTCGTCCGAAGCATCTTGCGTCTTTGGCCGAACGCAGCGGCTGTGACTTTCTCCAGAGCGCTGGCCTTGCATGGCGGGTCCGGCATGGCCTTGGGGACAAGCTCCACCACGGCGGACTCCACCTTCGGCCTTGGCGTGAAGGCAGCGGGCGGCAGGGTGAACAGAATGCGGGCCTCGGTGCGCCATTGGGCGAGGACGGCCAGGCGCCCATAGGCCTTTGTGCGCGGTCTGGCGACGATACGCTCGGCCACCTCACGTTGGAACATCAGCACGAGCCTGTCGAACCAAGGCGGCCAGGGTTCGGCCTTCAGCCAGCCAATGAGGAGCGGGGTCCCGATGCTATAGGGCAGGTTCGCCACGATCCGGGCGGGCCGGGGGACTTTGAGCGCGGCGTAGTCGACCTCCAAGGCGTCGGCGGCCATGACCTTGAGGCGGCCCGGATAGGCGCCCGCGATTTCGTCCAAGGCGGCCACGCAGCGATCGTCCCGTTCGATGGCGATCACGGTGCGCGCGCCTTCAGCCAGCAAGGCGCGGGTGAGGCCGCCGGGTCCAGGCCCGACCTCCACGACCGCGACACCCTCGAGCGGTCCGGCAGCGCGCGCGATGCGGCCAGTCAGGTTGAGGTCCAGCAGGAAGTTCTGGCCGAGGCTCTTCCGTGCGGATAGCCCGAAGGTGCGGATCACCTCGCGCAATGGCGGTAAGCCGTCTGGGGTCACGGCTGCGTCTCGTCGGCGGCACTCTCGCTCATCGCTTCGGCGAGACGCAGCGCCTCGATCAGGCTGCGCGGACTTGCTTCGCCGGTGCCCGCGATGTCGAAGGCCGTGCCGTGATCGGGGGATGTGCGCACGAAGGGGAGCCCGAGCGTGACGTTGACGCCCTCGTCGAAGGCGAGCGTCTTGAACGGCACCAGCGCCTGGTCGTGATACATGCAGATCGCGGCGTCGTATCGCTCGCGGGCCGCGCCGTGGAACAGCGTATCGGCCGGGTAGGGGCCAGAGACATCGAGGTCCGCCGCCGTCAGCGCCTCGATCACGGGAGCGATGATCTCGATCTCCTCGCGTCCCAGGCTGCCGTCTTCGCCCGCGTGGGGATTGAGTCCGCTTACCGCGAGCCGGGGTCGCTCATAGCCAAAGAAGCGGCGGAGGTCCCGCTCCGTGATCTCGATGGTCCGGCGCAGCAAGTCTTGCGTCAGGGACTGCGGCACATTGCTGAGTGGAATATGGATGGTAGCTGGAACGACCTTGAAGGGGCCTGCGACCAGCATCATGACCGGCAACAAAGAAGCGCCACCGCCGGAGAGGGCCGCCAGGTACTCGGTGTGGCCGGGAAAGGCAAAGCCGGCCTCATAGAGGTGGGCCTTGGAGACAGGGTTCGTAACGACCGCCCGCGCGTCGGCGCGCCGCACCAAGTCCACCGCCGTCTCGATCGACCGCTTCACGGCCCCCATGGCGGCGACGTTCGGTTGGCCTGCGATAACCTCACCAGCGCCTTGGATCGGCAGCACCGGAAGCGCGTCGGCGAAAAGCGCGGGCGCCTCACCCGGTGACGACAGGGTGGCAATGTCGACGGAAAGACCGAGGGTCTCCGCACGCTGGGCAAGGACGCCTGTGTCGCCGAGGAAAACGAAGGGCGGAATCGTCTCCTGGCTTCGCGCTGCATGGGCGAGAAGCGCGATGTCGGGCCCGATCCCGGCGGGATCGCCCATGGTGAGGGCAAGCGGGGCGTTGGCGGCTGCCATAGGCCAAGGGGCTAGCACGACAAGGGCCTAGCGCGAAATGACGGATCAGCGGTACTCGATGAAGGCGTCCTGACGCAGATCGCGCAAGAGGCGCTCGGCGTGGATCATCATCTCTTCGTTCATCAGCTTGCGCTGCGTCTCCTCCCGGACTTGCACGCTGGAAGTGGCCGACCGCCTGCCGCAAATGGCATAGAGCTCGACGGCGGACCGCGACAGGGTAGGCGGCGTCATCTGCCCGACCTTGGCATTCTGCACCAATAGACGCGCTGGCTGCGGCAGCGTTGTGGTTTGCGCGTCCTGGAGCGTCTTGACGCTGGCACCGCCGAGGCTCTTGGCAAGATCGGGCACCGAGGCACAGCTGGTAAACCGGGCGCGTGCGGCTTCGGCCTCCGCGATCTTGGCCGCGACGGTGCGCTGGTCCGCCCCGTTCGGCAAAGCGACTCTGATCTGACGCACCTGGGTGGCTGATTGCGTGGCGTCGGCTTCGCCGGACTCCTGTAGCGCGCGGTCGACATCGACGTCGCCGACATTCACTTGGTGGCGGAACTTTCGTCGCACCACGTCCTGCCACACGATCTGCGCGCGGATGCGATCCTTGAGTGTCTTGACGTTCACCCCGGCGCGGCCGAGCGCGGCCGCCAGTCCGTCGGCATCGAGATTGTTCTTGGACGCCATGTCGCCGAGAATCCGATTAACGTCGTCCTCGTCGGGTGTGGCGCCCAAAGTGCGGCCCGCCTGGATCTGCAAGCGCTCATCAATCAGAAGATCGGTCGCTCTCTTCCTCAGCTCAGGGCTTGGCTGGGCCTGCGTTGTGAGTGCGAGGAACCGTTCGCGCTGCGCGATGTCGTAATCGGAAATCGGATCGTCATTGACCAGCACTTTGATCGCGACTTCTTGCGCGACGGCAAGGCTCGCGCCGAGCGCGCAGAGTGCGAGCAGAGCGGCCAAAACAGGCAGCATGCGTCCGCCGTGAAGGCGGCTTCCGTTAGTTGCCGTCACCATCGCCGAACCCGCCAAATGCCGAAGTGGCCGCCTGATAGGTGCCGAGATACTTCAGCGAGAAGTTGAATAGGAAGCGCTCATCCGGCTCGATGTCCTGATCGCGGATGAAGGACCGCTGATACGTCACATCCAGTCGGAAACAGTCGTCCTGGTAACGCACGCCCAAGCCGTCTGAGATCGTCTGGTCGCCTTGAATGTCGTAGCGGAGATTGCCGAGCAGCCACCAATCGTTGGTGATGGCGAGCGCTCCGCCCGCGAAAATCTCTTCGCGATCGTCGTCCGAGACTATCGCCGCGGGGACGATCGGCGTGTCTGCCGGAACATCCTCCGGAACCCTTGCGTAGTTTACGCTTGCTTGCACGGGTCCGTAGCTCAATCGAGAACCGATATCGGTCCGCTCAATATCGAAGTTGTGCTCATTGAAGCGTGACTGAGCCGTGAAGCCGAAGTAGCTGGCCGCTTGCACGTAAAGCCCTGCCACGTAGTCTGAGGTGTCGGTCGCAAGACCGGTCGTTTCATAAAACTCCGTGTCGAACGCGTTGCCGCCGCCAAGTTGATAGCTTTGACCAAACACAGTGCGCGCATACGCACCCGATGGCAGTTGCGCCGTGTAGCGGACGCCGACATTGGCACGCGTACCGGTTTCGATGCGGTCGTAGCCGGAGAACTTATCGATCTCAAACAGGATCGTATCGTCGTACACGAGGCTCAAGGCGTCCTCGTTTGGAATTTCCTGTTGATCGCCGACGGTGCTCGGCCGGGCGATGATCTGGCCAATCGGCTCCACGGTATGGGTCATCAGGCCCGTGGTGGTAACAAACGGGTAGCGGTACTCAAGACCGCCAACGGCGTTACCGCGCCAGATCGTACCGTTCTCCGTATCGGGATCGGCAATGACGACGTTCTCGCTACCGCCAAGTTCGAGCAGGCCCGGGTTGTCGAGGCTATAGACATCGCCACGCAAGCGGCCGAACGGTGTGAACACCTGACCGATGCCGTCGATCATTTGTCTGCGCCACTGTCCTTCGACAATGAAGCGGCTTGAATCGGTCCCGTCTGCGCTTGAGAACACCATCGTGTTTGAGTTGAAGCTGAGTTCGCCTCCGACGATTGGCGCATCGACGATGTAGTCGTAATCGATGATCGGGTAGACGACCGCCTCTGAGAACTCTTCGTCGGTGAAGAGGAGGCTTTCCGTATTATAGAACCGCGTCGACAGGTAGTTCCGGTCGTGCAGGCCCTCAAGATAGATCTGTGAGACCCGATCCGTCTTGAGCCGGGAGTCGAGATTGTAGAAGCGGCGGAACGTGTCGTCGGTCTCAAGCAGAACATCCCAACCCCAAGCGTAGTAGGGGTTGAGGGCGAACCGGCCCTTGGTCTTGATGCTGCCGCGGAAGTCGTCGCCGTCAGCGGGGCTCAGCTCGTCGTTGACATTGTCGAACACACCGGCGAGCTCCAGGTTGTACCCGCCGCTGGAGGTTCGCTGGCGCCAATCACCCAACAGAAGCGTGCCGGCCTTCTCCGTCCACATGGGCGCGAACGTGAAGTCGTAATGGTCGGAGAGCGCGAAGTAGTAGGGGACTTGGACTTGATTGCCCAGTTCGTTTGAGTGGCTGTAGCTGGGGGCCAAGAAACCCGACTTGCGCTTCACGGTGGGATCGGCCGTCTGGAAATACGGCATCCAAAGGACGGGAACGCCGAAGAAGTCGAACTTCACGTCGTTGAACGCGATCTTCGCTTGATCGCGCTTGTGGGTGATCTTGCCGGCGCGAATGCGCCAGGTTGGCGGCTTGCTGGGGTCTTCCTTACAGAGCTTACACGGGGTGAACCAACCTTTGCGGAACACGGTTACGTTGCCGGCCTCGCGCGATGCCGACTGCGCGACGATCCGCGTCTCGTCCCTCGTCACCAGTTTGAGCGCGTCGACGAAACCGTCCCTGAAGTCGTCCGTCAGGGTGAGCTGGTCGGCGGTGATGACGGCGCCGTCGGGGTCCTTCATGCGGACATTGCCTTCGGCCGCCAGCGTGTTGGCGTTGCGGTTATAGACAACCCGGTCTGCGAGTAGCGTGTAGTTGCCGTAGTAGATCTCGACATTGCCCTTGGCGGTGATGCGGGCGTTGTCGTTGTCGTAGATCATCTCGTCGGCTTGAAGCAGCATGGGCTCGGCAGAGTCCACCCTCGGCGGCGCGACGATCTGCTCAAGGTTCGTCTGGGCCTGAGCTAGCGCCTCATCGAGCGGCGCCAGGAGAACGGACAGTGCAGCGGCGAACGCAAGAGCCGCCAGGGTGCGAGAGCCCGCGAATGCACGCCCCTTAGACGCGCCGAAGCCGGGCTTAGCCCGGCGCCACACATGCAGGATTTTCGCCGCGCGCCTCATCACCCGTCCTCTTTGTACAAGAGCACAGTGAGCGCGAGCGATGCCGCGACGATCACCGGAATCCATGCCGCCGCCGCGGCGGAAGTGAGCCCCGCCATGGCGAAGTTTCGCGAGACCTCGGAGAACACGAAGAAGCCAAAGCCGGCCGCAAGCCCGAAGACGGCATTGATCTGCACGTTGCCGAAGCGAAAGCTCCTTAGCGAGCACGTTGCCGCGATAAGCACCATCGTGACCAGCAGGAATGGTCGCGACAGGAGTAGGTGGTACTGCACACGGTATTGGGTCGCAGGAAGCCCGGCGCGTTCCGCGATTTGGATGAAGTTCGGCAAATCCCAGAACGAGATCGAGAACACCGTCCCAAGGCTGTCGCGCACCTGCGTGGGGGTGAGATAGGTGCTGAGCAGATAGCGTTCGTAGAACGCGGGTTCTTCTCCGACCGCACTGACCCAGGCATCGTCGAGTTCCCAGCGGCCGTTCTTGAGCACCGCGCGTTTCGCCTCGATCCGTTCCGTCAGCGTGTGATCGGGCGCGTAGTGAAACACGGTGACCCCGTTCAACTCGAGGCCTTGGTTGAGAACTTGCAGCGCGTGAACGACGGAGGGACCGTCGACGCTGTCCTCGCGCAACCACGCGCCGGTGCGTTTGTTTGCTTTGAGGAACGAGCCGCTCTTGCCGAATGCAGCGGCGTACATGCGCTCGGCCTCACCGCGCGCCAGAGCAGCGACCGGATTGTAGACGAGCACGAACACGACACCGAGTGCGAACGCTACGGCCATGGCAGGGAGGGTGAACTGCCACACCGAAATTCCGGCCGCCCGCAACACGACAAGTTCGGACGAGCGGCTGAGCATCAGGAAGATCGCAATGGTGCCGATGAGAACTGCGAAGGGGAGAGTGAGTTCGGAGAAGGATGGCAGGCGCAGAAGCGTCATCCACGCCAGAAGAATACCCGACACGTCGCCGGAGTACTTTCCGGCGCGCCGTAGCATCTCGATAAAATCGACAAAGAAGATCAGTACGCAGCAGATTAGGAACATCGCCACCATAGCGGCGAAGAATCGCGCTGAGAAATAGCGCGCAATAGTTCCCCCTGCACTGATGCCGCGCATCTGCGCTCTCACTCCGTCTGCATCCCTCGACCGGTCCAAAACCTTATGTTTTTTGGCTGAAGCTTGAGCTCGAAGTTCAGCTTGGACCGCAGTTCTGGCGACATTCTAACGTGCGCCGTCCATGCCGCAATTAGAATCGCCCCCACCGGAATAGCATACACCAGGGCCACTCCCCACGCATGGAGAACGACCAGATTCCCGGCCACAAGTCCCGCCACTCTCAGGGCGATCGCGATGCAAAAAACCGTTAGAATCTGGCCCCATCGGCTCTGGCGCGTGGTGCGTGCCTGGCCCATTACGGCAATAGCGACAAAGACAAAAACAAGAGGATAGAGCGGCGTTGCTAGCCGACCGTGCAGTTCTGCACGCAAAAGACCGTAATTTGTTTGTGCCAGCTTGTCATCGGGGTCTGGATTGATCAGTGCGCCAGTAGTGCGTTCTTTCGGCCGAAATTCTTTTCCTTCTTTACCTTGGGGGCTAAACTGGGAAATATCCAGCATATTCTTATCGAAAGCGACGATTTGTACGGCTTTATCTTCGTCCTCAGAGTTGAAACGGTGCACGTAACCGTCCGACATGATGAGATAAGAGCCTTCATCATTGGAAAGGATGCGGCCGCGCTCGGCGAGATAGCTCATCACCTGCGCCTCGTCGCGCTCGTCATGGACCAGCAGGCCGAGCAGCTCGCCGGACGGGCTGCGGTCGCGGATGTGGAAGGTCAGACCCCGCTCGGGGCTGGAAAAGCGTCCTGGTTGAAGGACTTGCGAGATGAGATCGGCGCGGACCTGGGTGATCAGATCGCGCAGTTCCCGCATGCAGGCAGGGTTCAAGATCACGTTGATGAACAGGATGACCACGCTGACGATCGCGGCGAGGGCGATCAGGGCACTGCTCAACCGCCAGACCGTGGCACCGGCGGCGGTCATGACGATCAGCTCGCTGTCGCTGTTCATGCGGTCCAGGATGTAGAGCACCGCCATGAGCACCGCGTTGGGCGCGATCAGAGAGATCAGGCTCGGCATGCCAAGCATGGTCATCTGGAAGAAGAGCCACAGGCCCTGGCCCTGGGAGGTGATAAGATCCAGCTCTTTCAAGGCGGTAGCGAGCCAGACGATGGCCGTCAGGGTCAGCAGCATGACGAGGAACGCGTTCGTCACCTGCCGAAACATGTATCGGCTGAAGAGCGTCATGACCCGCTTTCCGAACGTCCCCCGAAGGCCCTGTCGCCGGCTCCCTGCGGCCCCGGCAAAAAAGGGGCCAACCGGCTGGTGCCAATAGAATTTTGACCAGCCCAATAGGGCGGAATTTCGGCCTTTTGGAATGGCTTGCTTTCGGGTCACGCAGGACTTACGAAGGTCGAACGTTTTCCTGCCGCTGTTGCAAATCCGCACCACCCAAGCGCGCGGGCACCATTTGCCGGTGTGCTTGACCGGCGAAGCTTTAGCCCGGCGCGGCTGCCAATCGATGGAGCTTCTCGTGACTGATCAGACCGCCTTGTCCTTCGCCAGCATGACCGCAACCGGTGACGGTGTCGCCGTGGTGTTCGCAGAGGAGGGGGCCAAGCTCACGCCGGCGGCGCAGGATCTCGACAAGAAGACCAAAGGGCTTCTCAGCAAGGCCATTCAGATCACGGCCTTCAAGGGCAAGAAGGGCGCAACGGTCGATGTGCTCGCGCCCCAAGGCACCAAGTTCACGCGCATCGTTGTGGTCGGTCTTGGTAAGCCCGCGTCGTTCACCCAAGAGGACTGGCTCAATCTCGGCGGCGCGGTGCGCGGACAGCTCACGGGCCGGGAAGGGGCCACGGCCCATGTCTACCTTGATGCGATCAAGGATGACGTCACGCCCACCGACGTCGCGAACTTCGCGCTTGGAGCGCAGCTTCGCGGCTACAGCTTCAAAAAGTACAAGTCCAAGCCCCGCAAAAAGGCCGGCGACGCGGCCAATGACAGGTCGCTGAAGAAACTCGTCGTGCACTGTGCCGACCCGCGCGCCGCAGGACAGGCGTATGCGCCGAACCGCGCCATTCTCGACGGCGTGACGCTGACGCGCGATCTCGTCAACGAGCCGGCGAACGTTCTTGGGCCAGCGGAGTTCGCTCAGCGCGCCAAGACGCTCACCAAAGCCGGTGTGCAGGTCGAGGTGATGAGCGAAGCCACGCTCAAGCGCCTTGGCATGCGTGCGCTGCTTGCGGTCGGACAAGGCAGCGAGCGTCCAAGCCACGTGGTGGTGATGCAATGGAAGGGTGCGGGCGCCAAAGGCGGCGCGCCGATTGCCATTGTCGGCAAGGGCGTGACCTTCGACACCGGCGGCATCTCGCTGAAGGGCGCGGCCGGCATGGAAGAAATGAAAGGCGACATGGCGGGTGCGGCCTGCGTTGTCGGTCTGATGCTGGCGCTCGCCGAGCGCAAAGCAAAGGTCAATGCCATCGGCATCGTCGGTCTCGTCGAGAACATGCCGAGTGGTGACGCGCAGCGGCCCGGCGATGTGGTCGAGGCCATGTCGGGCACGACCATCGAGGTTCTGAACACCGACGCGGAAGGGCGCATGGTGCTCGGCGATTGTCTTTGGTACGTCCAGGAGAAGTTCAAGCCGCAAGCCGTGATCAATCTCGCCACTCTGACGGGCGCGGTGATGGTCGCGCTCGGCAAGGAGCATGCAGGCCTGTTCTCCAACAACGACGAGCTCGCCGAGCGGCTGACCGCGGCTGGCAAGGAGACGGGCGAGAAGCTGTGGCGGCTTCCGCTCGGACCGAAATACGACAAGCTCATCGAGTCGAAAGTGGCGGACATCAAGAACACGGGCGGCCGGTGGGGCGGTTCCATCTCCGCCGCGCAGTTCTTGCAGCGCTTCATCAAGGACGATACGCCGTGGGCGCATCTGGACGTGGCCGGCATGGCGATGTCGTCCAACGACAGCGACATCAACCGGAGCTGGGGCTCAGGGTTCGGCGTGCGGCTGCTCGATCAGTTGATCAAGGATCACTACGAGGGCGCCGCGGCGCGGAAAAGCACGAAGGCGGCTGCGCCGAAGTCGCGAGGACGAAAGTCTCGCGCAAAGACGTGAGCCTGAGTAGCGAAACCGGCGGCGTGGCCGAATAGCTGGGCCTGCGGGCCGCCCGCATCGTCAAGCATCAGGTATTTTCCATAATATACCTTATGCGAATCGGGGCTGTTGGGGTTCAGGGCCGCAGAATCGGCCTAATGCGTTGTTTTTGCAGCTAATTTTAGCGGCTTGTGCCGCTTGGCCAAAGAGGCCCTGCGATGGCTGAGGACGTGCCCAAAAAACACGATCTCGACGATCTCCTGGCCGTCATGGCGCGCTTGCGCGACCCTGAGTCCGGTTGTCCGTGGGACGTGAAGCAGAGCTTTGCGACCATCGCGCCCTACACCATCGAGGAAGCCTACGAGGTTGCCGACGCTATTGCCCGGGACGATCTGGACGGCCTCAAGGACGAGCTCGGCGATCTTCTGCTTCAAGTCGTCTACCACGCGCAGATGGCGTCGGAGCAGTCTCGGTTTGCCTTTGACGACGTGGTGGACGCGATCACTGCCAAGATGATCCGGCGGCATCCCCATGTATTCGAGGACGCCTCACGGCGCGAGGAGTTCATGACGACGGACCTGTGGGACCGCATCAAGGCTGAGGAGAAGGCCGAGCGTGGCGAGGATGTGGGTGTTGGGAGCTCGCTAGACGGTGTGCCCGCCGGCATGCCCGCGCTCATCCGCGCCGTGAAGCTTCAGAAGCGTGCGGCGAAAGTCGGCTTCGATTGGCCGGACCTGGTGCCGGTGATGGCGAAGCTCGAGGAGGAGTTGGCGGAGCTGAAGGATGCCATCGAGCACAACGAAAAATCAGATGCGTCCATCGCCGAAGAGTTTGGCGACCTCCTCTTCGTGATGGCCAACGTGGCGCGGCACCTTCGGCTCGATCCGGAGGCGGCGCTGCGTGGGGCGAACGCGAAATTCGTGCGGCGGTTTCGGTGGATCGAGTCGGTGCTTGCCGAGGACGGGCGGAAGCCTCAGGATTCCACGCTTGAGGAGATGGATGCCTTGTGGGACGCGGCCAAGCGGGACGAGACGAAGGGCTAGGGCGTCCCCTACTCGGCTGCTGTGTGCAGCCTGGACGCGCCAGCAACCCGTGCAAGCTTGTCGCGCTTGTCCGGCGCCACTCGGATGCGCAACGACGCCACGCCGTCACCGAGCTCGGACCGCGCGATGACTTCGCAGTTCTCGTAGATCCAGTTCGACAACGCGCCTTCTTGGGGCTGCACTAGGATCTCCACGGTTTGCCGGCGGCGGTTCAGCCGGCGTTCGATCTCGGTCAAAAGTGCGGGCAAGCCGAAGCCGCTGACGGCGGAGACGAGGCTCGCGCCATAGCGCGCCGCTTCGTTTGCCGCGTGTTCGCGGCCGGCCGGATCCAGCCGGTCCGCCTTGTTCCAGACTTCCAGAAGCCGATCCGGTTCGGCGGCGGCGTCGATGCCAAGACCGGCAAGGACCGCGTTGACGTCGGCACGCTGGCTGGCGCTCGCTTCGTCGGCGATATCGCGGACATGCAAGATCAAGTCGGCTTCTTGCACTTCCTCCAGCGTGGCCCGGAAGGCGGCGACGAGCGTCGTCGGCAAATCTGAGATGAAGCCCACCGTGTCCGACAGAACAGCCTTCGAGCCGCCCGGTAGCGTCAAGGCGCGGATTGTCGGATCGAGGGTGGCGAACAGAATGTCCTGCGCCAGGACCTCTGCCCCGGTCAGCGTGTTGAAGAGCGTCGACTTGCCGGCGTTGGTGTAGCCGACCAATGCCACGGCCGGATACGGCACACGCTGGCGGGATTTGCGGTGCAGCGTGCGCGTGCGGCGGACTTGTTCCAGCTCTTTGCGGATGACGTCGATGCGTTCGCTGAGCAAACGCCGGTCCGTCTCGATTTGCGTTTCGCCCGGGCCACCGAGAAAGCCGAAGCCGCCGCGTTGACGCTCCAAGTGGGTCCATGAACGGACCAAGCGGCTTTTCTGGTAGTCGAGATGCGCTAGCTCGACTTGCAGCCGCCCTTCCCGCGTGCGGGCGCGCTCTCCGAAAATCTCCAGGATGAGCCCGGTGCGATCGAGAACCTTCGCATTCCAGGCCGTTTCCAGATTGCGCTGCTGGACGGGCGAGAGCGGGTGGTCGACGATGACCAGCACGGCGTCCTCGGCGCGGACGATTCCGGCGAGTTCCTCGACCTTTCCCGATCCGAACAGCGTGGCGGGTTTGGGCCGGGCGACCGGCACGACGCCGCTTGCCCGAACATCGAGGTCGATGGCGGCGGCTAGGCCGACCGCTTCCTCAAGCCGGCTCTGGGGCAGGCGCTCCGGCGCATCGAAGCCCCTGCCCGACCGGGCTTTCGCCGTCTTCTGGTCCAGGATCGGCGCGAAGACAACCGCGCGGGGACGCTCGCCGCGCACCGTTGGCGCGCTGCGTGCGTCCTTCCCTTTCTTGCGCTTTAACTGTCTTGGGTCAGTTGGGCGCAATTACTCCGCCGCACCTTCGTCGGTGATGTCAGCCAGCTGGATTGGCTGGCCGGGCATGATGGTTGAGATGGCGTGCTTGTACACAAGCTGCGAATGGCCATCTCGGCGCAAAAGAACACAGAAATTGTCAAACCAAGTCACGACGCCTTGGAGCTTCACGCCGTTCACCAGAAATATCGTGAGCGGCGTCTTGGCCTTCCGAACATGGTTTAAGAACGTATCCTGCAGGCTTTGCGTGCGTTCAGTTGCCATGGGCTTCCCCGTCCCTTTGGTCCACGCTTACGCTTGTTGGAGGGCGCCGGTGTCAACGTCACCGGTCCCCGATCACATTAGACGCGATTGCAAGGTGTCTCCGCAAGGGCTCTGATTCCAACTTCTTTACGGCAGCCCCCTGGAAGTCCTGCGAGTCGGCTGGAAATGCTAGCGCACGGCAGCGCTTCTTTCATTCGAATTGACCCCAAGGGCGCGCAATTTCCGGTGGAGCGCGGAGCGCTCCATGCCGACGAACTCCGCCGTTCGGGAGATATTCCCGCCGAATCGGTTGACCTGTGCCAGCAGGTATTCGCGCTCGAAGATCTCCCTGGCATCGCGCAAGGGCAGCGACATCAGGTGCTCGCCTCCGGCTCCGTTGGGTGAGAGGGGCACGGGCGAGACGATCTCGTCGGGCAGCATCTCGGCGGTGACGATGGTGTCCGCATCGCCACCGACCAGGATCATGAGGCGCTCCACGTTGTTGCGCAGCTGGCGGACATTGCCCGGCCATTCGTGGGACTGAAGCACGGCCATGGCGTCTTCGCCGATCCGCCGCGGCGGCAATCCGGAGGCGACGGAGATGGTCTGCACGAAGTAGCGGACCAGGTCTGGTACGTCCTCGCGGCGTTCCGGTAGGCCGGGTACGCGGATCGGCACCACGTTTAGCCGGTGATAGAGGTCCTCCCGCAGGCGCCCTGCCGTGATCTCCTTCTGGAGGTCGTGGCTGGTGGACGACACCACGCGCACATCGACGTGGACCTTGGGACCGCCGCCAAGGCGCTGGAAGCGTTGCTCGACGAGAACCCGCAAGATCTTGGCCTGGGTCTCCAGGGGCATGTCGGCGACCTCGTCGATATAGAGGGTACCGCTATGGGCTTCCTCCAGCGCGCCCACCTTGCGGGGGCCGGCGCCGCTCCCCTCCTCCGTGCCGAACAGCTCGAGCTCCATGCGGTCGGGCACCATGGCGGCGGCGTTCAGGACGACGAAGGGACCATCGGCCCGGGCCGACTTGGCGTGCATGACCCGGGCGGCGAGTTCCTTGCCGCATCCGGACGGGCCGGTAATCAAGACGCGGCTGTTGGTGGGGGCGACCTTCTCGATTGCCTGGCGCAACTGGTTGATGGCCGCGGACTTGCCGACCATCTCGAAGGAGTAGGTGCTGCGTTCGCGCAGCTCGCGGTTCTCGCGTTTCAGCCGGGATGCCTCCAGCGCGCGGGCGGTGATGAGAACCAACCGGTCAGCCTTGAATGGCTTCTCGATGTAGTCGTAGGCGCCGCGCTGGATGGCCGCCACAGCCGTTTCGATATTGCCGTGGCCGCTGATGATGATCACCGGCAGATCGGGATGGGCCTCCTTGATGACGTCGAGCAGCTCGAGGCCGTCGAGCTTGGAACCCTGGAGCCAGATGTCGAGGATGACGAGCGACGGACGCCGGTCCTCGATCTCCTTCAGCGTCTCGTCGCTGTCTTTGGCGAGACGCGTTGCGTGTCCTTCATCCTCAAGAATACCGGAGATCAGTTCCCTGATATCGGTTTCGTCGTCGACGACCAGGATATCAGACGCCATGAGTTACTCCCTTTTCCTCCTCGGCCGGCGTGGACTCGCTCGCTTTGGCTGATGCGGCAGGCTCGGAGGGTGCGTCCGCGTCCTCCTCGTCCTGAGTTACGATCGGCAAGTCCATTCGCACTGAGGCCCCTTCCACTTTGCCGCCGCGTTTGGGCGCGTCGGCCAGGTGTATTTTGCCGCCGTGCTGCTCGGTGATGCGCTGCACGATGGCCAGTCCAAGTCCAGTCCCCTTCACGCGCGTGGTCATGTAAGGCTCAACCAGTCGCTCGCGATTTTCCTTCGGCAGTCCGCAGCCATTGTCGATGATGGTGATGTGGATGCGGTCGCCTTTGGTCCTGACTTTCGCGGTGATATGGCCCGTGCCCTTTCGTTCCGGGTCCGCCTCCACCGCTGAATCGATTCCTTCACTGGCGTTCTTCACGAGATTGGTCACCGCTTGTGTGAGTAGGCGCTGGTCAGACATGGTCATCACCGGCTGGTCGGGCAAGTCCAGCTGGAACTCAATGTCGGGCCGGCTCACCTGAAACAGGAAGACGGCCTCGCGTACGATCTCGCGTACATCGTGCATCTCCATCACCGGCTTCGGCATGCGTGCAAAGGCGGAAAACTCATCGACCATGCGGCCGATGTCCGACACTTGGCGGATGATGGTGTCGGTGCACTGGTCGAAGATTTCGCGGTCCTTGGTGATGGCGCTGCCGTACTTTCGGCGGATGCGCTCGGCGGACAACTGGATCGGGGTCAGCGGATTCTTGATCTCGTGGGCGATCCGGCGGGCGACGTCGGCCCACGCGGTGCTGCGCTGGGCGCTGACGAGCTCGGTGATGTCGTCGAAGGTCACCACATAGCCCTGCCCCGCCCCTTCACTGGTCACGCGAACGGCGAAGTTCCGTTCCGATCCGCCGCGGCGCAGAGTGATCTGGTCGGTGGCAAGCCGGCGCCCCTGCTTTTGGGCGCGCTTCAGATGCGGGCCGAACTCAGGAATGGCCTCGGCGAGTTTCTTGCCGGCGAGGTCCGTCTCTTTGACGCCAAGCAGGTCTTCCGCGGAGCGGTTGACGAGATTGACGGTCCCGTCTGCATCGACGCCGACAACCCCCGCAGTGACGCCCGACAGTACCGCCTCCATGAAGCGGTTGCGCTCATCGAGCGTGTCATTGGCGCCGACGAGCTCGTCCCGTTGGGTCTTGAGCTCCGAGGCCATGGTGTTGAACGAGGCTCCGAGGGTCGCCAGGTCGCCGTCGGCCGGGTTCACGCCCACCTTGACGCCGAGATTGCCTTGGCTGATTTCCTCGGCCGCACCCATCAATTGGCCGATCGGCGCGACCAGCCGATTGGCGAACCACATGCCGATCCAGATGGCAGACAGCAGCAAGGTCAGCGCGATCGCCAGATACATGAGCCCGAAGGCGACCTGTACGCCCGCGCGCCGCTGCTCGAGCATCTGATACTCGGCGACATTGGCGCGTGTGGCCCGCAGCTGCTGAAGGACGCGGGCATTCACCGGGCGGATCACGTAGAGGAAGGTGTCGTCGAAGTTCTCAAGGCTCTTGATCGCGCCCACCATGCTGGTCTGACCAGGGGCGATGACGATGACCTGGCCCTTCTTGGCCAGTTCGATCGCCTCGGCGGGCGGCGCCCGGTAGGTCAGATCGGGCACCGAGGCGGCGGTGGCGAGTTCCTTGCCGTTGCCGTCGATCAGATAGGCCGCCGGCAGCGCGCGGATCGCGGCCTGGGCCTTGAGGAAGTTGCCGAACCCTTGAGGGCGTGCCCGGACGAGTTCGACTGCCTCGTCGATGTCCTTTGCCATGCCGAGCGTGTCGGCGCGGATCACTTGTCCGTGCTCCTGTAGATAGGCGGTGGCGACGTCGATCGAGTTTTGGATGATCGACTTGGTTCGGCCGGAGAACCAATGGTCCAGGCCGCGGTCGAGGGACACGCTGGCGAACACGGCGAGAAGAATGGCCGGGGCGATCGCGATGACGCTGAAGAGACTGACGATGCGCACATGCAGTTGCGCGCCGGCCACGTGCCGCCGCCTGGCAAGCCATAGCCCCGTCACCTGCCACGCAATCACCCCCACCATGGCGAGGGCCAGGACGAGATTGATCAGGAGCACCCAAACCACGGCAGTATGGTTGGGCACGATGGGCGTCAGACCGGTGAGAATGAGATAGGTCGCCAGGCCGGAGCACAGGGCGAGCACCATGATGATGAGGCCGAGCGTGAATCGCAGCCGGCGACGGCTGGGTGGGCCTTCGGGATTGGCGGCCCCAGTCGGCGGGCGCAGCAGTGCCTTACTTTTTTCTTGAGTCTGAGAGGTTTGGACGACGCTGCTCAACGGTTTTCCCCTGGCCTCCCTCAGGCGCGCCGGGACTGCCCACACGAAGCGTCCGCCTCAGGCTGTGGTGCAATAAAATCACAATGTGGCGCTTTGGCGACATGCCAGCCCCATTGCCGCAGCCCAACCAGTCGGTTGCCTACGATATGGGGGCGTTGCGGAGCCTTGACCAGGCTCGCCAGCTAGCCGCTCGGGGTGCGGATGACCTTGATGCCAAGGTCCCGGATCTTCTTGCGCAGGGTATTGCGGTTGAGCCCGAGCAGCTCGGCGGCGCGAATCTGGTTGCCGCGGGTGGCCGCCAGCGCCGCGGTGAGCAGCGGGTACTCCACCTTCCGCAAGATGCGGGTGTAGAGGCCAGAGGGGGGCAGGTCTTGCCCGAAGCCCATGAAGTAGTCGGAGAGGTAGCGCTCCACGGACTCCGACAGATCGCCGTTGGTATCGGCACTCTCTGAGAACGGTGCGCGGGCGGCGGTCGCCAGCTCACTTTCCACCATCTCGATGGTGACAACGTCCTGGGCGTAGACCGCCGACAGGCGCCGCACCAAGTTCTCAAGCTCGCGGACATTGCCCGGCCAGTGATAGCGTTTGAGCCGCTCGATGGCCGCGGGCTCGAAGCCCTTCAGCGGGAGCCCCTCCTTCTCAGCGATCGACAAGAAGTGGCGCACGAGATCGGGAATGTCCTCGAGGCGTTCGCGCAAGGGTGGCAACCGCAAGGGCACGACGTTCAGGCGGTAATAGAGATCTTCGCGGAACAGGCCCTGATCGATTTGCTGCTGAAGGTCGCGGTTGGTGGCGGCGATAATCCGGACATTGGTGCGGATCGGCGTGCGGCCGCCGACGGTGGTGTATTCACCTTCCTGCAGGACACGCAACAGCCGGGTCTGCGCTTCCATCGGCATGTCGCCGATTTCGTCGAGAAACAGCGTGCCGCCCTCGGCTTGTTCGAAGCGGCCCACATGCCGGGTCTGGGCGCCGGTGAAAGCGCCCTTCTCGTGGCCGAACAGTTCGGACTCGATCAGCTCGCGCGGAATGGCCGCCATGTTGATGGCGACAAACGGACCGTTGCGCCGCTTGCCGTATTCGTGGAGCGCGCGGGCGACGAGCTCCTTGCCCGTCCCCGATTCGCCCGTGATCATCACGGTGAGATCTGTCTGGGTCAGGCGCGCGAGGATCCGATAGATGTCCTGCATGGCCGCACAGCGCCCGATGAGCGGCATGCCGTCGGTCTGCTCGGCCGTCAGACGCGGTGCCCGCTTGCGCGGTTCGGAGAGCGCGCGGCCCACGACGGAGACCAGCTCGTTCAGATCGAAGGGCTTCGGCAGATACTCGTAAGCGCCGCGTTCGGCGGCGGTTATCGCCGTCATGAAGGTGTTTTGCGCGCTCATGACGATGATGGGGAGATCAGGCCTCAGCTTCTTGACCCGGGGAATGAGCTCAAAGGCGCTTTCGTCGGGCATGACAACGTCCGTGATCACCAGATCGCCGTCCCCTTGGCTGATCCAGCGCCACAGGGTTGCCGCGTTCCCGGTTGCGCGCGGTGCATAGCCGGCGCGGGCAAGTGCTTGATTGAGAACCGTTCGGATCGCCGCGTCGTCATCGGCGATGAGGATGTTGCCTTTGCCCATTCGGTTATGCCTGCGTCGCGTGCATCGCCTGCCACGCTTCCTTCTCAGCCATGGGCATCAGCGCCCGAAAGACCGTGCACCGCGGATGCGAGTCGCACTCGATGATGCCCCCGTGATCGCCAACGATCTTGGCCACCAAAGCGAGCCCAAGCCCCGTGCCCGACGGCTTGGTCGAGACGAACGGATCGAACAGATGCGGCATGAGATCGCCCGGCACGCCGTCGCCGTTGTCTTCGACGGCGATCTCAAGCGGCAAGCTGACGCGGGCCTGGCTCCCGGGAACCGAGAGGCGCACGCCCGGACGGAACGACGTGGTCAGCGTGATCTGGCCATCGGCGCGGTCCTCGCCGATCGCCTCGGCGGCATTCTTCACCAGATTGAGAAAGACCTGGATGAGCTTGTCGCGGTTGCCGGGGACCGGTGGCAGTGAAGGATCGTAGCTCTCAACGATCTTGATGTGGCTGGCGAAGCCGGTGCCCGACACCTGCTTCACGTGATCGAGCACGTCGTGGATGTTGACTGGCTCCAGCTGAATGGGCCGCTCGTCACCGAAGATTTCCATGCGATCGACGAGTTTGCAGATGCGGTCGGATTCGGAGCAGATGAGTTGGGTCAGGGTCCGGTCGCCCTCTGTGCTCCCGCTTTCCAGGAGCTGCGCCGCACCTCGGATTCCCGACAGTGGGTTCTTGATCTCATGAGCGAGGACTGCTGCGAGGCCCGATACAGAGCGCGCGGCGCCGCGATGGGTGAGCTGGCGTTCGATCATCTGTGCCATGCTGCGTTGCTGGAGCATCACCATGACACTGCCCTGCGCATCCGCGACGGGGCCGCCGTAGAGATCGACCAGCTTCGGTGCCTCGAAGCGGAACGACCCAAGCTCCACCCCATATTCGTTGACGGTGGTCCCGTTGCGCTGCACCTGTTCGACCAAGGCGATCAGCGGACAGCCGAAGGCCACGACGTCCGGCAGAGCGCTCCGGCACAGAACGCCCGCGCTCATCTGGAAGAAGTCTTCCGCCGCGGTATTCGCGTAGGTGATTGCGAGTCCCTTGCCGATCACCAGAAGCGGATGCGGCAGAGCATCGACCAGCGCCTCGCAAGACATCGCCGCGGGTGGCGCATTGCGTCCGGTGTTGGCTTTTTGGGTCGGAGCGCTCACCGTGTATATACCTCGCGGCCGCACGATCGCGGCCTGTCTATGCTCAAAGATTGTGCACGAAAATCCGTTGATCCATAATTGTGCAACATACGGGTGTTTCCTCCCCGGGGCAACATCCCTTTTGCCGCGCTGCAACAATAAGCCGCTTCAAGGACTTAGTGGCCCATGTATCCATGGCCGGTGCCGGCTTGGCCGGAGGCCGCGATGAGTGTTGCCGCAGTCATCGTAGCAGCGGGACGTGGCAGCCGGGCGGCAGGAGACGGTGCGCGCCCTAAGCAGTATTGCGGGATCGGCGGGGTGCCGATGCTCGCCCGCACCGTCGAGGCCTTCTTGGACCATCCCCAGGTCGATGACGTGCTGGTGGTGATTCACCCCGATGACGAGGCGCTTTACGGATCCGCGGTGGCGGAAGTCCACGAGCGCTTGCTCCCCCCGGTGGCCGGCGGCGCGCGGCGGCAAGACAGCGTGCGGATGGGGCTTGAGGCGTTGGCGGTGCGCCAACCCGACCACGTGCTGATCCACGACGCGGCGCGGCCCTTTGTCGATGCGGCGCTCATCGCGCGGGTGGTCGGCTGTCTTGCGGAGCATCCCGGTGCCCTTCCCTGCTTGCCGGTGATCGACACGCTGAAGCGCAGCGACGGGGCGCACATCGTCGGCACGGTGCCACGCGACGGGTTGTGGCAGGCGCAGACACCGCAAGGCTTCGCCTTCAGTCAAATCCTCGAAGCCCACTGCGCGGCGGCGCAGGACCCAACCCTGGACTTCACCGACGATGCGTCGGTCGCGGAATGGTACGGCATCGACGTGGCGCTGGTGGAGGGCTCGGAGCATAATCGCAAGCTGACAACGGCGCAGGACCTCAAGATCGCTGACGAGATGCTGAAGGCGGAGCATGGCATGCAGGCTGGCGCGGTGCGCGTCGCCTCGGGCTACGACGTGCATACCTTGGGACCCGGAGACGCGGTGATCCTATGCGGCGTCAGCATCCCGCATACAAAGTCGCTTCAAGGCCACAGCGATGCGGATGTCGGCCTGCACGCACTGACCGACGCGCTGCTCGGCACGATCGCGGACGGCGATATCGGTGTACACTTTCCCCCTTCCGACGACCGGTGGCGCGGTGCGTCCTCCGACATCTTCTTAAAAACGGCGGCGGACAAGGTGCGCGAGCGCGGCGGCGTGATCGTCCTGGTGGATGTCACGCTCCTCTGCGAAACGCCGCGCATCGGCCCCTACCGGGACCCGATGCGAACGCGCATCGCGGAGATCCTCGGCATTGAGACGGCGCAGGTGAGCATCAAGGCGACGACAAATGAGGGGCTCGGTTTTGTCGGCCGCAGCGAAGGCATCGCCGCAATGGCGACGGCCACGGTTCGGCTGCCATGACGGCGGGACCCGAGATCGACGACAACTTGGTTGCGCAGGCGGGGGCGGTGCTGGCCGCCGCGCGGTCCCATGGCGACCGCATCGCCGCCGCGGAGTCCTGTACCGGGGGGCTCGTGGCCGCGGCCTTGACGGCGGTGGCGGGGTCGTCCGACGTGTTCGACCGGGGCTTCGTCACTTACTCGAACACCGCAAAGAGCGAGATGCTCGGCGTGCCCTACTGGCTGATCGAGAAGCATGGTGCGGTGAGCGAGGAGGTCGCCCGCGCCATGGCCGGCGGTGCGCTGACGCATAGCAACGCAAGCCTGGCCGTCGCCGTGACGGGCATTGCTGGCCCCGGCGGTGGCACGGCGGACAAGCCTGTCGGTCTCGTGTACTTCGCGGCTGGCCGCCCCGATGGGCCGATGCAGCACGACCGGGTGCTGTTCGGCGCCCTTGGCCGGGCCGAGATCAGGCGCAAGAGTGTCGAGCGGGCGCTAGCCTTGCTCCGCGCCATGGTGTGAGGCGGACGGCGCGCCCACTATTGGTTTTCGCCCGTAAACGGTATCCGCCCGCGTCTCGAAGGCATGGGTGTACTTCTGCACGGCCCGGTCGAACAGCCCGCCGACCACGTGCTCGAACAGGCGCGAGCGAAAGCGATAGGCGATATAGAAATCGATGTCGGACCCGCCGTCCGCGCGCGGGAGGAAGCGCCAGCGATTCTCCAAGTGATGAAACGGGCCGTCGAGATACTCGACGAGGATCTCGCGGGCTTGCTCATCCAGCGTGACCTTGGTGGTGAAGCTCTCACGGATCAGCTTGTAGCCCACCTGCATGGTGGCGATGAGCACCTCCTTGTCACCGGCCTGCTCGCGCTGCGTGACGGTCAGCCCCTCGATCAGCGGCAAGAAGAGCGGATACTCCTCGACACGCGCGACAAGCGCGTACATGTCGTCCGCGGAATGGGCAACGGGGTGCTTGATTTCAAAGACGTGCATTGTCGTAAAGGCCGCGGCTCATGCGCAGTGCGCGGCCAGACGGGCGGCCTTGAGGCGCTCGAAGTCCTCGGCGGCGTGGTAGGACGATCGCGTGAGTGGGCTGGCGGCCACAAGCAGGAAGCCCTTCTCTTCGGCGCGCGTCCGATACTCTTCGAACGTCTCCGGCGGGACAAACCGGTCGACGGCCGCGTGTTTGCGCGTGGGCTGGAGATATTGGCCGATGGTCAGAAAGTCGACGTCCGCCGCGCGCAGGTCGTCCATCACGGCTTCAACCTCGTCGTCGGTCTCGCCGAGCCCCACCATGATGCCCGACTTGGTGAAAGCGTCCGGCCGCAGCGTCTTGGCCTGTTTCAGCAACGAAAGCGAATGGCGGTAGTCGGCGCCGGGGCGAATGCGGCGGTAAAGCGCGGGCACCGTTTCGACGTTGTGATTGAACACGTCGGGCTCGGCCGCGATGACGATCTCCAACGCGCCCACTTTGCGCATGAAGTCCGGTGTTAGCACCTCGATGGTGGTCTCGGCCGTGGCCCGGCGAATGGCGGCGATCGTCTTGGCGAAATGCGCCGCCCCACCGTCAGCGAGATCGTCGCGGTCCACAGACGTCACCACCACATGGGCAAGACCGAGCGCGGCAATGGCGGCCGCGACGCGGGATGGCTCGGCGGGATCGAGACCGCCCGGCTTGCCGGTCGCCACGTTGCAGAAGGCGCAGGCCCGGGTGCAGATGTCGCCCATGATCATCACCGTGGCGTGGCGTTTCTCCCAGCACTCGCCAATGTTGGGGCACGCGGCCTCCTCGCAGACCGTGTTGAGCTGATGCTCGCGCATGAGCTGGCGCGTCGCCTCGAAGGCCCGCGCGCCTGGTGCCTTCACGCGGATCCATGGCGGCTTCGGTACCACGGGGGTGTCGGGCAGCCGCGCCTTCTCAGGATGGCGCGGCCGCGCCTTCACCGTACTGACTGTATCGATCAGCGTGACCATTGCTTCTTTCAGTGTGACGGCTGTCCGTCTGTGACTTTCCGCCAAATCCAAATCAAAAGCACCGCACCGATTGTCGCGACGATGAGGTTACCCAGCCAGCCGTAGAACTCGATGTCCACGAGCCTGGCGAGATTGCCGCCCACGAATGAGCCGGCGATGCCGACAAGCAGGTTGGTCAGCAAACCGTGATCGCTGGCCGTGACTTTCTCGGCGATATAGCCCGCCAACATGCCGATAATCAGCATGCCGATAAAGCCGACGCCGGGCATCGAAAGCAGCCCATGGCCTTCCATAACCGCCCTCCTTTTCCAGGGTTGGATCCAGTGTTTAGCGGATACGTTGCCAAACCCAAAGGCAGATGACGGCACCGGCCGTGGCGATGATGATCTGACCCACCAGGCCCGTGGCGCCAATCCCAACCAGACCGGCAAGCAGCCCGCCGACCACGGCGCCGACGACGCCGACCAGCAGATTCACGAGCATGTCCTGCTGCCGCCCCATAATATAGGACGCCAGAACGCCCGCGATCAGGCCGATAACCAGAAAGATAATCAAACTCATTTTGGTCCTCCCATCTTTGATCGTTTTCGATCTTGATCGTGTCCGATCGAGCTCGTGAGCGCTCCGCTACGGGCTGACTAGATGTGGAGGGCGCGCCCGAAGGCGTCGAGCACCGATTCGTGCATCATCTCCGACAAAGTTGGATGAGGGAAGACAGTTGCGATCAATTCCGCTTCCGTCGTTTCGAGCGTCTTGCCGATGGCGAAACCCTGAATGAGTTCTGTGACCTCGGCGCCAATCATGTGCGCGCCTAGCAGTGCCCCGGTCTGCGCATCGAAGATCGTCTTGATCAACCCCTCCGTCTCGCCCATGGCAATCGCCTTGCCGTTGGCCGAATAGGGATAGCGGCCGACCTTGAGGTCATAGCCCGCCTCCCGCGCGTGCGACTCGGTAAGACCGAGGCTGGCGATCTGCGGTGTGCAATAGGTGCAGGACGGGATGTTGGTCTTGTCCATGGGGTGGACGCCTTCGAGCCCGGCGATCTTCTCCACGCACATCACGCCTTCATGCATGGCCTTGTGCGCAAGCCAGGGCGGTCCCACCACATCGCCGATTGCATAGAGGCCGGGGACATCGGTGCGGCACCATTCATCCACAACGATATGACCCTTGTCGATGGCGACACCCTGCTCTTCCAAGCCAAGGCCTTCCACATTGCCGGTGATGCCGATCGCCAAGATGACGCGGTCGACCGTTCCTTCCGCGACCGTCCCATCTTGCGATTTGAGAGTCACAGCGACGCCGTGCTCGCCGGCCGTCATCTGCTCCACCGTGGTTGCGGTGCGCATGACGATGCCTTGCTTGGCGAAGGCCCTGTGGGCGAGCCGTGCGATCTCCTCGTCCTCGGCAGGCAAGATGCGATCCAGCATCTCGACCACCGTGACATCGGCGCCAAGGGTCTTGTAGAAGCTGGCGAACTCGATGCCGATGGCGCCGGAGCCCACGATCAGGAGCGAGCGCGGGAAGGTCTCCGGAACCATCGCCTCCTTGTACGTCCACACGCGTGAGCCGTCCGGCTCCAGGCCCGGGAGCGTCTTCGCCCGCGCACCCGTGGCGATGATCACATGTTTGGCTTCAAGTTCCGGCAGCGCCTCTCCGCCCTTGCCGGTCAGCGCGATGCGCCCCTCGCCTACAAGCTTCGCGGTGCCCTCGATGACGTCGATGCCATGCTTCTTCATGAGATAGGCGACGCCGTTCGACAGCTTTTCGGCGACTTGGCGGCTGCGGGCAATGACCTTTGCGAGGTCGAACCCCACATTGTCCGCGCGCAGCCCAAAGGCGGAGGCCTCTTGGATTAGGCGATAGACCTCGGAGGTGCGCAAGAGCGCCTTGGTGGGGATGCAGCCCCAGTTGAGGCAGATGCCGCCGAGACGATCGCGCTCAATGACCGCCGTCTTCATGCCGAGCTGCGCGGCGCGGATCGCGGCGACATAGCCGCCAGGACCGGCCCCGATAACGATGAGATCGTAGTGTGTGCCGGTCATGAGGGAAGCCGCCGGACCATGAGCAGCCAATCGCCTTGATGCGGAAAGTCCGGTGGCAGAATGGCGGGTTCGCTGGCGATCGTTTGGTAGCCGGCACGCTGATAGAGAGCTCTCGCTCCTTCGTTCCAATCACCAACGATGATGCTCATGGCCTGCGCGTTTCCCTCGCGCGCCTTTGCCTCGGCGATGTCGAGGAGTTTGCGCCCCAGCCCCTGGCCACGAAACTCACCGAAGGTGGCGAGCACGTTGACGTACCACGAGCCTGGCGCCTGCGCTTCCAACCGCACCAAGGGCTGGGCATGGATCGGCATGTCCTCAAGCCCACTGAGATCGTAGGGGTCGTCCAGAGGGTACACAATTAGCGCTGCGGCGATCTCATCGCCAATCTCCGCGATCGTAGCGTGGCGATAGGAGAAGCCCCCCTCCTCACGGCGGGCGCGTTCGCGTCCGACTTCAAGCACCGAGTGGCCCGGTCCCGCCAGGTCGCGCCAGAAACTGCTAGGAGCGCCCTCGCCGGCGATGTCCACCAGGACTGCAAGAGCCGCGGCGTCGGCGAGCGTCGCGGGCCGGAATGTCGGTTCAGGTGCCATCGAGGCGACCCTACACCAGCATGGTGACGGTCCAAGCCGGGAAAGTCGCCAGCAATTGGTCTAAACTCGAAGAATGACTCGCCTGCACGGGGATTGGCCGCGCATCGTCGCCCATGCCGACATGGATTCCTTCTATGCGGCAGTCGAGCGGCTGGATGATCCGTCCTTGCGCGGAAAACCCCTCCTGGTGGGGTCAGCGAGCCCGCGAGGTGTGGTTCTCACCGCGAGTTATGAGGCGCGGCCCTTCGGGGTCGGCAGCGCCATGCCGATGGTCAAAGCGCGCTGGCTGTGCCCGAGTGCGGTTGTCGTGCCGCCGCGTTTCGAACGATACCAGGAGATTTCCGCTGCCATCATGCGGGTCTTCGGTGAATTCTCGCCCGAGGTGGAACCCTTAAGCCTGGATGAGGCCTTCATCGACATGACGGGTTCGCAGCGGCTGTTCGGCGATCCTGAAACGATGGGCCGCCGCCTGAAGGACGCGGTCCGGGAGACGACAGGCGGCCTCACCGCCTCGGTCGGATTGTCGGCCACCAAATATGTCGCCAAGGTCGCAAGCGCGTACGAAAAACCCGATGGTCTCACGGTGGTCCCGCCCGAAAGGGCCAAGGCATGGCTGGCGCCGATGCCGGTCTCGCGCCTGTGGGGTGCTGGTGCGAAGACCGAACCGCGCCTCGTCGCGCTTGGCTTGCGAACGATCGGTGACGTTGCCGATGCCGATCCCAAACTTCTGACCGACACGCTGGGCAAGCTCGGCCTCCACTTCTACATGCTGGCCCAAGCCAAAGACCCGCGCCGTGTCGACGGAGGCAGAAAGTCGAAAAGCATCGGCTCAGAGAATACCCTTGCCACAGACGTGCGCGACGAAGGTGAGATCAAGCGGCATCTACGCCGCTCGGCCGACAAGATCGCGCGGCGGTTGCGCAACAAAGAGCTTGTTGCTAGCGGCGTTGGCGTCAAGCTCAAGACCGCGGACTTCAAGAGCCTGACGCGGCAAAAGCACCTGGCGGAGCCAACGGATGTTGCCGATCAGCTCTACACGATCGGTGAGAAGCTGCTCGACGACTTCGGCCATGCGGGTCCCTTCCGCCTTGTTGGGATGGTCGCCTACGATCTGGCGCCGGCGGGCGGCCCCGCACAGGCCGGCCTGTTCGACACGTTCGGGCGCAGGCGACAGCTTGAGGTGGCGATCGACGGGCTTGCCGCGCGGTTTGGCGGCAAGGTGGTGCAGCGCGGCGAGGACGTCGGCGCGGACCAAGGCACGACGCTGACGCCAAATCTCGATTTCCTGGACGACGAAACTCCTGACACCTGACCGGCACTAGACCAGCATGGTGACGGGGTCTTCGATATAGGCCTTGAAGGCCGCGAGCAGCTCGGCGCCCAGCGCACCGTCGATGACGCGGTGATCGGCGGAAAGCGTGGCGCTCATCATGGTGGCAATCTTGACCGCGTCGTCCTTAATCACCGGCTTCTTCTCGCCCCGGCCGACCGCGAGGATCGAGGACTGCGGCGGGTTGATGATCGCCTCGAAGCTGTCGATGCCGTACATGCCAAGATTGGAGATGCTTGTGGTGCCGCCTTGGTATTCGTGCGGCGCGAGACGCTTGGAGCGAGCCCGCGCCGCCAAGTCCCGCATTTCGTTGGAGATTTCCGACAGGCTCTTCACTTCCGCGCTGCGCAAGACCGGCGTGTGCAGCCCGCCGCCTTCCAGCGCCACAGCAACGGCGATGTCGGAGGCGCGGTGGCGCAAGATGCCTTCTTGCGTCCAGGTGGCGTTTGCCGCCGGCACGGTCTGCAGCGCCATGGCCATGGCCTTGATGATGAAGTCGTTGACCGAGAGCTTGAAGGTTCGGGGTCCTGCATCGGGCGCCATCTCGTTCATCCGCGCGCGGGCGGCCAACAGCGCATCGAGCTCGCACTCGATGGTGAGATAAAAATGCGGGATGGTCTGCTTGGCGAGCGAGAGCCGTTCGGCCACGAAGCGGCGCATGGTGTCGTGGGGCACAAGCTCGTACGTGCCCGGCTCGTAGAGCGCGAGGATCTGGGTGTCCGAGAGGCCCGTCGGGGGCGCCGCGATCACATCGCGCGCCGGTGACGGCGCTGCCGCCTCGACCGCCACCTCCGGTTCGATCGCTTCGCTGGGGCTTGCCTCCGTGAGGCCCGCTTCGCGGGGACCGGCTGCGACGGCGCGTTCTATGTCCACCTTGACGATGCGTCCATGGGGCCCGGAGCCCGTGACCGACGCCAAATCGATGCCCCGGTCGCGGGCGAGACGGCGCGCCAACGGCGAGGCAAAGATGCGCTTGCCACTGCCACCATCATGGCCATTGCCGTTCGCCCGGATCTGCTCGGCGATGCGGTTCATCACGTGCTCGGGCGAGCCGTCGTGCGCGCGGGGATCGTCAGTCGGCAGGCTCACGGTCACAGTCCTCGCTCGATCCACCACTGCTCGCTGCGGAACGCAGGCGGCAGCGTGTCGAGCTCATCGTCGAGAAGGGCCACCTCATGACCCAAGATCTCCTCGGCGACATCAAAATAAGCATCGCGCACGGAGCTCGGCAGAGCCTTGCCCGTATAGGGATCGAAACGGATGGTGTTCGAGGCCGGCCCGCCATCGAAAACGGGCATGCCGAATTCGCGGAACACCGGCGAATAGATGATCGGCAATTGCGGATCGCAGGCCGCCCAAAGGAGATTGGGAAACGCGTCGTAGAGGGACGATTTGCGCGGATCGAGACCGAAGGTGCTACGGACGCCGCCCTTGCGCGCCACCATGATGGCGAAGAGCCCCTCCCAGATCTCATCCCACCCTGCCTCGTCCCGGTCGAAGCCGTCATAGTGGGCACACGCGGCACGGTTCGCCTCGATCTCGCTGTCCATTGCTTCGTCCGTCTGCCGGGATGACATGGGCCCTACTCCCGGTAGCAGACGGCTTTCGCCGCGGCGAGAACCTGCTCGACCGAGGGCAGTGCGAGCTTCTCGAGGTTCGCGGCGTACGGCATGGGCACGTCGGCCCCGCTGATCTGCGACGGCGGGGCGTCGAGATAGTCGAACGCGTGGGCTGCGACCTGCGCGCAGACCTCCGAGCCGATGGAGCAAGCGGGCCACCCCTCCTCCACCGTGACCAGGCGGTTGGTCTTCTTGACCGAGGCGATGACGGTGCCGATGTCGAGCGGCCGCAAGCTGCGCAGGTCGATGACCTCTGCGTCGATCCCCTCGCCCGCTAAGTGCTCGGCGGCGTCCAGCGCATAAGCCAGCCCGCGCGAATAGGACACGAGCGTCACGTCCTTGCCGCCACGCGCGATGCGCGCCTTGCCGATGGGCAGCAAGATGTCGTCGCCCGCGGGAACCTCGCCGCTCTGGCTGTAGAGCAACTCGTTCTCCAAGAACACGACGGGGCTATTGTCGCGGATGGCGGCCTTGAGCAGACCCTTGGCGTCGCTGGCGGTATAGGGCGCGATGACTTTCAAACCCGGGACGTGGGCGTACCAGGACGAGTAGTCCTGACTGTGCTGGGCGGCGACGCGCGCGGCGGGTCCGTTGGGACCGCGAAATACGATGGGACAGTGCATCTGGCCGCCCGACATATAGAGCGTCTTGGCGGCGGAGTTGACGATGTGGTCGATGGCCTGCATGGCGAAGTTCCAGGTCATGAACTCCACGATAGGCCGCAGCCCCGCGAACGCGGCGCCGACACCGACGCCCGCGAACCCGTATTCGGTGATGGGCGTGTCGATCACCCGGCGCTCGCCGAATTCCTGCAGCAGGTCCTGGGTGACTTTGTAGGCGCCTTGGTACTCGGCGACCTCCTCGCCCATGACGAAGACGTCTCCGTCGCGGCGCATCTCCTCGGCCATGGCGTCGCGCAGCGCCTCGCGCACGGTCTGGGTGACCATCGGCGTACCGGCGGGGATCTCGACGTCCGGCTGCACCTCCTCGGGCGCGACTTCCGGACCGGCGGGCACCTCTTCCACGAGAGGCTTGGTCTCGCCAAGATCGGCCGGCGGCTCGATGATGTGGAAGGTGCCCGTCTCGGCCTGCACGGTGTCGGCGTGGACGGCCTCGGCCGGAACGGCTGGTGCCGGCGATGCGGGCGCTTGCGTTGGGGCGGATGCGTCCTCGCCCTCGGCCAGCAGAATCGCGATGGGCTGATTGACGGGGATGTGCTCCGCGCCCTCAGGCACCAGGATCTTGCCGAGCGTGCCGTCGTCGATGGCCTCCACTTCCATGGTGGCCTTATCGGTCTCGATCTCGGCGATGACATCGCCCGCCTGGACGCTGTCGCCTTCGCGCACGTGCCATTTAGCGAGCGTGCCCTCCTCCATGGTGGGCGAGAGGGCGGGCATGAGAATCTCGGTCGACATCAGCGGTTCGCGCTCACGTCGCAACCACGTCGGTGTAGAGCTCGGCCGGGTCGGGCTCCGGATCGTTCTGTGCGAACTCCGCCGCGTCATTGACGATGGCGCGAATCTCCCGGTCGATCGCCTTCAACTCGTCGTCGTTCTTGCCGGCCTCCAGCAGGCGTTTGCGCACCAGCTCGATGGGATCGTGCTGCTGGCGCATGTCCTTGACCTCCTCGCGCGTGCGGTACTTGGCGGGGTCAGACATCGAGTGACCGCGATAGCGATAGGTCTGGGCCTCGATGATAACGGGTCCTTTCCCCTCTCGGGCATGGGCCACGGCCCATTCGCCCGCGGCCTTCACCGCCGCCACATCCATGCCGTCGATCTCCTCGCCCGGAATGCCGAAGGCGAGCCCGCGGTGATGCAGCTCCTTCCATTGCGCGCTGGCCCGCTCCACGGAGGTGCCAAGCGCATAGTGATTGTTCTCGATGACATAGATGACGGGCAGCTTCCACAGCGCGGCCATGTTGAAGCTCTCATAAACCTGGCCCTGGTTGGCCGCACCTTCACCGAAGAAGCTCACGCAGACCTTGCCGTTGCCGCGATATTTGTTGGCGAAGGCGAGCCCGGTGCCAAGTGGCGCCGGCGTGCCGACGATGCCGTGTCCGCCGAAGAAGTTCTTCTCCACGGAGAACATGTGCATCGAGCCGCCCTTGCCTTTGGAATAACCTCCGGCCCGGCCCGTGAGCTCAGCCATCACGCCCTTGGGGTCCATGCCCGTGGCGAGCATGTGGCCATGGTCGCGGTAGGCGGTGATGATCTGGTCGCCGTCCTTGATGGCCATCATCATGCCGGTGACGACGGCCTCTTGGCCGATATAGAGGTGGCAGAAGCCGGCCACGAAGCCCATGCCATAGAGTTGCCCCGCCTTCTCCTCGAAGCGGCGGATCAGCAGCATGTCGCGATAGGCCTTGAGCTCCTCCTCCACCGTGAGGGAGGCCCCCTCGGACGGCGGCGGCGCGGGCGCCTCGGGCGGCTTCTGGTCCATCCAGAAATTGGCCGCTCCCGGTGTCAGGCTTGGGCTGTTCACTCCTGGGCCTCCTCCGACTCAAAACCCCGTGCCCGCGCTATTGCTAGCATGAGTTCGAAGGCGGCTGAAAGCTCACCTGCGCGCGCACCATCAGCGGGAGAGTTGTGGGGCGAACATTTGCGGTGCTAGATTTGTAGGCTTAGCTGACTATTGAGATTTGCAGTTACTAGGTGTCTTTGGCTCAGCGCCCCGCCAGTTGTTTTCGGGTGCCATGTTCCTTGTTACTAAAGAGAGTATAATTCATTGCGACTACCGAGAGACACGGCGGTCTCTTCTAGATCTTCTCATTTGAGAGATCGGACGAAACTAGCGGCGTATAGCGTTGCAGTTGTTCTCATGCCGATCGCGGTCCTGCATTTCAGGCACGGGCTCGCGCATGCGCGAGTCGGCGATCTGACTTCGGCCGCGAAGGCGTACCGTGCCGCGCTTGCGCGTGATGACAGCAAGGCCCAGTGGCACATTCATTTGGCGTCGACGCTCTCGAAAACGGGCGATTGGCCTGATGCCGCCGCAGCCTATGAGGCGGCCCTGGTCCGAGACGATAGCAAGGCTGCATGGCATTACCGTTTAGGGCATGCCAGGGAGAAGATGGCGGACTGGCCCGGTGCCGCTGCAGCCTATGAGGCGGCCCTGCTTCGAGACGATAGCCAGGCTGCATGGCATTACCGGTTAGCGCATGCCAGGGAGAACATGGCGGACTGGCCTGGTGCCGCCGCAGCCTATGAGGCTGCTCTCGCTCGCGATGATAGCCGGGCTGAGTGGCATTACCTCTTGGGAGTGGCCCGGACCGTGTTGGAGGAATGGGACGACGCGATCGCGGCATATGACGCGGCGCTCGCGCGAGACGATCGCAACGCGTTCTGGCACGCTAAACGGGGCTTGGCCTTGATGCGAAGAGGGCGATGGGGCGAGGCCGCAGCAGCATACAGTAACGCCATCCTCAGAGACCATTCGCATGTCGAATGGCATGCGAATCTCGCACGCAGTTGCGAGCAACTGGGTGATTGGGGCCAAGCCGTCCAGGCTTACCGTGTCTTGTTCGACCGTGACACAGACCACGTTTTCTACAGAAGCAGACTCGGCAATTGTCTCGGGCTGGACGGTCATGAGGCCGAGGCGGAGAGGTTGCTGGACCCGTTGGCGTGTGTGGCCGATGAGGTGTTTGACGCGCATCTATCGGTCAATGGCGCCCGAAGGAGGCACGCGCGCAGCGTCGTGTATGTGCCCGGATCGCTCCGAACCCTGCTGGCGCGAAAAGTCACGATCGATACGGTCGACGGTAGCCGGGCATACTTTGAGCAGTTGAAGCGAATTTCCGAGCAAACTGACCGCTTGTCGGATTTCTACACGAGATTGAGACAGGTGCTGGGTAAGAAGGTTCCCCGCTGGATTCCGCCCTTGCGGCACGATGCGGTCTGTTCGCGCTACCGCTACTTCGTATTCGACTTTATCGACGGCGAGACGAACGCGTTCCCCGTCCATCCTGAGGACGCGATAGAAGTCGACCTCGGCCTTCGCATCGCCGACTGCCTGGTCGACGTTGCTCAAAGGCTCCAGGGATTGTTCGACGGAGACGTACGCGCGCTGGGGGTTCCGGGGCAACTTGGCACAATCGACACGGATGATTACCTCGCCTGCGAGATCAAGCGCGCGTCGAACCTCGGAGAAGACCACGCATCGCTGCGCAAGGCTCACAACAACTGGCAACGCCATGCGGCCGCGCTGGAAGCGCTACCGTCCGTCATGTCCCATGGGGACGTTCATGATCACAACGTCATCAGAGAACACGATGGCGAACTGCGGCTTATCGATTGGGAGAACTATGGTTGGGCGCCCATCGGTTGCGATCTCGTTTGGGCCTATCGCCAATACTTGGATCGAGATGAGTTCGAGCCGATCTTGGACCGGTACTTTGACGGGCTGGCGCCAAACATGAGCGCTGCCGAACGGCGCTACTGCGTTGCGCTTCTCGCGGTTCCGATCTGCCGCAGCGCTTCTATCCGGTTGCCCAAGAAGTGGGCCGATGCGCTTGCGTGAAGCCTAGCGTTTGATGAGCGGCCCTGTTGGGTCCGGCGCGCGCCGCTTCATCATCACGAGATCGTCACGATGAGCGAGGTTTAGAATCGCCCGTGCGCGCTCATCCAGCATGTCAGGATCGAGGCTCTCTGGTTGCAGCAGCGCTACGTCGCGCTCGATGCGCAGGCGCACCTCGCGCAAGCCCGCGAGCTCGCCCTCCAGCACATCCGCACGCCGCTCAAGGTCAGCGCGCGACGTCAGGCCGTGATCGCCGTTTTGCAGGTGATAGCCGAAATAGCCGCCTGCGCTCAACGCCAGCAGCGGAAAGATAAACGCCCGGAACCGCATGTGCCCTCCCACGCACCGAATCACAAAGGTGAATCGGAACCGGTTAAGGCGCAGTTACCACAACGCCGAGAGCTATGACGTTCGCAACACCGACGAGCCGGCATAGCGGGCGCGGGGCCCAAGCTCCTCCTCAATGCGGATGAGCTGGTTGTACTTCGCCACGCGGTCGGAGCGCGCCAGCGATCCCGTCTTGATCTGTCCGCAATTGGTCGCGACGGCGAGATCGGCGATGGTGGCATCTTCGGTTTCGCCAGAGCGGTGCGACATCACCGCCGCATAGTTCGCATCGTGGGCCATGCGCACCGCATCCAAGGTCTCGGACAACGTGCCGATCTGATTGACCTTGATGAGAATGGCGTTCGCGGTCTTGGTGTCGATGCCCTCTTTGAGCCGTTTGACATTGGTGACGAAGAGATCGTCTCCCACCAGTTGCACCCGGTCGCCAATCCTCTCGGTCAAGGCGCGCCAGCCGTCCCAATCGTCCTCCGACATACCGTCCTCGATGGAGAAGATCGGATAGTTGGCGGCAAGATCCGCGAGGTAAGCGGCCATCTCGTCGGAGGTCAGGCTGCGGTTCTCGCCTTCCAGCACGTAGCGGCCATCCTTGAAGAACTCCGTCGCCGCCACGTCGAGAGCGAGATACATATCCTTACCGGGCGTGTAGCCGGCATCGCCGACCGCCTTGACGACGAAGTCCAAGGCTTCGCGGGTCGATGCAAGATTGGGAGCAAAGCCGCCTTCGTCGCCCACGGCGGTGGCGTGGCCTGCGGACTTCAGTGCGGCCTTCAACGTATGGAAGACCTCCGCCCCCATGCGCACCGCTTCGGCGAGGCTCGGCGCGCCCACAGGCACGACCATGAACTCCTGAAAGTCGATCGGATTGTCGGCATGCATGCCGCCGTTGACGATGTTCATCATGGGCACCGGCAGCAAGGTGGCGTCTTCGCCGCCAAGATACCGGTAGAGCGGCTTCTCATGGGCGCTGGCCGCCGCCTTGGCCGCCGCGAGCGAGACGCCGAGAATGGCATTTGCGCCGAGGCGCTTCTTGTTCTCAGTGCCGTCGAGATCGCAAAGCAGCGTGTCGAGCCCGCGTTGATCGTCGGCGTCGAAGCCGTCGAGGGCTTTGCGAATTTCCCCATTCACCGCGCTAACCGCCTTCTGGACGCCCTTGCCGCCATAGCGGGCGTCGCCGTCGCGCAGCTCATGGGCCTCATGGGCGCCCGTCGACGCGCCGGATGGAACGGCGGCATGACCGTGGTGACCGCTTTCGAGGATCACATCCACCTCCACGGTCGGGTTGCCGCGGCTGTCTAGGATTTCACGGCCGATGATGTTGGCGATGGCAGTCATGCGGGACGCTCCCTTTGCATTGCCCCCTCGGGATTTCGGGCCGTCTTAGCCTAGGCGGAGGAGAAGCGGAAGGCGTATATGTAGGGCCATGAGACGACGCGACAGGTTGATGCGATGCCTGGCGGACCGCTAGACCCCAAAGAACGAACCGAAACGCCGGACAAGACGGGAGCGCTCGTGCTGCTCTCCGGCGGTCAGGACTCGACTGTGTGTCTTGCCTGGGCCCTTGACCGCTTCGCCCATGTGGAGACCGTGGGGTTCGACTATGGGCAGCGGCACGGTGTCGAGCTCAAATGCCGCTCCCGGGTCCGCGAGGCGATCGCGCGGCAGTTCCCGGCCTGGGGCGAGCGGCTGGGGCCGGACCACCGGCTCGACATATCCAGCTTCGGCGCGATCGGCGACACGGCGCTGACCACGGACGCCGAGATCGTCATGTTGGAGACGGGTCTGCCCTCTTCATTCGTGCCTGGCCGCAATCTCGCATTCTTCGTCTATGCCGCCGCGCTCGGCTACCGGCGTGGACTCCATGTCCTCGTCGGCGGCATGTGCGAGACCGACTATTCCGGCTATCCGGATTGCCGCGACGCCACCTTGCGCGCGCTGGAAGACGCCATCCGGCTTGGCACCGACGCGCCGTTTGTCGTCGAGACGCCCTTGATGCGGCTGTCGAAGGCCAACACCTGGGCTCTCGCCCAAAAGCTCGGCGGCGAGTCTCTGGTGCACATCGTCAAAGAGGAGACCCACACCTGCTACAAGGGTGAGCGCGGCACACGGCATGATTGGGGCTATGGATGTGGTGAGTGCCCGGCTTGCGAGCTCCGCGCCAAAGGCTATTGGGAATGGCAAGGCGCGCACGCCAATAGCGCAAGCGCAAATCGCGCCCGCACGGTCAAGTCCGCGGGATAGCCGAGTTCACCGCTTCGAAGACCGCCCGGCCACGCGCCGGGCGATCTGTGCCTAGGGTGATATGCCGACTAGAGGGGCTGGGCCGTGGGGCGCACGATGATCTCATTCACGTCGACCTCGTCCGGCTGGCCGATCGCATACGCAGCCGCGGCAGCGATGGCCTCTGCAGGGATCGCCATCTCAAGAAGGCCGTCGACCATCTTCGCCGTGTCCTCATGGGTAATGCTGTCGGAGAGTTCTGACTGCGTTGCGCCGGGCGAGATGACCGTCAGCCGGAGGTTGTTGTGCTCCTTGCGGAAGCCCTCGGATAGAGCGTGCACGGCGAACTTGGTGGCGCAATAGACGGCTCCTGTCGGGATGACAATGTGCCCGGCGATGGATGACACATTGATCACATGGCCGAAGCCCTGACGTTGCATGATGGGCAGTGCCGCGGCGATACCGTAGAGTACGCCCTTGATGTTGACGTCGATCATCCGGTCCCATTCGTCCACCTTGAGCGAGGCGAGCGGCGACAGCGGCATGACGCCGGCGTTGTTGACGAGAACGTCCAGCTTGCCGAACGTCTTATCGGCGAACTGAATGAAGTCCTCGACGCTCTCGCGGCTCGTTACGTCGACGGTCTGGAACTCCGCCGTGCCGCCTTCCGCGCGGATATCCGCGACGGTCTTCTCAAGCCGGTCGGCGCGGCGCGCCCCAAGAACGACCTTCGCACCCTCCTTGGCCAACCGCCTGGCCGTTGCCTCGCCGATCCCGCTGCTCGCGCCAGTGACGGCAACCACCTTCCCTTCGATGTTCGACATGATCTTTGGTCCTTTCACTCTTCCGGCGGGCCACCCCCGCACGTTGAAGCGAAGGTGGTGTCGCGGCCCGGCAGGGGATAGACCAATGCTCTCGCAGTCTTGCCTAATCCTCCAAAAGCACGTTTGGTGAACTGCGTTATTCTTGCGCGGGTGCTTGATCCGGCACATGAATGGGCCGATTGTTTCAACGAAAATATGGACTTGCGGCAGTTTTCGATGGGCGCGAACCGGTCTGAACTCGCCACGCTGATTGACCAATACGCCAAGACGGATGGCGTGCACGCGACCCCTATCCCGCGATTGTTCGTTGTCCGAAGCTCCCGCCTAACCGAACCCCTCCACGGGGTCTATGAGCCGGCCGTGTGCATCATTGCGCAAGGACGTAAGCGAGCCATGCTGGGCGATGCCGTCTATGTCTATGACCAGGACAACTATCTCGTCATATCGGTCGACGTCCACGTCATCGGCCAGGTCATCGAGGCATCTGACGACAAGCCGTATCTTTGCTTCAGACTTGACCTCGACGTTCCGGCCCTTGGGGCGCTCCTGCTCGATGCGCAGCCGGGCGCGGACAGTGCTGACCCTGCGCCGGCCCTTGGCCTTGGTACCGTCACCCCGGACCTGACGGACGCGACAGTCCGCTTGTTGCGGCTGCTGAGCACGCCCGCCGATATTCCGGTGCTGGCGCCGCTTTGCGAACGGGAGATCCTGTTCCGGTTGCTCCAGGGTGACCAGGCGGCAAAGCTCCGGGAGATCGCCCTGGGGGATAGCAGATTGCGGCAGGTGCATCGCGCCGTCGACTTCATCAAGCGCAACTATCGGGAGTCGTTTCGGATCGAGGATTTGGCCGATGTGGCCCGGATGAGCGCTTCGGCGTTGCATAGCCACTTCAAATCTGTGACCGCGATGAGCCCCTTGCAGTATCAGAAGCAGATGCGGCTTCAGGAGGCACGCCGGCTTTTGTTCCAGGGTGTGTGCGATGCCGCGACCGCAAGCCATAGGGTCGGCTATGCCAGCCCCTCTCAGTTCAGCCGCGAGTACCGCCGTCTGTTCGGCTTGCCCCCTCAGCGGGACATCGCTCGTCTGAGGGAATTACCCGACGGCTTTGTCGCGGCCTGACCGTAAGGCCTCGCCCGGCGACTGCTTTTCGAGGCCCAAGCGGCTTGCTCAAAGCGCGCCAAACCGCCAAATTCCAGCGCATGTATGCGGTCAAGGAAATCTACTACACGTTGCAGGGCGAAGGCGCCCAGGCCGGGCGTCCCGCCGTCTTCTGCCGCTTTGCCGGCTGCAATCTGTGGTCGGGCCGGGAGGCGGACCGCGCGGACGCGATCTGCACGTTTTGCGATACGGATTTTGTCGGCACCGATGGGCCGGGCGGCGGCCGGTTCCCGACCGAAACTGCCCTCGCTGGCGCCTGCCGGGCGGCCTGGCGCGGCAATTCCGGCACGCCGCCTTTTGTCGTACTCACGGGCGGCGAACCTATGCTGCAAGCCGATGAGCCTCTGGTGGCCGCCCTCCACGAGGCAGGCTTCGAGGTAGCGATCGAGACCAACGGGACCCTCCCCGTCTTGGCGTCGATCGATTGGGTCTGCGTCAGCCCGAAGCCTGGAGTGCCGCTCCGGCAACGCGCTGGCGACGAGCTAAAACTGGTCTATCCCCAAGAGGCGCTTCCGCCAGAACTCGTGCAAAGCCTCGACTTCACGCACTTTTTGCTACAGCCCCTGGACGACGGGCTGGGCACCCATGTGCAAGCCACCATCGACTACTGCCTGGCCCACCCCAAATGGCGTCTGAGCCTCCAGACCCACAAGCTGCTGGGCTTACCGTAAACGTCGCACGAGGGCTCTAACCTCTGGCCCGGTCACGCGAAATCCCCTAAACAGCCCTATGCGAATTTACAAAGAGTTCTTCTTCGAGGCGGCGCACTTTCTGCCCTCGGCTCCACCCGGCCATCCCAATGCGCGGGTGCATGGCCATTCGTTCCGGGCGCGCATCACCGTGGATGGCGAGCCCGACGAGGATACGGGTATTGTCGTGCATTTCGCCCAGTTGGAGGCGGCGGTCCAGGACGCCCGCGATGCACTGGATCACCGCATGCTGAACGAGGTGGAGGGCTTGCGCCAACCAACACTGGAGCGCATCGCCATGTGGCTGTGGGACCGGCTCCACAACCGGCTTCCGGGCCTGGTCGAGATCGTCGTGGCGCGGGATTCCTGCCATGAGGGGTGCGTGTATCACGGGCCGCCCATGCGGCTAGCCGCGGAGTAAGCAATGACGCGCAAAGTCACGGGCCTGCGGCAGCTGGGCCATGAGGTGCCAGTTCCCGTCTCGCCCGAGAAAGCCGAGCTTGAGCGGGTCCCCAATCCCCATAGCGACACCGCCTATGTGGCGCGCTTCACGGCGCCGGAGTTCACCTGTCTTTGCCCGGTCACCGGTCAGCCGGACTTCGCCAATTTCGTGCTCGACTACGCGCCGGGCAAATGGCTGCTGGAATCGAAGTCGTTCAAGCTTTTCCTGGCCAGCTTCCGCAACGCCAGCGCCTTCCACGAGGATGCGACGCTCACCATCGGCAAACGCGTGGCGGATGCGATCGAGCCGGCGTGGCTCAGGATCGGCGGCTATTGGTATCCGCGCGGTGGCATTCCCATCGATGTGTTCTGGCAACATGGGACCCCGCCGGACGGCGTGTGGATTCCCGACCAAGGTGTTGCTCCTTATAGAGGCCGCGGGTGACTACATGACCGATTTAGTTGTGACAAACGGCGATGCTGCTGGCGAACTCCTCCGCAAGACGTTGACCGGGGCGGAGGTTCTGCCTTGGCGGGACGTGCTGCACGAAGGCCCAGTACCATTGACGGAGACGCTGGAGACCCTCACCGCGGCGCGCATCGCGTACCTTGCAGCTGCGGGCGGAGGCGACAGAGGCGCTATCGAGTTCGAGCTTACGGCTCGGGACCGTGGACTTGGCGTCAGTGCTGAATTCCAGCGTGTCGTTCTTTGGGTCGAGCACGATCTCTACGATCAACTTCAGCTCCTACAGATCCTCGATTGGTTCGCCGGCCATCCGCGCGCGGACGGGTCGCTATTTTTGGTCCAGGTGGACGACTATATCGGCCGCCAAGAGCCCGATGCGATCCCGCGGCTTGCGGCTTCCGAGGCGGCGGTGACGCAAGCGCAGCTGGACCTTGCCAAGCGTGCGTGGACCGCTTTCCGCCAGCCGACGCCCGAGGCATGGGCTGCGCTCCTTCAAGAAGACCTCTCGGCCCTGCCATTCTTGTCTGCGGCGGTGCAGCGGATGCTTGAGGAATTACCGGGCCCAGACGGCCTCTCCCGCACGGAGCGGCAGATGCTTACCGTGATCGCAGCCGATCAGTCCATCACCGCGCTTGGCGCGTTCGTCGCGGTGCAGAAGACGGAAGACGCCGAGTTCATGGGCGATTGGAGCTTCTGGCGTTTGCTGGATCAACTCGCAACCGCCGAGGAACCCCTCGTCTCAGGTCTTCAAGCGGCGCCGTTCCAGCACGAGGACCCTGAGCGCGCAAAGACCTATCTCACCAGCCCGTTGAGCCTAACCTCGCTCGGCAAGGCCGTGCTCGCCGGGGGCGCCGATTGGGCCGAGCATCACACCGTGGACCGGTGGTGGGGCGGCACGCATGTGACGGACGACAATCTGTGGCGCTGGGACCCCGAAGCCGAGCGCCTAATTGCGCCTCGGTAGAAGGGGTTAGACCCGCGCCTTCACTAAGCGGTCGATGTCCATCAGCTCCCGCACGAGCGGCTCCAGGTCTTTCAGCGGCACCATGTTGGGTCCGTCGGAGGGCGCGCGGTCGGGGTCCTGGTGGGTCTCGATGAAGAGGCCGGCGACGCCGACGGCAGTGGCCGCGCGCGCAAGGACTGGCACGAAGCGGCGCTCCCCGCCGCTTGAGGCGCCCTGCCCGCCCGGTTGCTGCACCGAATGGGTCGCGTCGAAAATCACCGGCGCGCCGGTCTCGGCCAGGATCGGTAGCGCCCGCATATCGGACACGAGCGTGTTGTAGCCGAACGAGACGCCGCGCTCGGTGACGAGCACGTTGGGATTGCCGGCACTCGTGAGCTTGGCCACCACGTGACGCATGTCCCAGGGCGCGAGGAACTGGCCCTTCTTGACGTTCACCGGCTTGCCGGTCTTCGCCGCCGCGATCAGGAGATCGGTCTGGCGGCACAGAAAGGCCGGGATCTGCAAGACATCCGCGGCGTCTGCGGCGGCGGCGCACTGGTCGGGTTCATGAACGTCGGTGACGACGGGAAGCCCCGTCGCCTCCCGGATCTCGGCGAAGATCGGCAGGGCCTCTTTCAACCCGAGCCCGCGGGCGCCGGATGCACTCGTCCGGTTCGCCTTGTCGAAGGAAGACTTGTAGACGAGCCCCAGACCCAGCCTTGTCGCGATCTCCTTCAGGGCGCTTGCCATTTCCAGCGCGTGGGCGCGGCTTTCGAGCACGCAAGGCCCCGCCATCAGCGCCAAGGGCAGACGGTTGCCGAACTTGGCGTTTCCAACTGTGACCGTGGCGCTCGGCGCCGGTTTGATAGCTTCGTTCATGGTGTTGCGTCCCGGGCGGACCATGGGCGGAACCGGCATGGGCGTCAACGGGGAAGCGCTACTCCTCGCGGCGCCGCCATTGCGGACGGTTCTTCTCGTAGCGGTGCTTCACGCTGGGAAAGGCGGGCAGCCACGCCTCGCGGCGGATCGTCCAGAGCTCGTAAGTCGGCGCAAAGGCGTCGATCTCGTCGAACGAGCCCGGATGCAGATAGACCTCGTCCGCCCGGCCATAGGTGGAATAGACCGGCGCACCGCACTCGCGGCAAGCATAGCGGCGCACGCGGTCGGAGCTGGCGAAGGTGATCACCTCACCCTCGACGCGAACCGCGTCGGGCGAAAACACGGCGTAGAAGTTGAACGGCGCGCCATGGGCCTTGCGGCAGGTCAGGCAATGGCAAACGCCCACACGATGAGGCTCCCCCTTTGCTTCGACGCGCACTTGGCCGCACGCGCAGCTCCCTCGATAAGACGATTTCGACATTCGCAAAGCCTCAAGACTGTGCTTGCAGGAGACGCGTCAGCATCACGCGGTTTGGATCAGTGGGTTTGAACCCAAGCCGGTCATAGAGTTCGCGGGCGGCTGTCTTGTCGCGCGCCGCCTCAACGTGGAGCGCTTTGAGACCGCGCTGCGCGGCTTCGGCGAGCAGTGCATCGACCGCGCTCTGCCCCAGCCCTTGGCGGCGGAAGGCCGGCCGGACGTAGAAGTCGTCGATGAATCCGTCGAGCCCGCCGTACTCCATGCTGTGACGGACCGTCAGGACAATGTACCCGACGGGCGTATCGTCTCCGTTGACGATCCAAACGGCACCTCTCGTGTCATCGTCGAGCAAAGCGCGGAAGCTCTCCGCGGCCCAATCCTGATCCAGGGACAGTCCCGATTCCGCGTAGAACTCACGCATCAGCTCAACGAGTGCAGCGATATCGTTCAGGGTTGCGCGGCACGGGGTCACCATGGCTGGGTCCGCTACACGAGGCGGCTCCGTTCCACCGCGGCGCCGATGAAGGAGCGGAACAGCGGGTGTGGCGCGAAGGGCCGCGATTTAAGTTCGGGGTGGAACTGGACCCCGATGAACCAGGGATGATCGGGGATCTCGACGATCTCCGGCAGGAGCCCGTCCGGTGAGAGCCCCGAGAAGCGCAAGCCCGCCGCTTCCAGCTTGTTCCGGTAGCGCATGTTGACCTCGTAGCGGTGGCGGTGCCGCTCCGAAATGCGTGTGTCGCCATAGATCTCGGCGACCTTGCTCCCTTTGGCGAGCACCGCGTCGTATGCGCCGAGCCGCATGGTGCCGCCGAGATTGCCGTTCTGCTCGCGGCGCTCGAGCTCGTCGCCCTTCATCCATTCGGTCATCAGGCCGATCACGGGTTCTTCCGTGGGACCAAACTCGGTGGAACTGGCATCGGCGATGCCCGCCAGGTCCCGGGCGACATCCACCACGGCCATTTGCATGCCGAAGCAAATGCCGAAATAGGGCAATTGTTTCGTGCGGGCGAAGCGCGCGGCTTTGATCTTGCCCTCGGCGCCGCGCTCGCCGAACCCGCCCGGTACGAGAATGCCGTTCACGTCCTCTAGGTAGGCGGCGGCATCCTCGCTCTCGAAGACTTGTGCTTCGATCCACTCCAGATTGACCTTTACCTTGTTGGCGATGCCGCCATGCACCAAGGCTTCGTTCAGCGACTTATAGGCGTCCTTGAGGCCGGTGTACTTGCCGACAATGGCCACCTTCACCTCGCCATCGGGCTCGGCGATGGTCTCCGAAATCTCCTGCCACATGCGCAGATCGGGCTCCGGCGCATCCGTGATGCCGAAGGCGGCAAGCAGTTCCCGGTCGAGCCCCTCCTCGTGATAGGCGATGGGCACGTCGTAGATGCTGGCAACGTCGAGGGCTTGGATGACCGCTTCGGGGCGGACATTACAAAACAGCGCGATCTTGCGCCGCTCGTCCGGCGGGATGAGCCGGTCCGCGCGACATAGGAGAACATCGGGTTGAATGCCGATGGAGCGCAGCTCTTTCACGGAGTGCTGCGTCGGCTTGGTCTTGAGCTCGCCCGCACTCGGAATGAACGGCAGCAACGTGAGATGAATAAACGCGCTTTGGCCGCGCGGCAGCTCGTTGCCGAGCTGGCGAATAGCCTCGAAGAAGGGAAGGCCTTCGATGTCGCCCACCGTGCCGCCGATCTCGCACAGCACGAAGTCGACGCCCTCATTACCGGTGGTGATGAACGTCTTGATGGCGTCGGTGACGTGCGGAATGACCTGCACCGTGGACCCGAGATAATCCCCGCGACGTTCCTTGGCGATGATCTGCTGATAAATGCGCCCTGTGGTGATGTTGTCGGCCTGGCTTGCCGGCCGGCCGGTGAAGCGCTCGTAGTGCCCAAGGTCCAGATCGGTCTCGGCGCCGTCGTCGGTGACGAACACCTCGCCGTGCTGGTAGGGGCTCATGGTTCCCGGGTCGACATTGAGATAGGGGTCGAGCTTGCACAGGCGGACGCGAAAGCCGCGTGCCTGTAGAAGCGCTCCAAGCGCTGCCGAAGCGAGCCCCTTGCCGAGTGAGGAAACCACGCCGCCGGTAATGAAGACGTACCGCGCCATGGGCCTCGACCTTATACCGAGTCCGCGCCAAGG
>JGI12316J15309_10007484_pt1 | contig 85340 bp, 60 predicted proteins | sample MarCyaLeptolynsp_FD_15309 | JGI IMG/M metagenome (IMG submission 15309)
TAGGGCGCAGGGCTTCGTGCCGAGCGTCGAGTCCGGAGCGTGCGGTCCGAACTGCGCGCGGACAGCCCCCATCGCTTCGCCCCTTTGTTTTGCGGAGCGGCGCTCGCGGCCAGCGGTGGGGTGTGGGGGGACTGGAGGTGCCGGCCCGTGGGCCGGCAGATTGTTGAAAGCGGTCGCCGGGTGCGGAGGTGGTCAAGCATCCTGGTGGTTGGCGTAGGGCCCGCCTTGTCCGCCGTGTCCACTATTGGCTGGCCGGCTGGTGCTGGCGGCAACGTTTGGGGACGGTCTTGCCACGTTGCCGTCGTCGGGCTGGCCGGCTGGTGCTGGCGGTGACAGTTGGGGACGGTCTTGCCAAGTTGCCGTTGGCCGGGATGGTGCTGGCGGTGACGGTTGGGGACGGACTTGCCACGTTGCCGTCGGGCTCGGGGGCCGGATCGGACTCGGAATCGGACCGATCTAGGTCTCGGACTCGGGCTCGGACTCGGACTCGCATTCGGACTCGGGCTCGGGATCGGACTCGGGACCGGACTCGGACTCGGACTCGGGCTCGGACTCGGGACCGGACTCGGGATCGGACTCGGACTCGGATTCGGACTCGGGCTTGGGATCGGACTCGGGCTCGGACTCCGACTCGGGATCGGGATCGGGATTGGGATCGGGATCGGACTCGGGGTCGACGTCGGTACCGGACTCGCGATCGGGGCGGTCTCTTATGGTTTTCAGGGGGTTGGGCGGCGGATGAAGGTGGCTTAGATCGGCTGGCGGGGTCCTGCGTCTACAGCGGGTATGACGCCTCAAACCCGGGTTACCGCCGGCATCCTCGCTGCTATTGCCGTCGTTCCGGCGGTCTCCCTGCTGCTGTCGGCGCCCGGTGCGCCGCGGGCTCCGGTCGCGGCCCCGGCGCCGGAGGCGGAGACCAAAGCCGAGAAGCGCGCCCCCGACGGCGTGACGGCCCGCGCCCACCTGCGCTCGAGCCACGTGCTGGTCGGTGACTCGGAGACGTTTCTCGCCGTCACGGTGACCGCGCCGGACGTCGAGCGGCGCACCCGGCCGCCGCTGAATCTCGCGGTGGTGCTCGACCGCTCCGGATCGATGTCGGGCGAAAAACTCGACAACGCAAAGCTCGCCGCCCGCGAGCTGGTCGGGGCGCTCACCGAGCGAGATCGAATCTCCGTCGTCTCGTATGGTTCCGACGTCGACGTTCCGTTGCCATCCGTCGTCGCCGACGCCGACGGTCGAGCCCTCGCCTTTCGAGCGATCGACGCAATCGTCGACGACGGGGGCACGAACCTGTCCGGCGGGCTGGAACAAGGCCGCGACCAGGCCCTGCCCCACCACCAGGCGGGCGCCGTATCGCGGGTGGTTCTCATTAGCGACGGCCTGGCCAACGAGGGCATCACGGACCCGACCGCCCTCGCCGCCCTGGCCGCCGCCTCGGCCGAGCGCGGAGTATCGGTCACGACGATCGGCGTCGGCCTCGACTTCGACGAACGCCTCATGACGCGGCTCGCGGTTGCCGGAACCGGCAACTACTACTTCGTCGAGCACGCCGACGAGCTGCGTTCCTTGTTTGCCGACGAACTCGGCAAGATCGGCAACACGGTCGCGACGGAGGTCGTGCTCGAAGTCAATCCGGCCCCGGGAGTCGACGTCCGTGAGGCCTTCGGCTACGAGCTTCATCGCCTGGGCAATCTCGTTCGGGTTTCCCTGGCGGACTTGCACGCGGGCGAAACTCGCAAGGTGGTCCTTCGCCTGGGTGTCTACGCTCCCGAGGCCGGCGGCATCGACATCGCGTCGCTGCAGCTCGGCTACCGACCGATCTCCGAGGCCGGCGCAGCCGATCACATCGCGCTGGTCGAGTTCACCAGCCGCGCCGAGGCGACGAGTTCGACCGCCGAAATCGACGACCACCTGTTCGAAGAAGCCGTGCTGCATATCGAGCGAGCGCGCACCGCTGCCGCACTGGAAAAGGCCACGGAGCACTACGAGCGCGGCGACGTCGCCGCCGCCCGAGCCACCCTCGAAGAGCAGGCCAAAGGGATCTCCTCGTACGCCACCCAGGCCTGGGGGTCGTCCATCCGGAGCGAACTGGCCCCGGTCATGGATGAAGCAGAGGCCGAGTTCGACGACGCGGCCCTGCGACCGGGCAGCGCGGCGGACAAGCGGGTGCGCAAAGCGAGTCGCAAAAAGGCCTACGACCTTCACCGCTAGGCGCCAAGGCGTCCGAACCCACCTTCGCCCGCCGAACCGCCGCAAGAAGTTTTCGCGATTGCAGCCGGTTCACCACTGAATGCCGCTTACATGGTAAACACCCGAATTCCGTGGGGGGGCTACGGACGGGAATGTGTCGGCGAGGTAACTTCACCGATAGCTCTCCCTTTCCGGTTGACACGTCGCGTCACCGAGGTTTACACACTGCGTCATGACCATGACTCAACAGCGCAAGCAAGCAGAGCGTCAGGCCCGCCGCCGTCGTATCCAGACCGCGGCGCGTGGAGTTTTCGCGGAGAAGGGATACGCGAAGACCTCGATCGAGCAGATCGCCCGTCAGGCGAATCTCTCGGTAGGCGCCATTTACCTGTACTTCCGCTCGAAGGAGGACCTGTACGTGTCGCTGCTCGAGGAGACCCTCGACGGTGTCAACGCTGAGTTGAACTCGATTCGAGTGAGCGAGACTCCGCGCCTTCGCGACGCGTGGTCATACCTCGCCCAGTGGGCGACCACCGACGTCGAGGCCACCCGCGTGCTTCGTCAGGTGTGCCAGCCCGGCGTGCGCAAGCAGCTCTCCGACGAAGTCGCCGAGGGCACCGGCCGGCGACTCGACACCGCTCGCGATCACCTGTCGGCCATTCTCGAGGCCGGCGTCGCTCGCGGCGAGTACCGCGGCGGCGACACCGCCGTGACGGTCGACACCCTGTGGGCCCTGTTCCTCGGCCTGCTGCAGCAGACCGACGCCCGCACCAACCTCGGCGTCGAGGGCCCGACCCTCGCCGAGGCGGCCCACGCGTCGTTCGGCCTCATCGAGGCGACCCTCAAGAACAACACCGCCGCGCTCCGCGCCGCGTAGTTCTCGCGCGCCAACGAGGCGCGCTCAATGACAAGGCGGTGTAGCCCCCAACGCCTTGTTCATCGCAGAGTCCATACCCCAACCCCACTGCGAGGGCGCGCCCTACCCGGCGCGCCTTCGCTCGTTTCGGGGCCGTTCCGGCAACCGGCTGCGCGCGACTCCCGGCCGCTCGATTACTTGGCGACGACGCGGTTGCGGCCGCCGCGTTTGGCCTCGTACAGGGCGTCGTCGGCCAGTTTGACCAGCTGCTCGCCGTTGTCGAGCACCTCGAACTCCGTGCTCGCGAGGCCGACCGACATAGTCACGGACGGCAGATTCTCGGCCGCCTCGCTGTCCGACGCCACCAGCTCCCGAATTCGCTCGCCGACCAGCTCGGCCTGCTCGCGCGGGGTGTGCGGCGCGAGCATCATGAACTCCTCGCCACCGAAACGCCCGACGATATCGGTTTCGCGCGTTGCGCGCTTGAGCACGTCACCGACCAGCTCGAGAACGGCGTCGCCCACGGCGTGACCGTGGTTGTCGTTGACCTGTTTGAAGTGATCGAGATCCAGCATCAGCACCGACAGCGGGTGGCCGTAACGCCGCGCCCGTGCGAACTCCCGCTCGAGCGCCTCGTCGAGGGACCGCCGGTTGTGCAGAGACGTGAGCGAGTCGGTCACGGCGAGTCGTTCGAGGCGCTGCTTTGCCAGCTGAAGCTCGTCGGCAAGCTCCTTGATGCGGAGCATCGACTTGAGCCGAATCTCGAGCTCGACCGAGTGCACCGGTTTGCTCAGAAAATCGTCGGCGCCAGACGCCATGCCCCGGCGCTTCGACGCAACGTCGTCGAGCGCCGTCAGGAGGATGATGGGAACGAACGCGTCGCCCGCCTCGGACTTGAGCATCCGGGTGAGCTTGTAGCCGTCGATGGTCGGCATCATCACGTCGAGCAGCGCGGCCGCCGGTCGGGCCGAGCGAAACGACCGCAACGCCTCGGTCCAGCTCGAAGCGGCAACCACCTCATAGCCGAGCCCCTCGACCATGTCGGTCAATGAATGCAGCATGGTGCGGTCGTCGTCGACCACCAGGATGCGGCTGCGCCCCACACCTTTCAGTGTACCGGAGACCGGCGCGCGCCGCGCGGCTCAAAAATCGGCGGTTACGCCGGCGCCGATCATCAGCCAGCTCGACTGATAGTCGCCCCAGTTCACGAACGTGGGGGTCGCCTCGCCGACGTCGGGATCTTCGCGAATGGGTGTGAGCTGCGGCGAAACACCTACGTCCGGGGACACGCTTCGGTCTTCAACTCTCACGAACGCGGCCGATACAAACGTACCAAGCCGACCGAACTTGTAGCCTGCGCCGCCGGCGAACAGGTGCTTGCTGCCGTCGACGGTCATGACGGTGAGGTATTCGTCCGGTGCGGCCCCGGTTTCGTATGCGTATCCCGCCGACACCGTCAGCGGCAGCGACGCCACCGGCTGAGCCTCGATGCCGAGGTTGACCGAGACCGTATCCTCGAACTCGCGCGCCACGTCGAGCACACCGATCTCGAAGCTGCCCACGCCAGGGGTGTTCTCGATCCGCACGTTCTCGGGCTTGGCCGCGAGAGTGTCGTGCACCGACCAGAACTCGAGGGTCGCCCCGACCTCGACCGCGACTCGCTCGGTCACGTCGAACTCGACGCCGAAGCGCGCGATGGGGGGCAGCGTGAAGTCGAGGGTTGCCTCGTCGCCTTCGACGGTCGCGTCGGCGAAGAAGCCGCTGGTCGGCAGGCGCACGCTGAGCTCCCCCGCGCCGGAGACGCGAAAGGGCAACTGAAACGAGGCGCCGAACCGCAGACGCTCCAGGGCGTCGTACTGAATGCCGACCACCCCCGAAGGGCTGAAATAGTCGCGCTGCTGGATCTGGTTGACCGTGTCGAACTCCGGGTCCTCGGGCGCGCAGATGGTCTGTCCGGGACAACCGTTGACGACCAGCGTCGACACGACGCTCGACACCATGTTTTGCAGGCCGATGCCGATGCGCAGCGAGTCGGTCGCCCGATACCCCACCGATACCTGCGTGATGGCGATGAGCGTGTCCGACAAGTCGACGAGCGAGTAGCGCTGCGCGCCGTCTTCGGCGTAGCGGCCAAGCGATGCATACGGCGCGTAAATGCCGCCCGCCACGACAACGTCGTCGCCGAGGTCGACGGCCAGGCCGAGCGTCGGAATCGCAATGCCGGAGGACTCGTTTTCCACCGGGTCGCGCTCATTGAAGCCCGAGTCGATTCGCTCGTAGGTGACGTCCTGAGAGACGAAGCCGACGTCGAGCAGCGCGTGCTTGTCGGACTCACCGCCGCCGAGGTTGGCGAGGCCGGCGGGGTTGAACCACAGCGAGTGAAGGTCGTCGGCACCCGCCACGAACGCGCCTCCGCGAGCGGTCGGGCGCACGCCGCGGGTCGGCAAATACAGTCCGCCCGCGAGCGCGGGCTCGGGCGGCGCCATCGCGGCCGCCGCCACCAGCCCCGCTACCACGAGCGAGGCCGTCTTGGGCAATGTCACAGATTACGCTCCCGAATGATCGCGATGAACTTGCGCAGGCCGCGCTTCTCGTCGTCGAGAAAGCGGGCCACCGACGTCATGACCGCGCTGTAGTCGGCCGCGCTCAGGTCCCGCCCGAGGTCGTCGTACGGGTTCGCCCGATTGACTTCGGCGATACCGTCGATGAGATCGCCAACGGCCGTGCGCCCGGGTCGCGACTCCTCGAACATGTTGCGAAGCATGGTGACCAACGCCCGGTCGCGATCGCTGCGCACCGCGGCCGTGGCGAAGTCGAGCTGCGCGGCCACGACGCCGCGCTCGGGCCGCAGGGCCTCGCCAACGGCGTGCAGCACCGGCACCAGGTCCTCGTCGCTGAGCGCCAGCTGCATGAGGTCGGCCAGGGACGTGAGGGCCACCTGAAAGCCGCGGTCGTTGGCGACCTCGTCGAGCACGTAGCGAAGTGCGCCCTCGAGCTGCCGGCGGGTTTCGGGTGTTTGCTGAAGCGTCAGCACGAAGTCGGCGGCGCCGGCGAATAGCGGGCCCGACACCACGTCGGCCAAATCCGTGGGCAGCTTTGCGGTCAACCAGGGCGCGCGGTCGCCAATGCCGTCGTGGACGCGCAAACGCCCCTCGGCGAAGTCGAGCAGCGCGAGGCCTACGCCCGCCACTCGCGGGTTGCGAAAGCGCCACCCGCGCCCGACGACATCTTCACCGCGCAGCAGCAAATCGGCGGTGTTCGACACCGCGCTGCGCCAGGCATCGCCCTCGCCGTCCGCGACATCCAGAGCCTTGCGCTTGCTAGAGAAGGCGTCCGCCAGCACGTACCACGGCGACAGGACCTCGACCTGGCGACCGTCCTCGGTGACCGTGGTCGTGGAGCCATCGCGCTTGCTCAGCCCGGACCGGGGCAGGACCAAAAAGCGTCCGAGGTCGGCGAGCACGGTCGGCCCGGCCTTGCCGCCGGCCGTGATGCCGTTGAGCACCGGGGCATTTTCGACCAGCGCGTTGAACAGCACCCGCTTGCGCAGCACGTCGGCAATGAGCGGCTCGTAGCTGTTGAGCGCCGAGGCGAAGGCGTAGCCCTTGCCCTCTCGGCTCCCCTGTTGGTGATTGAGGGAGTCGCGGGTCGGGTAGTGGTCGTGCAGCACCGCGAGGAGGTCGACGAACAGCCGCTCGGAATTGTGGTCTGCAAACGCTTGAACGATCGGGCGAATCTGGTCGTAAAAGCCATCGAGCTCCCACGCCATGAGGGTACCGGGATGGGCATCGATGAAGCGGTCGCCGTCGCTATCTCTGGCCGGGTCCATGACGTCCGCGAGGAACGTGGGCATGGGGTCGAGAAACAGGGAGCGGTTGAGTGCCTCGGGCGTTGGATGGCTGCGAAAGCCCTCGATGCCGACCATGTCTTCGAGGAGGTCGTCGTTGACGATCGCCTCGATGAGAATGTTGTTGTAGTTGAGATCCAGGCGAGCCTTCCGGCGGGGAACGCCGTCGTCGAAGATCACTTCCCCGCGGTCGTTCTTGGCGAACGCGATGGCCTGAACGTAGAACACCGCCAGGTCGTCGATCTCCATGAGCTCGCACTCGTCGTAGCGCTGAAGCGGAATGCCCAGACCGAGCGGGTCGGTAATGCGCGCGCCCTGCTTGTTGCAAAGCGGCACGCCGCGCGAGTTCGCGATCAAATGCAGCAGCCGCTGGAACACCGACCGATTGCCGCCCGAGTCGTCGACGCTGCGGTCGACCTGCGTCTGAAAGCGACCGATGGTCTCCTGGGTATCGGGGTCCAGAGTGATCATGTCGCGCGTCGTCATGTGGTCTGCAAAGCGCAGCGGCAACTCGGCCGAGACCGGATCTTCGAGAGCGCGGACCAGGTCCTCGGCGAGGCCCGGCACCGAGAGAATGCTGCGCAGGACCGGCTGCATGTCGTCCCAAAACGGAGAACCGGTGATGAGGCTGGCCTGGGGAAAGCGATCCGCCGTGCGCGCCGTGTCAATGAGCGCCTCCATGAGCTGGGCGGCGGCCGCGGGATGGTCGCGCAGCAGCGCGCGACCGTAGTCGAGAACGTCGTAGGCGTTGGGGTCGGTGCCCAGGACGAGCAGGCCGTGGACCATGTCGAGCAGCGGCGAGCTGCCGGTATCGTAGCCGCGGTACTGGATGGTCTCGCCGTTGTCGAGCTCGCGGCTGGCGATCAGGCGCGGCCCGATAAGCGCGGACGCCCCGCGCACCAGGTCGAACGCGGTCCCCCGACTGGGGTCGACGAGGTCGGCGGCGTCGCGCGCGAGCGCGCCGGCCACGGTGCGATCCAGATCCACGTAGCGGTAGATCAACTCGCCGTCTTCGTCAGTGAGCGCGCGACCGTCGCTGTCGCGATGAGGCCACGGCTCCGTGACCTCGCCCTGCGGCGGCAGAAACGGCGTCGGTGCATCGAACGGCTGCCCGTTGGCGTCGACGAACCGCCCGTTGCCGTCGAGGTCCGCGAGTCCGTCGCCATCGGTATCGGCGAACATCGCCGGCAAACCAGCGACCGAGGCCACGCCGCGCGGGTCGCGTCGAACCAGCTGCAGCGGGCGCCCGGTACCGAGCTCGGCGCGCTCGGCGAGCAGCAAGTCCAGGGCGACGGACAAGGTGGTCTCGGCCCCGAGCGGCTCGGTCGACTCTGACGCGCCGCGCAAGGTCGCGGCCAGGGTGCGGTTGAGCTCGTCGAAAGACTCCTTTGCCACGCCGCCGTCGGTCACCGCGTCGCCAAACACGAGCAAAAGCTCGTGCAGCTCCGGGTAGGCGAGAACCTCGCGCACGACCCCCAGCGCCGATGGGCCGGGCCGGTAGCCGACCCGCGGGCTCATGCGGGCCAGCGCCGAGGTCATCTCGGTCTCGGCAGCAAACACGTCGAGGGTCTCCGACAGCTTGTCGACCGCGGTGAGCGCCGGCCCCTGGTCGTAGAGGGTGAGGAACTCGTCGGTTGTCAGGAACGTCTGCAGCGTCTGCAGGAAATCCTCGGGAAACATGGTGTCGACGGCGGCGACCAGGTCGTCGCGCTCGGCCAGCAGCGCCTTGAGCGGGTTGTGTGCGTCGTTGGGCGGCGCGAGGCCCAGGCGGCACACGTCGCGGTAGGTGTCTCCCGAGACGTCGATGGTCGCGGCGTCGCCGCGCTCGAAGGCGGCGCGGTCCTCGAGAAACGCGACGCGCTTGCAGGCAAGCGTTAGCAACGCGTCGCCGAAGGTGCCGTCGTCAACCACCTCTCTGGTGGTGTCGAGCTTGTCGACGCAACCAATCGCGAACACGAGAGCGCATGTAGCTACTAGTTGTCTCATTCGTGCGGGACCCCTCAAGAACCCGATAGAAACATCGGCGACATCTGGCCGGTAGAGCATCGCCAAACAGTTGCTTGCAGACCAACGATCCCACTCACACTGTTGGCTGATAACGCAAACAGCATGACGCACCGCGCCGACGCGCTGCAGCGGTCGCTTTCGCGACGCAGTGCGGCGCGGCGGCGTCAGGGTTTGCGCGCTTTGAACAAAACGGCGTCGCCGAGTCGAACCTCTTCGTACTCGGCAAAGCCAATGCGCGACAGCCACGCGTGCAGCTCGGGCGGGTCGAACCGGCGAATGCCCGTGACCCGCGCGGCCAGGGAGCCCAGCGGTCCCTTCGACTTGGCGAAGGTGCTGCCGACGTACACGCCGTTGGGAGCAAGTACCCGATAGACTTCCTGGAACACCGCTTCGGCGTCGTTGTACACGTGCAGCGCGCCGGCGTTGTTGATACCGGCAAACGACCGGTCCGCGAACGGCAGGTCCTGGGCGTCCGCCCGGACCAGGGTCACGTTGGCGTAGCTGGCCAGGCGCGACGCGGCCACCTCGAGCATGGCCCGCGAAAGGTCGAGGCCAACCACGCTGTCGCCCGGCGCCGTCGCCGCCATGGCCCGGGTAAACAGTCCGGGTCCGCAGGACAAGTCGAGCCAGGGGCCGCGCCGGTCTTCCATGCCCAGGGCGGATTTGTGAATGAAGAACTCGCCCGAGAACGATCCCGCCGCCCCGGCCGCGCCCTTGCCCGCCATGACCCGGACGAAGGTCGGGCGCCAGAAGCGGTCGTAGACCCGGGCGACCAGCTCGCTTTCCATGAGCTTTTGCGCGGGAGTGGTTGGCGTCGGCTCGTTTCCGCCAGCCACGTCGATCAAGTCAAAGAATCCGGCGGGATCAGGCAGATACACCCGGCCGCACTGGCCGCACGCAAGCGACCGCCCCCCAGCGACATCGATAGCGTCCGCCTTGCAGACAGAGCAACGCAACAGCCCGGCAACGTGCGGATCCACGGCGCTTGAGTCTATTCGAGGATGTCGGCGGGCGGAACCGGTGAAGGCCCCGGATCGGGAGCAGGCGCCGGGTCGGGCTCAGCATCGGCATCGGCATCGGGCTTAGCTGCGGGCTCGGGTTCGGGCTCGGGCTCGGGCTCGGGCTCGGGTTCGGCCACGGGCTCGGGTTCGGGTTCGGGCTCGGGTTCGGCCACGGGCTCGGGCTCGGGCTCGGACGCGGGCTCGGGTTCGGGTTCGAGCTCGGGTTCGGCCGCGGGTTCGGGCTCGGCCTCGGGGGCCTCGGCCACCGCTGCGGGCTCGGCCTCGGCCTCGGCCTCGGCCTCGGCTCCAGGCGCACTCTTCAACTCCGGACGCCCACTCCCCGGCGCCCTCGTCCGGCGCACTGGTGGCCGTCGGCGCTGTGCCGAGCGCCCCGCCGCCGGCGCTCGACGTCCCGCCGTGGCGCCCGACGGCTTCGCCGGCGCCTCCACGTCCTTACTCGCCGGCGGCACCGCCGCCTTCTCATCGACACCGGGTGCCGACTCGCCCGCGCCGTCGACATCGAACGGAACCTTGAGGTTCGTGGATCCGGCCGGCGGAAGAATGTGCAGGTAGTGCTGTCCGGTGGTCGCAAAGCTGCGCGTGAATCGATACGTGCCCGGCCGGTCGGTGGGCTTGGCCGACAGGCCGCGCTCGACGCCACCCGGCTCTTCGACCGTCGCGATCACTTCGGGCGCGGCCATCGGTTCCCCGTCCGGGTCCCAAACCTGAAAGATCACCTCGTAGTCGACGCCAACCACAAGCCGCGCCGGCATCTCGATGCGCAACGCGTAGCCGGCATCGCTTACGAGCAGAGCGCGCCGTCCGCCCGGAGATGGCGGCTGCCGGGTGACGACCGCCGGTCGTTCGAGAGACGCGGGGGCCTCGATCGCAGGCGCCGGCTGCGACGGGCCTTCTCCGGCCTTGCGCAGGGCGTACACCCCCACGCCAGCGCCCGCCGCCAGCACGCCAAACGCGAGGACCGCCGACAGTGCGCCAAGCCAACCGCGCGACCTCGGCAGGGGCATCGACTCGTCGGCGTCGATGTTCAGATTCAGGACGCGCTCGGTTCCGCCACCGGTACCGCCCGCAACCGCCGAGTCGGCGGTGCGCCCCCGTTCGGCGCCCGCAGCGCCGACGAACGACGGGTCCGCGGCACCCGGGCCCGGCCCTCCTCCGTCACCGAGGGCGAGCTGCGAACGGGTCGCGAGCAGCGTGCGGTCGACGCGCGCGGGCGCCGCGGGCACGGCATCCCCCCGCGCCACAGCCTCGAGGGCGGCAGCGAGCTCGCGCGCGCTGGCAAATCGATCGTCGGGCTGCTTTTGCAGCAACCGGAAAACGACCTGATCCAACGCCGGATCGACATCGGGCGCGATGTCGCGCACCCGCGGGGGCGTCTTGTTGACGTGGCTGACCAGCACATCCAGGGCCGCGCCCTCGAAGGGCAGCCGCCCGGTGAGCATGCGAAACAGGATGACGCCAAGGCTGTACAGGTCGGCGCGCGCATCGACGTCGCCTCCGCTCGCCTGCTCGGGCGAAAGATACGCGGGCGTGCCAAAAATGGCCCCCTCGCGCGTGAGGTGACTGTCGCGAATGCGCGCTTCGCCCGGCAAGAGCTTGGCGATGCCGAAGTCGAGAATCGACACCGAGTCGGCCCGACCACCGCGCTCGCGCAAAATGAGGTTGGCCGGCTTGAGGTCGCGGTGCACGATGCCGACCGCGTGGGCTTCGGCGAGAGCCGCGGCCACCTGCCCGACGATGTCGCACGCCCGCGATGCCGTCATGGGCTTGTCGCCCAGCGCAACCTCCAGCGGCTCGCCGTCGACATACTCCATGGCCATGAAGGGCACGCGGTCGTCGACTTCGCCCAGGGCGTACATCACGACGATGTTGGGATGCGACAGCCGCGCCACCGCCCGGGCCTCGCGCATAAAGCGGCGCACGGCATCGCGATCGCTCACCAGGTGCTCGTGGAGGATCTTGACCGCCACGTCGCGCTCCATGCCCGCCTGCCAGGCGCGGTAGACGGTGCCCATGGCCCCGCGACCGATCACCTCGCCCAGCTCGAACTGTCCGAGAAGCACTCGCCCGCGATACGGCTCGGCGGCGTCCACGAGCGCAGCCCCGTCGGTCGGGCAAAAGCGCACCGAGTCGTCGAAGGATTGCTCGCAAACGGGGCAGTACTTCATGGGAAGGCCTACCCGAGTATGACGCGCCCCCGGGTGCGCGAATTCACGACCTGCCGGTAATCCGCCCTAAAAACGGCCACCTGCCAGCCCCACCCCAAACGCCCGGCCGGCGTCCGGCGCCAGCGCGGCATCACCGATTGGCACCGGGGCCGGTACCCGCCACAGCCAGCGTCCGTCGGTCGTGCGCCGAACCAGGGCCAGCGAGCCACTGTCGTCGGCGGCTTCGTCGGCGCCCTCCGCGTCGAGGTTGCGGGTCAGGTAGTACGCGAGAGCCGCGCCGCCCGCCATGGTGACCATCGACGTCACCGCCGTGATTTGCAGGTCGGCGTTTTCATCGTCGTCGTCCTGGATCAGCGGAAAGAGAAGCGCCCACGGCACCGCGAGCCCCGCGGCCGCCCCCGCGTCGATCCACAGGGTGCGCCGCCGCGACAAATCGGTCTTGCTGGCCAGGTAGATGCCGCCCCCCAGTCCCGCCGCCGTACCGACCAGCGCGTTGATCGCGTACGCGCGATCGTCGAACACATCGAGGGCAACCCCGGCCATCAGACCGTAGGTCAGGCCGTAGGCCCCCAGCGAATTCACGGTCGCAATGTCGCCCGCACTCGCGGAAACCTGGCGGGCCAGCAGCGTGCCGGCGCCGACGCCGAGCACGCCGCCGATGGTGCCGGGAATGAAGACCTCGCCGCTGGTGGTGTTCGACCCGCTGATGAGGTGACCGAAGAACGACCCGGTCGCGGTGCCCCAACCGATGCCGCTGTTGATGAGCTGCACTTGCGGGCCCGTGAGCTCCAGGCGATCGGCGAGGCGCCCCGCCCCCCAACCGCCGAGCACCAGCCCGCCAAGGCCAACGATGAAAGCCCCGTCGCTGTCCGCGCCCGCGAGGGTAAGGCCGGCAAACAATCCGTAGCCAGCACCGATGCCCTGCAGTTCGCGCTTGGGCCAGCGCGCGGTGCCCTCGCTGGGCTCCGGCTCCGGGACGTCGGTCACGCGCCGCGCGTCGGGCTCTGCCTGGTCGCCATCGCCCGCGGGAACCGCGTCCGCCGTCGCCGGACCGTCGGCGCCGTACGGGTCGGCAACGTCGAGCCCGTCGGAGTCACCCGGCTTCGCTTCGGCATATGGGTCCAGCACTTCGCCGGTGGCGTCGGACGGCGCCTCCGATGTCGCCAGTCCCGCGTACGGGTCGAGGGGGCCCAACGCCGGTTCCGCACTGGCCTGCCCGTCCCCCTCGTACGGGTCGAGCACCTCGCCGTCGGGCGCCGCTTCGCGGGGTGCGGGGCGACCGTGTTCGAGGTTGTACACCCCGAGTTTCTTGTTGGCGCGTCGCAAGCCGGCCAGCGCCGCAGCGGCGTTTTCCCCGTTCGGGTCGCGCTCGAGAGCCTCGATGTAGAGAGTCTTGGCGCTGCGAAAGTCGCGCTTGGCAAACAGCTGATCGGCGCGCTCCACCAGGGCGGCAGCGACAGCGGTGTCGATGTCGTCGGAAGCGGAGGCGATCGGGGTCGCCGCGATGAGCAACGCGGCGACGACGATGACGATTCGGATCATGGCGATGGAATGCTAAGTGCGGCCACTGCCTGTAGCATCGCACGAGGCGCGGCGGAGGCTACCCGGCAACATCCGTTTTCCAGGTCTTCTCGCGAAAGTACACGAACACGACCTGGATCACAGCGGCGACCGGAACGCCGAGCAGCGCGCCCACGAGCCCGTACGTATGCTCACCCGCGAGCAGTGCAAAGATCACGAGCACCGGGTGAATTCGCGCCGCCGTGCCCATGATCTTTGGGTTGAACAGGTTGGCCTCGAGAAAGTGGATCACGATGATCCAGCCGAGAATGAGCGCCCCCCGGCTCACGTCGATGCCTCCATCGCCCGAGACCAGAGCGGCGAGCACGATGGGAATGGTCGACAGGATCGACCCGAAGATGGGAATCAACGAAAGTAGCGTGGCGACCACGGCCAAAATCAACGAGTACTTGACCGAGAAGATGAGCAGGCCGACGTACGTCAACGCGCCGTTGAGCAGGCAGATGATCACCTGGCCGCGAATGACGCCCGACAGCGATCGGTTGATGCCTGCGGCGATGACGTCATAGTCATCGCGAAACGCCGCCGGCACCAGCCCGCGCACGAACCCGTGAAACTTGCCGAGGTCGATGAGGATGAAGGCCGCGATCATCAGGACGATGAAGAAGGAGAAGATGGCGCCGATGGTGCCGGCAACGACACGGCGGCCCACGGCGACCGCGTCCTGCAGCTGCTCGCGCGTGGACATCAACGCCTTGCCGGCGTACGTCCGGATCTTGTCGACCGTGGTCTGCTCGGGCGGCGCCTCGTCGGTCCGCTCGATGGCGTAGCCGCCACCGGCGCGAGGCGTCACCGCCAGTCCGTCGTCGGTCAGCTCGACCGCGTAGCGCCCGTCGGGAAGCGGCGTGATGACGAACTGGGTGCCCGGCGGCAGCGGGACGTCGGTGGCGCTGACGGCCTCCGGCGCGCGCTCTGGCGGCGGCGCGAGCGACGGGAACTTGCCCTCGAGCCAGGTCGCCGCCTGGGGGGCCCATTCGTCGTTGAGTTTTTCGTAGAGCGAGGGCGCCTCGCGGGCCAGCCGGGCCATGTCCTGAGACAGCCGCGGCAACAGGGCGACCAGAAACACGCCCAGGAACGCCAGGATCACCAGGTACACCAGCAGAATGGCCGCACCGCGCGGCATGCGGCGCTCGCCCTCGTCGGTCTGCGACAGCCGGCCAATGAGCGGGGCGAGAATGAAGGCCAGCAGCGCCGCGAATACGAACGGCAACACCACGTGCCGAAACAGCACCAGCACGAATACGATGAAGCCGAGAAAGCCCCACAGCTTTATGTTGCTGCGGAACCAGCCGAACCAACCGCCGCCGAAGGCAGTGCGCGCGCGCCGTTTGCCCCGCGGCGGCTCGCCGCCGCCCGCAGCCGGCTGCGGGACGGCAGAGGGATCCGAGGGCTCCTCGGGCGGGGTGTCGTTCTGGCTCATTCGCGGGCCTCGTCGGCGCCGGCAGACGCCTGGCTACGCATACCCGACCACGCCCCGGAGATCCAGGCGCCGGCCCGGGACAAACGACTGCCGCCGTCGCGCGGGCGCGCGCGTCGATCGCGCGAGCGCCGGGGCCGATCCCGGCGATGCCAGTCGTAGCTGGCGCTCGACCAGCGTCGGCAGTGGTCGCAGCGCCAGAAGAACTCGTCCGCGACGTGCCCGCAGCCCCGGCACACCCACACTCCCGCCGCCACCTGGCCAAGCGGCGACCCGGGCTCGAGCAGGCTGGCGAGCTCGCGCCGAATCTCGGCGCCCTTGCCGAGACTCAGCACCAGCCGGGCCCGCAACAGCCGGGCGGACGCCATGTCGGGAGCGGCCTCGACGACGCGGCGAACATCGCTGAGAGCTCCCTCGATGTCGTAGGTGGCGCGCAGCCGGGCCCGGGACATGCGAATGCCGGGATGCGTCGCGCCGGTTTGAATCAAACCATCGAGCACCGCGACCGTGCGGCCGCGCGCCAGCTCTTCCGTGCGAGCGCGCCAGTCTTCGTCGAGATCGTCGCCGTCGCGAGCCCCCGCGTCGCCCTCCGCCGCCCGGCGGTGCAGATCGAGCAGGCGTTCGACCAGCGCGGGCGCCAGTTCCGGTCCGCGCAGCAGAGCTTTGCGGACGTGCTCGCCGGCCCCCGCAATGTCCCCGCGCTCGGCCGCGAGCTCTGCGGCCACGGCCAGGATATGGGGGTCGTCGGGGGCCAGGCGGTCGGCTTTCTTGAGAAGCTCGCGGGCCCCGTCGAGATCATCCCCGCGCACGGCGGCGGACGCCGCGGCCGCGTACAGATGCGGGATTCGGGGCGACGGGGCCGAGCCGCGCAACTTGTCCAGGTGCTCCCAGGCCGCGGCCGCATCGACGAACCGACCGGTCTGCTCGTACAGGCCGCACAGAGCCTTGTGCGCTCCCTCGTGCTTTGCGTCCCGCTCGAGGCACGCCTCCATGGCCTCGACCGCGCGGCGAGGCATGGAGGCCGCGCGAAAATCGAGGCCAAGCTCGTACAGAGCGCGAAGGCGCAGGTGCTTGTCGGCATCGGCGCGCATCTCGATGGCCTGGTGCGTGCGAATCGCCCGCTCCCACTCGCCGCGGCGGCGAAACAGTGCGCCCAACGCGAAGTAGGGCTCGATGTCGGACACGTCCTCTTCCACGACCTCGCGCAGCTGCTCGATGGTGCCGTCCAGGTCGCGAGACAAAAGCAGGTTGAGCGACCGCAGGTACGCGCGGCCGTGCCGGGCGGTCCGTTTGAGGCGCCGGTCGTCGGGCACGTAGTAGCGCCCGATGAGAATTCCCGCCGCGAGCACGCCCAGGCCGATGAGCACCATCAGCATCGCCGTCCCCATCAGCGTCGCCCCTCCCCGTCTCGGTCTCCGTCTTCGTCTCGGCCTCGGTCTCCGTCTCCGTCTCGGTCTCGGTCTCCGTCGCGGTCTTCGTTTCCGTCGCGGTCTTCGTTTCCGTCCCGGTCTTCGTTTCCGTCCCGGTCTCCGTCTGCGTACGGGTCGTCCCCGCCGAGCAGGTCGTCACCGCTGTCGTCCTCGGCCGCGCTGCCGACCGGATCCGGCTCGACGGCTTCGCCCCGGTCGTCCAGCTCTCGAACATCGACATCGTCGGCCGGCAGGTCCTCCATGGGCGCCGGGCGCTTGAACGGAAGGTTGCGCAGTTCGGCGAGCTCGCGCTCGAGTCGGCGCACGAGCACCTCGAACTGCCGCCGTCGCCAGGCGTAGAACATCAGCCACGCCAACAGCGCGCCAAGGCCCAGTACTCCCACGAGCCAGCCCCCCAGAAGCCCCGGCAGGAACACCTCGCGCTCGGTTTCACCGAGCAGGCCGTGCAGCATCTCCGGGGTATCGACGGGCACCCAGCGCCAGTTCGCGACCAGGTACAGCCCCATGGCCACGCCCATGGCGATGAAGCCCAGCGCTACCAGGACGAGCGCGACGATGCGAATCCAGCGGACCATGGCACGTGCCTCGACCGCCGCATTGGCAGACCGGTCGAGAGCCGATCGTACACCCCCGCCCCTAACCTATCCATTTTTGGCCGAAACGACAGCGGCCCCGGCGAATCGCCGAGGCCGCTGCGAGCGTTTCTTCAAGAAGTGCTTATCGAACTACTGCGAGAAGCACTTCCACAGGCGCATCTTTAGCTGTCGCCCTTGTCTCCAAGGACGTTGCCAAAGATGTCGCCGAGGGTGGCGCCACCGGCTTTCGCCCCGGCCTGGTAGCCCTGGGCGTCCGCCATGTCGACCGCGTGCTCGGCGCCCTTGATGGACAGACCGATCTTGCGCTCGGCGGGGTCCATGCTGATGACCAGAACCTTCACGTCCTGGTTCGGAGCCAGCACGGCCCGGGGGTCGTCCACGCGCTCGTCGGAAATCTCCGAGACGTGAACCAGGCCCTCGATGCCCGGGGCGATCTCGACGAACGCACCGAAGTCGAGAATCTTGAGCACCTTGGCGTCGGTGACGGTACCGATGGGGTACTCGCGCGGAATGCGGTCCCACGGATCCTCGTGGAGCTGCTTGATGCCGAGCGAGATCTTCGGCTTGTCGTCGTCCTCCATGTCGATGTTGAGCAACACGGCCTCGACCTCGTCGCCCTTCTGGAACATCTCGGAGGGGTGCTTGACCCGCTGGGTCCAGGACATGTCGGACACGTGAACGAGTCCGTCGATGCCCTCTTCGATCTCGACGAACACACCGAAGTCGGCGATGTTGCGGACCTTGCCCTTGACCCGGGTGCCGGGCGGGTACTTCTCGATGAGCTGCTCGTAGGGGTTGGCCTCGAGCTGCTTCATGCCGAGCGAGACGCGCTTGTTCTCGACATCGACGTCGAGCACGACGGCTTCGACGACGTCGCCCGCTGCCACGACCTTGCTCGGGTGCTTGACCCGGCGGGTCCACGACATTTCGGAGACGTGAACGAGACCTTCGATGCCCTCTTCGAGCTCGATGAACGCGCCGTAGTCCTTGAGCGAGACGACCTTGCCGCGAACGACGGTGCCGGGAACGTACTTCTCCTGGGCCGTGGTCCACGGGTCTTCGGTGATCTGCTTGAGGCCGAGCGACACGCGCTCGGTCTCGGCGTTGAACTTGAGCACCTTGACGCGCACGTGGTCACCGACCTGGAACAGCTCGGACGGGTGGTTGACCCGGCCCCAGCTCATGTCGGTGATGTGCAGAAGGCCGTCGATACCACCGAGGTCGATGAACGCACCGTACTCGGTGAGGTTCTTGACGATGCCCTCGGCGATCTGGCCCTCTTTGAGGCGCTCGAGCGTGCTCTCTTTGAGCGCGGCGCGCTCCTTTTCGAGCAGCACGCGACGCGACAGCACGATGTTGCCGCGGCGCTTGTTGAACTTGATGACCTTGAACTGGTGCTTGTTGCCCAGGAAGGCGTCCAGATTGCGCACCGGCCGCAGGTCGACCTGTGAGCCGGGGAGGAACGCCTTGACGCCGCCCTTGATGGTGACCGACAGGCCGCCCTTGACGCGCGACGTGATGGTTCCCTCGATGAGCTCGTCGCGCTCGCACGCCTCGGAAATCTCGTCCCACACTTTGAGACGATCGGCGCGCTCCTTGGACAGCACGCACATGCCGGCGTCGTTCTCGCGGGCCTCGAGCAGCACTTCAACCTCGTCGCCTTCTTTGACGACGACGTTGCCCTCGGGATCGCGGAACTCGTCGAGGGACACCTGGCCCTCGGACTTGTAGCCGATATCGATGATTACGTAGTCTTTCACTACGCCGACGACCGTGCCGCGCACGATGTCGCCTTCGCGTACCTGTTCTGTTTTTAGGCTTTCTTCGAAAAGCGCGGCAAACGACTCTTCGTCGCCCACGCCTCCCTGTTGCCCGTCAGCTTCGACCATTCAGAAAATTCCTGCTCTTTACACGTGTCGGCGCGTTGGATTTACCAGGCAAGCCCGGCAGTCCGACACAGAGGTGGGAACAGGTACCCCTCCGGCAGCGAGTTGTCAACCGAAACGCGGCGTTGTCGCTGGTGTAAGGAGGTGGGGGAGCCCCGACCGGGCGACCCGCTAGCCGACCGGTTGGGAACGAGGGTTTCGTTCGCGCGCCCGCACCTCGGCGACCATCGAATCGACGACATCGTCGATTGCGAGCACCGATGAATCTACCTCAATGGCGTCCTCGGCCCGGGTCAGGGGCGCCACGGCGCGCCCCGAGTCGCGCTCGTCACGAGTCTGCATGTCGCGCTCGACCTCGCCCAGGTCGAGATCCGGGTCTCGCTGTAACATCTCGTCAAAGCGGCGTTTTGCACGGATCTCCGATGAGGCGGTGAGAAAGAACTTTGCGCCCGCGCGCGGAAACACCACCGTGCCGACGTCGCGCCCCTCGGCGATCACGCCGCCGGCCTCGCCGAGGCGCCGCTGCAGGTCGAGAAGGGCCCCGCGCACGGCTGGCAGCGCCGAAACCAGCGAAGCTCCATCGGAAATTTCGGGAGTGCGAATGGCCGCCGTGACCTCCCGCCCCCCGACATACACCCGGTTGGCGTCGGAGTCGGTCTGAAAGCGGATGTCCAGCCCGGCGGCGACGGCGGCGCAACCCGCCTCATCCGACCAATCCACGCCGCGCCGGCGCGCCTCGAGAGCGACCGCCCGGTAAATGGCGCCCGTGTCGAGGACCTGGTAGCCGAGAGCCGAAGCCAGGCGACGTGCCACGGTGGACTTGCCAGCCCCGGCCGGACCGTCGATGGCCACGACGATGGGCGTGCGGCGCACCTTCGTCGTCATGCGGCCGGACCTTACAGCAAAGCCTCCTTCTTGGGTACGCCGCGATGATACGATGTGAAGTCGATGCGCGACGGCGGTAACCGGGCGAACCACCAGGCCCCGCAAGGCCCGGCCGCTGCCGACGAGGCCCGCTTCGAGGTTCGCCAGCAACTCCGCAGCGACAGCGTGGGCGAGCTGTTCGAAGCCCGCGACCGGAGGGGTCACCGCGACGTCGCGGTCCGGCGCCTGCGCCCGGAGCTGGTGCGGTCGCGGGCGGCCCGACAACGGCTCGCGGCCGACGTCGAAGCGGCGCGGCGGCTGCGCCATCACAACGTCTGCGAGGTCCGCGAGCTGGTGTCGCTCGGCGACAGCCTGGCGGTCGTTACCGAGCTGGTTCGCGGGACCAGTCTGCGCGAGGTCCTTTCGCGTTCGGGGGAGACAGCGGGTCTTTCGGTAAACGAGGCCTTCGACATCGTCGGCCAGCTCGCCAACGGCCTCGACGCCATCCACAAGGCGTCGACCGTCCACGGGCACCTCACGCCCGCCGACGTCGTCCTCACCGACAACCGCGCGGTGATTCTCGGTCTGGGCATCGCGGGCATCGCGCTCGGCGACGAGCTTACGTCGGGCGGATCGCACGAGGACCTGCTCCTCGGCGACCCGGCCTACATGGCGCCCGAGCACGTCACCGGCGGCCCGCCCGCGGGCTCGCAGTCGCCGCGAACCGCCATCGATGTCTACGCCCTGGCGGCGGTGGCGTACGAGCTGTTTTACGGGCGGCCCCCGTTCGGCCGCGCGGCCGACGACCGGCTGGTGGTCGTGCTCGACCGGGTCGTCAACGAGCCGCCCCGTTGCCCGCTGGACGAACCGACCAGCCTGCCGAAGCCGGCGCGAACGGCGCTGGCTCACGCCCTCGCCCGGGGGCTGGCCAAGAACCCGGCCTCGCGCCCGGCCACCGCCGGCGCCCTGCGCGAACAAATCGCCGGGGCTATCGCCACCACGGAGCGAACTTCACGCCGCGCGTCGGCGGCGCTGCGACCGTGCCTGGATACGCTGCTGTCGTCGGCGCCCGCGTCCGGGCAACACGCCGCGGAACAACCCCGGGTCCTCGAGTGGGCGGAACTCGGCCAGCGCGCCCTCGACCGGGGCGACCTGGACGACGCCGACACGCATTTCAACCGCGTGCTCGGCTACGCCAACAACTCGCCGCACCGGTGGCGAGAGCGAGCCGTCGGCCTCATCGGCAAAGCCGACGTCAGCCGGCAGCGAGCCGCCTGGCGCGACATGTTGTCGTGCGCGGAGCGCGGACTCGACGTCGTCGACGAACGCCGCGAGCCGGTGCTGGCCGGCAGGCTGCTGGCGGCCTCCGCGTGGGTGCGGGGGTACCTGCTCGGCGACCCCGGGGGACTGCGCGCGGCCCGGCGCGCGGTCGCCCTGCTCGGTGGTCGCGGCGACTGCCTGCCGGCGTTGGCCGACGCGTACGCCACGCTCGGCGCCTGCCTCGAGGCCTACGGCGACGTCGACGAGCAGACCGCGGCCCACCAGCGCACGGCCGACATCGGTGCGCAGGTCGGTGATGAGCGGCTCGCGGCGCGCGGCCTGCTCAATCTCGGCGAGATCCGCCGCGCCCTCGGCGACCACGCAGCCGCCATCGCGAGCTGCCAGCAGGTTCTAGGCCTGCTCGGGCCCGCGAGCGCCGATCCGCTCGTCGGCCTGGCCCACAACAACCTGGCCCAGGCCCTCGTCGATGCCGGACGCTACGAGGAAGGCCTGGAGCAAGCGCACCGGGCGCTGGCCATTTCCGACCATCACGAGGGTCTGCTCTACCAGGACGAAGCCCGGGTCGCGGTGGCCCGCGCTCGAGCCGCCGGCGGCGCGCCGGACGACGCCGAGCTGCTGCTCCGCGAGGCCGTGGACCGCGGGGCGAAAGACGGGGTACCCCTGCTCGAAGGCAAAGCGCGGCGAGCCCTCGGATCGGTGTTGTCCATGCTCGGCGAAGACGCCGACGCCCTCGACGAGCTCGATCGGGCTGAGCGGCTGCTGGCCGGCGCCAGCGCCACGGAACGCGCCTGGGTTCGGGTGGAACGCGCCCGCGCCTATCGCCGGGCCGGCCAGGTCGCCGGCGCCGACCGCGAGCTCGCCGACGCCCTGCGGATGCTGCAGGGCAGCGGGGTGATCTGCGAGCGGGCCACCCTGGCGCGAACCGACCGCGCCTAGCGCGGCGGGACGAACAAAGAAAGGGTCGGAGGCCACGCGCCGGGGTCATTGGTTTGGGCCCCCGACCCCGCTGTGCGGCGACGCCGCACACTGCGCACTCTCACGTCTGACGCAGGGCTGGTCAACCGCCAATTCTACGGCGATTTTAGGCACATAGGGCGCAACACACGTACTGCCAAAGTCGCAACGCAGACGACGCCCCGAAGGAAAAACGCGAGCGCCAAATCAGATTCGCCGCGCCCCAAACCAAGACTCTGCAATGCAGATTACCAACGTCTTGACCGCGGCCGTTCCGCGGCCGATCCGTTTCGCTGGTCCCCGCGAAAACCGCCGTCGTTCCCCAACAAGCCAGCTGCCGTCGCCGTCAAGGCAACGGCGCGACCTGCTAGCATTCGGCAGTGACCGGGGGCTTTGCGTTCAACCCGACCCGCTGGCGCGCCTTTGCCGACGCTGTCGCCTTCGCCCTGGGCGTCAACGTATGGATCTCGGTCATTTTGCTGCCGGGCCTGTTCGTCGGAACGTGGCGCACCCCCGGGGCGCTCCTGCTCGGCTTTGCGCCGCTGGCGGTCTTGCTGGTGGGCCTGGCCCGACGGTCGGACAGCGTCTTGCTGTTCGCATTCCCCGCCGCGGTCCTGGCTCCCACGGCCGTGTACCCGGACCTCATCGCCAGCTACGTGTACGGCCCCGTGCGGTTTGCCCTGGTTTCGGCCAGCGTGATCGGCTACCTGTTCGGCGCGTCGTACCTGTCGTCGTGGTACGAGCCGGTGGAGCCCGTGAGCACCCGCCCCCTGGCCTCGGCGAGCGAGCCCGTGCCCGCCCGCTGGCGCCGGCGATTTCGGGTGTACGCCGGCCTGGCTCTGCTCTCGGTCGCCGTGCCGGTCGCCCTGCTGTGGCAGGTCAATTTCGCCACCGAGGGCCAGGCGTTCTTGCGCGAACTCTACCTCGGGCGCGTGGCCTCGTTCACGGCGCTGCTAAATCTGGCGGCGCTGGCGCTGTGGGTGCTGCTTTACTGGTCCGTGTTCATGGGAACGCTGCGGCCGCACAGAACCGGCGATCGCGACCTCGTCTTCGCGTTGAGCGCGCTAAGATCGGAGTCGCGACGGGGGCGCCCACGCCCGGTCTTCTATGTCGGAGTCGTCGCCGCCCTGGTCTTCATGCTGCTGCTCCTCGCCACCCGCTAATTCGCCCGCCAACGCCCACCACGACGTGCGCCAGTTCTTTTTCGAAATCCTCGCCCTGGCACTCATCGGAGGCAGCATCGTCTTCTTCGTCGAGTGCGTGAGCTATCTGCAGCGCCGCGACTACGTCGCGTCCTTGATCCTGCTTTTCATCGGCATCGCGGTCATTACCGTCGGCAAGGAAATGGCGCGGCTCGCGCTCGTTCAAAAAGAATGACCCGGGGGCGAGTTTCGGCGGTGCTGGCGCTAGTAGCGGCCTGCGCCTGGGCCTGCGGGGGGGACAGCGCGCCCCCGAGCGGCGCCCCGGCGCCGTCTGCAGGGGTGGTTGCCGAAGCGGGCGGGCGCATCGTTGTCGCCACCGTGGACGGCCGCCCGATCTACGACGACTGCGTCGCCGCCCAGGCACGCGCCCTTGCCCTGACGGCGCGCCAGGCGCTCGAACAGTGCATCGACTTCGAGCTGCTGGCGGCGCGGGCCGAAAGCGACGGACTCGCGGCTCACGCAGACGTGGTCGCCGCCGGCAAACGAGAGTCGGTACGCGCCCTGCTCGCGCGGGAGTTCGAACCTGGCTTCGACGGCCCGGAAGACGTCGAGACCGCGCATCTCGAAAAGGTGTGGAAGCGCCCGGCGGTGTTCTATCGCTACAACCACCCCGAGTATCGGCTGTCGTACTTCGTGCGCGTCAAGCTGCCGGAAAACGAGCCGCGGGGCACCGAAGCCGACCGCAAGGCCGAAGCCGTGGCGCAAACGATCTATCGGGCCCTCGACGGTCTGAAACTCGAGCGGGATGAGTTCCGGTCCCTGGCCCGCAAGGCCGCCGGTGGCGTGACCCTCGTGTACAACGAGAACGCCTACCCCGCATCGCGCGACCGAACCGACCCCGGTTACGCCGACGCGCTCTTCAACATCGAGACCGTCAACACAGTGTCGCCCCCGGCCAAGACGCGCTGGGGCTGGGACGTCATTCTGTTGACCGGCATCAATCCGGCCCAGAGCCACAGCTTCGAGCAGGCGGAGCCGAGCCTGCGCAAACAGGTGTTCCCGTCGGCCCGCGAGCGCGCCTTCGAGAGCTGGCTCGCCGCCCTGAAAAACAAGCGCGCGATCGAGGTCTACGACGGCCGCCTGCCCGCGGGCGGCGCCATGGCGGGGCTCGGACCGGGCCCCGGCTCGCCCGCGTCGCCGGCCGCCCCCATCGCCGCGCCAGCTCCGGCAGCACCGGGAGCCCCCTGACCGTGCGGCCTTCGTCGGTGAGCCAGCGCCTGCCCACGCCGTTCTCGGCGATCTTGCGGCGCGCGGTCAGCGAAATCCCCGGCGCTATCGGAGGCGCCTTCGCCGCGGCCGACGGCGAAACCGTCGACGCTGTCGCCCGCCGCGATATCGACGACTGGCTGGTCCTCACGGCCCACTACGGCGTCGTTCTCGCTCTGGTGCAGTCGGCCCTCGACACGCTGCACTACGGCGGCGCCGAGTACATGGTGCTGCGCCACGAGACGGTCGACATCCTCGTGCACGCCGTGGCCGACGGGTACTTTACGCTGGTTGCCGTCAGCGCCCCCGCCCCTCTCGGGCGGGCCCTCGACAAGCTCGCCGTCGTGGCCGATGAGCTGCGCATGGAGATGCAGTGACGCACCGCTTGGGTCGGTGCCTCGGGGCCGCAGGCGCCGTCGCCGCCGCGCTGATCTGGGCGGCCGTGACGAGCGCGGCGCCGAGTCTGACGTCGGCGCCCGGCGACGCCGCCGCCGACTACGACGCGACCAGCGCGTCCTGGAACGGCCTGGCGACTTTCTTAAAGCTCGCGCGCGGCGATGGATTTCGCGCCGAGGCCGCCTCCGAGGTCGACTGGGATGACCTCGGCCCCGGCGACGTCCTCGTCATCCTCTATCCCACCGCGTCGATCGACCCGACCAACGTGCGCTCGTTCGTCGCCAACGGCGGCAAGCTGATCGTGGGTGACGATTTCGGCACCGCAAGCGGCATCGCGACGCGCTTCGGTTTCCTGCGCGACGATGCCCTCGGCGTGCGCGCCGACTTCTACGACGACCTGCCCTTCGCCCCGATCGCGCGCCCGCTCGCGCCCAACCACCCCCTCGCCCGCGACGTGGCCGAACTGGTCACCAACCACCCGTCGGTGTTCTCGGGCGTCCAGGCGAGCGACGCGGTCTTCGGATTTGGTGGCGATGAAGTCGTGGTGGTGGCGCGCGACAACCTGGTGCTGCTATCCGACCCGAGCGTGCTCATCAACGGCATGCTGCGCTTTCCCGGCAACGTGCAGTTCGCCCTCAACCTGCTGCGCTACTTTTCCCCCGAGGGCGAAAGCCGCGGCCGCATCGTCGTCATGTCGGGCGACGTCGAGATGACCGGGGCGCCGACCCGCGACCTGCGCGACGATGCCCTCGGCGGCGCGCTGTCGGGCTCGGCGCGCGGGCTCAACAACTTCTTCGAAGAGCTCAACGACTGGTACCTCAACGCCGACGCGAGCCGGGTGCTCGGGGTCGTGGTCGTCGCCGTGATCGGCTTGCTCGCCCTGGCAGCCGTGCCCCTGCGACGGCGCGGCGCGCCGCTCGATGGCTCGTGGCTTCGGGCGGCCCAGCGCACGGCGGACGGAGCGTCACCTCCACCGTCGCGTCGCGCCGATCTGCAGCAGCACTTCGACGACGAAGGCTTTCGCGGCAGCTACCTGGTCCCCGCTTCGATCTTGCGCGACTCGGTGGACACGCGCCTCGCGGGACTGCTCGGAGCCCCGAGCCCGCTGTCGACCCTCACGACCGAAGCGGTCCTCAACCAGGTCGAAGCTCGCGCAGGCCGGGCGGCCAGGTCGGCCCTGGCTCCGGTATGCCGCACCTTGCAGGACCTGCCCGGCCGACTCACCGACTCGCGTTCTGGCGCCGGTCGGTCGGTCTCGCGCAAGGACCTGCAGCGTTTGCAGCGAGCGGTAAACGATTTCGAGCGCGCGCTTGCGAGCGACGGAGATGCAAGTGCCGACAAAAGCGGCTAGTGTCGAGGGGGCCGTAGGAACCGAATGGCGACCGAAGGGATAGAACGCAACGTACTGACGCAGGTGGGCGACATCTCGCGCGCCATTTTGGCCGAGGTTTCCAAGGCGTATATCGGGGCGCCCGGAACCACCGAAGCCCTGCTCACCGCACTACTGGCCGGCGGGCACGTGCTGGTCGAGGGCGTGCCCGGCGTGGCCAAGACCACGCTGGTCAAAGCGTTCTCGCAAACCCTCGGCTGCACCTACCGGCGAGTGCAGTTCACGCCCGACCTTTTGCCCTCGGACATCACCGGCACGTACATCCTCGACATGCGCGACAACCAGTTCGTTCTGCGCGAGGGACCGGTGTTCGCCAACATCTTGCTCGGCGACGAGATCAACCGCGCCCCGGCCAAGACCCAGTCGGCCCTGCTCGAAGCCATGCAGGAGCGGCAGGTAACGATCGAGGGCGAAACGCGCTCGCTGCCCGACCCGTTCATGGTCCTGGCGACGCAAAACCCCATCGAGCACGAGGGTACGTACCCGTTGCCCGAAGCTCAGGTGGATCGGTTCCTGGTCAAGATTCACATGACCTACCCCAGCCCGGCGGACGAAAAGCGCATGCTCGCGACCTACAACGGCGCGGTCGCGCCGGTCCGAGCCGTAGTCGGGCCCGACGACGTCATGCGCTTGCGACAGCTCGCCGACAACGTGCACGTCGCCGAGGAGGTGTTCGATTTCGTCCTCGGCCTCGTTCACTACACCCGCCAGCACCGGCGGGTGTACCTGGGGGCGTCGCCGCGAGCCGCCCTCGCCCTGCTGCGCGCGGCCAAAGCACTCGCGCTGATGCGCAGCCGGGACTTCGTGCTGCCCGACGACGTCAAGGAGCTTGCGCCTCGGGTCCTTGCCCACCGCATCGTCATGACGCCGGAGGCCGAGCTCGAGGGCGCGCGCGCCGAGAGCGTGGTTGCCGAGGCGCTGGACCGGGTGCAGTACCGGGCCCCGGCCCAGTGACGCCGTCGCTCGCCGCCCGGGGGCGCCTGATCCTGGTCACCGGCCTGCTGTTTTGCGCGGTCGGAGCCATTCACGGCGCCGCGCCACTCACCGCCCTCGGCGCCGTCATCGTGTGCGCGCTCCTCACCGCGTACCTCTGGTTCTTCCCCACCGCGGTGCTGCTGCGGCGGCGAAAGATCGAGCTTTCGTGGTGGGTCCCCCCCGGCGACCAGCCCGGCGGCGCGCTCGCCGCCGACCGGCCGTTTTCGCTGCACGTGGCCCTGCGCAACCACGGGGCCCGCCGGCTGCGCGTGCGCGAGCTGGACATCATGGGAACGTCGGGGCTGGAACTGCCCAGGGGAATCGAAGCGGTGGTGCCGCGGGGTCGCCAGGTCGAGGTCAAGGGCGCGTGCCGGGCCCACTCGGCCGGATATCACGTGCTGCACGGCGCCGTGATCGGCTTCGGCGACGCTCTGGGACTGTTCGAGATTCGCGCGTACTTTCCCAATCCCATCGCGCTGAAAGTGTTTCCGCGCAGCGCGGGCCTGGCCGGCGCCCACGCCGTCATGCGGTTGCGCGGCGGCTCTCGCCACGAACGCATCGGCCCGCACCAGGTGATTCGGCGCGGCATGGCGGGCGAGCTCCGGGAGATCCGCGAGCACGCCGCCGGCGACCCGTTCAAGTTCATCGCGTGGAAGGCCACCGCACGCCGGCAGAAACTGATGGTCCGCGACCTCGAGACCGAGATCGTGGTGACCTACCAGGTCGCCATCGACATGGCCGGCACCATGCGCGACGGCCCCCCGGGCCACAGCAAACTCGACTACGCCATCGAAACCGCGGCGTCCCTCGCCCGATCGTCCCTCGACGGGGGAGATCGCGTCGGTTTGGTCACCTTCGACTCGCGGGTGTACTCGCACTTGCGCCCCGCCGACGGCTACCACCACTTTCTCAAGCTCGTCGATCGCCTGCTCGAGACCCACAACGTCGTCGATTCAGACCTGACGGACATTACGAACGGCGAGCTGGTCGCCGCCGTGGCGCGCTACCTGGCCCACCAGGAGTCGGTGGACGTTCGCCTGCGCCGAGCGCCGCCGCTCGACGACCCGTCCTGGGAAAACGTGCAGGCCGGCCCCAACGGCGAGCTGTACGACCTTCGGGCGATGAGCACGGTCGTCTCGGCGTTGCTCAAAAGCATGAACGTCTCCCAGGCCAAGTCGCCGGCGCCGGCGTGGTGGTGGTCGCACGTCGACGCCGGGGGCGAATCGAGCGATCTGCGCTTGTTCTGCCGGCTGCGCGGCATCGAACTTCCGTATCAGTTCGACCACGAGCCGGGAGTTCGAACCGCCGGCCTGGCCGAGGCGGTCCGCGTCGCGGCAGACGACGGAACCGACGTCATCGTTTTGGTTTCCGATCTACTCGGCATTGGCGAGCGGCACGGTTCGCTGGTCAAGTCGCTCGCGGCGGCGCGCCGAGCCGGTACGCAGGTCGTCGTGGTTGCGCCGTTCGGACCCGACTACCGGACCGCCGCCGAGACCACGAACGGCGCGCTGGTCGCCTCGGCCTTGCGCACCGGCGAGCGGGCGCGCCTGGATCGGGCGCGACAGATTCTCGCGCGCCGCGGCGTGCCGGTCATCGAAGCGACGCCGGCGCTGGGCCCGCTGGAGCTGGCGCGCCGGGTCACGAGCGCTCGGTCCGGGCGGCGCCGGGCAGCGTAACGACCCCTATTTCTGACGGAATGACCGTTGACGGTAGCGGTGCCGCCCCCTAGATTCTGTCCAGGAGCAATCGCCCATGGCCACTTTCATCACCGACGAATGCATTAACTGCGGCGCCTGCGAGCCGGAGTGCCCGAACGAAGCCATCAGCGAAGGCGACGACATCTACGTCATCGACCCCAAGCTCTGTACCGAGTGCGTCGGCTTTCACGACTACGAGGCTTGCCAGGCCGTGTGCCCCGTCGAGTGCTGCCTTCCTGACCCCAACAACCAGGAAGAGCCGCAAACCCTGCTCGATCGCGCGCGGTCGCTGCACCCGGACAAAGAGTTCCCGGCCAAAGTCGAGGAGCTCGACAGCTCGCTCAACCGCTTCACCAACCCGGATCGGCAGCAGCCGGAGTAGCGGGCCAGGAGGCGCCCAGACGGCGCCGTCACTTTTTCGCCAATGCGCGGCTACCCCGGGGTAGCCGCGTTTCTGCTTTCGGGGCCGCCCTGGTAACGTCGCCGCCGATGGCTCAATTCCGCAGCAAGCGCCTCGGCAATCTGGTTCAGTCAGACATTCGCCGGATGACCCGCGAGTGCAACCGGCTCGGCGGCATCAACCTGGGCCAGGGGCTGGGCGATGCCCCGCTGCCGCCCATGATCGCGGAAGCCACACGCCGCGCGATCGAGGAGCGACCGGCCACGTATACGTACCCCGAAGGCATCCCCGAGTTGCGCGACGCCATTGCCGGCAAGCTCGCGCGCGACAACGGCATCGAGGCGGACCCAACCACCGATGTCGTGGTCACGGTCGGCGCCAGCGGCGCCTTCGCCGCCACCATCAACGCGCTGCTCGACCCGGGCGACGGGCTGTTACTCATGGAGCCGTACTACGGCTACCACCTAAACGCAGCCATTTTGGCCGGTCTCGACCCGCAGTTCATCACCCTCGCGCCGCCGGAGTTCCACATCACGGAAGACGCTGTGCGCACCGCCGCGCAAAACAACACCCGCGCCATCGTTCTGTGCACTCCATCGAACCCGAGCGGCAAGATGTTCTCGGTGCCCGAGATCGAGGCGATCGCCCGGGTCGCTCGCGAACTCGACCTGCTGGTCATCACCGACGAGATCTACGAGTACATCGTCTACGACGACGCCACGCACGTCTCGCCAGCCACGGTCGCCGACCTGCGGGACCGAACCGTGACCATCATGGGGCTGTCCAAGACGTTCAGCATGACGGGCTGGCGACTCGGCTACGCCGTCGCCCCGGCCGACATGGCGGCGGCCATCACCCTGGTAAACGACCTCTACTACATTTGCGCGGCCGCGCCGCTCCAGTACGGCGTTACCGCCGGTTTCGAGGCGCCGCCGGAGTTCTATCGAGAACTGCGCGCCGGATACCAGCGCAAGCGCGACATGCTGTGCGAAGCCTTGTCCGACGCCGGCATGAAACCCATCGTGCCTCGAGGCGCCTACTACGTGCTCGCCGACATCGGTGAACTCGGCTACGACGGCGCCCTGCCCGCGGCCATGGACTTGCTCGAGCGCGGCAAGGTGGCGGCGGTTCCGGGAACCGCCTTCTACAGCGGCCCCACGGGCGAGTCGATGCTCCGGTTCTGTTTCGCGCGCCGGGACGACGTGCTGGAGCAGGCCTGCGCGCAGCTGCGTACCTTTCGGCGCTGAGACGACCATGCACACGCACGTGGTCTTCTGCGAGTTCGAGGGCGCCATCGCGGACGCCGACACCACCATCGCCGCCCTCGAAGCGTTCGCCGCCCCCGAATCGTGGGCGGCCATTGAACGCATGCGCGCCCAGGGCCAGATTCCCGCCGACGACCTGCGCCAGGTGCTGCAGAGCATTCCCTCTTCTCGGTACGAAGAAATCGTCCTGTGGGCGCGCAAGCTCGAGCTCTGCGACGGCCTCGCCGAGCTGCTCGACTTTCTCGACGAGCACGAGTCACCGCTCGTCGTCTTCACGAGCGGTCTGCGAGCGATCGCCGACGCCGCCCTGGGTCCCCTCGCCCCGCGCATCGACGAGATTTGTGGAGTCGAGGTCGGCATGTCGGGGCCACACTTCGAGCCGCGCAGCGATTTCGAATCGGCGACGCACCTGGTCGACCGATCGGCGATCATTCGCCGACATCCCACCGCCGAAGTTGTCACCATTGCCGCGACCCCTCTGCAGCGCGACGCCGACGACGATGCCCAGGTCGTGTTCGCCCACGGAGCATTGGCCGACGCGCTCAACGACGCCGCCGTCCCCTACGAGCCCTTCCGCACGTTTCACGACGTGCGCCGATTACTCGAGCGCCGCTGGCCGGTGCGCTGACCGCCCGTTCGCCCGTTCGCCCGTTCGCCCGTTCGCCCGTTCGCCCGTTCGCCCGTTCGCAAGAAGCCCCATGCCAAACCTCGACGTTTCCGCCATTCGCAACCAGTTCCCATCGCTGTCGCGCCGCGTGGGCGACAGCCCCGCCTGCTTTTTCGACGGGCCTGCAGGCAGCCAGGTGCCGCAGTCGGTCATCGACGCGGTGGCCGAGTACTACACCACCATGAACGCCAACGGCGGCGGCGCCTTTGCGACGTCGCGGGAAAACGACGCCATGCTGGGCCGGGCCCGGGCCGCGGTGGCCGCGCTGCTCGGCGCGGACGACCCGACCAACATCGTTTTTGGGCCCAACATGACGACCCTGGCCTTTCAGCTGGCGCGCGGCCTGGGCAAAGAATGGTCCGCCGGTGACGAGATCGTCGTCACGCGAATCGACCACGACGCCAACGTTTGGCCCTGGGTTCGCGCCGCCGAGGACGCCGGCGCGACGGTGCGCTACATCCCGCTCGACCCGGCCTCGGGCACCCTCGACCTGGCGACGCTCGACGACATCGTCACAGAGCGGACCAAGCTGGTGGCGATCGGCGCGGCGTCGAACGCGCTCGGCACCATCAACCCGGTGCGAACCGTCGCCGACCACGCCCACGCCGTCGGCGCCGAGGTGTTCGTGGATGCGGTCCACTACGCACCGCACGCGCGAATCGACGTCGGCGCCCTGGGATGCGACTACCTGGCGTGCTCCGCCTATAAGTTCTTCGGCCCCCACGTCGGCATCCTCTGGGGCCGCCGCGATCGACTCGACGGCCTCGACTCCTACCAGGTCCGACCGGCGGCCGACAGCGTGCCGGGCCGCTGGATGACGGGCACCCAAAACCTCGAGGGCATCAACGGCACCCTGGCGGCCGTGGAATACCTTGCCAGCCTCGGGGACCAAAGCCCGGACGCGCCGCTCGCGACCCGGCTCGACAGCGCCTTCGCAACCATCGCGGCGTACGAACGAACCCTGTCGGCAAAGCTCGTGGCCGACCTCCAGGCTGTCGAAGGAGTCACCGTCTGGGGCGTCACGGACCCGGAACACTTCGATCAGCGGGTGCCCACGATCGCTATCACCCACGAGCGGCACACACCGCAGGCCATTGCCGAAAGGCTGGGCGAGCGCGGCATCTTCGTTTGGAGTGGCCACTTCTACGCGCTGGAGGTAACCGCCGCTCTCGACCTCGATCCACACGGGGTCGTGCGCATCGGCGCCCTCCACTACAACACGCCGGCCGAAATCGACCGGCTGGTCGACGCCCTTCGCGCGCTCGACGCCTGACGAAACGCGAACCGCCGCGCCCGGGGCCCATCGGGACCTCCGAGCGCGGCGGTGGCGCACCGTGTCTCAGCCGCCGTCGCGCAGGCGCACGGCCGTGGCCAGCAGCTGCGGGTCGTCGATGCCCTGGGCGATCAGGCTGTCGAGCAGCGTCCGCGCCCGGGCCGGCCATCGCGTCCGCACGCGCGCAACGATGTCGAGCAGGCGACGGACGTTGAGGCGGTCGAGCCTCCCGGACTCGGTCACGGCCGCCAGCGTCTGCAGAGTCTCAGCGTCTACCGAGCTTGCCGACGATTGCAGCGCCTCGCGCTGCACAACGGCGTCGTCGTCGGCTACCAGCTCCTGCAGCAACGCGCCTCGTTGCCCGGGGTCCGCGACGCCAAGCGCGCGCGCAACGGCCGCTCGCACCTCGGCGGAGTCGCTCGACGCGAAGGGCTCCAGGCGCTCGGCCAGCGCCTCGGGACCAGCGTTGCTCAGAGCGCGAACGTAGTGGAGCCGCTCGACATCGGTCTCGGCGGCCTCCAGGTCGGCGGCCAGCCAGTCTCGATAGCGCGCTGCCCGCTCCGACTCGCCTTCGCCGAGCTTGCCCGCGATGGCCCCGAGGCTGTACGCCGAGGCAAGTCGAGCATCGAGCCCGTCCACGTCGGCGCGCCGCTGCTGGTACGCCTCGGCAACCGCGTCCGCCGTCGCGGGGGTCGGTTGCTCGAGCAATCCCAGCCGCTGGTAGAGCCGCCGGCCGCGCGGATCCTCGAGGGGCGCACCCACCGACAGCGCGTCGCGCATGACCTCCTGCGCTACCGGGTGGCCGACGCTCGCAAGCACGTCGAGCACGAGCCCCTGCATGCGGTGGGACGCTTCGGGCCTCCGATACACGTCGAGAAGATCGCGAGCGTGCTCGGGGTGGCGCTCGAGATAGCCCGTCACCCGCCACAGAAAGCGGTTGTGGTCCGGCAGCTGGCCCGAGTTGCCGTACTCGAGCAACGTGCGGTTCATCTCGCCGCGGGTGAGCCCCGCGATGCGACTGTCGAGGATCTGCCGATCCGCCTCGGATCCGGTCCGCGGCTCCGTCGGCCGCCGCGCCACCAGGTCCGCCGGCAGGGGCGGTGCCGACTGCAGCGGCTCCAGGCCGACCAGCTCGAACCGCACCGTCACCGACGAATCGGCGATGGGCCCGCGGTCGGCCGTAACCGCCGCGATCCGCCGTTCGCCGGCGACCGACAGCAGCAAGCCCTCGGACGAAAGTGCAATCGAATGCTCGCCCGACGCCTCGACCAGGGGCTCCGCATCGAGCCCACGAGCCGCCGACACCGCGTGGGCGCCGACGACCGAGCGCGCCAGGCGCCACGGCTCCCCGGTGCCGCCGGCCGACTCGTCGAGTCGGTACCGGTGGGTCACCGTCGCCGCGAGAGCCTGCTCCGAGGCTTGCCACGAGTCGCCGATCACGAGGGGCTCGGCGGCGATGTCGGTCTGCAGCTCCATGACGAGAAACTGCAGCATGGAACCGGCAAGGGCATCCTGCGCGGCCGAGTCCCGCACCTCGAGGATGCGGCCGTTCGGCCCCACGTCAGCCACGAGCAACGCCCCGTCGAGCGTGCGGCGACAGTCCTCGGCGGTGGCCCAGGCGGGCTTGTCGGATACCGAGAGCGAGGCCTCGTCACATCGACGAAGCCGAACCGCGACGGTTTGCCCGCGCCCGTCGGCGCTCGGGCCCCGGTCCTCGACCACCAGCTCGCCGCGAAGCCCCAGCCGGGTTTCGATGGCTGCGCCGGTGGCACCGGGGGCGCCGGCCGCCATGGGCACCACGCTGTCGCTCGAACGAACGTCGATGCGGTACACGGCGCGCTGCCCGGCCGGCCAGGTCACCCGCGGCAAGACCGCGTGGTCCGCCGGCGCGAACGACCGCAGCTCCCACACCAGGGCCGCGAGCCCGGCGACCACGGCCACGCCGAGGGCCGCCAGCGCCCAGCGGCGGCTCACAGGCCACCTCCGAGCACGGACAGCAGGTCGCCCACGTACACGCTGTAGGTCTGGTCGAAGATCGGCTTGTTCCAGCGCAGACCGTCCCAGTTCACCAGCGTCTTTTCACCGCGCTTGCAGAACAGCCCCGGGCAGAAGCCAACCTCGCCGTAGAGCGCGATGCGCCCCGACAACGTCTCCAGATCGACCCGCATACTGGTGTCGATAAAGAACTCGAGGTCGTTGAGGGCCTGGGAGCCCGGCGGGGGTGGCGTTAGTGCCAGACCAACTTCGACATCGACCGGCACGCCGATTTCGATAATGGTCAGCTCGCCGAGAATGCCGGCGGCGGCAATCACGATGTCCACGCCGGCCTCGACGAAGCCGCTGATGTTCATGGTCGGCTCGATGCCGCCGGTAATGCTGGCCTGGGGACAGCCATCGTTGGCTCCCAGCCCCTCCAGGGTGCCCTTGACACTCAGGTCGTAGCCCGCGCTGCCGCTGATGCCAGCGCTGATCTTGAGCGGAACCGGACCGGCCCACACACGCAGACTGCCGAGTTCCCACGACTTCTTGATGCGCTTCGAGTCGCTGACCAGATCGACCTCGAGAGGCTCGAACTGAGGAATCGTCTCGTCCACGCCGTCGAACAGTTCAATGCCCAGAACCTCGGCCCGCGCCTCGACCTTGCTGGTGTCGGTGCGCACCCAGGCGGCTACATCGACGAGGTCCTTTTTGTAGCTCAGGGCGCGCGCGGTCACGTGAAAGTCACCGCCGGCAATGAAGCGAAAATCGCACAGACCGTCTTCGAGCCCCGTGTCGAACCCGTACTCGTAACCGTACTCGAGGCCGAAGTACTTGTTGCCCTTCTCCTCGGTGCGCCCCTGCAGGCGCGACGGCAGCTTGTACTCGCCCGTGGAGGCGTCGACCAGCTCCTCGATGGCCGAGACGCGCTCGTGGGCCTGATGAGCGGCCAGCGCGGCGTGAAAGTCGGGCAAAAGCGCCTCGCACGCCTCTTGCTCGGCGACGATGTCCTCGAGGTCGCCCGGTCGCAGCGTGTTGGGAATCGACACGACGCAGTCGGCAAAGCAGATGTCCGGGGCGGCCGGGTCCGAGCACGTCTTGCCCGCCGGCGGCTCCATCTCGCTCGGCGCGTCGATGATGACGCGCTCGCTGCCAAGGTGGGTGTGAAAGAAACCAGGCAGAACGCTCGTGCACCACTCGTAGGCGTCCTGGCGCTGCTCGTCGAAGTGACCGACGGCCCGAGTCGCGAACGCCTTGGCCGACCAGTCGCAGGGCGTGAGGCCCTCGTCCAGACAGCCGAACTGGTTGGCGAGCAGGTACACGTCGACCAGCTCGTCGAGCACGCGCTTGCGCGCCGCGTTTTCCGCGGAAAGGACGGGCACGGCCTTGTAGTCGGTCGGGCTCCAGTCCGGCACGGGCGTGCCGTCCGGGCCGTTGTCTTCCGCAGCGTAGCTTCCGGGGCCGCGGAACGGCCCGCGGTTGGGCGGCGTCGTGGGCGGCGTGCCGGCGAGCACCGTGCCGGGATTTCGGGACGGCGGGTCGTCGTCGTCATCGTCATCGCTCGGCGGGCGCAACGCCGCGTTGAGATCGCCAATGGTCCAGCCGGAGTCGCGGTACTTCACGTTCAGCAGCGCCCACTGGCGCAGCAGCGCATCCTTGCGGTCTGCGAGCCGGTCCAGCTCGTTGAGCTCCGCGTCGAAGTAGCGGCGCATAGGCTTTCCGTCCGATACCTCGAGGGGCACCGTCCCGGTAATCGCGGTGACCGCCGGGTCGAGTTCGGGGGTCGGCGGCAGCTCTGCCTGCAGTTCGTCCATGGTCGCCACCGGCGGAACGCTCGGAATGGCGGTGAACACCGTGCCGGGGTCCGGATCCTCGGGCGGCGGCGGCTGCGGGTTGACCAGCTGCGGTCCCGGCCGGTCCTCGACGGTCAGCGATTCAGACATGAGCTTGTGCCACGCCATGTCCTTGACCACGTTGGACTTGTTGACGTTCACGCGCGCAACCAGCAGCAGCGACGCCAGGCTGTAGCCGCCCATGGCGTGGTGCAGCGACGCCACGTTGACCGCGTCTTCCTCGTTGGGAAGCTGCGGATAGGCCGGCAAGTCGAAGAAGCGATTGCGCGGCTCGACCTTGTGAGACGGCGCGAACTCCTGGCTGTTGTAGGACAGAAACCCGCTGCCATCGAGGTGGTGGGTGCCCAGGGCGTAGGTCTTCGACCACGGGGCAAAGGCCTTTTCGAAGGCCACGCGATGGTCGTTGCGATAGTGCGACACCTCGCGCCAGTACTCGTTGACCTCGTAGAAGCCCTCGTAGACGTACTCGAAGCACGACGCGAAGGCCGTTCCGTTGGCCTTGTACTGGCTGTAGATGTCGTAGCCGATGTCGGTCGGGCCACCGACCGCGGGCGAGCCACCGCCGCCTTGCTGTCCCGGCGCGGCCACGACAACGGGGCCTCCGACGCCGATACCGCCGCCGCCGCCGCCCGGGGTGTAGTTCGAGTCGAAGTAGGTCGCCGCCGTCAGGCCCGGCTCGCTGCTCACCAGTTCCTCGGCGAACGACACCGCCGCCTCCTGGCTCTGAATCGACTGAAGGTCAGCGACGTAATACGGCTCGGGGCTGCCGTCCATGCCCAGCGGAATGTCGGCCACGCTGCCGGCAACGCCGGTGCTCACGAGACTGTCGGCGATCTCCGACGGCTCCTTTTGCCAGCCGGCCGACTCACACGCGTAGGCGCTTTCGAACAGGGCCGCGCAGGTCCAGTGGTTCGTCGCCTGCAGCTGGCCGCATCCGAGAGCGTCGTCGAGCTTGCCGGACAGGTAGCCCGGCGCCTGGCATTCCTCCAGGGTCGGGATCGGGCAGCCGGCCTCGAGCTCCGGTGGGTCTTCGGCCAGGTCGGGCGCCTCGCACTCGGGCGCCCGAGTGCGCGTTGGAATCGTCTGCCGCTGGTCGCGGGTCGGCGTGTCGGCGGTCTGGGGCACGTGCCGCTTTGGCGGCTCCACCGGCGGCGGAGGCGCGTAGCGCGTCGGGCCGGCGGTTCGACCGCTCGGGGGACTGGCCGCACGCGTTTGCGCCAGGGCGTTGGTGGTCGGCGCGACGCCGGCCGTTCCGGCCGCAACCGCGAGGACCATGGATAGATATCGGTTCTTCACTTGAGGTCTCCTTTTCACTGTCGGCAAGCCGAACGAGACCGGCGTTGTGCAACCGAGATGCCGCTGCGCGGCCGAGGCGCAACCTCCTTCATTTCCAACGTCTTGCGCGACAGGTCCCCGACCCGTGCTCGGCGGGCCCCCGAATCTGTCGACCCGCCAGACACGCTGTGGCGGGGCTGTCCACACGGGGCGGGGCGAGCCGAAACGAAAAACGCGGCCCGGCACCAGGGCCGAGCCGCGTACTCCGTGTCGGACCGAGTCGTGACCTAAGCCGCGAACTCGTCTACGGCGCGCAGATTGACCGAGACCACCTTCGACACGCCCGGCTCCTGCATGGTGATGCCGTACAGCTGGTCGGCAATCTCCATGGTCCGCTTGTTGTGCGTGATCACGATGAACTGCGACCGGTCGGTCATCTCGCGAACGATCTCGTTGTACCGGTCGACGTTGACGTCGTCGAGCGGCGCATCGACCTCGTCCAGCAGACAGAACGGCGACGGCTTGATGAGGAAGATCGAAAAGATCAGGGCGACCGCGGTCAGCGCCTTCTCACCGCCCGACAGCTGATCGACCGTCGAGTTCTTTTTGCCCGGCGGCTGCGCCATGATTTCGATGCCGGAATCGAGCAGGTCTTGCCCCTCTTGCTGGCGCAGGATGAGCTCGGCCCGCCCGCCGCGGAACAGCCGCGGGTAGACGGCCTTGAAATGCGCGTTGACCGAGTCGAACGTCTGCTGGAACAGCTTGCGTGACGTGCGGTTGATCTTCTGGATCGCGTTGGCCAGTTTGTCGCACGCGCTCTCGAGGTCCTGCTGCTGGGTGTGCAGGAACTCGTGCCGCTTCGAGATTTCCTCGTACTCCTCGATGGCGGTCAGGTTGATGTCGGCGCCCATGCGATCGATGAGCTTCTTGAGGTGAGCCAGCCGGTCGAGCTGCTCCTCCCCGGCCATCGGTCGCAAGTGGTAGTCGCCGACTTCGCGATCGATGCGCACGCGATACCGCTCGTCCATCGACTCCTGCAGGTGCCGACGCTCGTTGCCCAGATCGTGGGACTGCATCTCGAGCGAGTTGAGCTCCTTGCTCAGCTTCTCGGCCGTGGTCCGGAGCTCGCGACACTCGTTTTCCGCCACCTGCATTTCGGAGATGCGCCGCTCGTACTCACGGCGCCCCTCCTCGAGCTCTTCGGCCTGCGCCCGGCGGTTTTCGCGCAGGTCGCCCATGGCGCCGCTGAGCGACTCGACCTCGTCGCGAAGCGCCTTGGACCGCGTCGTGCTGACCTCGATGCCCTCTTCCAGAGCGGCAGCCCGCTCGGCGAGTTCCGCCGCGGTCCGCTCCAGGGACTCGAGGGTCTGCTCGAGCGACGACTGCTTCTCGGCCAGCGAGGCCGCGCGCACCCGCGCCTCGGTGAGTTCGCCGCCGAGACGTTCGACGTCGATCTGAGCCCGGGTGACCTGCTCGATGAGGCCCAGCTGCTCTTTTTCGAACCGCTCGCTGCGCTCCGTCGCCGACAGAAGCAGCTCCTGAGCGGTCTTTTGTTCACGCTCCATCTCTTCGAGGGACTCGGCCAGCTCGCCGCGTTCACGCGCAAGCTGGGCCGCCCGCTCGCGGAGCCGGTCGAGCTCCCCGCGGCTGCGGGCCATGTCCTTTTCGTGGCCCAAAATGTCGATGTCGCGATTGTGGGTGTCAGAGCGCAGCTTCGACAACGTTTTCGTCAGCTGCTGGCACTCGGCCTTCGCGTTGACCAGTCGCGCACTCGCGTCGGCCAGATCCTTTTCGAGCGCCTCGACGATCTCGCCCAGCTCGCGAATCTCGCGCTTTTGTGCCAGCACACCGGCGCCGGCGACGTCCGGCGAGCCGCCGCTCACTACGCCTCCAGGGTCGACAATGTCGCCGTCGAGAGTCACCAGGGTCTTTTCACACCCCTCGCGATGCAGGCGAACCGCCGCCTGCAAGCTATCGACGATGTAGATGTCGCGCAGCAGGCGTCGGCCGACGTGCTCGTACCCGGGCTGCAGGTCGACCAGGTCGATCATGGAGCCCACGACGCCCTCGCCTCCCGGCGCCCCGGTGCGGTCCTCGAACTCGATCATCGGGGCGGGTGCCGCCACCGGCGCCTCGGACAACAGTTCGAGCGCCGGCGATCCAAAGCCGGCGTCGACCGGCGCCGCGCTGACCTCGACGACCGGCGCCGAGCCGCCGCCGGAGCTCGGTGTCGGCAATGCGCTGGTCGGCACGAACGCCGACCGCCCCGCCCGGGCCTCTTTCAGGTAGCCGATCGCGTCCACGCCGAGCCGATGGCTGTCGACCAGGATGCCGCCGAGCCGGTCTCCGAGGGCGGCCTCGACCGCGACCTCGAGGCGCTCCGGGGCGGCGACCACGTCGGCCACCAGGCCGCGAATGCGGTCGTCGGTCGAGCTCATGTCGGTCGCGCGCTGCATAACGGCGCGGGTTCCCCGGGCAAAGCCCTCGTACTTGCTCTGAATCTCCTCGAGGGACTGCAGCCGCGAGCGGCGGCGATGCAGCTCGGTGCGCAGGGTCTCAACCTCGGCTTCGAACCGGTCGGCCTCCTCGCTGGTGCGGGCCAGGCGTCCCTCGATCTCCTGCTCCTGGTTGCCCAGATCGAGCCGGGTTTGGCGCAGGGTGCCCAGCACACCGTCGGCCTGCTTGACCGTGCGCTCGAGATCGCGCACCCGCTCCTCGGAGCGCTGGTTCTCTTCGTCGAGGCGCGTCAACCGGGCCGTCGCATCGTCGCGACGGCGCACCAGCGACTGCGCCTGGCTTTCCGCCCGGGCAGCGTCGGCTCGCGCCTGCGACACTTCGCTTCGCGCCGTGTCGAGCAGGCTCTGGGCCTCTTGCTGGGCTCGGCGCGCTTCGTCCAGGGCGGTCTGACAGGTTTCAAGACCTTCGCGCTCGCGCTTGGCGTCGGCCTCGACCGCCTCGTAGCTGGTTCGCGCGGCTTCCAGTTCGCCGTCGGTCTCAGACCGGCGCTCGACCAGGGCGTGAATCTCCCCGTGGGCCTCGGCCACTCGCTCGTCGAGTTCGTTGGCCTCGCGCGTCTGAAACTCGATCTTGCTCTCGGACAGCTTGATCTTGTTTTCGAGGTCGTAGATCTGCTCCTGCAGCGCCGCCAACCGGCGCTCTTCGACCGAGAGATCCGCGCGCTCGGCCACCACCGCCGCATCTTTGCTGTCGTAGTCAGCGCGCGCGGTTTCCTCGTCGTTGCGCACCTGGGTGAGCGAGGCCGTGAGCACTCGAGCCTGTGCCGCCAGCTCGAGGTATCGATGCGATGCGATCCACAGCTCGATGTCCTTGAGCTCGGTCTTGTAGCGACGGTACCGCTCGGCCTTCTGGGCCTGCCGGCGCAGCGAACCGAGTCGCTTGCCCAGCTCTTCGACGATGTCGTTGACGCGCAGCAGGTTCTGCCGGGTCTTGTCGAGCTTGCGCTCGGCCGCGCGCTTTTTGCTCTTGAACTTGGTGATGCCGGCGGCTTCTTCGATGAGCGTGCGCCGGTCCTGCGGACGCGACGACACGATCATGCCGATGCGGCCCTGCTCGATGATCGAGTAGGCCTTGGTGCCCACGCCGGTGCCGAGGAAGAACTCGGTCACGTCGCGCAGGCGGCACGGAATCTTGTTGATCATGTAGGCCGACGTACCGTCGCGAAACAGCCGCCGGGTGATCGTGACCTCGTTGTACTGGGCGAAGTCGAATGCGGGGCCCTGGTCCGACAGGACCTTGTCGGCCGCCGCCGATGCTTCGCCCGGCTTCATCGCGTCGATCTCCGCGAGCAGGGGGTCTTTCGTCTCGCCCTCGCCCTCAGCCTTGGCCTCGCCTTCGCCCTCGCCCTCGGCGGATTGCTCGCCCTCGCCCTTGGGCTGGGCCTCGCTCCCGGCGGCTTGCTCACCGTCGGCCTTGGCCTCGCCCTCGGTGGACTGCTCGCCCTCGGCCTTGGGCTGGGCCGGGCCCTGCGCCGCGTCCAGGTTCTCGGTCGGGATCTCGCCGGCGCTCGCCGGCGCCGCTTCGTCCGCCGACGCCTCGGGGCCCTGTTCGCCGCTCGCGGCGACTTCGGGGTCGGCGGGCGCGGCGGGCGCGGCGCTCGGGCCGTTGCCCGCGGGAGCCTTGCCCTCGGTGCCGGCACCGGCCTCGCCGCCGGCCTCACCGGTTTGCTGGTCGATCTCGGCGGCGGCGTCCTCGGCCGCCTGGCGCAGGTCGAGATTCGCCTGTTCGTGCGTAAAGCCTACTTCGTCGAACGTCAGCGACACCTCGGCCATGCCCGCCGGGCCCCGGGACTCGGATCCGGCGAAAATCACGTCGCCCATCGCCTGGCCACGCAGGTGCTTGGCGGACTGCTCGCCCATGCACCATCGAATGGCGTCCACGATGTTGGACTTGCCGCAGCCATTGGGCCCAACCACCGCGGTGATCGGGTCGTCGATGTTGACCACCACCCGGTCGCAGAAGGACTTGAATCCACTTATCTCGATCCGCTTGATGCGCATCTGTCGGTTCTCGGCTCCTTAGGAAGGCACAGCGCGGAGGACCCACCCCCCGCGTCTTCCGGGCACTCTAGATCGCCCGCCTGACAGTGATCCCCCCTTCGCGAACCGGCGCGAAGCCTCGTGGACCGGGCAGTTGGTCGCCGCCGGCGTTGCGCTCGGGCCCATCTGGAGCAAAGCTATTAATGTTGCGAACCCGGGCACCACAGGCACTCGTATCACGAGCGGCGCTCATCGCGACCGCAATCGTCGGCCTCCAGCTAGGCCCCGGAACTGCATCTGAGGCAGCTCCGGTGGTTAAGGTGAGATCCCGGGCGCAACTTCAGCTCGACCCGGTGCGAAGGCTGTCCGGGGGCCTGGTTCGGGTAGCCGGCCGGGTCAGCGACGGCCAGGTCGGGATCGGCGACGCCACCCTGTCGATCTCCATCGACGGCCGCCCGGTCGCCGACGCCACGACCGACGAACTCGGCTCCTTTGCCCGCGACTTTCCTCTGCCGGACGGGTCGTACGATCTCGAGGTCCGTTTCGACGGCGACGCGTACATCGCTTCGGCTGGCGCCAAGCTGGCGGACTTCGACGTCCGCAAAGAGACCATCGAACTGGCGGTGCGCGCACCGGCCGAAGCCATCGTCGGCGGCGACGACCTTCGCATCGCCGTCCGCGCCCAGTCGACGACCGGGCCGGCGACGGTGGACGTGGCTCTGTTCGCGGTGGCCCTGGACACCGGCGAACGCGCCCGAATCGGCGGAGTGACCACCGGAGCCGATGGCCTCGGCGAAACGTCGATTCCCCCGGACCAGCTCGGACTCCCGGGCCGCAAGCGCCTCGAGGCTCAGTTTCGCGGCAACGACGCTTACAACGCGGCCGCGGCCTCTCGCGCGCTCGTGGTAGCTACGGCGACCGACCTGACGTTTTCGGTTGTCACCGCTGCGGTTGCCTTCGAAGACGACGTGCGCGGTACCGGAGTGCTGGCCGACGTCAACGGCACCGGCATTCCGGGCGCCGCCGTCGAACTGCTGGCTGGCGGCAAACCGGTGGCGGACGCTCTCACCGACGAGCGCGGGCGCTTCGAGATCCAGGTCGAGGCCTCAGACCTCGAGCCGGGCGCGGTCAACGTGCAGGCGCGATTTCGGTCGCCCGACTCCTGGCTGCGCGACAGCCGGTCGGCTCCGGTCGCCGTCGAGATCGCGGAGCCGCAGCCGGTGCCCCTGCGCTACACGCTGGCTGCGTTCGCCCTCACCCTCGTTGCCGTGCTGGCTTTCGCCGCCCTGCGCACCCGGCCCTGGGTTCCCTGGCTCGAGGCTCTGCGGCGCCGGTCCCCGACCAACGAGCCGCGCCGCGCCGACTCCGAGCCCAGCGCCACCGCCGCCGAGATGCCGGCATCGGGGTTGGTTCAGTCTCGCCCGGGCATCATGGCCGCGCTGCGCCCCGCCCGGGACTTTGCCTTTAGCGGCACCGTCGCCGACGCCGTCCGCCGACGCCCGATCGCCGGCGCGCTCGTTGCCGTTCGCGACGCGAACGGGACCGCGCTCGAAACGACCAGCGACGCGCGTGGCCAGTTTGCCTTCGCCGATCTCAGCGCGGGAGTGCACGTCGCCGAGGTCCGTCACCGAGGCTTCGTCAGCGAGCGCTTTGAGCTCACCATCCCCCATCGCGGTGACCTTCGCGGGGCGCGTATCGACCTGCTACCGGTGCGCGAACGCATCTTCGATATCTACCGACGAGTGGCGGTTCCCCTCCTGCCGGAAGCGCGACTTTGGGGCGTTTGGACCCCCCGACAGATCTTTCGCCACGTGCGCGCGCAGCGACCGGCGAGCGCGTTGGCCGACCTCACCGACTTCGTTGAGGACAGCTACTTCTCCGCGCGGCTTGCCGAAGAATCGATCCTTCCCGAAACCGAGCGTCGGGCCGACGCCGCCCAGCGCGAAGCGGCGCCGCCGGCGCGGTAGCGGGATTTCTCCCTCGAGCGAGGAACCGCGAATTTCATCGCGCGGGGCGCCGGTACCGGGCTGCGCAAGGTAGCCGAGTACAGCGGCGGCCCATCAGATGCGAGCCCACAGGCGATGTCCGAAGGCAGGGCAAATCGGTTATAACCCCGGTCGCATTGACCGGGTTGGAGATCGTCTATCTGCTCGCGGCGCTTGCCGGCGTCGGCCTCGTGGTCGGCTTGCTTCGACGTGCCGCGTTTAAGCAGGTCGAACAGGCGCCGGGCCGCGTGGAGCTCGAGGCGCCCGGCAAAGGCGAAGCCGAGGCCCCGCCGAAAGCCGACAGCGACGCGCCGTCCGCGGCCGACGGCGACGCGCCCGGCGCGGGCGCAGACGATCGCGACGACAGCGACGACGACGCCCCCGACGACGATAGCGACGCGGCCGCCTCGTCTCGCGAGGACGACAGCAAGCGACTGCGGGAAGGACTCGCCAAGACCCGCGGAGGCTTCGTGGCCCGGCTCGGCAAGATCTTCGGCAAAAAGAAGATCGACGCCGACCTGCTCGACGAGCTGGAAGAGGTCCTGCTCACCGCCGACATCGGTCCCAAGACGGCCGACAAGATGTTCCAGGCCATCAAGGGCGAGCTTTCGAAAAACGAGCTAGCCGACCCCGACGCCGTGTGGGACAAGCTGCGGCGCCGCTCCTCCGAGATCCTCGCCGTCAGCGAAGGCCAGGTCGACTTCTCGGCTCACAAACCGTTCGTGCTGCTCACTGTCGGCGTCAACGGCGTCGGCAAAACCACCACCATTGGCAAGCTCGCGGCCATGCACGTCGCGGCCGGCAAGAAGGTCCTTCTCGCCGCCGGCGATACCTTTCGCGCCGCCGCCGTGGAGCAGCTCGAGGTCTGGGGCGAACGGGCCGGCGCTCCCGTCGTCAAGGGCAAGTCGGGCGCCGACCCGTCGTCCGTCATCTTCAACGCCATCGAGCGCGGCGTGAAAGAGGGCTACGACCTGGTCATCTGCGACACCGCCGGCCGCCTGCACACCAAGGTCGACCTGATGGAAGAGCTCAAGAAGGTCCACCGGGTCTGCGACAAAGCGCTGGCCGGTGCACCGCACGAAACGTGGCTCGTCGTCGACGCCACGACCGGACAGAACGCAATTTCGCAGGCGCAGATGTTCGGCGAGGCAACGAACGTCACTGGCATCGTGCTGACAAAACTCGACGGCACGGCCAAGGGCGGAGTCATTCTCGGTATCGCCGACGAACTGGCGGTGCCCGTTCGCTTCATCGGTATCGGCGAACAGGTTGAAGACCTTCGCCCTTTCGATGCCGATCAGTTCGTCGAAGCGTTGTTCGGCACGGAGCAAGAGGCGTCCGCAGCCTAGTTCATGGCGCCGTAGGGCCGATGCGGTTAGCCGTTGTTCGGCCGCATCGCCTTGAACCCCAAAAAAACCACGTGTTATAGTCCACAAGCCCTCAAAGAAGCGTGTAACCCATTGAAATCAATCAGGATTTTGGCGTTATGCGCGGTACCCCGCAGGGCGCGACAACTACGGAGAGTCCAATGATCCGCCGTGTTTATCTGCTGCTTCTCGCCACCTTGGCGGTTGCCGTTCTGGGTGTCTCCCCGGCGATGGCCCAGGACGACGAAGGCGAGATGACCTTCGAAACTGACGAGGCCACCGACCCGCCGGCGGACGAAGGTGAGATGACCTTCGACACCGACGAGGCCACCGACCCGCCGGCGGACGAACCCGACGACGACCTCGACGATCTCGATGACCTCGACGATCTCGACGACGACCTCGACAGCGAAGGCAGCGCCGCGAAGAAGCCCGTCAAGGGCGACGCGGCTGAGAACCTCACCGACCAGCGCGTGGCGTGGCAGGACATCGTCGTCGTCGTGCGCAAGCCGTTTCTCAAGGTGCGCCGCCTGGAGCTTCTGCCAAGCGTCGGCGTCACGATGAACGACAACATCATCCAGCACTTCGCGTTCGGCGGGCAGCTCAACTACTGGCTCACCGACGCGCTGGCCGTCGGCGTCGAGGGACAGTTCTTCCAGTCCAACCTGCGCGAGCCGTTCGACCTGGTCGCGCGCCAGTCACGGCGCCTTCCGACCGTCAACGAATACATCTGGTCCGGCGCCCTGAACTTTCACTACGTGCCGGTCTACGGCAAGTTCGCGATTCCGTTCGCCGACGAGACCATCCTGCACTGGGAGGCGTACCTGACCGCGGGCATCGGCGCGACGCAGACCGAGGTCATCCCGCGCGACCCGGCCCTGCAGTCGTTTTCAAACACCCTCATCTCGCCCAACATCGGCGTGTCGATGCGGTTCTTCGTCAACCGCTTCCTGACGATCAACCTGAGCGCGCGCGACTACCTGTTCATCGACCAGTTCGAAGCGGTCGACCGCATGGAAGTCCAGGCCGACCTCGCGAAGGAAAACGCCGACTCCAAGTTCGTCAACAACATCATGGTCCAGGCTGGCCTCAGCATCTGGTTCCCGATGTCTTTCGAGTACACCACCTTCCGATAGGACGGCACGACCATGACCACTCTCATCAAGATCGAGAAAGCGACGACGAACGCACGTGCTGTGGCCGTGGCCATCCTCGCGGCGCTCATGCTGCTGGGCGGAGCCGCCGAGGCGCAGGACAAGGCGGAAGGCAAAGACCAGGCGGAAAAGCCCCGGCGAGCCCGCAACCCGCTCGATGGCCAGCCGGCCGTGCGTAAGCGCAAGCTGCTCGTGAGCGGCCGCTTCGAGGTCACGCCCACGTTCATGACGTCCATCAACGCCGACTACAAGCACACCGTGGGCGGCGGCCTGAAGCTCGAGTACCACCTCAACGACTCGCTGTCGTTCGGCGCTTTCGGCAGCCTCGGCACCAGCTTCAACACGGGCCTTTCGAGCCGCATCTCTGACAGTCTGTCGACCATGCAGCCCGATGCCGGCGACCCGACGCCCAGCCGGGCCGAGTTCGAGGAGCACCTCAACGACATTCCTCTGTCGGGCGCCGCCTACGTGAGCTGGACGCCGTCGTACGGCAAGCTGGCCGCCTTCGGCAAAGCGTTCGTGCCGTTCGACTTCTACCTTCAGGGCGGCCTGGCCTTCGCGTCGCTGTCGGACAACTGCGACGCCACCTGCACCGACATGAACCCGGAAGGCACCGACGCCATCCCGCCGGACCGCGACCCCAACAACGACCCGTCGCTCAACGGCGGCACGCGGCTGGGCCTGTACCTGGGTGTCGGCATGCACGTCTGGCTTACCGACTACCTGGCCCTGGACCTGTCGTTCCGCGACCTCATCTTCGCCAACAACCCGTCGGGACTCGACTTCGACGCCGACCTGGCCGTCACGGATGAGGACGAGCGCACGCTCAACCACTTCTTTGCCGGCATTGGCGTGTCGATCATGTTCCCGCTCAAGGCCGAGCGCACCGAGTAACCACCGCTGCGCCCGCCTCCGGGCGGGCTATATCTGCCGCGATGTCTGGCCGTCGCGTGTTGATCATCGTCGCCGCCATCCTGGGTGTGGCGGGCTGGTACATGTGGGCGATCTCGATGCCAGCGAAGCGCGCGGCGCAGGCCCAAAACGCCGCGCGCCGCGACGCCGCGGGCGCCAACACCGGCGCCAATGAGCGAGTGCCGGCGCCGAGCGCGATGCAGAACCGCGTGGAGCCGACACCGAGCCCGGCCGAGATGGCAGGCGCGTGGATGGACCCGCGAGCCGCGGCGGCCTTTCGCGCTCTCGAGGCCACCGCCGCGACGCGATGGCGCGACGCCCCCACCCCGGGCCTGGCCAGCGACCTGTGGTTCGACCGGGTGATGCGCCGGCCCTACTCGGCGATCGCCGCCACGCCGGGCGAGCGGACGAAGGCCGATGTGAACCTTCGCGACTACCGCCGGCGCGCCACCGCGCTGTTCGATCTGGTGGGCAACGCCGGCGTTGCACCGGCCGAAGCGCTGATTCGCTACCGCGAGCTCGACGCGGCCCGGGTCGCACGGGACCGAGTCATTTTCGGCGACGAACGCTCAGCCCGACTCGAACAGCTACGCGCGGCCGCCCTCGACGAGCTCGCGGCCTCGGTCGCGCGCTAGCGGCGCGCCGCCGAGGCTTTGCCCGGTCGGACGCGGCCGTCCGCGCCGGGACACGCTAGTTCGTGTTGCAGCGCGCGGCGAACGACGACCGACCTGCGGCGATGCGCACGCAGGTGCTCGACACCTGATCTTCGATCTCGAAACTAATGATGATCTCGTCGCCCGCCATGGCCTCCTGGTCGGCGTCGTCACCGACGCCCCCGACCGGGAACGGAGCGGTCGGCAAGACCGTGCCGTCCGGCTCGGCCGTCGTGATGACCCCTTCGCCCAGCGTGCGGTTGAAGACGAAGACGATAGCGCCACCGTTGTCGACATCGCCGTCGTAGGAGAACCTGGCCAACCCGCGCGCGCCATCGGTCGGCAGCTCGTCGATGTCGAACACCATCGACTCCGGGTTTGGCGGCGGCACGGGCACCGTGGGCGACGCGCACGCCCCAAAGCAGAGCGCGAGAACCGGGGCAATGAGGAGCGCTCGCAGCATCGTGACGTACTCAGGTTGCAACCCGCGGACCCGTCCGCAGCCACAGCATATCAGTCATTTGCGACCCGACACCGTCAACCAGGTTGGCGAATGTGGGGCCACGAGTGCCCCGTCCCAGGGGCCCCGGCCGCCGTGGCCGCTCCCACAAAAAACAAAGCGAGCGCCGTCCCCGGACGACGCTCGCTTTTCCATCTCGTCGTTCGCCCGGGCGTACCGGGCAAGCCGCGCTCAGTACGTGCGCCGCTCGTGCGCTCGCCAGGCGGTGCGGCCGCGCCGAGTACCGAGATACTCGTCGAGGTGCGTGCCTAGCATCACCAGGCGCCCGTCGCGTCGAACCTCGACACTCACCGGTGCCCCGGCCGACGTGCGACGAACCAGCCCGACCAGGTCGTTGGCGTTGTCCACGTCCTGGGCCTGAAACGCGACGATCAAGTCACCGGGCTCGAGACCCGCGCGCTCTGCCGCCGTGTTCTGGAAAACCTGCGTCACCCGCGCGCCGCGGTGACTGTCTTCGCGATCGTCTTTGATCTGCACGCCTAGCCAACCACGGCTGCTATCGCGAACCGCCAGCGTGTGAAAACGCGCCTCCGGTGCCGGCTGTGCCATGCGTTGCTGGGTCGCCGGGCAATGAGCATGCATTTGCGCCGCGCCGATAGAAGCCAGGCCAAAGCCCAGGCTCACGCCGGACAAGGCGAGCAACGTCATCAACAAGCCAACCCGGCCGCGGTCGTGCACTGCCACCACCGCCTCACGTCGCAACGTGGGTGCCGAGGCCTGCCCCGCCGCGTCCGCCCCTGCGGATGCCTCGGGGGCGCTGTTGTCGGGAATCATTCGTGGAACCTCTCTTTCTCGGCGGGCAACCCCACGCGCCCAGCCGTCCCTTTTAAGACTAAGCGGGAGCGGCGTAACGCGCATTCGCCTCCTTACGTGCCCCGTGCTAACCTCCTGGAATCACGTGACCGAGGCGACAAAAAAGCAGCGCGGACGTTTCGCGTTGGTGCGACGCACAGCCGCGGTCGCGTTCCTGTTGCTGGTACTGGTGGTCACCGTTGCGCGCCTGCGGTTCCACGGTGGACCCCTCGGCTCGTTCATCGCGACGCAGATCAACCAGGGCATCCGGGGCCGGGTCGAGATTGGTTCGGTTGAATGGCGCGTCCGCGACCTGCCCGGCGCCTTGGTCACTGGCTGGCTACCAGCCGCCCTTCGCGACGTAAAGGTCTTCGACGTTCACGGCGACGAAGTGCTGTCCCTGCCCTACGCGACCACCGACGTCGCGGTCCTCGAGATCGGCCGCGGCAAACCCGACTTTCTCTTTCGCGACATCGACATTCCCCGGGCCTCGGTCGTCTTGCGCCCGGAGCCGGCGCCGCATCCGAACCCGCTCGTCGACGAACCCGTCAACACCGTCACCCTGGCCGGGGCCTTCGAGCCAGTCAAGACACCACCGCCTTACGGGACCCCGGAGCGTGAACGCCCGGGGCCTGCATTTCACCTGCAGAGCCTGCAGGCGCGAAACGTCGACCTCGTCCTCGAGTATCCGGGGTGGAAGATCACCGCGAACGACGCCGCCCTGGCCAACGGCTGGCTGTTCTTCGACGGCATCGTGCGCGACCGCCGCGTGCGCTTTCACGACACTCGCTTCTCTTTCTACCTGCAGAACCTGCGCGCCCCGAGCGCTCTGCTCGAAATCGACGGCCTGCAGCCGATCGAGCTCGAAAACCTGAAGGCGCGCTACGCGCGGCAGACCAGCACCCCGAGCGAAACCGAGTTTGCCGGCGCCAGCACCCGGTTTGCCGACCAGGCCGACGATGTCGAGTTTGCTCTGGAAGCCCGGACTCGTCGGGGCGCACAGATCGACGTCGTGGGCGGGCTGTACGACTATTTCTACACGGCCATCGACGGAAGCCACGCCCGCTTCGACATCGAGGTGAAGCTCGGCAACCTGGGGCCCGACGTCGCCGCCCTAACCGATGGTCTCGTCGGTGGCGACGCGCTCGGCGCCCTCTTTACCCTGCGCGGCGACGAGTACTATCCGGTGTATTCGCTCGAAGCGGTGGGCGCGACAGTGGCGGTTCCAGCGGGCGCCGGACGGGCTCCGGTCAGCCTCGACGTAGCCGAGCTGGTCGCCACCATGGACAGTGCCGACGAGGTCGCGCGCCTGGAACACGCGTCGGTGCTCGCGCTCGGTGGCGCCATGCGAGTGACCGGCCACTACGCGCTCCCCACCGATGCGTTCGTCCTCGAGGCGGGCATTCAGCGACGGCTGGACCTCGCTCCGTATCTGCCGGCCGACGTGCGGGCCGCTTCGGGCTCGACCCTGGCGGGCAGTCTTCGCCTGCGGCGCGACGAGTCTCCGACCATTCACCTCGAGGAGGTCGGACTGCGCCTCGGGCGCGCGAGCGTCACGGGCACCGCGACCTACGACGGCAAGCGGCTGGCGACCAACAACCTGCGCCTGCAGCAAAACGGCACCTGGCTGCGCTCGCGAGGCTGGATCGACCTGGCCAACGACACCCTCGACATGACCTTGCGCTTCGCGTCGGAGGACCTGCCCGAGTGGCTGCGACGCTTTGGCCAACCGCGGATCGCCCGGGCCGCATCCGGGACGGCCCGCCTGCGCGGAACGCTCGACGACCCGCGCATTCCCCAGGCCAGCGTCGAGGCCCGGGGGATTCCGATTCTCGGCGCGGCGCGCGCCGAACTCTCCTATCGGGCCGGCACGCTTACCCTCGATCGCGCGCAATCCACCGCCCTGGGCGGCTCGGTGTCCGCATCGGGCGCCGTCGTGTTTGCCGGCACTCCGCGCATCGACGACCTGCGCGTGGCCGGCGTTGGCATCGAACTCGCTCGCGTCCCCGGACTCGACGGCGCCCTCGAGGGCACCGGGCAGTTCAGCGCCCAGGCAACCGGACCGTTGGCCAATCCCCAGGCCACGTTCGTCGCCGACGTTGCGGACATGACGGTCTTCGGCGACCGCTACCGAAACTTCCTGCTCACCGGCAATGCGGCAGCCGACGGCTCCGCCACCGTGCAGTTCCACGTCGACCGCGATCGCGGCGGGCGCGTCGATATCAACGGCAGCGTCGCCAAGAACGGAGGCCTGTCCGGCATCGTGAGCGCGCGCAAGCTACCGCTTTCGAGCTTTCCCGGGATTGGGGCAACCGCGCCCGGCGAGGACGCCCTTCTCGGCGGCGTCGCCGACGCCGAGCTGCAGCTCTCGGGAACCCTCGACGCCCCCACGGCGGACGGCGAGCTCCAGATCGCGCAAAGCTGGTTCAAGAAGGCCTTTCTCGGGTCCGCCGATCTGTCGGTGGAGCGAGTGTCCGACGGCCAGGTGCGCCTGCGCGGCTCGATGTTTCAGGACAAGTTCTTCGTCGAAGGCACGGTAGACACCCGCAAGCTCACCGCCGAGCTCGACGTTGGCTTTCGACGCATTGAGATCGACCAGTTCTTCCCCGAGCTGTCGAAACGCTACAAGACTCGCGGCTGGGTGTCCGGACGATTCCGCGACCTGGCCATGGCCCGACAAGCAGACCCGACCTTCAACATGGAGATCACGGAGATGGTCCTGCTGATCGAGAACGAGGACGATCGGGGGCGGCCGCAGCCCGTGAAGGTGCGCACCGTCGGCCCGGTTCGCGTTCGCTACGACGGCTCCGTCGCCGTGCTCGAAGAGGAGGCATTGTTCCGAGGGCCCACGGGAGACTTTCGGGTCAGCGGCAGCCTGTCCGAGGAGCAGCTCGCTCTCGCGCTGTCGGGTACTCTGGACATCGCTCTGCTGCAGCCCTACATCCGCGACCTTTTCGAAGACGCCGAAGGCGTGGTCCGGGCGGCGGTGGAGGTAACCGGGCCAATCGCGACGCCGCGGGTGACGGGAGTGCTCGACATCGAGAGCGTCTCGGCGCGCCCCGTCGGCCAGGACGCCGAGATTCGAATGGAGCGCGCCAAGGTCCAGCTCACCAACGAGCAGTTATCATTTACCGGTTTCGTGGTGGAGGTCGCCGACGAGATTACGGATGAGGTCAGCCGACTCGAGGTCACCGGCAACGTCGTGCTCGATAACTTCGTGCCGCAGATTTGGGCGCTGGTGGTCTCCGGCGACCTCGCCGGCAAGCTCCTCATTACCGCCGCCCCCGACGTGTTCTCGTCGGCCAGCGGCGACGCATCGCTTTCCATCTATCTTACCGGCACCGAGCGCGCCCCCGATATCAACGGCCAGATCGAGTTTTCGAACGACACGCCGCTCACGTTCTCGCTGCGGGGGCTGCGACGCGAGCTCGTGATGGAAGGCGGATACATCGAGTTTACCGATCAGCTGATCGAGCTCGACGCCATTGAAGGCATCGTGGATGACGCCGGTCTGCTCACCGACCTATCGGGGCAGCTGTTGCTCGAAGACTGGCGGCCGACCAATCTCGACATCACGATGTCGGCCGAGTCCCTGCCGTTTCGAGTGCCGCGAACGCTGGAGCTCGACGTCAATGTCGAAGGGCTGCAGATCGTCGGCAGCGAAAACGCGGTGCAGGTCACCGGCGTCATCGACGTGGTCGACGGGCGCTACATTCAGAAGTTCAACCCGTTTCTGGACGCGCTCAAGCCCGAGCGGCTCACCGTGACCGAGACCCCGGTGTACGAAACCAACGACCTCTTCGGCAATGCCAGCCTGGATCTCACGGTCAGCACCGGCGGCGGATTCTCGATCAAGAACAACATCGCCGACATCGACCTGTCCGGGGCGATCGAGGTGACCGGAACGCCGCGGCAGCCGCGGGTGGATGGTGAGATTCGCGTTGACCAGGGCTCCTTCAAGTTTCAGGGCATGCGCGCCCGATTCACGCAAACCGACGGGACGGTATCCTTCTTCCGCTTCGAGGACTTTCCCGAGCGTACGCCCACCATCAACATCACGAGCGTCGCGCAGTACGAGGATGGCCGAGGGCAGCCCCACGAGGTCACCCTCATCATCACGGGCACCCTCAGCAACCTCGACTGGGACCTATCGACCAACACGGGTCTCAACAAAGCGCAAACCCTCACGCTCATCACCACGGGTCGAACGACCGACGAAAACCGCGCTCTGCTCGGAGACGAGCCCGTGGCCGCCAACAACGACATCGGCGAGCGCTCGACCCGCGGCAACGAAAGCACCCTCGACGCCGCCGACCAGCTCGTCAAGGATCTCGCCGGTGACTTCATCTCGGTGCTGATCGAGGACCCGCTGCGCAACTTTACCGGGCTCGACGTCGTTCGCTTCGAGGTGGCACCGTCGGCCATCGGCGGCCGCATCGAGGAGAACGTCACCAAGAATTTCAAGTTCGTCGCCGAGTTCGAACGCACGCTGCGCGGTTACTCGGTGAGCACTCGAATGCAGTCGCGCGTGACGCAGAACTGGTCTACCGAGGGCGAGTTCCTGCTCAAGCAATTTACCGACGATGCCGAGGAAGACCTGCAGGATCTCCGCGGCAAGCTCATCTATCGACGGAAGTTTCGGTGAAGCTCGTCGCCCTCGCCCTCGTCGTCCTGACCTTTCCGCTGCTGGCCAGGGCACAGGACGCTCCGCCTGAAGCCCCCGAGCCCACGCCGCCGGACGACGTGGTGGTCGACGACGGCGTTGCCGAGCCGGTCCCGGTGCCGGCCGACGTCGATGGCGACGAGAGCGACGGACAAAACGGCGAAGACCCGCGGGACCTGCCGGAGACCGCGCCGCCAGCGCCCGACGCAAATCCCGCCGGCGGCGACGACGACGCCACCGGCATCGCCGACGCGCTCCGATCGAGACGCCCTCCCCGCTTTCTTCGCGCCTACCGAGTCGAGGGCACCCTCCGGGATCCGGAAGGAGTGGTGCGCGGATTTCTCGATGCGGCAGTGCCCCTCGGCGAGATCTGGACCGACGAAAAACAGATCGCGCTGACCGAGTTTTGCAAGCGCATGGGCTACCACGTCACCATACTCAATCAGCCGGTTGGCAACACCGACGTTGACGCGGTGCTCAACCTGCAGCCGGTGACGCTCGTGCGGCGCATCAACGCTACCGTTGCCGACCGCAAGTGGTACGCGTTCGTTACCGACGCGCTGTTCGACGAAGACATCGTGCAACGGATGCGAATTCGCCCGGGCGACGCCCTCGAGCTCGACACTGCCTCGCGCGAGGAGCAGCTCCGCGGCGAGCAGCGCAGGCTGGTCGAATTCCTGCGCGACGAGGGCTTCTTCGACGCCGACGTCAAGATCTCCGCGGTTCCGGACGGTCGCTACGGCGTGTCGCTGCAGGTTACCGTGCGCGCCGGCGAGCCTTACACAGTCGGCAAGGTCACCGTCGTCGGCAATCGCGAGGTGCCGACCGCCGACATCGTCGAATTGTTCCGACACACGCGGCTGTACCGCTGGAAGAAGCGCTTCAACCGCGACCAGTTCAAAAACGACGTCGACAAAGTGGTGGAGCTGTACCAGAAACGCGGCTTCCCCGGGGTACGCGTGCGCACCGACTTTGGGCGCACCAGTTTCAAGCGCAACACGGAGACCGTTGAGTTCACGGTCACCGTGCGCGAGCGCCGCCGCGTCGAAATCGTGTTCGAAGGCAATCGCAAGCTGCAGGACCGGCAGCTGCGAGTGCAGCTCACGCTGGACGAGGAGGGTTCGTACGACGACTTCGAGATCGAGCGCTCGGCTCAAGCACTGCGCGCGTACTACCAGAGCCGAGGCTACTTCGAAGCCAGCGTGCTGTGGGAGCGCTTTACCTTTCGCCTGCCCGGCCAGTTGTTCGACCGAATCGTCTTTACGGTCGACGAAGGGCCGCAGATGAAGGTCGCGAGCGTCGACTTCCGAGGGAACCAGTATCTTTCGTCGGCCAAGCTCCGGTCGATCGTCAAGACGCGCGAGTTCCCGCGGGTAGGGTTTCTCGCCTCGGGCGGCTTTGCCACGTCGCTGTCGCTGCAGCAAGACGCCGACCGCATCCGGGCCGCCTACCGCCTGGAGGGCTTTGCCAACGTCGAAGTCGACTACGAGGTCACGCGCGACCGGCGCCTGCTCGGCAACGCTCCCGCGCTCGCCGCCGCTATCGTCAGTGAGGCCCCGGCCGAAGGGCTCTTCGTGCGCTTCGTCGTGCGCGAAGCCCAACGGCAGCAGGTCGCTAGCGTCGAGTTCGCATTCGAGGGCGAACATCGCCAGTCCGCCGAGCAGCTGCGGCAGCTGGTCAGCCTGCGTCGGGGCGCGGCCTTTACCGCCGGAAGCCTTGAAGACGACACGTCGGCGCTTCGCCGACACTACTTCGAGCTGGGCTTTCCCCAGGCGCGGGTCAAGACCGAGATACGCGCGGCCTGCAAAGTTCGCTACGTCGCCGAAGAAGATCAGTGCGTGGGCGGCGAGTTCGCCGACCGGCTGGTCGTGGTCCACCGCGTTCGCGAAAACCAGTTCGTAAGGTTTGGCCAGGTGGCGTTGCGCGGCAACTTTCGCACCCGCGACTGGGTCCTTCGCGATCAGCTCAAGCTTCGCCCCGACGCGCCGTTCACTCTGGGGCGCGCCGAACGAGCACAGCGCGGCCTGCGCGGCTCCGGTCTGTTCTCCACCGTGCGGTTCGACTTCGTCGGGCTCGAAGAGGACGATCCAGGCGACGTCGTCAACGTCGTCGTGCACGTCGAGGAACGCTTCGACCACCGCTTCGAGCTGCGGGCCGGTGGCGGTCTGTCCACGGACCAGAACTTCTTCACCGAGGCCGGCGTCACGTTTCCGCACCTTTTCGGCATCGGCGCCCGCCTCGACCTCCAGGGGCAGGCCGGCCCCGAGCTGCAGACCATTCAGACCAAGCTTACGCTGCCGCCGTGGATCCTGCGCCGTGCGGTTGGGTTCGGCGTTCGCTCGGAGAACGACTTGTTCGTCCGGCGCGAAAACACCGAGCGTTTCGGCACTCTGCAGACCCTGGGCGTCAACGCGGGTCTGTCGCGCGAAGGCAGCCTGGGGACTCCTTGGGAAGGCTGGTTCGCCGCGCTCCGCTACACCTTCCGCATCCGCGACCGCGCCGAGGATCTCGTCCGGCCGGCGGGCCCCAGCGACGACATTCAGCAAACGCAGGTACTCACCAAGACCGGCGCCATCGGTCCGCTGGTGGTCGTCGATCGGCGCCGCGACCGACAGGGCCGCATCAACCCGCTCGCCGCCGTGCGCGGCTTTCGCCTCGAGTTCTCGGCGCTGTTCGCGGACACCCTGCTCGGCGGCGACGACCGCTTCATCAAGCTGGGGTTCCGCGGCCAGCACGTCTTGTCCCTCGGCCCCCGGGTGCTGGTGACCAACGGCGCTCGCTACGACCAGGGAGTCCCGCTCGACGGCGCGCTCTTGCCCGAGGTGGAACGGTTCTTCGCCGGCGGCGACAACACCGTGCGCGGTTTCGAAGAGGACCGACTCCTGGGCGAGCTCGTCGTCGACGACCTGCCGCCGCTGGCGGGCGTCTCGCAGTTCTCGATTCGCCCGGCCGGCGGCAACGTCCGCTTCATCCACAACCTCGACGTGCAGTTCACGGTCTGGGACAAGGGGCCGATTCTCGAGTTTCCGTGGGCCTCGGCCGTGTTCGTCGACACCGGCATCGTGACCAACAGCCTGGACGACGTCGGCATCACCGACCTTCGCCACTCTCTCGGCATCGCCTTTTGGCGCATGCTCACGCCCTTCGGCGGATTTTCATTCGAGTGGGCCGTGCCCCTGGACCAGGCCCTGGGCGACAACCCCCGCGGACGCTTTCACTTCAACCTCGGTTTCGTCTTTCAGTAGGCGCCGAGGCCGCCTGGCGCCGAAACGACGAACGCCGAGCCCTGGAAGGCCGGGCGTTGTCGCGTCGAGGTTCGACGACTACTTTTTCTTGGCTTGCTCGACTTTGCGCTGTTCGCGCGCCTTGAGCTTGTTTCGGCGCTTGATGCGCCGCATCTTGAGCTTGTTACGACTGTCTCCACGTCCCATAACCGGAGTGTTGGCCGCCGCGGGCCCGGCTGTCAACCTCCGCCGAAGGGCAGAGCCACAACCCGGGCCGAACGGCCGGCAACCGACACCTCGACGCCTTCGTCCGCAACCGAGCGATGCAGGTACGCCAGGGCGATGGGGCCGAAGCGCTCCGACACCACGGAGCTGGTCACCGTGCCCGCCTTGTCGCGGTCGGGGTGCGACACGGCCGCGCCGGCTTCCGCCACACCGTCCCCGCTCAAGGTCAGTCCCATGAGCTCGCGGCTCGGCTTGCCCTGGGCGTGAACCCGGGCGATGGGCTCTTGCCCGAGATAGCAGCCCTTTTGGTAGTCGATTTGCTCGCGCAATCGGCTCTCGAACGGAAAATGGTTTTCGTCCACGTCGACACCGAAGCGCGGCGAGCCAGCCTCGACGCGGCGCACCTCAACCTCTTCCGGCGTCGCAACAGGCTCGGGAGTGGCCGCAAAGACCGGCTCCGCGGTGGTGACCGACGCGACGTCAGGCCAGACCCGGTGCAGCGGTCCCTGTTCGAGAGCGAACTCGACGTCGTCCATGATCGCGTACTTGTCGAGCACCTCCAGCGTGCCCTGACCGACGCCGGGCTCGCACAGCAAGACGAGCTCGTCGGAGCGCTTGACCACGTCGACGACCGAGACGACCCGCCCCTTGACGTTGAGCATGGAGGTCCGGAACCAGCCGCCCTCGGCCAGGGTTTCGACGTTGGACGTACACAGGCCGTTGACGAATCGCACCCGGTCCTCGCCGGTCACGCGAATCTGGTCCCAGTTCGACTGGTCGACGTTGAGCGCTGTCATTACCGGGGAGTTTTACCCGCCGCCGTCAATCGCGCAACGCGGCGCTGCTCTGCGGCCGCGTGGCGCCGGCGGTCATCCTCGGTCTCGAGCACCAGGTCGTCCACGGGCCGCGGCCTGCCGTGCTCGTTGGTGGCGACGAAGGTAAGGTAGGCCTTGGTCGTGTACCGGCGCTCACCGGTCCCCGGATCCTCGGTTTCGACGCGACAGCCGACCTCCATCGACGATCGATGGACGAAGTTGACCTGGGCCTGCAGCACCACCACGTCGCCCACGCGCACCGGGCAGATGAAGTCGAGGCGGTCGATCGACGCGGTCACCACGGCCCCTTTGGCGTGGCGCATGGCGGCGACGCCGCCGCACACGTCGATCCACTGCATCATGACGCCGCCGAAGAGCACGCCGGATGTGCCGTTGGTGTGGCCGGGCATGACGATCTGGGTCATCACGCAGCGAGAAGCGGTGGGAGTGGACACCGCCGGGTTGTAGCACCGCCGAGGCCGGTCCGGGGCGCCCCCCACCGGTCGCCAGTCACCGCAAGCGCTACAGGGCGCCGCTCATGAGCACCGCGGCGACGAAGCCCGCGGCGAGGGCGGAGACGAACGCCACAGCCGTGGCTGTGCGCCGGTGCCGGGCCTCGGTCCGCGCGCGCTCGGCGCGCTCGACGCGCTCGCGGGTCAGGGCGCGCTCTTTGCGCTTGCGCCGGGCCTGCATCAGCAGCTGGGCCTTGCGCGGCTCCTGGTCAACTCCGGGCAGCGGCGGCGCACCAACGCGCACGGAAACCCGGTCGAACAGGCTGTTGACGGTCGGCGCGACCTCCGGGCCGCGACCGACCTCCTGGATGAGCGGAAAGTCGCAGGCCGGGCAGCGCGCCTGGCCGACAACGGTACCGACGTACGAGCAGCGGTAGCAGATCGCCTTGGCCGACGCGCTCACAGACTCGGTTCGAGAGACAGCGTTCATCCTTACGTCCACTTCGTATTGCGAACGGAATGCCATGCTCTAACCGACCGAATAAAGTGATAGCCATGCTCCGAAAACGCGGACGCCGGTCCTCGATCGGGGGCGAAATGTCCCAGCAAGGTCCTGGATTCGCTGCAAACCTTGGTGCGCCGCGGCCGTGGTATCGTGCCGCGGTGCGAGCCCTTGTCGCCGTCTGTCTGGCCGCTGCCGCGGCTGGCTGTGGCGAACAGAACCGGCCGCAGTTCGACCCGGCGCCGATCCAGGTAGCGGTGCCCGGCCCCGCCGGCGGCCTCATGACCGCGGTCTACACTGACCTCGACGACGGCCCCATCGCGGCCGTCATCGACACCCTCACACCGCGGTCGGTGGTCGACCGGCTGGAGACGCCCGCCGAAACCATTCCGCCGGCCTCCCAGAGCCTCGCCGACCTCACCCTGGCCTCGGCCTGCTCGGTGGAGTCGCCGGTCGACGGCTGCACGCCGACGCCGCGCGCCGTGTTTCCCGGCACGGCGCTTATCGACGTGCACCCCTGCCGGGACGGGTCGGCCCCGTGCCGCATCGGGCCCGCCGGCAGCGAGCTGGACTACGCGGCCATCGTGGGCGCCGACGTGCTTTCCCGGCTGGCGGTGCGCATCGACACGACGGTGGCGCCGCCGGTCGTGCGGCTGTTCACCGACCAGCCCGGCTCGAACCGTCGCCGATGCGCGGCGGGCGAGTCGGTCTTCGGCACGGGCCTCGCTGGCGGAGGCACGCTCACCATCCAGGGCGGCGAGACCAACTTCGCCCCGACCCGAATCCCGCTGAACGTCTGCGTCGGCATCGACCCCGACGACCTCAGCGACGTCAGCGGCGCCGACATGCTGCTGTTGCTGGGCACGGGACTGGGACCGTCCCTGCTGTCCGAGAGTGCCTACGGTCGCCTTCTCAACTCGTTCGCCACCGACGATCCTCGTCGCCCCCCCGCCCTCGCCGAGCTGGCGGAGACGACGTTTTCGCTGCCCTCGGGCGAAGTGGCCGGGCGATCCGTAACGCTGTCGGCCCTGGCAATCGCCGATCAGATCGACAATCGCACGAGCGAGACTCGCGGCGCGTGCGGCGAGTGGAACGTGCGGGCCAGCCAGGGCGAAAACGCCCTCGTCGCGCGCGAGGGCCGGTTCGACTGCGGGCGCACGGCCAACGGCCCCGCGTGTCCCTGCGCGCCGAGCGACGTTCCCAACTCGGCCGCCACCGTGATTTCATGCCTGGCCGCCGCGGCCATCGAGCTGCGCCCGGCCGACGGGCTGCCGTTCGTGATCGTCCCCGACGACCTGCGCCTACTGCAGGCGCTCCGGGTCGAGCTGCGCCCCGGCGTCGCCCAGGTCGATGGCGTTCTGGGCATGAGCGCCCTGGCCAACGTGCGCGTCGACCTCGACTACCCCAACGGTCGCGTGCTGATGAAGTGCGGCGACACCGACGAGGCGGCCCCGCTCGAGTGCGTCAACTACACCGCCATCAACCGGCGGGCAGCGACCAACCCCAACGCGACGCCGAACCCGGTCGCCCGCTGCGACCCCTAGCCAGGGGACGCCGCCGGGTCCTCGACGCGAATGCTGGCGCCGAGGGCGCCCATGGACGCGACGAACGTGGGAAAGCTCGTGCCCACGTTCGCGGTGTCGTCGATGCGGGTCGGACCGTCTGCGACCAGTCCGGCAACCGCCGCGGCCATGGCGATGCGGTGGTCCCCGGCCGCGTCCACGCGGGCCGCGCGCAGCGGGCGACCGCCGTTTCCGTGCACTCCAAGGGCGTCGGGGCGCTCTTCGACCTCGACGCCGAAGGCCCGCAGCATGGCCGCCGTGGTCGCGATGCGATCGGTTTCCTTGACCCGCAGCTCGGCCGCGTCGCGAAACCAGGTCGTGCCTTCCGCTCGCGCCGCCACCACCGCCAGTATTGGGACCTCGTCGATAGAACGCACCGTGAGGTCACCCGTAACCTCGGCGTTGGTGAGCTCGGTCGCGCCCTCCACGACCAGCTCCGACACCGGTTCCGACCCGGCGTCGGGGTCGGCGTCCATCGCCACTTTCGCCCCCATGGACTCCAGGACGTCGAGAAAGCCGGTCCGGGTCGAGTTGATGCAGACGTCTTCCACCGCCACGCGGTCGCTTGGAGCCACGAGGGCCGCGGCGACCAGAAAAGCGGCCGACGACGGGTCGCCCGGCACCGAAATGGGCCGGGCCGTCAACTGCTCGTCCCACTGCGCCGGGTCGAACGTGGTCAACGGTCCGTTTGCCCAGACCGGGCAGCCGAGGTACCGCAACATGCGTTCGGTGTGATCGCGCGACGGACCGGGCTCCCGCAGTCGAGTCGGCCCGTCGGCGTACAGCGCCGCCAACAAAAGAGCGCTCTTGACCTGCGCCGACGCCACGGGCAGGTCGTACTCGATGCCCGCCAGGCCCTCGGCCGGACTGATCGCAAGTGGCGGGTACAGCTCGCCGGGACGGCTGCCGCTGGCGCCGGCGATGCGCGCGCCCATGGAGCCAAGGGGGTCGGTCACGCGACGCATGGGCCGGCCGCGGAGCGACGAGTCGCCGGTGAGCTCGCTGGCGAACGGCTGTGCCGCCAACAGGCCCGCGAGCAGGCGAATCGACGTGCCCGAGTTGCCCACGTCGAGAACCGACGCAGGCGCCGTCAGGCCGCGCAGCCCCACGCCGTGAATCTCGAGAACGCCGTCGCGCTCTTGCATGCCCACCCCCAGCGCAGCGAGCGCCCGGGCGGTGCCCTTGTTGTCGGCGCCGCTGCCGAGCCCATCGACGCGCACGGTGCCGTCGGCGAGGGCTCCGAAGATCACGGCCCGGTGACTGATGGACTTGTCGCCCGGCACGCGCACGGTGCCGCGAAGGCGCCCGGCCAGAGGCTCGACGATGAAGTGTTGGCTCGACTTGCTCACAGTGACTCGGTGGTTGGGGCGGCGGGTTCGGTGGGTGCGTCCGGCTCGGGCTCACCGGGGCCGGAATCGCGCAGCGCGCGGGCCAGACGGCGAGAAACCAGCTGGAGCCGACGCGGCCCGACGACAAAGACTGCGCGCACCATTTTGCCGCGCCGCTCGACCGTAAGGTCTCGGAGCAGATAGCTCAAGCGCAGCGAACGCACCAGCGGTTCGCTCGCCAATCGCGCACGGGCGTCCTGAAGCTCACTTATCAGGTCTTCGGCGTCGTTTTCGTCGTCGCCGGACAAAAGTCCCACCAGGGCCAGGTCGTCGATAACGTCGCCCCACACCGACAGCGCGCCCGGTACCGCGTCCAGCTCCAGCAAAGCAGCGAGCTCGACGCGCGCCTCGAAGTCCAGTCGGGCGGTGACCCTGACCGCGGCGTCGCGGGCCCCTTTGGGCATGGCCCAGTCTCGCAGCCCGATCAGCTCGGCATCGTCGGCCACGCTGGGGGCACCCGGCTCGTCGGCGATGCCGCGAATCACCTCGGGCGGGCCGAAGGCCACGGTCGTCTCGTCGATCCGCAGGCCCAGAGGCCCCGGGATCGGCACGTCCTCCCCCGACAGCAGCGTGAGCGTGCGCGCGTCTTCGCGCCCGAGGCCGTAACTTGCGATCAGCACCCGGTCGGCGCGGGTCAGCGCCACCGAGGAGTCCGTCGCGACGGCCGCCGTGAAGACCTCGCCCACGACGGGGTTGTCGCGCACCCGCTCGAGGTCGAGCTCGACCAGCAGGTCCGCGCCCGGCGGCGCCAGCGACAACAGCGCGTTCGTCGACGTGGGCGCGCGCGGCGACGAAGCCTTGGGGACCGACGACCGGGGAATGGTCGGCGTGGGACCGCTGCCGCCGCCGCAGGCGCACAGCGCGGCCAGAGCGCACGCGAGCCAGCCCCCGTGCGCCGGGCTCATCCCAGCACGTCCGCGAGCGCGGTGGTCACGCGCTCGGTCGCGGCGTCGGTAGCCACCGAGATGCGCAGGTGCTGCTTTAGCCCCCAGGCCACCATGGGCCGCACGATCACCCCGCGCTCGAGGAGGGACTGGTACACGGGCACCGGGTCGCGCCCCACGTCGACGAGCACGAAGTTGCCCAGGCTGGGGTAGGCGCGCAGGCCGAGTCCCTCGGCGGCGGTCTTGAGCTTGGCGACCCCGCTGGCGTTCTCGGTGCGAGACCGATTGACGTGGGCGTCGTCGTCGAGCGCCGCCAGGGCCGCCGCCTGCCCCGCGCTGGTGACGTTGAACGCCCGGCGGACCCGGTTGATGTAGTTGGTGACCCTCGGGTGGCCGATGGCGTAGCCGACGCGCAGTCCGGCGAGACCGTAGATCTTGGAGAAGGTTCGAAGCGTGAGCAGCAGCGGCTTGTCGGCCTGATACTCCATCGACCGCGGATAGTCGTCGGCGATCTCTGTGGCGTACTCGTGGTAGGCCTCGTCCATGACCAGCAGCGCTCGGGCCGGCACGGCCTCGAGGATGCGCTCGAAGTCCGGGCGAGTGACGTACGAACCGGTCGGGTTGTTGGGGTTGGCCAAAAAGACCACCCGCGTGCGCTCGCTAAAGCTCGCGATCAGGGCGTCGGGGTCGCACGCGAGGTCCTCGGTAACCGGGGCCTCGACGAACTCGACGCCGGCGGCAGCGGCGGCCAGCTTGTAGCTAATGAACGCGTATTGATGCGTCACCACCTGATCGGTTGGCCCGCAGAACGCGCGCACGATCATGGCGATGATTTCGTCGGACCCGGCGCCGAAGGCGAGGTGGTCGGGGCCGACTTCGAGGCGCTCGGACAAAGCCGCGCGCAACGCGTAGCAGCCGCCGTCCGGGTACATGTTCAGATCCGCCAGAGAACGGGTCGCGGCCTCGACGGCCTTCGGCGACGGACCCAGCGGGTTTTCGTTGGACGCGATCTTGACGATGTCGGCGATGCCTAGCTCGCGCTGCAGCTCCTCGATGGGCTTGCCCGGCTGATACGGCGACAGCGTTTCGATATGCGGGGGAACCAGGTTGGCAAACGGGTCGTTGTTCGGCGGCTGGGTCATCGGGTTGGTCCTCGGCTTGGTCTTCGGAGGCAGCGCGACATCGACGGGGTTCTCGAAGGGCCGCGACGCGGCGACGGGCTCGTGTCCGGGCTACTCGCCGTCGTCGGACACAGGCTGCGTGCGGCCCTTGCGATAGGAGCCGAGCACGCGAAACTCGTCGCAGACGCCGCGCGCCTCGTCGATGGCCTCGGCCAGCTCGGGCTGGGCGACGTGGCCGTCGAGGTCGAGAAAGAAGATGTACTGCCAGGCTTTTCGTTTGGTCGGGCGACTCTCGATGTTGGTGATGTTGATGCCCGCGCGGGACAGGGGTTCGAGGACCTTGTACAACGAACCCGAGTCATCGCCGAGCATCAGTGAGATGCTCGTTTTGTCGTCGCCGGTGGGCGGCTGATCGGCCCCGGGCGGGCTAACCACCAGGAATCGCGTGTGGTTGTCGTGAGAATCCTGGATTTCCGACCGCAGGACGGAGAGATCATACGTGCGCGCCGCGATGTCGGAGGCAATGGCGGCGGCCGCCGGGATCGAATGGGCATGCCGCGCCGCGTCGGCGGTCGAAGTGGCCTCGACCTGGATCGCGTGGGGAAGGTTGGCTTCCAGCCACTTGCGGCACTGGCCCAGGGCCTGCGGGTGCGAAAACACGCGCTCGATCTCGCGCTCACCGAGACCGTGACGGGCCAGCAGCGAGTGCGACACCGCGACGAGAATCTCGCCCGAGATGACCAGTTCGACATCGACGAAGCTGTCGAGGGTGTGACTCACGACTCCTTCGTTCGAGTTTTCCACCGGCACCACGCCGTAGTCGGCCTGGCCCCGGAGCACCTCGTCGAACACCGCCGAAATGGAACCGCACGGCACGCCGCGGGCCGAGCTGCCGAATCGCTGCAGCACCGCCTGGTGGGTAAACGTCCCCTCGGGCCCCAGATAGGCCACCCGAACGCCCACCTCCAGCGACAGGCACGCGCTGATAACTTCCTGAACAACTGGCCGAATTCCCTGGTTCGGGAATGGCCCCTGGTTGCGAGCGGTTAGCCGTTCAATGATGCGACGCTCGCGGTCGGGCACGTAGAAAGGCACCCCCATCGACTCTTTAAATGCGGCGACTTCCTCGACCACGCGGGCTCGTTCGTTGAGCAGGTCGAGGAGCCGGTCGTCGAGGGAGTCGAGGATCCGCCGCAACTCGTCGAGGTCTCTGCCAGAGCCGGCCACGGTCGCGCGAGTCTACTATAGTGAACGCCAGCGCCGTAACGCCCCCGCGCCAGGCGCGTATCGAGAACGAGAATGAACAGAGGACGAATTTCCCTCATAGCTTTCGCGGCCCTCATGCTGCTCCCAGCCCTCGCCTGGGCCGCGGGCGGCGGCGATAGTCCCACCGAGGTGTCGCTGGCTTTGTACGGACTCGCGTTCGTCACCGGCCTGGGCACGTCGCTCACGCCGTGCGTCTACCCGATGATTCCCATCGTGGTCGGCGTCTTTGGTGCGCGCGACGAGGCGGTGACCCGCCGCAAGGCGTTCGTCCTGGCGAGCTGTTACGTGCTGGGAATGGCCGTGGTCAACGCCGCGCTCGGGGTCGGCTTTGCCCTGGCCGGCAACGCCGGTGCCGCGGGCCAGCTGCTCGCCAATCCCTGGGTCGTCTTTCCCGTGGTCGCCCTCTACGTGGCCATGGCCCTGTCCATGTTCGGGCTGTTCGAGATTCGCCTGCCCTACGCCCTGCAGCAGCGGCTCAACGGCGTCGGCGGCGCCGGCTTTGGCGGCGCTTTCTCCCTGGGCATGGTCGGCGGCATCACGGCAGCGCCGTGCGCGGGTCCCGCCGTGGTCTTCATGCTCGGCCTGGTTGCGTCGACCGGCGATGTCGTCAACGGCATGGGGCTCATGGTCACGTACGCGCTCGGCTTTGGCGTGCTGTTTTTCGCCGTCGCCGTGTTCGCCATGTCCCTGCCCAAGAGCGGGTCGTGGATGGACGCCGTCAAGAGCATCATGGGCATCGCGCTCCTCGTCGTGAGCTTCTACTTCTTGCGCCCCGTGGTTCCCGCGGTCGCGCGCTTTACCGACATCACCACGGTCTGGCTGCTCGCCTCCCTGGGGATCACCGCCCTCGGGTTCATCATCGGCGCCGCCCACAAGTCGTTCTACGGCCCGCGAAGCGAAAAGCTGCAAAAGGCACTCGGCATCGCTTTGGCCACCGCGGGACTCGTGGCGGCCATGAACTGGGCCCTCACGCCGAAGAACCCGCTCGACTGGCGCAAGACCGACACGGCGGCGCTGGCCGAAGCGAAAACCGCCGGCAAGGGCGTCATCGTCGATTTTCGCGCCGAATGGTGCGCGCCCTGCAAAGAGTACGAAGCCATCACGTTTTCCGACCCGCTGGTGCACGCCGAAATCGGCGAGCGCTTCGTGCCGGTGAAGATCGACATGACCGACCCGGACGAGGCCACCCAGGCCATCGCCGATCGCTACGGCGCCGAGGGCCTGCCCGACGTGCTGGTGCTCGACGCCGAGGGCAAAGAGCTGATGCGCTTTCGCGAGTTCGTCGGCCCGACCGAGTTCTTGAGCGCGCTCAAGCAGGTCGAGCTGTAGGCGCTACTTGATGGGCAGCGTCGCGCGCACGCCGAAAAGCAGCGCGCCCTGCCCGCTGCCGTACCACTCGGCGCCGATGTCGGCCGGCACGTCGGCTTTCTTCAAGATGGCGATCGACACCGGAATCTGCGCGATGAGCGCCGCGTACTTGTTCACGCGGTAGCCGAACACCAGGCGGGTCTCGGCGATGAATCCCTGATCGGACAGCTGGGCGTTGTCGAGGGGCGGGTCGACCTGCTGGCCCGTGCCCACGCCGTAGCCAAAGCCAAAGCCGATCTCGCCAAACCCCGGCGCCGGCCCGGTCTGGGCGCCCTTGCGGTCGCGCGGAGCGTCGCCGATGTCGAACTGAAGGTCGAAGCCCGTCATGAACTGAGTCCACGTGCCGGTGATGCCCTCGCTCTCGTCGGACGGCCCGCCGCCGATGTACTGGTCGTGCTGGACCCAGACATCGATGAACAAGATCTCGGCCCCGACGATGGCGCCATAGGTCCCGCTGGCCCGAGCGAAAAACGCCTCGCCCGTGATCTCCTCCTCGCCGGCGATGCTGCCACCGCCGAGAAAGCCACCGTGAATCTGCGCGTGCAGCTCGAGCAGATCGGCGGATGCCGTGCCCGACGCCAGCAGTGCCATCGCTCCCAGCAGCCCTGCGAGTTTTCGTTTCATCGCCGTGATGTTCCCACGAAGTTGCGGGTCCAGGGGACCCGCGAGCGTAGTCGACATCACCCGGCCCGGCAGGACGGCGATTCGCCGGCCTCGCCGGCTGTGCTCCAGGAGCCCGCAAACAGGCGGCCGGCGCCCGCGCACGCGCACGCGAGCGACGCTAGTTGAGAGTCTCGAGGGTCTCGCCGTCTTTGCCGCAGAACGTGGCGGCCAGGTCGTAGCGGCTGCCGCACCGCGGGCATACCTTGGCGATGACGCCCGCGGGGCCGCGACCATTGGCCGACGACGGCGTGGTCGCGCTGTAGACCGCCGCCGCCACCAGCTCGCTCGCGTCGTGCGGACAATAGCGAACGCCGGGATCGAACGACCGCCGGCAGGTCGGGCACGTCCCGCCGTTGCCCGCCCGGGGAAGCTCCTCGGGCGTCACGAGCGGTCGCGCGTCGTGCGGGCAAAACGCAAGGCCGCCTCGATACTCGCGGCGGCAGGTCGGGCACACCCGCACGCTCGAACGGCTGGCGGGCGCCCCACTCACCGACGCCGACGGAACCGCTGAAGCGACCGCGCCGCTGCCCGCCGACGCCGCGGGCACCGGGGTAGCCGACGCAGCGGCGACCGACGGCGGGCTCGACGCCGGGGCCGCGCGATGTGGTATCCATCGCGGCGGTGCCGACGGCCGCTTGCGCAGCATCACCGCGAACGCGATGAGGAACCCGAGTATCACCAGCAGGACCCCGATCAAACACAGCAACACCACTCTCGCGCCCGAAGAGGCGCTCATGAGCAATAAAGCGCTGTGGTCCGGTGTCATTCCCTGGGTCCCAACGAGGGACGCAAGGCCCCTAAAAACGCTAGCAACGGCGCGAGAAAGCGTCAACGAGCACGTTTGGCACGCTGTCCGGAGTGCTACGGATCTCCACGGCTTGGCGGTCGTCGCCATCGGACCAGCGAGTCGATAGTTTCCGTTTCATCACACCATGGCCGACATCATCATTGGCAGTCGACGACCGCGCACCACCAGCCCCTGGCGGACGGTCGCTGTCGTTTCGGTGCTGGTGGCGGTTGCCGTCATCACAGCCACCGTTACGTTCGGCCGCCTGACGCGGTATCCACATCCCGCGGGCGACGTTGCCAACGCGCCGCTGACTGCCGGCGACGACGGCCTGCTTCGCTTTGGCGCCGCCAGTCTCGAGCGCCGCGGTCGCCTCAACGTCGTTCGCGTCTCGGGCACACCGCACGCAATTGGCGCTGCCCACGGGCGGCTGCTCGCCGAAGCGTTCGGTCCCATTGCCACGTCGCTGCTGCCCACCCTCGACAACGCCATCTCGACCGACGGCGCGTTCGGCGAGACCACCCTGAGCTGGCGCAGCCGGTGGCTCTACCGACTCATCGATGACGGCATTCCCGGTCATCAGCTCATCGAGCACGCGGGCGCGGCCCGCGGTGCAGCGGCGGCTTCCGACGACCTGTCCCCCGGATACGAAGCGCTGGTCAAGGCCGAGGCCGCCATCGAGCTCGGCGTCGCCGACCCGGCGGCGCCCGTGCGTCCATCCAAGGCCGTTTCGCGCTCAATCGCGGCGGTTGCCCGGATGCGCAGCGCGTTCGGCGACCGGATCGGATTGGGCTACTCGCTCTCGCTTCCCGGGGCGCTCGACGGCGGCGCGAGCGTCGCCAGGTCGATTACCGTGTCGATGATCGCCGCCGAGGGAGTGCTGCCGTTCGTGCGCGTGGGCTCACCGGCCAACGTCGGCGTGTTTTGCGGCGTCAACTCGGAGGGGCTGGCGATCGCCGTTCTGCCAACGCTGTCTGCCGCCGTGGTCGCCGACCGGGGTGATGCACAGCCAGCGGCTCTGGTCGCCCGCGACATCCTGGAGAACGCCCGCTCGCTCGACGAAGCGCTGGGGGTGCTCGAAAAGACTCGTCCCCTCGGAGCGGCGGTCTTCGTGGTGGTCGATGGCCCACGGCGCACCTGGGCCCGCGTCGAGCGCACCCACAACACCATCGACATCGCGCGCGAGCCAAAGAACTCGGCCACCGCCGACGTGCTTACCTCCCTGGCCTTTCGCGAAGACGCCGTCAACGACCGCGCGCGGCGCACCCGCCTTTCCGACCGCCGGGCGGCGCGGGCGCGCGAACTGCTGCGCGGTCAGCCCTTCGACAGCCCGGACGACCTGGCCGCGGTCCTGCGCGACCGCCGCGGCCCGGGGGGCGCGGCGCTGCCCGCCGGCCACCCCGGCGCCATCGACGACGGCGAAACGGTGCTGTCTGCCATCATCGACCCGACGACCATGGTGCTGTGGGTGAGCGAGGGGCCGGGACCGCGCGCCCGAATGCGCGCCTTCGACCTCCGCTACGAACTCATGGGCCGCGGCGACAGCCCGGCGCCGCCGGCCGACATCGAGGCCGCCGCCGACTTCGACCCCGGCGGCGACGACGTGCTGTGGAACGCGCGCGCGCGCCTTCGCTCAGCGGTGCGGCTGTGGTCGGCGGGACAGCGAGCCCGCGCCCGTGAACAGCTCGAGCGCGCCCTGGCCCTCGCCCCCGATCTGCCGGCTGCCCACCGGGTCGCCGGCGAGCTCCTCCGGGACGCCGGCGATCAGCGCTGGCGCGGCCACCTCGAGCGCTACCTGGAACTCGGTCCCGACGACCTGGGCGCCGCGGAAGAGTTTCGCGCCCTGCTCGGCCGACCGGGCGGCGACTAGTCGCACGCCCCTCGGTTCCGCTGGCTACGTCAGCGCAAACAGCGCGCCGACCCCAAGGCCCACCGCGACAATCGCCAGCGCGATCCACATCCACGGACTCGCGCCCCCGGCGGTTGCCGCGGGAGTGACCTCGGTGGCCTCGCCGCGGCCAGCAGGCGCCGGCTTCGGAGCCGCCGGCGCCGGCGGGTTTGCCGGGGTCGGTCCCGCTTTGCCCTTGCCGATGGTGGTTGCCACCACGTTTGCCGGAATGGCGCTTGCGGCCTTCATGCTGGACGAGGCCGACTGGCCCCCGGACGACAACGCCTCTTCGGCTGCGATGCGCAGCGCCATCACGTCCTCGAACCGGTCCTTGGGTTCTTTGCCGAGGCAGCGCAACACGATGTCATCCACTACAGGCGGCACGGTGGAAATCGTCTTCGACAGCGGCTCGGGCGACGTCCGAAGCTGGGCGCTGATGAGCATGGCCGGCCCCTTGGCGTCGGGAAACGGCAGGTGACCGGTGATGAGCTCGTAGGCCAGCACGCCGATGGCGTAGACGTCGCTGCGCCCGTCGAGCTGTTTGCCCATGAGCTGCTCTGGCGACATGTACTCGAGCGTGCCCAGAGTCTGGCCGGTCGCCGTGAGCTGCGGCGAACCGCTGCCCGCCGCGCCGTCGCCGTGAATGACTTTTGCGATGCCGAAGTCGAGCACCTTGACGAACTCGGGATTGCCCGGCCGCGACTCGAGGTGAATGTTCTCGGGCTTGAGGTCGCGGTGCACGATGCCGCGTTGATGTGCCTCATGCAGGGACGTGCACATCTCGGTGACGATCTTGAACATGCGCTGCCAAGAGATCGGCGCCTCGCTCTGAAACACGTCGTGCAGACTCTTGCCCGACAGCAGCTCCATGGCGATGTAGAGCGTGCCGTCCGGCGTCTGGTCGAAGTCGTACGTCGTGATGGTGTGCGCGTCGCCGAGCTGACAGGCGACCTTGCCTTCCCGGCGAAAGCGGGCAACCAGGTTCTGGTCGCGCGTCATTTCCGGGTGCAGCAGCTTGAGCGCCACCTCGCGACCAATGCCCAGCTGCGTGCCCTTGTACACCGCGCCAAAGCCGCCTTCGCCGAGCTTGCTCTCGACCTTAAAGCGGTTGTTGAGGGTCTTGCCGATGTACGGGTCGCCGGGCACCGGCGCCGGAGTCTGGTACGGCGCCGGCTGAGCCTGCGGAGCCGACGCCGGCGCCGACGCCGGAGACGCCGACGGCGCTGCGGCCGCGGGCGCAGTCATCTGCCCTGGCGCGATCGTGGGCCCGAGCAGCGACACTCCGCAAACTCCGCAGAAGCGCGCGCCCGGGGTTAGGTCTGCGTTGCAGTTATGGCACTTCATTGGCCTTCCCCCACGGCTGCCAAGTCCACCCCGTTGTCCGTCATCAGCTCGACCAGCGCATCAATTCGAATGGCGTAATTCGCGCCGGGCGTCAGGATACTACGGCGCAGACTTTTCTTCTCGCCGGTTTCCGAGTCGACGACGACTTCCGTGGTGGATTCGGTGTAGCTGCCGGCGTTGACCGCCACCACGCGGCCGCGGCCGTCGAACACCGGGCTCCCGGAGGTGCCCGGCGACGTCAGCAGATTATGTTGTACAAGCAAGCGGGTTGCAAATTCGCCTCGCTCGCCCGAAAAGTCGGTAATGCGGCCGATGATCCCATCGACGATGGTGGCCTCGGGCGCCTCCTCCGGCGCCATTTCCTTGGCCAGCCGCCCGGGAAAGCCCAGCGCGAAGATATTGACGCCCTGGCCCACCTCGCCGAGCTGAGCGTCACTCGCGAGCAGCACGCGACCGGGCAGTTCCGCCCGGGTGACGATGAGTCCCACGTCTTCGGACAGGCCGCCGGCGTAGCGCGGGTGCGTGAACATTGCCGCGAGATCGACACGCGCGCCGTCGGCGTTGCGCCGCGCGTAGACCGAGAACCCGTTGCCGCGCAGGCGCTCGGCCTCGAGCACGCAGTGGGCGTTGGTCCCGAGGTGCCGCGGCGCCACCGCAAATCCGGTGCAAAAGCCCTGCGCCCGCGCCTGCTCGCCGGCGGCGGCACGCTCGACCACCAGCAGGTACACCGCTTCGCCGTAGCGGCTGGCGATGGACACCCCGGGCCCCTCTTGCTGCATGCGAGCGACCTGATTCATGCGAATGGCGTTGTCGCGTTCACGCTGGGCAAGCAGGGCCCGCTCACGCTCGAGAACCGCCTCGGTGTGCTCGCGCTCGCGCGCCTGGGCGAGCAGCAAGATAACGATGGCCGCCAGCGACAGCGACGCAATCGCCGCCACCGAGACTTTGAAGCGAGCCGTCGAGCGATGGATCGCCTGATCGAGCACCGAGCGCGCGATCGCGCTCGAACGATCGAAGCCCTGCAGGTCGCCGGCCTCGACCCGAGCGGCGTCCCACATCGCGGCCAGCGTGCGCGCCCCCGGGGCCACTCGGTTGGTGCGCGGCACTCCGGCGGTTGCCGGCACCGGGGCCGAGTCGGGAGTCCCGATGAACAGCCGCACCCGCGGCCCGGAGGCGCCGAACTCCACCTCAACCGGGACACCGGGCGCCACCGGGACGACCGTGATTCGCTCCCCCTTGACCAGGGTGCCGTTGGACGACCCGATGTCGCGCAGCAGGTAGCGGCCTCCTTCGTAGACCAATTCCGCGTGGCGCGACGACGCGTCGAGATCGCGGTAGGCGTCGAAGGAAACCTCGTTGCCGGGATGACGGCCAAAAACCAGCCGGTCGGACGCGTCGAGCACCTGGCGCTGGCCGGCCCGGCTCCCGCGTATGTGGTCCACGATGATTTTCATGGGCCAAACAGCAGGTACGCGAAGATGGCAGCCAGCACCGCGACCGCGGCCGCCCACGCGCCCAGTCCGACGCGCGCCTGCCGTTCGTAGGCCTCTTCGGCCCCTTCGTCGTCAATGGCGAAGTGCTGACCGGTGGCCGGAATCGACCGCGGGTACGCGTCGTCGCGCACTCCCGCCCGGGCAGCCAGGCGCCGCGCGACCTTCGACGTCGTGGTCAAGGCCGTCGGACCGTCTTCCTGGGGGTCGAACTCGACGAAGGCCGGTTGGTCGTCGTCACTCGACGGAGGCTCGAACCGGTCTCCGTCGATGCGCGCGACCACGGCCGTGATGTTGTCGGGGCCACCGGCCTCGCGAGCGAGCTCGACCAGCCCGCGGCACGCGGCGTCGAGGTCCTCCCCCGCGTCGATCAGACACTGGCGAATCGGCGCGTCGTCGACGCATCCGTGCAGGCCATCCGAGCACAGCAGCAGCACGTCGCCCCGGCGCAGCGCAACCAGGGACAGCGCGACCTCGACGTCGTCACCCACGCCCAACGCCTGGAGAATCACGTTGCTCTGCAGCGAGTGCTTGGCCTCTTCCTCGGTCATGCGGCCGGCGCGAACGAGCGCCGATACCACCGACTGGTCCCGCGTGACCTGGACGAGCTTGCCGCGCCGAAGCACGTACGCGCGCGAGTCGCCCACGTTCGCCACGACCGCCGCGGTGTCGGTAAACCCGATTGCCGACAGGGTCGTGCCCATGCCCTTGAGCTTCCAGCTTTTGCCCGCCTCTTCGAAGACGCAGTGGTTTGCCGTGCGCACCGACCGGCGAAAGTAACGCGCAAACACCGCGCGATCGCGGGTTTCCGGCACCTCCGCCATTTGACCGAGCAGGACTTCGACCGCGATCTGGCTGGCCACTTCGCCGGCAGCGGCGCCCCCCATGCCGTCGCAAACCACCAGCACCGGGGCGCGCTCGTCGCCGGCGACCTCGATGGACGCGGGCAACGTGATCGGGTCGCCGTCGCGACTGACGCCAAAGGCGTCTTCATTGGCGGTCCGGACCAACCCGACGTCGGTCGCGCCGGCAACGGAGATCGCGGCGATCCCCGGGCGGCCGGGCGAGTCCGAATCCGAGTCCGAGTCCGAATCCGAGTCCGAGTCCGAGGCCGAATCCGAGGCCGAGTCCGAATCCGAGTCCGAGTCCGAGTCCGAATCCGAGTCCGAGTCCGAGTCCGAGTCCGAGGCCGAGGCCGAGTCCGAGTCCGAGGCCGAATCCGAGACCGAATCCGAATCCGTAGCCGAATCCGAGTCCGAAGCCGGATCCGAGTCCGAGTCCGAGGCCGAGGCCGAATCCGAATCCGAGGCCGAATCCGAATCCGAGGCCGAATCCGAAGCGGAGTCTGAGTCCGAGGCCGAAGCCGAGTCCGAGTCCGAATCCGAATCCGAGACCGAATCCGAAGCCGAGGCCGAGGCCGAATCCGAGACGGAGTCTGAGTCCGAGGCCGGATCGGGGGATTCGGCGGTTGCGCCGTTTTCCGGCTTCACGTCGTCGTCGCCCGGTGGCTCGGGCGGGTCCTTGTCTCGTTCGGTCACGGTCTCACTCGAGTTCGAGTCGAAACAGCTGGTTGCCCATGCGGACGTGCTCTACGCCGCCGACAATCACGCTGCTGCGCAGCTTGACATACGTCCCGTTGGAGCTGCCAAGGTCGACCAACGTCGAAGCGCCGTCTCGGTGTCGGAACGCGCAGTGGCGCCGGGACAAGAACTCGTCGGTGCGAAACACGAGCTCTCCCTCTTCGCGGCCCAGCACGACTTCCGGCCCCTGCAAGTGCCGAATGTCGCGCACCCCGCCGCTCGCGAGCAGCTGCAAAAGCCGTCCCCAGGGCTCGCCCGACGGCGAGCCGAAGCAGACCACACCGTACTGAACCAGGGCGGCGCTGCGCCGTTCGTCCTGGTCGACTTCGTCGAATCGCAACAGCTGGCGCCCGCACAGAATCGAGTCTCCGTGCTCGAGGTCGGTCTCCTCTTCGAGCCGGCGAAAGACGCCGTTGGTCCGATCGAGCGCCTCGAGCATCACGCCTTCGGGCGTGCGCGACAGCCGCGCGTGGTGGGGCGCCAGGAACCGGTCGTCGGCAAACGCCAGTCCGACTTCGCGCCCGATGTCGATGACGTCGTCGCGCAGGGGAAAGGATGCCCCGTCAGAACCGTCCTGCTGGACCGACACCAAAACGCCCCACGCGCTGCTGACCGCCGCATCGGCCTGCACGGACGACCCGCGGCCGCTGGCCGAGCGCCCGAGCGCCCCGGGCACCGGCGAGCGCACCACGCCTCCGGCCCCGCGCGAAAGCTTGTCGATGGGCGTTTCCGGCAGGGTATTGAGCACCGCCGGGTCCGGCAGCAGGCCGCGCCCGGAGGACGCCGTCTCCTCGGCGACCTGGGCGAGCCGGTTGGCCGTGCCGATGAGCTCCGACGCGGCGTCACCGCTGGCCGCGAGGGTCTCGGCGACGGCCTCGCCATCCATCATCGGGCCGGCCGACGCAATGCGCGACACGGCGCTGGGACGCGATCCCGGCACCCCGGGCGGACGCGTGCCGGCCAGTGGCCTGGGTCGCCGCTGCGGATCGATGGTCGTGTCTTGCGGGCCGAGCTTGGCGCCGCAGTGCTGGCAAAACGACATCCCCGCCGGCGTCGTGCGCCCGCACTTGGCGCACTCCACCTGGCTCGGCTTTGCCGGGCCGGGCCGGACGGCGGAGTCTCGCCCCGAGGGCGGCGTGCGGCGCTGCACGACGTCGGCCGCCGATGGCATGGGAGCACCGTCGGCCAGCTTCGCGCCCGGAGTCCGGCCCGACGTCGACAGCGACGCGCCGCAGTTGCGACAGAAGTTCATCTCGGGCGGGTTCGACGTGCGACAAACCGCGCAAATACGGCCCACCGTCCCCGCCACGGCCGGGGCGGGCAACCCTTGTCGCGCGGGGGGAGTCTGTTTCGGAGTTGCCTCCGACGCACCCACCCCGGGGGCAATTCGCGCACCGCAGTGCAGGCAAAAGAGCGACCCTTCCGGGCTTTCTCGCCCACATTTTGCGCACGTTGGCATCAGCGTGCGCTCTCGCTACCGGCGGGGTCGGACACGTCGGTGATTTTGCCATGCCGGCGGCACCCCTTGGCGCCCTCCCGGCCGACGAAACCCCAGGCGTCGAGGCCGTTGCGCCCCGGCGCCCGTCCTGTTAAGACCGCCCCGTTGCGACGTAACCTATCAAAGAGACTTGCAAATCGTGGAGCGCCCGCGGGCGCGCGCCGGCGCTCGCGCCCGCGGGGCCCGACGATAGTCGGCGCGCTTGCGATCGCGCTGCTGGTCGCCTGCGGCGCACCGCCACGCCAGGCCCCGTTCCGGGCCCGCCCCGACGGCGTTGCGACCGGCAGCCTGTCCGGCCCGTTCGACGGCCGGGTGGTAGACGCCGCCACGAGCGACCCCGTCCCCGGCGCCCTCGTGTACGCGACCTGGAGCTACACCCAGGGATTCGGACTCAACCAGCCGTCGGGCGTGGTCGAGTTCGTGACCACGACCGACGCCAACGGCCGCTACGAAATCCCGCGCCAGAAGAAAACGCCACCGGGTGAAAACTCGCGCCTGAGCGAGTTCCGTCTGGTGGTCTACAAGCGCGGCTTCGTGGCGTATCGCAGCGATCGTCGCTTTGGCGACTTTGGTCCCCGCCTCGATTTCGCGCAGCGCGGCAACCGAGTCCGCCTGGAGAAATGGCGCCCCGACTTTTCGCACGCCAACCACGTCCGCTACGTCGGCGGCGGTAGCGCGTTAACGGCCCTGGCCGCCTGGGAAACCGAAGACGCATCGCGCGAACTTGCCGGGGTGGCCCTCGTCGGTGAGCGACTTACCTCGGACCCGTTTTTGCGCGACACGGACATCGACGTTTCGTCGGCCGCCGTGGCCGCTCGCCTGGTCAACGCCGACGACATCATCGCGGTCACCTCGTTCGACGGCACCTTCGAGACCGGCCCGCTCGGCGACGAGCCCGACACCGACCAGTACAGCTCGTACCACCTGCGGGCCAACGACAAGCCCGAGAGCTTCGACGTCGCCATCCGCATGTGGAAAGTCGACGAAGACGCGGCCAACCAGCGCTTTGAAGCCCTGCTCGCCACGTTGCCCAATGCCCGCGAGGAAAAACGCCTGGGCGACGTTTCGCTCGTAGCCCAGGAAGGCGACATCCGCGGCGTGGCCTTTCTCGACCGCCGTCGCGGCGCCGTGGTGCTGATCACCTGCGGTACGAGCCAGTGTCGCGACGACGACCAGGCGTTCGCCCTCGGCGCCCGAGCGTTCGAGCGCCTGCAGGCGATCTGGCCGATCGCCGACGCGCCCGTCGGCGACGACGACGAAAGCGAAAGCGACCAGGAGGGCTCGCCATGACGTGGACCCACCGCCTGCCCTGCCTGCTTCTTTTCGTCGCGCTGTGCGCCACCGCGCGGCCGGCGCAAGCCTGGGAGCCCGAGACCACCCACGCGGGCCTCACCGAGCGCGCCGCGTTGGCGTCGGCACTCAACCGCCGGCTGTCGGATCAGCTCGGTTACTCCCTGGGGCTGCTGTCGCCTCTGGTCATTCCCCCGCAGGATGCGACGCCGCTGTTCGACCTTCTGGGCCGACTCAACCCGACTCACGGCTACGTGCCCGACCGGCGCGGCAAGCTCTCGGCTCTGGGCTGGCTGGCCGCCGGGTCGGTCGTGGCCGACACGCCGGTCGTGGCCGCGCGCAACCACTTCTTCGACCCGCGCTCGGGCAAGGGCCTGGAGGTTTCCGAGTCGCGCCCCACCACCACCGAGCAGCGAATCGCCCTGGCCCTGGCCCGACGCTACGTCGGCAAGGGCGGCGTGGCCGCGACCGACTGGATCACGGCCAAGGAAAACCCGCTCAACCTCGACGGCTTCATCGAGCAGTACGCTCGAGCGGTGTCGTCGGCGACGCCGGCCGAGCGCGACCGGCACCTGGCCGGAGCCCTCGTCGCCGCCGGCGGAATCGTGCACGTGTTGCAGGACATGGGCTCCCCGGCCCACGTGCGCAACGACCTGCTCGCCTTTGCGCAGCGGCTGAGCAAGGACCGGCGCGACATCGGATCGCGCTTCGAGCGCATCGCCGCTCTGTCCTACGGGCGCCTCGGTGTCCCGGGTCCCGATCGGGAAATCGAACGCTCGTCCCTGCTCGGCTTTTTCACCAACGACCAGGGCACGGGACTCGCCGATATCATTTCCCGCTCGTACTTCTCGCGGGGCACGTTGCCGCAGCCCATCGACCTGCCGCTGCGCCCGGGCGACGCCGACCGCGACCTGAACAGCGACCTCGACGCTGCCGCGAAGCGCCCGCGCCCCATCCCCGAAGGAACGTTACTCGACCTGGTCCTGGCGCGATCGCGGCCGGTGCCCCTGAAGGCCGAGGACGGCACCTGTCTCGCCCACTACAGCGTCGAGGGGATCACCCTGCGCTTTTTCGCCAACGACGACTGCGACCTCGATCAGATCGGCTCGATTCTGCCGCTGGTGAGCGCGTACTCGGCGGGCCTGCTCGACTACCTGTTTCGCGGCACGCTCGAAGTGGCCGCCGGCAAACGCATGACCGTGAAGAACGCCGGCGCCGACCTCGGCAAGGGCGTGCTGACGGTGTACGCCGAAGACGCTCGCGGCGTGCGAACCGCCGTCGGAGAGCCCGTCTCGGTCGGCAGCGCCGCCGGTGACGCCGTCGTCGCGCGCCTCGATCGACTGCCCACCGGAACCGCGCGAGTGGCGGCCCTGTTTCGCGGCGTGGATGCGGCCGGCGAGCCGGTCGTCGCGGCAGGTATCGCCGATCTCTCGGCTACCCCGTAGCCGGAGCCTCCAGCGATGAAAGACAGCGCTGAGCGCTACCAGCGAATCGCCGATGCGCTGGAGCAGGCCCCGCCCGGCATGCACCGGCTCACCCCCGGGCCGGCGCCGCAGCTGGCGCTCGCCGAGCTGCCGCCGACGCTGGCCGAGCTTTACACCCACTACAACGGCGGCGAGCTGTTCTTCGAGCTGCTCGAGCTGCGGGAGGTCGACGACGTCGAGACCGACGGCGAACGCTGGCTCATCGCCGACTGCGGGCGCGACAGCTTTGCCGTCGACGCTTCCGGCGCCGTCTGGCGATACGAAGGCGATACGGGCGAGATGCTGCCCGAAGGCACCCGGATCGACCGCTGGCTCGACGGCTTTCTGTTCGCCGAGCAGATCTTGTTCGACGACGACGGCGAGTTTGCCGACGACATCGTTGGCGACGACGGCGAACTTACGACCGAGGTCATCATCGACCGCGAACGGCGCGCCCTGCGGCGCGACAAGCAGGCCATCGCGCCGCGTTGGCGCATGGCGCGCGCCATGTTCTCGGCCGGGCGGATCGACGCCGCCAGGCGTGAGCTCGAAGAGGTGGTGTCCCGCGCCCCCGACTTTGCCTGGGCCTGGTTCGATCTGGCGCGGGCGGCGGAGAAACTCGGCGACATCGAAGCAGCAATGGAAGACGCGCGCGAAGCCGCCGACTGCCGAGATCCGAACGATCAGGCGCCGTTCTTCCTGGCGTTCGCGGCCCGCGTGGCCGCCGACGCCGGCGACGAAACCCGCCGCGCCGAGTTTGCCGACCGCGCCGGCCGCCTCGATCCCAACATCGTGTCGTCCCAACGCGAAGGCGCCATCGCCACCCTGGCCGACGGCGACCTCGACGCTGCCGAACAACTCACCCGCATCGGTCTGGCGCTGCAGCCGCGCAACCTCGACCTGCTGGCACTCGCCAAACAAATCACCGCCGCGCGGGCCCAGCAGGCGACCGAAGACGAGCCCGACGACGACGAACCGCTCCACTAGGCCCGACCGCGAGTCCGAGACCGAATCCGAGTCCTAACCCGAGTCCGAATCCGAGACCGAGGCCGAACCCGAGACCGAGGCCGAGTCCGACCCCGAGACCGAGACCGAGGCCGATCCCGAGACCGAGGCCGACCCCGACCCCGAGTACGAGACCGGTTCCCAGTCTCAGTCCGAAGCCAATCCACTCCCCGCAACCGCGGCGCTAGCGCCCCAAGCCGCGCAGCGAAGCGAGCGCGGCTCGAAAAAACGAGCGAGGAGGTGCGGCTGCAAGGAGGAGTGCGAACCGGAGCGGAGCGTACTCCAGTACGCGAGCACCGGAAGCGCAAACGACGACGCTGCAGACGCGCCCCGCAGCCGTTTTTTCAGGAGAAGATGGAGGTGTCGGCGGGCACTCCGCGCGCCTCGAGGTCGGCGTAAAAGCCCGGCACGACCCCCATGCCCTCGAACGAACCGCCGGCGAACGAGAACAGTTCGCGGGTGCGAAAGCCCTCGTCGGTGCTGGCTCCCACCACCTCGGCGATCGAGGCGATCCGGTCTGAACCGTCGGCGTAGTGCCGAACGGTGACCACCACCGGCGCCGCGGACGCCACCAGGCTGCGCAGTCCCGTGTCGCCCAGCTCCGGCGAGGCCATGCGCGCCATGGCGGTCAGGCGGGACAGCGCCGCCCCGGCACTTTCGCCCGAGGTCGAGGCAACCACGCCGTCGCCGGCGACCATGGCCTGCAGCAGCTCGAACGCTTCGGTACCGCGCACCTCGCCGACGACGAGTCGGTCGGGCATGAGTCGAAGCGCGCTGCGCAGCAGCGTATCCACGCCGATGGGTCGAATGCCGTTGGCATCGCCCGGCCGCGCCTCCAGGGCGACCCACGCGTCGCGATCCATGGAGATCTCGGCGACCTCTTCCACGCTCACGACCCGCTCGCCGTCGGGCGACGCCGCGGCGAGCGCCGACAGGATACCGGTCTTGCCCGGCCCCGGCGCGCCGCACACGAGCACGTTCACGCGCGCGGCGATGCAGGTGGTCAAGAAGTCGCCCATCTCCCCGGACAGCGCACCGCTGTCGATGAGCGAGGCAAGCGAGTGCTGCTGGGCGCTCGCCTTGCGCAGAGTGACGCAGGCCGCGTGCACGGCAACGGGCGAGATGGCCGCCGAGAGCCGAGAGCCATCGCGCAAACGCACGTGGGCGATGGGATGCGACTCGTCGATGCGCTCGCCGCTGGTGGCGACCAACCGCTCGACCACCCGGCGAAAGATCTCCGGTGACGAAAAGGCGCGCCCCGATCCCTGAAGCTGTCCCTCCCGGCGCACGACCAGGCGGTCGAAGCGATCGACCAGGATCTCTTCCACCGCATCGTCAACCATAAGGTCTTCGAGCGGCCCGAGACCGAGGGCTTCGTTGAGGGTCTCTTTGACCAGCAGTTCCTGGTCGATGAAGTTCGGAACGTCCCCGGACGCGTCGAGCTCTCCTACCACGCGGGTAATTTCGGCCTCGGCCCGCTCCCACAGTTCGTCGTCGACGAACGCCTCGGTAGGCATGTCGGCCAGCTCGAGGCTGGCCGCGACGCGGTCGTGAATGTCCGCCTGCAGCTCGAGCAGCTTGGACACCCGCGGCTCCAGGGGAGCGACGGTCGCCCCGCGGTCACTCGACAGCGGTCGCACCTTGGCGCGCGATGCACCGGCGCCAACCAGGCGCGGCTTCGGGCGGGACTCGGCGCGTCCCAGGCTCGATACCGGGCGCGCCAGCGGCGGCGCCGTCGGAGCCGGGGCGGCCGGAGCGGGCGCCGACGGCGGCTCGGGCGCCGGCGGTTCCGGCGCCGCCATGGGCTCGGGGGGCGGCGGGACCGGGTCGGCGGCGACTGGCGCCGGAGGCTCCGGAGCGGCCAGCGGCGCGTCCTCGCGCAGCGGCGGCGGCGCGGACGTCGGCGGCGGCGGCCGACGCGGCGGCGCCGTGCGAGTGGGAGGAGGCGGCGACGGCGCAGGCGGCGCGGGAGCGGGCGGTGCCGGCGCGGGGCTCGGCGGGGCGGCGACCGGTGCAGGCGGCGACGGCGGCGATGGCGGTGCAGGCGCCGGCTCGGGTTCCGGTTCGGCAACCATCGGCGCTTCCGGTTCGGCAGCCGCGGCCGCACCACTTTCATCGACGCCGAGGATGAAGTCGCCGATGTAGATTTTGTCGTTCTCTTTAACGACCAGCGGGCTCGTGATCTTGCGACCGTTGACGTAGGTGCCGTTCGTACTCTTGAGGTCGACGATGATGAACTTGCCGTCTTTGAGCACGATGCGGGCGTGGCGCTTCGACACATTGCCTTTCGGCAAGATGATGTCGTTGCCCTGAACGCGACCGATCGTTACCTCGTTCTTGTCGAACTCGTGGCGACGTTGGTCGCCCCCCTTCTCGGTAACGATGATGGTGAACATCAGACTCGGCTCCTGGCGTGAAGTAGCTGTGCGCGGGACTGCGGCCCGGGCCCCAAAACGTGCGAAACATTACTAAGATCCCACGGTTACGGTCAAGCCGACCGCCGCCGGATTGCACCGTTCACAAGGCGAACAGGGTCGCCAGATCCCGGCCCCACAGAATGATGATCCCGGCGGCCACAAGAACCGCGATACAGGCTGTGATTGCGAGCTCGACCCAGCGCGAACGCACGCCCGGAGAGTACACCGAGGCCAGATTCGGATCCGCGCCAGGCCGGTTGAATGCCCGCGAATCTCGGATCGTCACACGGCGTATAGTGCGCACTATGCAACGAGCGCTCCTGAGCCTGAGCCTGGCCTGCATCGGGCTGCTCGCGACGTCGCCGGGCCAGGCGGGCCCCGCCGCCGAAACTTACTATTTCGAGGTCGGCGAGGTCGTCGCCAAGGCCGAAGGCGTCCCCAAGGCCCTGGTCGAACAGACCCGCAAAGCCATCGAAGCCGAGATTCGGCAACGCCCCGAAGTGATGGACGAACTGCCGGAAGCGGCGCCCGACCCTCGCGAGGCTCCGACGCGCTTCGAAAGGTGGCTTCTTCGGCGCAACATGCGGGCATTCCGCGTCACGGTGGAAATCACCGACTTCGAGCGCACGGTCGAAAGCCCGGAGGGTCGCGATCAGCGGCTCAAGGTGCACGTGGCCCTGCATCTTTTCGGCGAGTCCCTGCCCCAGCGAAGCTTCGGCTTCACCGGTGACGGCTCCGCCACCGTCGTGCTCGAGGTCGGCAAGGCCGTGCGCGAGCGCGACGACACGGTGGCTCGCGCCGATGCGCTGCAGCTCGCCAGCCAAAAGGCGATCGCCGAATCCGTGACGCAGCTGCGCGAAGCGAGCAAGGTCAAAAAGCCAGCCCGCAAGAAGCGCCAACCGGCGAGGAAAAAGAAGAAGAAGCGCAAGAAGGGCACCGCCCGCTCGACCGCAGGTCATTGACTGCCAATCCGGGGCTTTTCCCTCGGCATGTATCCCGGGCACGGCGATGGCGAATTCGACCAGGCCCTTACCGAACTCGCGCAAGCCGGAGCCACCCACGTCGCGCTCAACGTGTTTTGGGCCCAGCGCGACGTGCGCTCCAACAGCATTCGCCCGACCGAGGCGGCCACCGTCGGCGGCGCCCAGCTGCGGCGCACCATCGCCCGCGCGCGGGACCTCGGCCTCGAGGTCATCGTCTTTCCGATTCTTCGCGTCGAGCAGCGGGCGACCGGGCAGTGGCGCGGCACCGTGCAGCCGCGCGACGTCGACGCGTGGTGGAGCAGCTATCGGGCCTTCATCCTCCACTATGCAGCCGTCGCCGCCCAGGAAGGCGCGACGGCCCTGGTCGTCGGCAGCGAGCTAGCGAGCACCGAGCACTGGCGGGACCGCTGGTACGCGCTCATCGGCGCCGTGCGCCTGCAGTACGCCGGCACCGTCGTCTACAGCGCCAACTGGGATCACTACGACAAGGTCTCGTTTTGGTCCCGGGTGGACGCCATTGGCGTGAGCGCGTACTTCGAACTTACGAGCGATAGCGAGGCGAGCGTCGACGACCTCGCGCGCGCCTGGGAGCCGCACCGCCGCTCGCTGGTGGCCTACGCGCGGCGGTTGAACCGGCCCCTCTGGATCACCGAGGTCGGCTATCCCAGCCGGGACGGTGGCGCAGTCAGGCCGTGGGACTACACCGCCGACACGCGGGTCGACCTCGAGGAACAGCGGCGCGCCTTCGCCGCCTTTGCGCGCGCCTGGGGCCGCCGCGACGGTCTGTCGGCAGTGCTGTTCTGGAACTGGTGGGGCCGCGGCGGGCCGGACGACCGCTCGTACACGCCGCGCGGAAAACCTTCGCTCTCGGTCATCCGGTCGTTCTTTGGCGGCGACGGCCAAAGCGACGTCACCCAACGCCCTGCGCCCGCGAATTGACCGGTGCCCGGACGGTGGCTATAACGCCTTCGTGACACGCTTTCGCCGCCTCGCGCCCGTCGTCTTTGCCCTTGCCCTCGGACTGTCCGGCGGTTGCTCCAAAGCCGAGAAGGACAGCGGCCCGGAGCTCAAGCCGGTCCCCACCGCACCGCCGGCTCGGGGCGCCGCCGCACCGGCGGCGGCCGCCGCCAACCCGCACGGCGCCGCCAACCCGCACGCGGCGGCCAATCCGCACGCAGCGGCCAATCCGCACGCGGCGGGCGGCATGCCGGGCGGCGCAATGGGCGCGCCGACGGGCAAGCCGAACCTCGCCGTCGAAGGCGACACGGCAACGATCGGGGCCGTCACCATGAAGATGCCCGAGGGTTGGCAGGGACGCCCCTCGGCGTCGAGCATGCGCGCCGGCGAGATTTCGATTCCGGCCGCCAAGGGCGATACCGAGCCCACGGAACTCATCATCTACTACTTCGGCAACGCCGGCGCGGGCTCGGTCCAGGCCAACATCGAGCGCTGGGTGGGACAGTTCTCGAACGAAGACGGCAGCCCGGCCGAGGGCACCATCGAGCAAAAGACGGTCAACGGCATCGCCATGACGACGGTCGAGGTCGAGGGCAAGTACGTCGCCGCCATGACCCCCGGCGCGGCCGAGAAGCACAACAAAGCCGCCTACGCCATGCGCGCCGCCATCGTCGAGGCTCCCGGCGGCGCCCTGTACTTCAAGATGGTCGGGCCCAAGAACACGGTGACCGAAGCCCAGGTTGGCTTCGCCACCATGCTCGCCACCGTGCAAACGAAGTAGCGTTTCTCGGCGCGACCGGCCGGCGTCCAACGCGGCGGCGGCGCGCCGGGTTTGTTGCCCTTAGAGCGCGTCCTAAAGCCCCCGCCGACGGCCAGGTGGACGAGAGGCGTCGATGGCAAGGAACGACGAGGAGATGGGTTGAAACCCATCGACGAGGAGAGACGCAGCAAGCG
>JGI12316J15309_10007502_pt1 | contig 84214 bp, 59 predicted proteins | sample MarCyaLeptolynsp_FD_15309 | JGI IMG/M metagenome (IMG submission 15309)
CCTGCCGCATGGGCCGGCTCGCGCCGACGATGGTCTCGTGGCGCTCGGCCTGCTCGAGCCGCTGCTCCAGGTCCCGGGCGCGCCGGGCGAGAGCCGAGTGGTTGGCGGCGCGCGACAGGGTCAGCGACACCTCCTCGCCGTCCTCGAGGGGCTTGGTGAGGTAGTTGAAGGCGCCTTCGCGCAGGGCGGTCACCGCCGTCTCCGCGCGATCGTCGGCGGTGAGCATCACAATCGGCAGCTCGGGCGCGATCTTCTTGGCTCGCGCGAGGACCTCGAGACCGTTCATCTTCGGCATCGAGACATCGAAGATGGCCACGTCGAACCCGGTCGGGTCGTTGCGGATCGCGTCGAGGGCCTCGTGCGGGTCCGTGAAGGTGGTGGTGTCGAAGCCCTTGAGCCGCAGCAGGCGAGCCAGGGCGGCCAGGAGCTCGCGCTGGTCGTCGAGCGCCAGCAGCTTAAAGCGCTGGGTCGAACGCCCGGCCGGCTCCTGCGCGTTGGCGGGGTGGGTCACCAGTGACCCATAGTCGCTCTGCCGTGGTGCGGGATCAAGTTCGCCCATGATTGACGGCGGCTCGGCGCCTTTGTCGCACCAGCCCTTCGGGACCTTGGGTCGTCCGCAACGGCTGGAGCTTGAGAGACCCAGGGGTGCCGGGACACCCGGCCTGGACCGCCGCCGGCCTGCGCTTGCACGGCGTTTTGCAATTTGTGCACAGTGGGCGAACTGTGGGTCCAGTGGATTGCCTCGCGGGCGGGCCAGTGCTTCAGTAGGCCGCCCAACCGTGGTTTGGCATCGAATTACTCTCGCGGTCCTCGCGATCGCATCGCTGGCCCTGGCGGGGCCTGCGCGCGCCCAGGACGCCCCGGAAACGGCGAGCCCGCCCGAGGTTCCCGGCCAGCCTCCGGGCGGCGAGTCCGCTCCAGCGGGCGCTGACGAGGTGGCGCCTGCCGGTGCGCCCGAGGCTTCCGACGAAGCGCCCGAGGGGGCTCCCGACGAGGCCCCGGGGGCAGCGGTGCCCGCGGCGGGGGCGTCTGCACAGGTGCCGCGAGAGACGGCGGCAACCGTCGCGGACGCGCCGCCCGCGGACGAGTCGGGGGGCTACCGGGTCGCCCCCGACGGCGCGGGGCCCGGCGTCATCGCCTGGCGCATCGCGGGCTTCGTCCCGTACTGGGCCACGAAGATTCTGCTCACGCCGGTCCGCGGCTTGATGTGGGTCTACGAGCGCTACGCCCTCGACGTGCGCTTTCGCGAGGTCTTTTTTACCGCCGACGGCACCATCGGCCTGTTCCCCTTGCTCACCAACGAGGCCGGATTCGGCCTGAGCCTGGGCGCCAAGTTCCTGCACAACTCGCTTTTCGGCGAGGGGGAGAAGCTGTCCATCACGGCCACCGCCCGGGGCGCTTCTCAGGCGTTCGCCTCGCTGGTGGCCAACAGCGGCAACCGCTGGCGCGGGTTTCGCCTGCGCGGCAACGTTACCTACAACAGCCTGCGACGCGCGCGCTTCGACGGCATCGGCAACGAGGACACCGTCGATATCGAAGACTCGGGCCGAATCACCGAGCCGCTCGATCCGTTCTCGAACGAGCTGGCGTTCGACAGCCGGTATTCCTTCGACGAGTTCTCGGTGCGCCTGGGGGCGGACTTTGCGCTCACCGACCATCTAACGGTGCAGGTGCTCGGCGAGTACATCCGTCGCGACTACGACCCCAACGGCGATGACGCCGAGCGATACCGCGTTTTCACCGGCGACGTGTACGACACGGCGAACCTCACGGGGTTCGAAGAAGGACTGAACACCATTGACGGCCTGCTGGTGCTGACCTACGACCGCTCCGGGGTGGCAAGCCGCTACAACTCGCTGGCGGTGCGCTCGCGGGGGTATCGGGCCACCAGCCTGCTCGGCTACGCCTACGGCATCGGCGACGACCCGTCGAACTTCTTGCGATTTAGCGCCGCGCTGGAGGGGTTCATCAACCTGTACGGGGGCGACCGGGTGCTCACCCTGCGCGCCTTCTACGAGACCGTTTCCGCAGACCGCGCCGACGTGCCGTTCGACCAGCTGCCAACGCTGGGCGGGGTCAACCTGCTGCGCGGATACCTGCGCGGGCGATTTCGCGACAGCTCGGTTGCCCTGGCCAGCGCGGAGTACTCGTACCCGGTGCTCAACACCGTGTCGGGCTTTCTGTTCGTCGATGTCGGGGTTCCGTTCGCGGGGCTGGACGACTTTTCCCTCGACAACCCGCGAGTCGGCTACGGCGCCGGGGTGCAGCTGCAAAACGCCAGCGCGGCGTTCGGGCGCCTCGACGTATCGTCGAGCATCGACGGCGGGCTGCTGGTGAACCTGACCTTTCAACCGTTTTTCCGGGTGGATCGCCGTGCTCAGTAGCCAGCGTACCCACCGGGTTGTGGCCGCCGTCGTCGGCCTTGTTGCAGCGGCGGCGCTGTTTGGCTGTGCGGGAACCGACCTGCCGAAGGTTCGCTATCTCAACCAGCCGCCGGTGCGGGCGGTCAACGACCGCAAGCACGTCCCCGAGGCGCCGGACGAGAACCGGTTCTTCGTCTTGCTGTATCGCCTTGACGTCATCGTGTACGAACCGCTGTTGCGGTTCTTTGCCGGCAACCAGGGCGGGCGAGCTCGCAGCGCCAACAGCGTCGGCGACGTGCCGAATTCGACCTGGTTTACCGACCGCGGCCGACTGGATCCCGACGTCATCCGCCGGGGACCCGGGGCCGGCGAGGGCCCGGTCAAGCCGTGGACCATTACCGGTAGCAAGGTGGGCGGCGCCCAGCTCGGCCTGCGCCTCAAAGACAAAAACGGCGACAACTACCTGCTCAAGTTCGACAAGAAGGGCTACCCCGAGTACGAGACCGGCGCCGCCGTCATCGTTCAGCGGCTGCTGTGGGCTTTGGGCTACAACGTGCCCGAGGACAACATCGCGCTCTTTGGCGCCGACGACCTCATCATCGGCGAAGACGCCACCATCGAGGACAAGTTCGGCGGCGAGCAGCCGCTGGCGCCCGACGTGTTGCGCAGCTATCTCGATCAGGTCGATCGCCGTCCGGACGGCCAGTACCGGGGCTTCGTAAGCAAGTACATCGACGGTGTGCCGATCGGGGGAATCGAGCCGGCGGGCGTTCGCAAAGACGACCCGAACGACGTGATTCCGCACGAGCACCGCCGCGAGCTGCGCGCGCTGGGCCTCGTGTACGGCTGGCTGCAGGCCACCGATCACAAGGTCGACAACTCGCTCGATATGTACGTCGAGGATCCCGAGGTGCCGGGTCACAAGTACGTGCGCCACTACTTTCTCGACTTTGGCAACTCCCTCGGGGTCAACGGCTATCGCAAGGCGCGGCCGGGCGATGGCCACATGCACCAGGTCGACTTTCGCTGGGGCCTGACCAGCCTCGTGACGTTCGGTCTCTACAAGCGCCCCTGGGAGGGACAGGTGGGGCCGCGCATTCCCGGCGTGGGCGACTTCGACCTCGGCCACTACCAGCCCGAGTCGTTTCGCGGGCAGCTGCCGTACGCGTCCTTTAAGTTTGCCGACCGGTTCGACAACTACTGGGCGGCCAAGCGCATCGTGGCACTGTCGCGCGAGCAGCTGCGGGCCGCTGTGGACGCGGGGCGCCTGAGCGATGAGCGCGCCCGCGACTACCTGGTCGATACCCTGCATGCCCGCGCGCGCAAAGCGGCGCGCTACTGGTTCTCGAAGGTCAGCCCGATCGACGACGTCGAGGTAGAGCAGGGCGCTCTTTGTTTCTCGGACCTGTGGATCGCCAACGAGCTAGGCGGCGAGCCGGCCAACTACGAGCTGGCTGCGTTCGACTACGAAGGCGCGGCCACCGGCTGGACGGGCCGTGCGGCGGCCAGTGCAAGCGGCCGCGTCTGCGTGTCCGACATCGGCTACGCGACGACGAACGAAGGTTATACGATCGTGTCGGTCCGGGTCATTCGAGGACAAGAGGCCCTGCCCACGGCATACGTGCACGTAGCTACAGGTAGCGATGGCCGCCGCGTCATCGGCCTCTGGCGCGAGTAGCCCGGAGGCGAAACCGGGACCTCGCCGAGGCCCGCGGCCGTGACATACTCGCGCAATGGCTCGCGCCCTGGCCTGTGCGGCGCTGGCGGCCGTCGTCTTGCTGATCGCGGTCCCGGCCGCGGACTGCGACGGAAAACGCCGCGGCAAGCGCTCGCGCAAGAAGACCAACGAGCCCCGCGGCTGGGTCTGGCCACCCGACGAAGCCATGGACCGCCAGGGCGACGAGTGCCTCGTGCGCCTGGACGAGCGCGACGTTGCGTTTCGCCGGGCTCGGCGCGTGCCTCGCATTCCCACGCCGGTGGTCGTTCCCGACATGGTCTTTGGCGGGGTGGCGCTGGTGCCGCGTTTCCGCGAGCCGCCGTTCGTGCTCGAGTGTCACCTGGCCCTGGCGCTGGCCCGGGTGGGCCCGGTGCTGCGCGAGCTCGGTGTCAAAGAGCTGCGGTTCTCTACCATTCACGACTTTCGCCAGGCTCGGGTCAACGGCACCACCAAGCCCACCCTCAGTCGGCACTCGTACGCCCTCGCCGTCGACGTGTTCGAGGTCGTGACCGACGACGGCACGGTGTGGAGCGTCGAGGAGTCGTTCGGTGCGGCGGAGGACTCGCCGCCCAACATCCTGGTGGCAGTCGAGGCGGCCATCAACGAAAGCGGGCGGTTTCGCCGAGTCCTGTCGCCCCAGAACGACCCCATTTCGCACAAGGACCACTTTCACCTCGAGGCCCGACTGCTCGAGCTCGAGCTCACGAAAGAGGAGCGGGCCGCGCGTGCGGAAGCCCGGGCGCAGTCGAGTCCGCGCAAGCGCAAGGCCCGCCGATCGAAGAAATCGCGCCGACGGGCCCGGCAGAAGAAACGCCGACGGCGCAAGCGCGATGCCGGCCCCTAGTGGCCGCAGTATACTGCGGCTATGCCCGAATGCCGTGAATGCCGCGACGAGGTCGATGAGCTCTTCAAGGTCAAGGTGCCCGGCCAGCGCGCCGTAAAGGTCTGTGAGGACTGCGCCGATCGCCTGCGAGAGGAAGCGGAAATTGCCGAAGAGAGCGAGTCGGTGATGCAGGGCATGATGGGGTACAAAGGGCGCCGATAGGTACCCTTTCGACTCCGCCCCCGATGTCCCCGCTGCAGCATATCGATCCCCCTTCCGCCGAGCTTCTCGCCCTCGAGCCCCTCGCGTTTCTCGAGGCCCTCGGCGGTCCCGTCGTGTTTCGCGTTCCCGGCGTGCAGCGCAACCGGTGCCGCGCGCTGGTGACGCTGCTGCACGGCAACGAGCCGTCGGGCTTGATGGGGCTTCGGGCCTGGCTGCGTCGCCAGCAGACGCCGGCGGTGGACCTGCTGTGCGTGCTCGGCTCGGTGCCGGCGGCGCTCGAGCCGCCGGGCTTTGCGCACCGAATGCTGCCCGGCCATCGCGATCTCAACCGGTGCTTTCGGGCGCCGTTCGACGGGCCCGAGGGCCAGCTGGCCGAGGCTATCGTCCACGCCCTGCGCGACGCTCACTGCGAAACGATCGTCGACCTGCACAACAACACCGGGCCCAACCCGGCGTACGGCGTCGTCGATGCGGCGAGCGCCGAGCGCCTGGGCCTGGTCGGGCTGTTTAGCCACCGCTGTGTGGTCACCGAGCTGCGCCTGGGCACGTTGTTCGAGGCCGTTGAAGACGTGCCCTGCGTGGCGATTGAGTGCGGTCAATCCGGCGACCCCGGGGCCGACGACGTCGCTGCCGAGGGCATCGCGCGTTACGCGGCGCTCACGCGCGCGCCGGCGCCGCGGCCCGACGGCGAGCTCTACGACGCGTCGCGTCGGGTCTTGCTGGCGGAAGGCGTTTCCGTGGCCTTTGCCGAGGCGCCCGCTGTCGATGCCGATGTAACGTTTCTTCCGGCCGTGGAGCGCTACAACTTCGAACGCATCGAAGCCGGAATGGCGCTGGGGTGGAGCCACGGCCCGTGGCCCGTTCGAGTGTTCGACGAACACGGCCAGGACACCAGCCGAGAGTACTTCGAGGTTGTCGATGGGGTCTTGCGCGCCCGCGCGCCGCTGATGCCAATCATGGTCACGGCGAGCGCCACCGTCGCGCAGCAGGACTGCCTGTGTTACCTGCTGCGAGAACATCCCGAGGGGCGAACATGAGCGACAGCGAGCGGCGGCTGCACGACTTTTCCCGGGCCCTCATCGCGGATGTAAACGCGCTGGAGGCCATGCTCGAGACCGATCTGTTCGAGCGCGGGATGCGCCGCATCGGCGCCGAACTCGAGCTGTTCTTCGTCGGCCCCGATCACTATCCGGCGCCCATCGCCGCCGAGGTCCTCGAAGCCGTCGGCGATCCTCGCCTGGTTCACGAGCTCGCGCGGTTCAACGCCGAGATCAACGCGTCGCCGCAGGCCTTTGGCGGCACGTGTCTGAGCGATCTCGAGGCCGAGCTGCGGAGCTTGCTCGACGCCGCCGATGCCGCCGCGCGCGCGGAGAACTGCCGGGTCGCCCTGGCCGGTGTGCTGCCAACCCTGTCGCTGACCAGCCTCGGGCTCGACAACCTCACCGACAAGCCCCGCTACCGGGCCCTCAACGACGCCGTTGCCCGTCTGCGCGGCGGGCAGTTTGCGCTGTCCATCCGGGGACTCGACGAGCTCGAGGTCAGCCACGACAACGTGTTGCTCGAAGCTTGCACCACGAGCTTTCAGCTACATTTTCAGGTGGCGCCCGAGGAGTTCGCGCGCCTCTACAACATCGCCCAGGTCGTGACCGCGCCGGTGCTCGCGGCGGCGGTCAACTCGCCGTTGCTGTTCGGTCGGCGCCTGTGGCAGGAGACCCGGCTGGCTCTGTTCGAGGGTTCCATCGACCTGCGGTCGCCGGCCGAGCATCGCCGCGACACGCCCTCGCGGGTGAGCTTCGGCGATCGCTGGGTGCAAGGCTCGGTCGTCGAAATCTTCAAGGAACAGATTGCGCGATTTCGCGTGGTTCTGCCCGACCTCGCCAACGAAGACCCCGCGGCCGATATCGCGGCCGGCAAGCCGCCTCCGCTCACGGCGTTGCGGCTGCACAATGGCACGGTATGGCGGTGGAATCGCGCCTGCTATGGCGCTGTGGACGGGGTTGCGCACTTGCGTATCGAAAACCGCGCGTTGCCCTCGGGCCCGACTCTCGCGGACCAAACCGCCAACGCCGCGTTCTTCTACGGCCTCATGGCGGCCATGGCCGAGGACGTCGGCGACATTTCCGAGCAGATTTCGTTCGCCGACGCCAAGCGCAACTTCTTTGCCGCCGCGCGCTACGGCGTCGACAGCCACACGACCTGGCTGGGCCAGGAGCGCGGGCCGACCGGGGAGCTGATTCGCCGGCGCCTGCTTCCCCTGGCTCGGGAAGGCCTGCTGTCCGGCGGCGTCGATAGCGGCGACGTGGACCGGTATCTGGGGATCATCGATGAGCGAGTGGCCAGCGGGCAGACCGGGGCTCAGTGGTTTTTGCGGTCGTTCGAAGCGATGAACGGCCGCGCCCCGCGGGACCTGCGGCTGCGTCGGCTGGTCGAGCAGCTGCTCGACCGACAGGAGAGCGGGGCGCCCGTGCACGAGTGGGAGCTCGCGGCCCCGGCCGATGACGAGTTCTGGAGCGAGCGAGTCGTTCGGGTCGAGGAGTTTATGACCCGGGACGTGTTCACCGTGCGCCCGGAGGATTTGGTCGACCTGGTGGCCAGCGTGATGGACTGGCAGCACGTGCGCTACATCCCCGTCGAAGACGACGAGGGCGGGCTCGCGGGCCTGATTACGCACCGGGCACTCCTGCGGCTGCTGGCCCGCGGCGACCGCCAGACTCCGGTTCCGGCGCGCGAACTCATGACCGCGGAGTTGATCACCATTAGCCCCACGGCGTCGCTGCTCGACGCCATGCGCACCATGCGCGACCACGCCGTCGGCTGCCTGCTGGTGGTCGAAGCGGAGCGCCTGGTGGGAATCGTGACCCAGAGCGATCTCATGCGAGTCACGGCGCCGGTCATCGAAGCCGCGCTCCGACGCCGGTAAGGCGGCCGGGTGGCGCGAGTCGGGACCGGCGAACCGGCCCCGACCCGCAGCACCGCGCATTACTTCGAGATGATCTTGAACTCGACCCGGCGGTTCTTTTCGCGGCCCTCGTCGGTGTCGTTGTCGGCGATGGGCTGGCTCATGCCAAAGCCTTTGGCCTCGAGGCGCTCGGGCTCGACCCCGTGCTTGACCAGGTGGTCGCGAACCGCTTCGGCGCGCTCCTGGGACAGTCGTTCGTTAAAGGCCGCCGCACCGGTCGAGTCCGTGTGGCCCTCGATGCGGACCTTGGCGATTTCGGGGTGGTCCTCGATGGTCTGCGCCACTTCGTCGAGGAGCGCGAACGATTCCGGAAGGACCGTCGCGGCGCCCGTGTCGAACTGAACCTTCTGCAGGATTTCGATGCGGTCCTTGCGCAGGATCACCGCGTAGGCGGGCTTGGCCGGCGTGGCGGTTTCCTCAACGACGATGGCCGCGGTGTCGTCGGCAGCACTGTCTTCGGCGCAGCGAAACACCGGCGCTCCCCAGTGATTCACCGGCTCGCAGGATCGGGCCTCGCGCGCCGCACAGCCCGCACTCGCGAGCAGCGCACCCGCACCGGCGAGGGTCACAAGAATTCGTGATGGGTTTTTCATGTGCATCTCCGGCTGGGGCTAAAGAACGAAGCCAGCGCCGACGTTGATCGACCGCGCGTCGGCACCGGTTTCGAGAAGGTCGCCCCCCGCCACCGCGAGCAGCGAGAACGAGGCGAGAACGAAGACCTTGGGATGCACCAGGTACTGGCCGCCAAAGGTCACGGGCAGCTGCCACAGGTTGCCGACGTCGGCAAAGGGCAACACCGCACCGGTTTGAAGTCCGAGGTTCAACTCGTCCGTCACGTCGTACATCGCGGAAACCGGCAGGTAGAGGATCTCCTCGTTGCCGATGTCGCGCTCGGTAAGGCCGATAAAGAGGCTCGGGTTGAACACGACCGAAAGCTTGCCGCTCGACCACTGGCCGATTGCGCCCAGCTTTAGCGACACGGCAAAGGGATCGAAGTCCTGGGCGAACACGCCGCCGTCGGCGGCGACGAGAACGTCGCCGTGGCGGAGCACGTGGTAGCGGGCCTGCAGACCGAGATTGCCGACCACCCCGTCACAGCCGTTGTCGTCGCCGGTAAAGCAGAGGCCGTTGCCCACGCCCCCGAGAAAACCGGTGCCGGCGTAGGAGCTGGTGGTAAGACCCAGGGTCAGCTCGTCGGTGACGCCGTACCAACCGTCGGGCGCCAACGACACGGGCTCGGCGGCCGCATCCGTCGACAGATTGACCTGAAGCAACGCGAGCACGAGCGCGCGCTCCTTCGGCATCGTGAGTTGCGTGAGTCCGTCGCTGCTTGCCGCGTCGGGTTCTTCGGCCGCGGCGGGCCCGGCTAACAGCATCGCGAGCGCCACGAAGGCGCCGCACCCCATGTTTTTCAAGCGAACGATCAATGTTTTCATCCTCCGTCAGGCGGTAGGGCCTTCAGACGACGGCCTCGCCTCAGTAGTCACCCGGAGTGACAAAAATCTCCCCGGTTTCATCCCCGCGGCGATTTTTGCCCGAGCGGGCCAGCAGGGGGGGCCGGACCGCCACTGAAACGGACGCCAATCGCAAGCTTCACGGCCGCTCTCGCCCGCGTTTTGCGACTCGGAGATCGGTCTGCGATACCTGTTGGCGAGCCGGTGACGAACACGCCACGGGCGTGAACGCGCCGCGGTTGCGGGGGATTGTGGCGACGGGGCTGCGGGACGCAGCGCGGCATTTCGAAATCGCGTCGCGCGATCGACGAAATGTCGTCGAAGCGGCGCACGAAGGGGGACGGGCCGTCAGACCGTGTCGCTACAAGTTGCTCGTATCACGGCCGTTTGCTGAACGAGAGCGTGTCGCTATACATGGCCGCGAACTTGCTCTGGATGAAGACATGAATCGAATGCGAGGAACGACGATGACACTCCTTCGAAGCGCAGGTCGAACGACTGCGTTGGCGACGGCCCTCGGTGCAGTGCTCGCTGTCGCGGGCTGCTCGAACCCGGCTCCGCCCCAAAACGATCCGGCACCTCCGGTCGACGACAACAAGGGCGAGCCAGCCGATGGTGCGGGCGCCGCCCAGGCCAAGGGCGGCCCGCAGGCTCCGTACTCGGTGTTCGATTGGTGGCCCAACCGCCTCGACCTGCGGGTTCTCAAGGCCAACGCGCCGGCCGGCGACCCGGTGGACGAGTCCTTCGACTACGCCGTCGAGTTCAATAAGCTGGACCTCGCCGCGGTCAAAAAGGACATCGAAACGACTCTGACCACGTCGCAGGACTGGTGGCCGGCCGACTACGGCCACTACGGCGGCTTGATGATTCGCCTGGCGTGGCACAGTGCGGGCACCTACCGGGTGACCGATGGCCGCGGCGGTTCGGGGTCGGGCACGATTCGCTTCGCGCCCCTCAACAGCTGGCCCGACAACGCGAACCTGGATAAGGCGCGCCGCCTGCTGTGGCCGGTGAAAAAGAAGTACGGCCGCAGCCTGTCCTGGGCCGACCTGATGGTGCTGTCGGGCAACGTCGCCCTGGAGTCGATGGGCTTCGAGACCCTGGGCTTTGGCGGCGGGCGCGTCGACGTCTACGAGCCGACCGACATCAACTGGGGCCCGGAGACCGAGTGGCTGGCCGACGAGCGCTTCTCCGAAGACGGCAAGACCCTCAAAAAGCCCCTCGGCGCGTCGCAGATGGGGCTCATCTACGTGAACCCGGAAGGCCCGAACGGCAAGCCGGACCCTCTGGCGGCCGCGGAGCACATCCGGGTCACGTTCGGCCGCATGGCCATGAACGACGAGGAGACCGTGGCGCTCATCGCCGGCGGTCACACCCTCGGCAAGGCCCACGGCGCGGCCATGGCCGCCAAGCACGTCGGCCCCGAGCCGGAGGGCGCGCCGCTCGAGCAGCAAGGGCTCGGCTGGAAGAACAGCTACGGCACCGGCAAGGGGGCCGACACGATCACCAGCGGCCTCGAGGGCGCCTGGACGTACACCCCGGCCAAGTGGTCGCACGATTACTTCACCAACCTGTTCGAGTACGAGTGGGAGCTCATCGAGGGGCCGGGCGGGGCCAAGCAGTGGCAGCCCAAGGGCGACACCAAGAAGATGGTGCCCGACGCTCACGACCCGTCGAAGACCCACAAGCCGATGATGCTGACCACCGACCTGTCGCTGAAGGCCGATCCGGAATATCGAAAGATTTCAGAGCGCTTCTACAAGAACCCTGAAGAGTTCCAGAAGGCCTTTGCCCGGGCGTGGTTCAAGCTGACTCACCGCGACATGGGGCCGCACGTGCGCCTGCTCGGTGCCGAGGTCCCCGAGCCGCAGCTGTGGCAGGACCCGGTTCCCGAGGCGGACTACAAGCTGGTCAACGACCGGGACGCCGCCGCCCTCAAGCGCCAGGTGCTGGCGTCGGGGCTCACGGTGGCGCAGCTCGTGCGGACCGCGTGGGCGTCGGCGGCCACGTACCGCGACACCGACATGCGCGGCGGTGCCAACGGCGCGCGCATTCGGTTGGCTCCGCAAAAGGACTGGGCCGTCAATCAGCCGGCCGAGCTCGGCAAGGTCCTCGGTGAGCTCGAAAAGATTCAGCAGGACTTCAACGGCAAGGCGGGCGGCAAGAAGATCTCGATGGCCGACCTCATCGTTTTGGCCGGCAACGCGGCGGTGGAAGAGGCGGCAAAGCAGGCCGGCGTGGCCGTGGCGGTGCCGTTTTCACCCGGCCGCACGGACGCTACCCAGGACACGACCGACGTCGAGTCGTTTGGTGTTCTCGAGCCCGCTGCCGACGGTTTTCGCAACTACCTGGCCGACGGCAACGACCGCTCGGCGGCCGAGCTGCTCATCGATCGGGCCGACTTCTTGACGCTTACGGCGCCGGAGATGACCGTGCTGATCGGAGGCCTGCGCGCCCTGGACGCCAACTACGACGGTTCCAAGCACGGTGTGTTCACCGACAAGCCGGGCGTGCTGACCAACGACTTCTTCGTCAATCTCCTCGACATCGGCCTGGACTGGAAGCAGTCGTCCACGCCGGGCGTCTACGAGCTGCGCGACCGGGCTTCGGGCGACGTGAAGTGGACCGGCACCGCGGTTGACCTGGTGTTTGGCTCGAACTCGCAGCTGCGAGCCATCGCCGAGGTCTACGCCGGGGACGACGCCAAAGAGAAGTTCGTGCGCGACTTTGTCGCGGCCTGGTCGAAGGTCATGACCCTCGACCGCTTCGATCTCGAGCGCAAGCGCGCCTAGTACGCGTTTCGCCGTTCGTTTTCTCGGGCCCCGGCCACCGCGCCGGGGCCCTTTTTTTGTCGTCTGTCGCGTGGTCGCCGTCAGGCGACCGTTGGATCGGTCGGGACTTCGTCGGACGCGAACGTGTCGAGCTCGAGGCCGCGGCGCCGCAGCTCCGCGGGCAGCGCGCCGTCGAGGGCACGGGCGAGAGCGCCGGCCAGCTCCGCGCAGGTTTCGAAGCGCTCGGCCGGTACTCGCGCGAGGCCGATGGCCAGGGCCAGGTCGACATCGGGGGGCAGGGTCGGGCGCAGGGCGGTCGGCCGAACCGGCCGTCCCTCGGCCACGGCTCGAACGATCGCGGCCATGCTCTTGCCAGACGCCGGCGAGCGCCCGGTGAGAGCCCGGTAGGCGACCGCGGCCAGGCCGTAGCGGTCGCTGGCCACGTCGACGGCGTGCCCGCGGACCTGCTCGGGCGACATATAGGCCGGCGTGCCGACGATGCGTCCGAGCGCCAGGGTCCCCTCGTGGTCGACCAACGTGCCGACGCCAAAGTCGAGGATCTTCCAGGTCCCGTTTTCGGTGCAAAAGAGGTTCTGCGGCTTGAGATCTCGATGGATGACGCCGGCTGCGTGGGCGCGTTCGAGGCCCTTGCCGACCTGCTGCACCATCTCGACGACGGCGGCGCCGCCGAGAACGCCGCTGGACTGCAGGGTCTCGGCCAAGGTGTGCCCCTCGAGACGCTCCATCGCGAGGTAGGGCAGGCCGCGATCGAGGGACGAGGTCTCGAGCACTTTCACGACGTGGGGCGACCTGATGGCGGCCACCAGGTCGAGTTCGCGCAGGAATCGCCGCAGGTGGCCTGGCTCGGCGAGGAGGTCGGCGTGCAGCACCTTGACGGCCGCCTCCGTCTCGCTGTCGCGGTGTTGCGCCCGATAGACCTCACCCATGGCGCCGCGGCCGATGAGCGCGCCCAGGCGGTAGTTGCCCAGCTCCTGATCGGTGTAGCGCCCCGGCCCGCCGAGCTGCAGAGCCCGGGCGAGCTCTTCCCGGGTCTCGGCCAGCAGTTGCTCTCGGAGCGATAGCGCCCGGACCGCTCGCTCGAGCTCGCGGACGGCCGCGGCGGTCGATTTTCGCGCCCCTCGTGCCGCGACCAGCGCGGCGAGGAAGATGCCCTGAGTGACCGCGATGACGGTGAAGTGCTCCACAAGGCCGAAGCCAACCGGTCGAATGAGGCCGTGGTCGGGAACGAGCCCGACGGCGATGAGGACCGAGCCCAGGCCGTGCAGCACGTACGCGGGCAAGGTGATGAGCAGCGCGCTGCCCAGGGTCTTGGTCGAGGCGAAAACGAACGCGCCGAACGGCAGCAGAAGCAACACCGCCGAGTACATGCCCCAGTAGAAGTAGCCGGACGCGACGGCGCTCACGGCGGCAAATCCGAACAGCGTGTTCATGCGCGCGGTGTAGGTCGCTCCGTTTCGGAGGAGCAGATACGTGACTAGCGCCGCCACGCCGCCGGCGACCGCTCCGGCCAGGTGAATCGCCTGGGCCACGGGATGTCCGCCAAGGATGACGACGGCCGCGCTGGCCAAGATGGCGATGCCGCACACCACGAGCGCGAACACGCGCATGCGGCCGGCCTCGTCGCGGTCCAGGGCGGCCGCCAGGTTGCCGGCATGGGCCACCGCCAGGCGCTCGGTGCCCGCCGCCGGCTCGGTGTCGGGCATCCTGACCGTGGACGCGGTGGTCTCCGCCGCCGGGAGCGGTGGCCGGTCCAGTACGGTCTCGCTGGTAGTCGTCACGGTAACTCGGACGCAGGTGCTGTAGGTCCATGGTACCGCACGCCCGCCAGGGCCGTGCTAGGGTCCGCGGACCATGTCCCGGGCGTTCGCGTTTGTCCCTGTTTTTGCCTGTTTGCTCCTCGTCTCCGCCGCCGCCGGCTGCGGAGACGACGGTGGCGACAACGACATTCCGCCGCCCGAGGATGTAGAGGCTCCGCCCCAGGACGCGACGACCACGTCGAGCGGTCTGGCGTACAAGGTCCTGGTCGACGGAGCGGGCGAGGTTTCTCCGCTGGCGACCGACCAAGTCACCGTGCACTACACCGGGTGGACCACCGACGGCGACATGTTCGACAGCTCGGTGGCCCGGGGGGCCCCGGCGACCTTTCCGGTCAACGCCCTGATTGCCGGCTGGGTCGAAGGCTTGCAGCTGATGCAAGAGGGCGACGAGTATCGGTTTTGGATTCCCGAGGAGCTCGCCTACCAGGGGCGGAACGGGTTTCCGGCCGGCATGCTGGTGTTCGACGTCGAGCTCATCGGCATCGTTCGCTAGCGCGCTTCGCAAAAGCGCTCGCGCGGCATCGCGCGGGCATCGTCATCGATAACGTTGGTGGCGGCCAGTCGCCGCGCGCTCCGTTGGCGCCGAAAGTCGAGGGCGCGTCGACATCCTCTCGCTGTTTCCACGCGAGGGTGCTACTGGTCGATACATGAGATCCGTCATCGCAAAAACGCGAACGAGGATTTCGTTTTTGTCGCGCGCGGGGAACCGCCGGCGTGTGCCGGCAGTGTGCGAATCCACGCCGCGCTCACCGACAACGTGAGCCGGCACCCGGCCGCGGGGCCGGGCCTTCGGGGATGGGGGACGGGCGCAGCGCTTGGGATGGCGCTGCGCCCCTTCTTCATCGCGAGGGCGACGGCTGGGCGCGGACGGCTACCGCGCGATGTCGATGCGAACCGCGACGTCGCGCTCGTCGATGGCTGCGGTCGCGTCGGTGCACTCGAAGTTTCGGTAGGTGTTGGCCGTGTCGGTCACGCGACACGTGACCGCGTCGCTGGTCCCGGCGCCGGGGACGACGCGAAAGTTGCCGCGCAGCACCCGACCCGGCAGCTGCGGGTCGGTGTACGTGAACCAGGCCCCGTTGATCTCGTCCATCTCGGCTGCGCAGTAGTTTTCGACCCAGTTGCGCGACAGCTCCACGGAGCCATCGGCATCGAAGGCTTCGTCGTGGTACCAGGTCGTCGGAAACCAGCCCGATCCCTGCAGCACGTCGTAGGTCCAGCAGCCGACCCACGGGTACCAGACGCGGGTAGAGACGCGCCGGTACTCGAAGCGCTCGGCGGTAACCGTCGGCGACGACGACGTGACCGTGAGCGTGTCCGCGGTAGCGGCGCCGGGCGCGGTGGTGAGGGTGGCGAGGGTGGCAATGACGACAAGCGTTCGCATGGTGGAGGTCCTGATCCTGGTCTCGGTGGTTGCGGGCGAAGCGGTCGCTTCGCGTCGGTGACCTAGCTACCGCGGAGCCGTCATGACCGACAAGTAGCGAAAACTAGTAAGAATCGTTGGGTGGCGTACACGCGATTCTGGAATAGCTCGGGCGCCGTCCCACGGTCCGAACGTCCGTGCGCAAAGTGGGATTCAGCTATCGTTGGGGCCTCGTGGATGCAGCCCTCGCCATTGCCGCCGGTGTCGTCGGAACGCCCATGCTCGTTACCGCCGTCAACATCGCTCAAAACTATGTCGGTGCCGGAAGCGGGCGCGCGAGCGAAGAGCTGCTGGGCAAACCGGCGGCCGAGGCGACGGTGGCCGACTTGAAGGTTCTCAACAAGGCGCGCTTGCGACGGCTGTTCGAGGCGATCGCCGCACCATCGGTTGGCGAGCTCGCGGGGGAGTGGCGGGCCGATCTGCTGGCCGGCGGAATTATGGGGCCGTTGAGCCGGCTCTACACGCATCGGGCTTTCGGTCCCGGTCGCTGGGTCGGCAAGGGGTTCCCTCCGCCGGGCGAAGGCTCCGTCGGCTACAACCTGTTCGACGGGCCCGGGGGCACCGCTCGCGTGCGCTCCATGAGTCTGGGCGTAGGGGCATCGCGCATCGTGTCGGGTCAGTCCCTGCTGGTGAACTACAGCCCCCACAACCGCGGCTCGGTCGGGACCATGCGCGACGAGCTGCGCCGGGTAAACGAAAGGCTTTACCTCGGTATGGGCTACATGGGCATCGGCGGGGGTGCCATCAACCCGGCTCCGTTTGCTCTGGTTGGCCCGCCAACCGCCTGGATGGGCGCGGATCCATCGTAAGATCCGACGAGGTTGGCGGGGGACGACGACTCACTGCGAGAGCCTACGACGAGCACCGGTCGCGACGACGCCGACCGGTTCGTCCTGGGCGAAGAGCTCGGCCGCGGCGCTCTCGGCCGGGTCGTCCGGGCCTTCGATCGCACTCGCGGCCACGATGTCGCCATCAAGCTCCTCGGCGGCGCGCGTCCGAACGCCATCTTTCGCTTTAAGCGGGAGTTTCGCGCGCTGGCCGATACGGTGCATCCCCACCTGGTTACGCTGTACACGCTCAACGTTCTCGACGGCCAGTGGGCCTTGTCGATGGAGCTGGTCGAGGGTGCGCGAACCTTTCTCGAGTACGTGCGGCCCTTTCGCGAACGTCTGGCCGAGGCGGCGTCGGCCCGAGAGGCGAGTTCGGAGGGCACGCTGCCGACCATGCCGGCTCGCGCGCCCGCGGGCGACTTGCCCACGGCGTCGGCCAGTGAACCGAGCGGCGCGACGAGCGCCAACCTGCGCGACGCGCGGCGCCGCGCCATCGTGGCCGCCGAGGTCGACGAGGCGACGCTGGCAGGGGCCGTGCGGCAGCTCGCCGAAGGTCTGTGCGCCCTGCACGCGCGCGGCATGGTGCATCTCGACCTCAAGCCCTCGAACGTGCTGGTCGACGAGACGGGCCGCGTGGTGGTTTGCGACTTTGGCCTGGTGTCCCCCCAGGGCGAGCGACAGCGGGCGTTCGCCGGCACGCCGGCCTACGCGTCACCCGAGCAGCTCGGCCGCAGAGACCTCGGGCCCGCGTCGGACTGGTACAGCGTTGGCGTCATGCTGTTCGAGGCGCTCACTGGCTACGTGCCCGAAAAGGGCCCGAGCGACGAGCTGTTTCGCGCCGACGCGCCCTCGCCAACGCCACTGCGCCAATCGCTCGAGCGGCTGTGCTGGCGGTTGCTCGCCATCGAACCGGCACAGCGCGCCGGCGGCGACGATGTGTTTGCCGCCATTGGGCGCGATGTCGCGCGGCACGGAGAGCCGGACGACCCGGCGTACATTCCCTTCGTTGGCCGACGCGCAGAAACCCGCGCGCTGGTCGCCTGTTGCGAGCGAACGAGAGTCGAGGGCGCCATCGCGGCGCTGGTAAGCGGCGAATCTGGCGTGGGCAAAAGCGCCCTGGCGGCCAACGTTGCCGAGGGGCTTGTGGCCCGCGGCGCTCTGGTGTTGGCCAGCCGCTGCTACGAAACGGAGACAACGCCATTCAAGGCGATCGACGGGGTCATTGACGCGATCACGGCGCACCTTGTGTCGCTGCCGTCCGGCGCGGCGGCGGCCGTCATTCCGCCCCAGGTGCGTTCCCTGGTCGAGCTGTTCCCGGTTCTGCGCCGCGTTGCCGCGGTCGAGGAAGCGCTCGCGACTTCATCGACCGACGTGGGCACGCAGGCGGCGGCCGAAGGCTTTGCGCAGCTGCTTCGCAACCTCGCCCAGGCGCGGCCCGTTATCGTCACCATCGACGACCTGCAGTGGAGCGACGCCGACAGCGCGCCCCTGTTGCGCCGCGTGCTGTCCCAGAGCAGCGGGGCCGGGCCGTTCGTCATCGCCACTCATCGCCCCGTGCGGGGCAACGCCCTCGTCGACGAATTGACGCGCGTGGCGTCGGAAGGGGCGGGGCGCGTGGTGTCGATCGAGCTGCCGCCGCTTTCGCTCCACGAGTCGCGTGAACTCGCCAGCGCGCTCACGGGCGAGGATTTCGCTACCGGCGAGGGCGACGCTCTGTTGGCCGAGGCGGGGGGCAGCCCCATGTTCGTCCAGGAACTCACGCTGGTGCGAGCGCCCGAGTCGGCCCGGCAGCGCGGGCTCGACGGGCTCATCGAGGCGCGCCTGGCGGCTTTGCCGCGCGCGTTGCGCGAGCTTCTGCAGGCCGCCGCCCTCATGGTGCGCCCGCAGCCGCTGAGCGTCCTGCGCCGGGTCGTGGATATCACCGACGAGGCCCGTGCGCTGGCACAGCTGCGCTCGCAACGGTTCGTGCGGGTCGTGCACTCCGGGAACGACGAGCTGTTGGAGCCGTACCACGACCGGATTCGCGAAACCGCGGCCCGGCTGTTGGACCCGGCGGAAAAACAGCGGATGCACCGTCGCCTCGCCCGGGCGTACGAGTCGAGCGCCGACGCCGACGACGAGGCCCTGGCACACCACTGGGCGCAGGCCGGCGACCCGGCGCGCGCGGGCGGCTACGCGCTTACCGCGGCCCGCCGGGCGCTGGACGCCCGGGCGTACCGCAGCGCCGCCCGCCATCTGGCGCAGGCGCTCGAAGCCCTGGACCTCGAGCCCGAACAGCGCCTGTCGTGCCGTCAGGAGCGCGCCCGGGCGCTGCTTTTGGCCGGCGCGGTCGTCGATGCGGGCGAAGAGTTCGCCGCCGCTGCCCAGGACGCGGCCCGGCACCGACCCGATCTCGAGGCCGAGCTGCGGTGCGAGCAGCTCGTCTGTCTTTTGCGCGCCGGCAACCTCGATGCCGCCGACCGGGTCGCTCGACAGGCCGCGGCGCTCACGGGGCTTCGCATTCCGCGAGCGCGCCCGATGGCGCTGGCCGCGGTTGCCTGGTGGCGCAGTCGACTGGCCATGCGAGGCCGCCGCCTGGCGCGCGTCGCCAGGGCCGAGGAACTCGACACGGTCGCGCTGCGCAAGCTGGACGTCGGCTACGGGGTCGCCAGCGCTCTCGGGCTCACCGATACGCTGCCGGGATTCGCCGTGCACACGAAGAACTTGTGCGCGGCGCTGGACGCCGGCGAGCCGTCCCGGGCCATTCGCTCCCTGGTGACCGAGCTCGCGTTCCTCTCCGCGCTCAAGGGCGCGCGCGCCAGCGAGGAGCGCGGGGAAATCCTGGCGACGGCAACCGAGCTGGCCGGCTCGCACCTGCCCGAGTTCTACCGAGGCCTGATCGCGGGTTGGCGCGGCTACTCGCGCTTTATCTCCCTGGAGAATCTGCGCGGCGCCGACGAGGACCTGCGCGCCGGCATTGACGCGATTCGCGACCGCCCGGCCTACGCGTGGGAGTTCGACGTGTTTCGCATCGGCTGGATCAATTCCCTCATGCTCGCGGGGGAGGGCGCTCGGCTGGCCGCGGCGCTTCCGCCCCTGCTGCGCGAGGCCCGACAAAACGGCAACGGCTACCTCTACGACAACCTGCGGTTTCAGGGCGGGCCGTACTTGTGGCTCATGCAGGACCGGCTGGACATGGCCGAAAGCAGCCTGGTCGACGGCCCGGCCCCGCGGCGCAAGCCGACGCTTTGGCACTACTTTCACACGTCTTGCCTGTTCGAGGCCGACCTGTACCGGGGCGATCACGCGACCGCCATCGACAGGATGGAGGCGTTCTTGGCGGCCGCCCGGGGCACGTCGCTTGCCCGCATTCCGGCCACGCGCATCAACATTCGCTACCGCGCGGCGAGGGCCCATCTGGCCGGGGCTCTCGCCGCCGCGGGATCTGCAGCCTCGCACTGGAAGCGAGCGTTGCGACTCGCCGACGAGATCGAGCGCGACGCCCCGGCGATACCCGGCGCGGCGCGCGGCTACGCGGCCACCGTCAGGGGCCTGGCGGGCCTGGGGCGCGGCGACGCCGACACCGCCGAGGCTCAGTTGCGCGAAGCTCTGGTGGCGTTGGACGCGACCGGGCTGTTCCTGCAGTCGATGCCCCTTCGCCGCCGCCTTGCCGACCTGGTCGGTGGCACCGAGGGCGCTGCCCTGCGAGCCGACGTCGACGCGTGGAGCGATCGCCAGGGCATTGGCTCGCCGGATCGGCTGTTGAACTGGTTTGCGCCGGGGCCGGCCTGACCCCGGCGCATCCAGTCGCCTACGAAGCCCGGTCGTCCGTCGCCAGGGCGGCGCGCACGCGGTCGAGCGCGGCTCGCTCGACCGCGGCAATGGCGCTCACGAGGGCCGCGAGATCCGCAAACACTCTCCCCGCCGCCGAGGCTTCGAGGGCGCATTCATTCGCCAGCGCGATCCGCTCGTCGTTGAGAGCGGAGACCGCGCTGGCCGCCTGCGCGCCCCGTTCGTCGAGCAAGGCGGCCCGCTCGTCGGCGATGGCACACGCGCGCTCGATGGCCGGATCCCCACACTCGGCAATGCGGCGCGACAGGGCGGCCCAGTGCCGGCCGGCTTCGCGAAACTGGTCGGCGGCACCCCGGAGGCCGTCGAGGCCGGTCAGCGTTGCCGCCTCGTCGAGAAACTGAGCAAACAAGGGCCGCCCGGCGTCGGGCGCCGTGTAGTCGTGTTGCGTGCAGTCGTAGGCGCGATGCAGACCAACGTAGGCTCGCCTGGTCGAGCCGAAGACCGTCGGCCAGCCCTTTTTGTCGCGGGGGTCGATGAGAAGCCGGGCCCACTTCTCCAGCCCGGCGGTGCCGACGTTGCTGGCGAACGGCCTGGCCGGCGGCTCGTCGTAGAGAACCAGCGCGCGTGCCAGGGCGGTGGTTACAGCGTCCGCGAGGTCGAACTCGCGGTCGATATTCACAACATCGGTCAGGCGGTGCTTGCCCTTTCGATACGACGCCCGCGCCTGCGCGAGCGCGTCGGCCGACACGCGAATGGGGCGAGCGCAGCGGTCGTCGACCCACACGTCCTCGCCGTCGCGACCGATGACGGCCAGGACGTGGGGCCCCATGCCGGCAAGCCGCTCGGGCAGGCCGTAGTACGGAAGCCGCACCGGGTCCACGGTGACCAGGGCGGGGCGCCCGGCGTCGAGGACCGCGTCGAGCTGTGTGCGGGCCTTGTTGGCGCTGGTGGTCTGATAGCGCTCGACGTCGGCCCCGCAGTGCTCCAATCCGACGTCGAGGTACCAGTCGGGCATCGATCTCGATCGCCCGACGATGGTCATGGTGGGGCCGTATCCCTCGTATTCGAAAACGCCGTACAGAAACCCCACGCCGCCGCACAGCCCGTGCACCAGGGCCTCGCTCCACGGCGCCCCGTCGGGGTGGCGAGCGCCGGCGCACTCGAGGACGTTTCGCAGAGCGCTCGACTCGGTTTGCACGCCGCCGCATCGGCGATAGCCCGGCACGAGTCCCGGGTAGTCGGGCTGCGGCTGGCGCGCGGCCAGCAGGTGGGCCCGGGCGGCCGCGTAGCGCTCGCCGGTTTTGGCCATGCGCTCGCGCACGAGCTTCTTGAAGTCGCGTCGTTTGGTCATTGATTCATTCCCTTCGGCGCGTCGTCAGGTCGTCCGCCCCCGTCCTGCCGCGCACCCGCGAAAGGAACGATCAACTCTGCTGCGGCTCGAAAGGGTGGACCCTCCTTTGCTCCTTGGCGCGGCCCCGGGCGGGAGGCCAGCAGGAGTTGGGCGTCGAGCCGACGCCGATTCGTACGCTACGCGCGGGCTGGCCGGCTGTCAATCCCGCTCGCGGCCCTTGCCCTGCGGCCCGGTCGCAGCCCAGGTGGAACGCGAACCCTCGTGCACCAGCGCGTAGATGTCGTCGCGCAGCCGATTGGCCTCGGCGTGGGTGAGGGAGCGCTCCGGGTGCCGCAAAACGACCCGCAGGAGCACGTTCTTGTGAGCCGGGGACATGCCGAGCCGCTCGATTGCCTGGGGCGGCAGGGCGTCGTAGGCGGTCTGGGCAACGATGGCGATCTCTTCGACGCTCTGCGCCCGTGGCCCCAGGGCGCTGCGCACCAGGTCGCCGAGGGTCTCGCCGTCCACGCCGGCGGTCACCGCGATGGAAAGGTCCCGGCTCACGGGCGGTTGTCTGGAGACCGGAACGTACGGTTCGAGGTTCAGCATTTGGCCGGCGATGCGCGGGTCGTTCGACCTGAGCAGCCGAATGTCGTCGATGTCCTTGCGGAGCATCAGCAATCGATCGAGGCCCAGCCCCATGGCCAGGCCGGTCACGTCGGCCACGAGTCCGGCGTCCTGCAGCACCGCCGGCGAGGCGAGCCCGCACTCGCCAACTTCGACCCAATCGCCGTCGCGGGCGACGTCGATTTGCTGTCCTTCGTCGGTGTACGGGTGTTGGGCAGCCGTGAGCCTGTGCGCAGCCCCGGGTAGGGCCGCCCGCACCACGGTGTCGACCATTGCTTCGAGGTCGCGCGCCCCGAGTGGGCCGCGCCGCACGCGCCACAGGTCGAGCTGATGGGGCTCTCCGGTGTGCAGGCGGTCGATGCTGTCGCGTCGATACACGAGCCCCGGGCAGGCGACCAGCACGTCGTCGACGCCGGCGGCGGCGAGCACCCGCAAAACGGGCGGAACGCCGGCGGTGGTGTGGGTGCGGAGCAAGACCCGCTCGGTCACGTAGCGCGTGTACCGGGCGTCGCGCGCGACCCCTGACGGCGGGTAGCGCAAGCGGTCGTAGTTGTCATCGACGGTGGTGAGAGGGCCGGGACGCCACAGGATTACGGGGCATCGCCACGCAGCTCGCAGAGCATCGACGATGCCGTCGAGCAGGGCCTGCATGGCGTGGGGGCCGTCGGTGGGGTTGCTGAGATCGCGCAGGGCCAGCGCGTCGCGCAGGGCCTCGGGGCCCAGAAGTCGAACAGAGGGTGTAACGGGCATGAATGCGGTCTTTCGTCGCTGCAGGTGAACCCACGGCGGCGCAGACAAGGCGCCGCCGACTCGTTGCTTGCCCCCGGACTCCAGGACCGGGGAGGGGGCACCAGGCGGGTCGAAACCGCTAGCGCGCAGCCCCCCGGATCCACTCAGTGGCCCGGGGGCGCCTAAACAGCAGGCTGTGCGCGCACGTCTTCATGCACGGCAACGGTACCACGACCCCGCCCGGGTCCCGCAACTGCTTCGAACCGGCCGGCCCGCGAGGCGTGCGAACACCGGATCTTACGGCCCACCCGTCCGCGCGGGCGCACGCAATGATCCGGTGACCGGACGTCGATAGACCGGCGTTCGATGCGCCAGGCGAAAGCCAAAGGACTCGTATAGCGCCAGGCCGCTGGCATTCATGGCGGCGACCTCGAGGCTGAGACTCGTGCAGCGGCGGGAGAGTTCGACGACGCCTCGGCTGAGCAGGTGCCGGCCGAGCCCGTAGCCGCGGTAGCGCGGATGTCGGCCGAGCGACGCGATTTCGCCGACCCCGTCGTCGCGAGGGCGCACGCGCACGTAGCCGGCGCACGGCGCGTCGGGGGCGGGCCCTATGAGCAGCCAGGTCGGTGCTTCCGGGTCGGGGACGCGCCTGCAAAAATCGGCGAACGACGGCACGAAGGCCCCGGGCAAGCCCGCGAATGCCCGGGATACCGTGTCGTAGTACGGCCGCGCCAGCGCGACGCTGACGGGCTCCCAGCGAAACCCCGTCGGCAGCGGCTCGCTCGTTGACCGCGCCGCCCCGGTCGCCGTCTCGCACGTCATGTCGTACATCACGTGGTGCCGTTCGAACCCGGCGGCCGTGAGTGCGTGCACATCGACCGTGGAGCCCGGCCACAGCGGCAGGTCGAGGTTCGACCGGCCCGCCGACCGGCATCGGGCCAAGGCCCAGTCGACGGCCAACGCGAACGCCTCAGCAGTCAGCGCCGCCCGGCGAGCCGCGAACACAGACAGCTCCGCGGCGTTGCCTTCGGTCTCGCAGTTGTCGATGCATACCGCCACGAGGACCCGCCGACCGTCGCGCCACAGATCGAAGATGGCCTCGGGACCCGCGACGACATCGCTCAGGACGAAGCGCGCCCAGTCGGCATCGAGTCGGCCGCCGGTAGCCGACTCGATCAGGGCGACAACGACGTCCCGCTCGGCCGGTCGGTAGCGACGCTCTGCGAACCGCTTCGCCGCGCTGCGGCGGTCTCTCGTACGAAAACCCACAGGGATGAGCCCCTCGTTGATGACGCTGCTTTGCCAAGGCGACCAGGTCGGACCGCGGCTCCTGGCCAGCCTGTTGACAGTACACCCCGAGTTTGGGGCTCGGCGCCGAATTGGGCGCTTTCGCTCCTGTCGAATCCACCCAACGGGAAACCGAAACCGTCCGGCGGCTATATGGGAAGTGACAGGTGGGTCGATTCGACCTACGTTGATGGTGGTGGGGAAGGCAGACGATGTCTCGACGGCGCTCGCGCAGCGCGACCTCGAGATCGACTGGCGGCGTTTTGCGCACAACGCAGTCGACTTGCTGTGCGTGGCCAGCTTCGACGGTTACTTTCACTGGCTCAACCCGCGCTGGGAAGAGGTGTTGGGCCGGCCGATCGACGAAATCATGGCCAAGCCGTTCGTCGAGTATCTGCACCCAGACGACCTGGAGCGAACGAACGCCGAGTTTGCCAAGATCAAAGACGGCGTCCGGGTTCTGAGCTTCGTCAACCGGTACATCCACAAGGACGGCAGCGTCCGCTGGCTCGAGTGGACCGCTCGCCCGAAGCCCGAGGAGGGGCTGTCGTACGGCAGTGCCCGCGACGTCACGAAGGTGCACGAGGAGCTGCGGGCGGCGCAGAGCAAGGTGGAGGCGCTCACCCTTGCCGAGCAGGCCGGCGGCGTGGGGCACTGGCGACTCGACCTGGCGAACAACAAGGTCCTCTGGTCTCCCGAGGTCTACCGCATTCACGGCTACGAGCCGAATTCCTTCGACGTCGAGCTCGACCGGGCCATCGAGTTCTACCACCCCGACGACCGCGAGCTCATCGACAACATGGTGTCGAGCAGCATTGCGAATCGACAACCCTGGACCTTCGAGGGATTTCGCATCCTGCGCCCGGACGGCACCGTTCGCTGGGTGACCGGCCGAGGGCAGGTCGAGGTCGACCCGGTGACCGATGAGGTCACGGCGCTGTTCGGAGTGTTCGTCGATACGACCGAGAGCCGCGCCATGCGCGATCGGCTCGACCGCGCCGAGCGCCTGGCTTCGATCGGCACCATGGCGGCGGGCGTTGCCCACGAGATCAACAACCCGCTCAGCCTGATCCGCTCGAACTCTCACCTTTTGGGCGAAGAGATTTCCGCCTGGGGTGGGGCCAGCCCGTCGGACCGACTGCGCGAGTTTGGCGAGCTCGTGAGCGAAGTTGACGACGCCGCCAAACGCATCGCCACCATCGTCTCTGGCCTCAAATCGTTCGCTCGCGATACCGCCGCGCAGATCGCCCCGGTGCGCATGAACGACATCATCGATACGGCGGCGAGGCTGTGTCGCAACGAGGTTCGCCACAAAGCCCGGCTGCGAATCGAGTCCGCGGCGGACGCGCCCGCGGTGCTGGCCGACGAGGCCAAGCTCGCCCAGGTGGCGATCAATCTGATCGTCAACGCGGCTCACGCGATTCCCGGTGGCGACGGCCGCGAGCACACCATTGCCGTGCGGTTTGGTTCCGAGCACCGCGAAGGCGACGCGTACGGTTTTTTCGAGGTCGTGGACGACGGCGAGGGGATGTCACCCGAGGTGCTGGAGAAGGCCTTCGTGCCGTTCTTTACCACCAAGCCCCAGGGCGTCGGCACCGGGTTGGGCCTCGCCATCTGCCACGGCATCGTGTCGCAGATGCGCGGCTACATCCAGGCCGACTCGAGACCGGGCGAGGGCACCACCATGCGCGTGCTGCTGCCCGCGGCCGAGCCTGCTGGAGCCGAAGCTTCGAGTGACGCGGTCGGAAACGATCAGGCCGTGGCCCGGGTGCTGGTCATCGACGATGATCACCCGGTGGGGCGTTCCACGTCGCGGCTCCTCCGCGAACACAACGTCGTCTTCGACACCGACCCCCGACGCGCCATCGAGCGCATTCGCTCGGGCGAGCGGTTCGACGTGGTCCTGTGCGACATCATGATGCCGGACATCAGCGGCATCGAGCTGTTTCGCACCATTGAATGCGAACGCCCCGAGCTCGCCACGAGGGTCATTTTCATCACCGGCGGCGCGTTCTCGGCCGAGGCTCGAGAGTTTCTCGCGGCCACCAAGAACACGGTGCTGGAAAAGCCGCTCGAGCCAGCCGACCTGCGGTCCGCCGTGGCCGAGCTCATCGCGGCTTCCTGAAGCGGCGCGCTGGCGCGGACCGCCGGCCCTGCCAAGTGTTCGAAACGGGGAGCCGCGGGCAGCTCCAGCCGTTGCCCCGTGGCCGCGCCGCCGGCGAACCACGGGTCGCGTGATATAGCTGCGCCATGAAGACGCGCATCACAGAGCTGTTTGGCATCGAGCACCCGATCATTCAGGGCGGCATGCACTATGTCGGCTTTGCCGAGCTGGCGGCCGCGGTGTCCAACGCCGGCGGACTGGGCATCATTACTGGTTTGACCCAGAAGACTCCGGCGGATCTCGCCAACGAAATCGCGCGTTGCAAGGACATGACCGACAAGCCCTTCGGCGTGAACCTGACGTTCCTGCCGACGGTGAGCTCGCCGGACTACCCGGGCTACATCAAGGCCATTGTCGAGGGCGGGGTTCGCATCGTCGAAACCGCGGGGCGCAATCCCCAGCCCTATCTGCCGCACCTCAAGGACGCTGGCATCGCCGTCATTCACAAGTGCACGTCGGTTCGCCACTCGCTCAAGGCGCAGTCGATCGGGTGCGACGCGGTTTCAGTCGACGGCTTCGAATGCGGCGGCCATCCCGGCGAAGACGACATTCCGAACATGATTCTTCTGCCGCGCGCCGCGGAAGAGCTGGACATTCCCTTTGTCGCATCCGGCGGTATGGCCGACGCCCGGTCTCTGGTTGCCGCGCTTGCCCTCGGTGCCGATGGGATGAACATGGGGACCCGCTTCATTGCGACCCAGGAAGCGCCCGTCCACGAGAACGTCAAGAAGGCCATCGTGGCGGCCACGGAGCTAGACACCCGACTCGTGATGCGGCCGCTGCGCAATACCGAGCGCGTGCTCACCAACGCTGCGGTCGAAAAGCTCCTCGAAAAGGAGCGCGAGCTCGGAGACAAGCTCGACTTCAAGGACATCATGGAAGAAGTGGTGGGCGTGTATCCCCGCATCATGAAGGAAGGCGACATGGACGCCGGAGCCTGGTCCTGCGGCATGGTCGCGGGCCTCATTCACGACATCCCGACCGTCGCCGAGCTGGTCGGGCGCATCGTGAGCGACGCCGAGGAGTTGATCTCGAAGCGCCTCGGCGGGCTGCTCGCGTAGCCTGGAACGGCGTCGAAGCCGGTTGGGGCCGGGGAGACCTACAGGTCGCTCCGGCTCCGACCCGCAGCCTTGAATGGGGGCTCCGAGAGGGACGTCGGCTCGCTGCCGCACGTTGCGGCGGAGCATCGGTTCGAGGACGCGGCCCGTTTGGCTGCAAACGCTGGCTGGCCCCTTACGCCGCTACGCCCCGCGGGCGACCAGCCAGGCCTCGATTCGCTGGCGCAGGGTCGCGGCCTCGCGACCCTCGGTGGTGGCTAGCGCTCGCAGGGCGGCCCGGGCGCGCTCGATGGCCGCGGGTCGGTTCTTGCCGATCCGCCACGTAGCGCGGGCGGCCACGAACGAGGCATCGGCACCCGCGTCCGACGAGTCCGTGAGTCGCTGAAGCATCTCGTGCGCGCGCTGCGCGAGCTCGAGCGCCGCGCGGGCGTCGTCCAGCTCGAGTTTCGCGCTGGCCAGCAACGCGAGGGCCTTGGCCAGGTCCGGGTGGTCGCCGCCGACGGCGCCTTCCCAGATGGGCACGGCCCGCTCGAGGGCCGCCACGCCTTCGTCGAGGGCCCCGGTCTCGGTGTAGATCACCGCCAGGCTGAGCAGGCCTCGCGCGGTTTCGATGTGCTCGGGGCCGAGGGCGGCCTCCTTGAGGGCCTGGGAGCGTTCGCCTACGTTCCGCGCCGGGGCGGCATCGCCCTGGCGCAGGTGCGCCAGCGCCAGATTTTCGAGAGGGATGGCCAGGCCGTGGTAGTCGGGGCCGAACGCCGTCTCGTAGATCTCGATGGCGGTGCGCGAATAGGTCGCGCTGGCGTGGTAGTCGCCGAGCTCCAGCTCCACGGCGCCGAGCCCAATGAGCGGGGTGGCTCGGTCCGGGTGGTCGGTCCCCAGCAGGGCTTCGTAGGTGGCGCTCGCTTCGGTGAAGTAGGCCCGGGCTCGCTGGTAGTCGGCCCGCTCCGTGGCCCCGGTGCCCAGGTTGCTCAAGGTTCGGGCGACCATGGGGTGCGACGAGCCGTAGGCCTGGCGAAACAGCTCCAGCGCCCGGGCAAAGTGCGTCGACATTCCATCGGGGTCGCCGGCGCGGTAGGCGAGGGCGCCGAGAGTGCGTTGGAACGGCGCGGCGATGGTCGGCGGGTTGCCGGCAGCCCGCAGGGCAAGCTCCGCGGGGCGCCGCATCTCTGCGGCTCGGGTTGGCTGCGCCTGGCGGTAGCCAACCACCCAGATGAGCTTGACCCACGCTTTGGCAATCAGCGGCGCGTCGCCCGCGTCCACCGCGTGTTCGAGCGCCCGGTCGAGGGCGGTCAGGGCGGCGTCGAAGTCGCCGACCTCGTCGGCCAGGCGTCCCGAGAGAAACGCGATGCGGGCCTGCAGGGGCGCGTAGTCGACGCCGGAGGCATCCGAGGCCAGCGAGGTGATTTGCTCCCGGGCGTCGGTGTAACGACCGGCGGCGGCCAGCGCGTTGGCGGCGTCCAGGCGCTCTTGCAGGGTTTCGACCCGCGTGCGGACTCGCGGATCTTCCGGTGGCGGGACGGCGGCGGTCAGGGCTTTTTCGTCGGCGCAGGCATCGACGGGAACCAGCTCGGCCAGTGCGGCCGCCGCGTTGTCCACGGTGGTCGCGTCGGCGGCGGCCAGCACCGAGCCGAGAGCGCCGAGCTCGGCTCGGCGGCGATCGAGGCAGCGCATGCGCAGGTCCAGCAGCATCTCCGACTGGGTGCCATCGACCCGCGTCGCGCGACACGCCTGGGTGCGCATGGCCGACCAGGACTCCGCATACCGGTCGAGCCCCGCCTCGAGGTTGGCAAAGCTGTCCGATGCGTAGCTGCGGGCCGTGGCGGCGAAGGCCTTTTGCGTCGCCGCGCTCACCTCTTGGTCCCACACGCCGGCAAGGGCCGCGGGGTCCGGCTGGCACGGCGACTCCGACCAGCGCGGCACCGCGACAGCGGCAACGACGGCCGCCGTGGCGAGCACCGCGCCGGCGCCGCGCATCCAGTTGGCGCGGGCCCCGCGGCCGCGATCGATGGCGTCGAGCAAGGCCTGCATCGACGGAAATCGATCGCCCGGGTGGGCGGACAGGCCGCGAAGCAGAATCTTGCGCAGCCATCCCGGTACCCCGGCGTCGCGCGCCGCCGGCTCGATCTTGCCCGCGAGGACCCGCATCTTGTACTTGCGGCTGCGCGACGACCCGAACGGGCGCTCGCCGTAGACGGCCTCGTAGAAAGCAACGCAGTAGCTGAACTGGTCCGAGCGCTCGGTCGTGGTGACCCCGCCGTGCTGCTCCGGCGACATATAGGCCGGGGTGCCGATGACCGCTCCGGCCATGGTAAGGGGCGTGGCCAGCATCTTCTGACCGGTGCTTACGCCGGACGGAAAGCTCTCGCTGGAGATCCCGCTTGCACCGCCAAACTGCTCGGCCGAGTCCTCATCGGTTGGTTCCCCGGTTGTTTGCGTCGTCGAGGCGCGTTCGTCTACCGAGTCCGTGACGCTCGAGGCGGGTGCGTCGGGCGTCGCCACGCGCGCGATGCCGAAGTCGGCGACCCGCACGCGTCCGTCGCGGCCGACGAGGATGTTGCCGGGCTTCACGTCGCGGTGCACGAGGCCGACGTCGTGGGCCGCCTGCAAACCGCGGCCGGCCGCCACCAGCGCGTCGATGACCTGGGCCTGGGATGGCTCGGTGTCGCGAATCCAGGCGCCGAGGGTCGAGCCCTCCACGTACTCCATGGCGATGAAGACGGCGTCTTCGAAGTGGCCGACGTCGAACACTCCGACCACGTTTGGGTGCGATAGCTGGGCCAGAGCCTGGCCCTCGCGTACCAGGCGGGCCCGCGCCACGTCGTCGCGATCCCGCTTCGCCACCGCGAGCAGCTTGATCGCGACCCGCCGGTCGAGTTCCGGGTCGTAGGCGCGATAGACCACGCCCATGCCGCCGCGGCCGAGGGTGTCGACGACGAGATAGCGCCCCACCGCCGCGCCCGGCTCGAGCTCGGGGAGCTCTTCGTGGACCAGTGACAGCAGCGACGCCATGCCGGCGGTGGCCGTGTGGCCTTGCCCGGCCACGACCTGCGCCGTTGGCGCGGTCGGCTCAACGCCGGCTTCGCTGCCGGGCCCGACGCCGGTCTCGCTGGCCGCGTCGGGCACGTCGTCGGACGGATTGCTTGGGTCGTCTTTGCGCATTACGGCCGCGCCAGCACACGACTCGGTGTGCTCGCCCCCCTCGTCTTTCAGCGTAACGGCGGGACTAGCTCCGCGCGATGTCGGCTTTGTCCGACACCGGAACCCCGGACCCGAGACTGCCGACCGAGCCGCTCAAATCGACGCGGGTGGTGAGCCCGGGTTCGCAAACTCGCCCGAATCCGGCAATCGATGTACAGGGAGAGGGTGAGAACGTTCGCGCTCGTGGCGGTGGTGGCAGTGGGTCTGATGGCGGGGCGCGGGCACGCCGCCGCGCAGACCGACAGCGAGTTCCAGATTTGGAACGCGGTTCTGTCCACCGCGAAGCTCAAGGGCGGCTCGCTCGAGCCCGCGGCCTGGTTCGATGGACACGCTCGAAAGGGCGCCGACAGCACGGTTGTGATCCTGCGGCCGGCTCTCGGCCTGCAGGCGACCCCCTGGCTGTCGGCGTGGGCCGGCTACGCCTGGGTCCCGGTGTTTCGCGGCAACGAGCGCTTCGACGAACACCGCTTCTGGCAGCAGCTCATCGCCACCCACGCCACGCCCAGCGAGCTCAAGCTGCAGTCGCGCACGCGGTTCGAGTTTCGCTTCGCCGACAGCGGTGACGACACCGGCCTGCGCATTCGAGAGTTCGTCCGCGCGGGCTGGATGAAGAAACGCTGGTCGGTCCAGCCCGTCGTTTGGGACGAGCTCTTCATCGGCCTCAACGATACCGATTGGGGGCAGTCGGCCGGCTACGATCAGAATCGACTGTTCGTCGGCGTCGCGTTGCCGACCGTGGCAACGTGGGCACGCTTCGAGGCTGGTTATTTGTTCGTGCACCTGAACCGCGACACCGATCAGGTGTTTCACGTGCTGGCGCTAAACGTCTTTTTGACCGGCAAGGTCGCCCGGTAACTTTCTCGGGCGACCGCCACCAGCAAGTGGCGCGACTCAGCGGTTCACGAGTACGTAATGCCCATCTGAAACAGATTGCCCTGATAGGGCTTGACGTACTTTTTGGTGCCCCAGTCCACGTGCCCGGAGAACTCCACCGGCGGATCTTTTTGCGCCTCGATTTCCGGGGTCAAGAAACACTGGCGATGGTGCTCGTTGATGAACAGGTCCGGGTCGGTGACGTAGGCTTCGCGATGGGTCCGCACGTGGCGGGACTTGCGACGGCCGCCGACTACGCCGATGAGGCCGCTGCTGGCCTTCTTTGCGATGTGCTCGGCGTTCGACTTCAGTGACTTGTACTCGGCGCAAATCTCGTCCGGGCTGAGATCAACCTTGTGGGAGCCAAACTTCGACGGGTTGAACTCGGTGCCGTGAGCCGAGAGGAACTTGTGAGCGAGATGCCGCACGAGGTTGGCGCTGGGACGCGCGTACTCGGTTACGTCGACGTTCACGACGTCGCCGTGATTGCCGGGGAAGGGCAAGAAGTGCACGTTCGGCGCCAGGCCCTTGGTCGGTGTGCCGGTTTGCGACTGCGGCACCAGCATCTGGAGCATGTTGCGGTCGCTCGGCTGGAAGTTGGCCCGGTCGTCGTCCATGGCCAGGGGCGCCATGTAGTTGCAGACGTTCGGCGGTATGGTGCTGATGTCGTCGGTCACCTTCGTTAAGCCGCCGGGCACCGGATCGATGGCGAAGATGTTGAGCGCGATCGTCTTCTCGTACACTTCGAACAGCTTGTTCGCCATCTTCAGGCACGTGACCGCGCCGCGACTCCAGCCGACCAGGTTGATCACGTCGGGCTTTTGCCCCAGCCCCTGCAGGTGCGTGATGAGAAACACCGCCTTGTAGACATTGTCGTCCCAACCGCTGCCGTAGATGCGCCCCGTGGTCTTCCAGTTCGAGCTTGTCTGCCCCATGAAGTCCTTCTGAAAGCCGCTGGACTTCTTTGGCCCGAAGCCAAAGAGCTTCTTTTGCTCGATCTTGGGGTTCAGCTCACTGAGCTTGGTGCCCTTCGACGTGCCAAAGATCGGGTTGTTCTTGCCGGGGTGGGAGTGTGGCACCGACTTGATCGGGTTGGTTTCCGATTCGTCCGGGTCCACTTCGTCCGAGCCTGGCCCCTCGCAGATGAGAAAGGTCGGGTTCGAATTCTTTAGCTCCCAGGGCAGAGGGTTTTCCTCCGACGGTTCCTCGGTCTGCTCGAGGACGGCCTCGGTCCCGCGACATGCCATGGACAAAATCGAGATGGTCTCGTTTTCGTCTTTGTGCCGGTGAAAGTCGGTACCGTGGTTGAAAATGGTGAAGACCCTGGCCATGGTCGGATGCTAACGCAGGACCCGTGCCAGCGGCTCGCCCTTGCAGCCGAAGTAGTTGCGGGCGGTCTCGGCGACACGCCTGTGCCAGCGCCGTGGCACAGGCCACTCCCGTGCCGCTAGTCGTTGCCGCGGGCGGAGTCGAGCTGCCGCGCCCAGTCCAGACGCGCCCGCCGGGCGAAAAGGAACGCGATGTCGTCCTGTTGTTGCTCGGCTTCGCGATGTGACTCCAGGCTCGCGAGAACGAGATCGCGCGCGTCGGTCAGCGGGAGCGATGCGGCGCTGCGCAGCAGGTTGGGCAAGCGCCGCCGGCCGAACTCGAAGCCCCTTGCATCCCGAGCTTCGATTACGCCATCGGTGCACATGAACAGGCCGTCGTTCGCTTCTAGCTCCACGACGGCTTCCTCGTAGCGGCCCGGTGGGTCGCCCAGCACCGGCCCCCGCACCGGGATGGTTTCGATTCGGCCGCAGCGGCGAAGCACGTACGGCAGCGGATGCCCCGCGCTCGCGCACAAGGCCTGGCCACCCGGGTACACGATCACGACCGCGCAGGTCATGTTCACCCGGTCCCGCCCGAGCTCGCGAACCGCCCGACTCATGATGTGCAGCACGTTGGCCGGCGAAACCCGATGCTCGGGCAGCAACGACGACGCGATGCCGAGCCCACCACGCGCCGCCGACACGACCAGAGCGGCGTCCATTCCCGCACCAATGGCGTCGCCGATGGCAAGCAGCACGCCGCCGTCGCGAAGCCGTCTCGCGTCCCAGAAATCACCGCCGCACAGCCCCGCGGTTTCGAGACAGCCGGCGATCTCCATGTCGTTGGCGCGCAGACGATGGGTTGGCGGCGCCCAGGACCGCTGCAGCTCCGCGGCGCGCAACAGATTTCGCCGCTGGCGTTCGGCCCGCAGGCTTTCGCGACACAGCAGGTGGGCAACTCGCTCGGTGTCGTCGAGGCCGCCGCTTCGGCGATGCTCGAGAAGGTCGGTCGCTTCAGCGACGAGGGCCGGCAGTGTTCGGCCCGTTCGCAGGCCTTCACTAATCAGTTTAAACAGTGCGTCGACAAACGCGTGTCCATGCACGCTTGTCGAGTCGCCAGGCTCGTACTCCGAATGCGGGTCGTTGGTGTCGGCACGCGAATACATGAAACATCCCCTCTGGTGAGTTCAAGCTGTGCAAGGCTCGAGCCACTCGCACGCGTCGCGAGCAGCCGGTCCGCAAGCGCCTCGGAGCCTTCTTGCGGAGACTGGTCCCCCACCACGGGTATAGTTGCCCCCTGACCGAATGGCAATCTTGCATCGTCTTGCCTCGCCTGCGCGCGGGCCCAGGTCGGTCTGACCAGGCGAGTCGGACGATGCGCGCAGACCCGCATTAAGGCCCTTCTAAGCGAATCGACGCCGCTAGAGAGAAAAAAGAAGAAGGCGTTTTGACGTCTCTAGTGTGGAATTGTCGAAAGCGGACAACGCTTATCGCTGTTCGACGAAACGGGGGGACAGGCGGTCGGCAACTGGCTGGTTCATCGAACGATTGCATCGCTCGACGTCGTGTCCGAAACCGACAGTGCGGTCATTTGTCCGCAGTGCGAGCGTTACAGCGGGCGCGGTCGGCGGTAGCCGCGGCGGTTTCGCCCCAGCTACGGCGCGTCGTCACTGCAGCAGCGAAAGCCCACCGTCGACACCACCGCGTTGACGGGCAAGCGAGACGCGTCGAAGTCGCACGTCGCCCCGTTGGCCGGGGTGTTGTGGGCGCCTCCGCGCAGCACCGCGATGTCTACCGGGGTGGGGCCTCCGGTCACGCCGCGAATGTCGTCGGTCCACTCTTTCACGTTTCCCGACAGATCAAACACGCCGTCGTCGGACTCGCAGGCGGTCGCGACGCCGCCGGGAACAGCGACGTCGTCGTCGGCGCCGCCGGGGACGCCGTCGAACGGCTCGGCGTTGCACGCGTCGGCGTCGAAGGAGTTGCCGTAGGGATAAGTGGTGTCACCGGCGCCACGACAGGCCGCCGTGTACTCGGCGGCCGTGCACAGGCGCTTGCCGGAGGCCGCGCACGCGGCCGCCGCCGTGGCAAATGTGGCCCCCATCCAGGGCAGTCGGCCGGCCGCGCTGCAGCTGCGGGCTGCCGACGCCCCCTGGTCGAGAGCGCTGGCATCCGGCCGGGAAGCCTCGTAGCGGTAGATGAAGAAGTCGAGCCCGCCGCGGTCGATGCGGACCATGTCGTCGACCACGCGATCCGCGCCATCGGGGTTATCGACGATGCCATCGCAGTTGTCGTCGAGCCCGTTGCAGACCTCGAGCGTCGCCGTACCCGTCGGATCCGGGGCGACCGAGAGGTCGCAGATGGTCTGGGACGGGTCTCCAGGGTCGCAAGCCCGCACGCCGCCATCTCGACAGATGCCCAGGGCGCCGTTGTCGCATTCCTGCCCCAGGTCCGCGAACGGGTCATCGGCGACCCCGTCGCAATCGCCGTCGTTGCCGTCGCACAACGTCTCTTGCAGGACGATGCCGTTTGGCACCGACGGCTCGAACTCCACGCTGGGTGGGTAGTCGCAGTACCAGGTGGTGACGCCTCCGCGCTCTTCGCAGATCATCGAGACGCCGGCGCACGGGGTGCCCGGGGTGTTGCGACACTGGTCCGCAGGCGGGGGCGGAAGCTCGGTGACTTCGTCTATCTCACCGTCGCAGTCGTCATCGACGCCGTTGCAGTCCTCGGACTGCGTTGGAAAGACCGGACACAGGTACTCGCAGCCGTCGATCGTGGGGTCCAGGTCGACGAAGCCGGGTTGACACCGCACGAACGTGCACTCGCCGTCGGTGCACTCTTCGATGGCGCCGAGCGCGGTGCAGCGATTGCCGCACACGCCGCAGTTGGCGTCGTCCGTCTGCAGGTCGAAGTCGTTGTCGACGATGCCGTCGCAGTCGTTGTCGATACCGTCGCAGGTATCGTCCGGCCCGGACGGGACGCACACCGGCGCCGCGTCGGGGATTCCAGTGCCGCCGCCACCGGTGCCACCGCCCGTGCCGTCGCCGGTGCCGTCCACCGAGGCGTCGGGGCCGGCGACCGCGTTGCCCGAGATCGTGAACGGGTTGATGTCGCACCCCGCACAGGCGAGGGCCGCGGCGACCCACAGGACCCGGGCGCGCATTAGCGGGCACCTCCCGAGGTCCGCCGCCGTCGCCACAGAAACAACGCCAGCAGGAGCCAGGGAGGGGCTGATGCCGTAGGCGACCGGGCCGTGGCGCATCCTCCGCCGCCCGCCGCTACCTGGAACGAGGGCTCGACCTCGGCGTCGCTTTGGCAGCGGGCCTCGCCGTCCGGGAGGGCAACGCAGCTGCGCCCGGCGGAGCACTGCACCCGGGTGCAGGGGTCGTTGACGCATTCGCCGGCGACGCACACCTCGCCCAGGCTGCAGCGAACGGGCTCGCAGGGGTCCGCCGTGCAGATGCCGTCTGCGCACACCTCGTTGGAGCGGCACGTGACGTCGCCGCAGGGGTCGTCGACGCAGTCTCCTTCGAGGTTGCAGAGCTGGCCGGCGGGGCATCCGTCGTCGTCGCAGTTGTCGCGGCACTCGCCGTTGACGCAGCTCTGGCCGTCGTTGCAGTCGACGGTGTCGCAGGGGTCGGCGACGCACTGGCGGTCGAAGCAGACCTGGCCTTGCGGACAGCCGATCACCGTGCAGTCCAGGCACTCTCCGCGACGGCACACCTCGTTTGAGTCGCAGGTAACGCCGTCGCACAGGTCGACACAGACGTCATCGATGCACGACTCGTTGGGTTGGCAGTTCACGCACGGGTCGGGCACGCAGAATTGCCCGTCCTCGGTGTCTACGCAGGTGAAGCCCACGGGACAGGCAAACTCGCCGCCGCTGCAGGGGATGCGACAGGCGCCCTCAACGCACGACGTCTCGGCGGGACACATGGCCATGTTGTCCCCGACGCCGTCGCAGTCGTCGTCGAGGCCGTTGCAAATCTCGTCGGCGGGCTCGACGGCACCAACGCACACGATCTCACCGCCGATGCACGCGTTGACTCCGAACTCGCACTGCCCCACGTCGGTCGTGCCGCACTCGGTCCCGATGGCCGGGTCGTCCTCGTCGATGGCGCCGTTGCAGTTGTTGTCGATGCCGTCGCACACTTCCTCGCCCGTGGGTGTGCAGTCGGGGATGCAGCTGAGACCTTCGTCGATAAGGCCGTTGCAGTTGTTGTCGATGCCGTCGCACACTTCGGCTTGAGGCGCCTCGCCGGGGTCGGTGATGACGCACTCGGTGCCATCGCCAGCCGCCGTGCACTCGATTTCGCCGGTGCCCAGACACACGCCCGATTCGCCGTCGTCACACGGATCGCCGAGGTCTGGAAAGTCTTCATCGATGGCCGAATCGCAGTCGTCGTCGAGGCCGTTGCATTCTTCGAACACGATCGAGCCGCCCACGATCTCGGCCAGGGCATTGGCGAGCTCGTCCTCGTCGCCGACCAGGAACGCGTTGCGCGTGCCGCCGGAACCAGCCTGGGCGATCGCGTTGAGTTCGGCGGTCTCCGACGCAAGGACGCTAAAGCCAACCACGAACGTCTCAACACCGGCGGCAAACAGGTCGGCAGCCGCGGTGACCGGATCGCCCTCGCAGCTCTCGGCTCCGTCGGTGAGCAAGATAACGCCGTAGCTGCGGCAGGCGTTCGCCGCGTCGCACGCCACGATGGGTTCGAGAAACGCCTGCGCGGCCTGGAGCGAGCCCGCCAGAGGGGTCGGCCCCGTGCCTCGCAGCTCGCAGTCACCGCCGCTGGCGAAGTCGCAGAAGTCACCGGGCGTGGTGTCGTTGATGAAATTGGTTTCGTCGTGGTCGAGCCAGCTGAGCAGCTGGTTGACGTCAGCGCCGAACCCGACCAGGAAATCGGCCCCGCGCCTGGGTGGACCGCACGACCCGGCGTAGTTGATGCACTCGTCGCCGGCGGTGGACACCATGTTCACGGCGATCGGGCCCGACGCTCCCCGGTCGAGAGTGCAGGCTGGCGTCGCGGCGGGGGCGGTGTTGTCGATGGGGTCGTCGTACGAGCAGCAAATGCCGGCGCATTCGAACCAGTGAGCGAGCTGGCAGCTCCGATCGACGGACTGGTCCTGGTAGTAGCGGCCGAGCGCGAAATCGATCTCGGGGTAGGCCGCGATCACGGTGGAAAGCGCTTCTTTGGCCTGGAAGAGCTTCGAGTCGTTGCCCGCGATGCCGTCGCCGTTCATGTCGGCACCGACATGCCCAACGGAGCCGTCGCCAAAGGTTGGGGCGCCGGACACGTCCGTGAGCATGGAGCCCGAGGTGTCGAGGACCACGGCGAATCGCGCGCGGGTGTCGGTCACGGGGTCGATGCAACCGGGAACGTCGGGCGGGCAGGTCTGCGGAATCCCGCCGACGCAGGACGGCAAACCGCACGCCAAAAGCGGCAGGCCCTCGTCGATTTCGCCGTCGAAGTCGTTGTCGAAGCCGTCGCAGAACTCGCCGACGTAGCCGCCGTCGACCTGAAGCTCGCCCGCGCCGCCGCCGGCCTCGCCCTGGCAGATTGTGCACGTGCCGCCGACAGCGCCGTTGACGTCAAAGGTCGACGTAAACGAAAGATCGGAAACCACGGACAAAACGGCGATGATGCCGCCGCCACCGCCACCGCCACAGTCGTCGCACGTGCCGCCCTGCTGCGCGGGCGCGCCGCATTCACCGGTGGGATCGCCAGCCAGTCCCTGGGTGTCGCCTCCGAGGCCGCCGGCTGCGGATACACGAGCCCCGTCGCCGGTCTGAACGGTGAGCCCGGCGATCACAATGGACCCGCCCGCGCCGCCGCCGGCGGAGTCGTTGCCCGTGCCGCAACCCCGACGTCCGTTGGCGTCGATGGTGCCGTCGATGGTGACCGTGCCGGCGCCGGTCACGGCCGCCAGAACGATGCGGCCGCCGCCCGGGCCGGCGACATTGGGCTGGGTGCCGAAGCCGTCGCCGTCACGGCAGCCTTTGTCGCCACCGGCGGCGCCGAACTCGACCTCGTAGATCGAGTGGGTGAAGGGCACACCGGCCACCGACACCAGCCCGTCGAAGTCGCGGCAGTCGCTGCGATCGGTGCAGGATGAACCGTCGCCGGCGAGGGTGTTGCCGCAGTCTTCGGAGAACTCGTCGGGGAACTGGCAGCTGTCGGCGGGGTCGACGACGAAGCAGTCCTTGGTGCCGCGTCCACCGGCGCCGAAGTGAGCGCCGCCGCCGCCCGAGTCGCGGACCGAACAGCCGCCTTGCCCGCCGGAAAGCGGTGAGGCCGCCGGCGCGCCGCCGTCGCCGCAGCGAACCGTCTGATAGCCGGACCCCCGGGCGACGATGCTCGACGTCGCGTCGACGAATATCGTATCCGCACGCAGCTCGAGATTGCCGGAGTTAATGCGGTCGATGCCGTCGAACGGGTCGACCGTAATGACGCCGCCGTTGATAATGCGCACGGCGTCGAATGTGTGCACGCCGGCCAGCTCGCACGCGAGGCCGTCGACCACCAGGTCGCTGCCCGACGTATCGCACGGTGCCGATAGCGCTGTCCCGGGCGTGAATGCGCATGCCACTGCGCAGGCGACGCCGACGAATCCCCCGAATCGTCTCACGTCGGCATTGTATAGCGTTCCCGCGATGGGGGACGTGACGGATTGGCGTCGGCGCGCATCGGGGGCCCAGCGAGCGCCGGTCGCAACCGGCCGCGGCGAGAGCGCAGCGACGATATGCGTTGCGGTGCGTGCATGCGCACACGTACCCCGGATAGGGACTACCGCAGGAGCTCGGCGAGTCGGCTTTCGAGGTCCGCCATCGAGAACGGCTTGGCCAGAAACCCGATGGGCGCGCCTGGAGGCACGGTCACGCGCTGATCGAGGTTGGTGTGGCCGCTCGCCAACAGCACTGGCAGCCGCGGGTGCGACTGTCGAACCATCTCGAGGAGTCCGGCGCCCGGTGTGCCCGGCATCGTGAGATCGAGGACGAGCACGTCGGGTACGCGCGCGGCCAGGCTTTCGTCGAGGCCGCGACCGCTCTCGAGCTCGTCGACGGAAAAGCCGTGAAGCTCGAGCATTCGGCGCAGAACGCGCCGGACCATCTTTTCGTCGTCGACCACCAGCGCGTGGCGCCCTTCGCCGAGCCGCTGCACGTCCTCGTTCGTTGCCGCGCTGGGCGCCGGCTGTTGCGTTGTCGCCGGCAGCCCAAGCTCGAATCGCGCTCCTTTGCCGGGCGCACTCTCGACCCGAATGAACCCGCCGTGGGCGCGAACCATGCCCCGGACCGCGGCCAGTCCGAGCCCGTGCCCTTCCGTCTTGGTGGTAAAGAACGGCTCGAAGATGCGGCGTCGCATGGCGTCGTCCATGCCGCGCCCGGTGTCGCTGACGGCGATCGTCGCGTAGTCGCCGGGCTGGCCGGTTGAGCCGAGCTTGCCGAGATCTCCCGCCGACATGCGGCGCGCTCCGGTCGTGACCTCGATGCGGCCGCCGTCGCCAACGGCGTCGTTGGCGTTCGTCAACAGGTTGAGCACCACCTGGCGAAGCTGTGTGCCATCGGCCTCGACGGGGGGCGCATCTCCTCGGGTGAAGGTCAACTCGGCTTTGATGAGCGAGCCCCGCGTGAGACGAATGAGTTCTCCGACCACGTTGCCGGGGTCCAGGACCTCGAGAACGATCGCCCCGCGGCCCGCGTAGGCCATTAGCTGGCGGGTCAGGTCTCTCGCGCGAACGGCGCTGTCTGTGATGGTCCCCAGCAGCTCGTCGAGTTCCGCGGGCGCATGCAGCCGGTGCCGCGCGGTGTCCGCCGCGCTGAGAACGCCGACCAGCAGGTTGTTGAAGTCGTGGGCAATGCCGCCGGCGAGCAGTCCCAGCGCCTCCAGGCGCGCCGACTCTTCGAGCCGGGCCTGCGCCTTGCGACGCTCTTGCTCGGCCTCGACCTCGCTGGTGATGTCGCCAATGGAGCCGGCCATGCGGACCCGGCCGTCCGGGGTGCGCGACGCCTTGGCGCGAGCTCGAAACCAGCGCCAGCCGTGGGTCGCGTGGCGCATTCGGTAGCGGGTGTCGTAGGGCTCGCCCCGCTCCACGTGGGCCGTCACCGCCTGGTCGACGCCGGCCAGATCGTCCGGGTGAACCAGGGCCGCCCAGCCGTCGACGTTGGGCGGAATATCGCCCGGGTCCACGCCGAGCAGTTCGGCGAAGCGCGGGCCGAACCAGGCGGCCTTGGTGTCGACATCGACGTCCCACAGGCCCTCGCTCGTCCCGGCGAGAGCATAGGCCAGGCGCTCCTCGCTGGCGGCGAGAGCCTGACGCGCCTCCTGCAGCGCGGTGACGTCGACGAACGTCACCACCACGGCGGACAACTCGCCGTCTTCGAACACGGGTTGTGCGGAGAGCTTGCCCCAGGTCGGCTTCGTCGCGCCGGCGTGGGTAAGTCCGACGATGTAGTCGTCGACCCGCTGGCGCGACTGCAGGGCCAGAACAACCGGGTACCGTTCCAGGGGCAGGTCGACCAGGTGTTCGTCGAACAGCCGAAACGACGGGTCGGCGGCCAGCTTTCCGGTAAGTTCGTCGCGCGATATGCCGAGCAGGCGCGCCGCCTCGGCGTTGGTCCACACGATCGACGTATCCGGCGCGTGAATGACGATGGCCGCGTCGCTGTGCTCCGCGCCGTACAGGTTCCAGCGTTCGAGCTCGCGCCTACTCATCGAAAACAAACGTAACAGCCGAACCGGGGCGATCGGGTCTCGCGGGAGTGTGAACCAGCAATGGCGTGCCTCGGTTCGAGTTGTCCGTCGCGGCCGCCGGCGGCGATCGGCGGACGTTTGCGCCGACAGCGCTGCCGCTCTTTAAGCATGGCCTGCGGCGCCAACGGGCAGCGGGCCCCGTCGGACCACGGTGCGGCTCAGTGGACGAGTGCCGTTGTCGGGTTGGCCGAGTACCAGCCAAACCAGAATGCGTTGTGGCTCGGCAGGCGCGCTTTGGTCTGGCCACCTGGCCCGGACAAGGCCGCTTCGGACACGGTCCACTGACGTCCTTGCCCATCGATGACCGAGCGTTTTTCGATCCGGGTGAACTCCAGGTCACCCCGGTCGTACACGCGGTGGGCTCCGGCGGCGTCCGTGAGCACGACGTAGCTCACCTCACCCAGCCGGCTCTGATACAGCCGATTCTTCTTCAGAAAGCCCGACGCAATGGCCGTCGGCCGCGCGGTTTTGCCGCCGAACCGAAGGGCCAGGACTTCGTCTTTGTTTTTGAGCCGACGGTCGAGCGTGGGGACTGAAAACATGAGCCGGTCGGTGGCGAAATAGTCTCGGTAGGCCACGCCTTCGCCGTAGTCGCGCCGGTGACCGGTCTCGAGCGACAGCACGGCGGTTTCCGGATGTTGCGCTCTCCATTGGCCCCACGTGGTCGTAACCACGGACAGGGGCTCGAGCGCGATCCCCTTGCCGACGAGAGGCCCGACGACCGGACGCCCGTCGAGGGTGGACCAAAGGGATTCAGTGGCGTGGTCGTACATGAGCTTGTTCGAGCGATAGAGAAATCCGCTTGTGCCCAGCTCGTGTCGCACGCCGGCGTGTTCGGTGCGGTACAGGATCATCGAGCCGCACAAGGTGCAGTAGACGCCGGCCACCGGCTGACCGCCCACGGTGTCCTTGAACATCTCATGCCAGGCGAGCACCCGCTTGGGGTACGCCCGGGCGTCGCCGTCGATCTCGATGCCGAAGACGATGTCGGTATCGGCCAGGTAGGTCGCGCGAGCGGCCGCGACCATGTCGGGGCCGTCGAGGGGGGGAATGCCGTCGCGCAGTACGCCGCCCCAGCGGATCTCGTCGAGCCGAATCAGTGCGTGGTCCGTGTGGTCGTCGAAGTAGGCGCCGAAGCGCGGGTCGATGGTGGAGTAGACGTTTCGTTTGAACTCGGCGTAGCGGGGGTGAGTGCCGAGGGCCGGCTGGTTCCAGGCCCAGCGAAACAGCACGTCCCAGTCCCCTTTGGCGTCGACTCCCGTCTTTTCTTCGAGCAGCTGCACGACCTCGCGCACGCGATGGCCGCTGCGCGTCAGGCGCGCGGACTCCAGCATCATGACCGTGTACTCGTCGCGCCAGTGGTCGGCGATTCGCCGAAGCGCCTGCTCGAACCGGTCCGGGTCTTCCGACTGGAGCGAATAGAACGCGTCGAGCGGGAGGCGAGCCCCGCGGTCGGCGGTCCGCGGTGGGTCGGCCTGTTGCGGTTCGGAGCGAACGCCTCCGCAGCCCGCGATCACCAAGACAACCAGAGCCAGTTTCGACGTTCGCAACCCCACGAGTTACTGGTAGCGCCCAACGAGCGGTGCGGCCAACGATGCACCAATTCGAGGGGGCAGACCCCAGATGGGACGACTCACGCCTCGATCCGGGAATAGTCCGGCTCGTGGGGGCGGTTGCCCGACGGAATGGGTTGGAACAAGTTTGCGTGCCTGGTTGCAATGGCACTCGCGGCAGCTGCCTGCAGCCGGACCGGCGACCCGGGAACCGCGACGCCAGTCGCGCCGACGGGCGGGCTCTGGGCCGAGTACCGGTCGGGAGGCTCGCCAACCGTGGTGTTCATCAGCGGCAACGGAAACGACCACACGGTTTGGGCCGACCTGGAGGCTCGAGTGCGGGAACTCGGGTACGGCACGGTTGTGTACGACCGCGCCGGCCTCGGGCAAAGCCCGCTCTTCTCGCTGCCGTACACCATTGACGCCGAGGCCGACGCCCTGGCCAAAACCCTGGCGCAACGACGGGTAGCCGAGCCCGTTGTTCTGGTGGCTCACTCGTACGGCGGGCTCATCGCGGCGTTGTTCGCGGAAGGCAACTCGACGGTGGCCGCGATCGTTCTGGTCGATGCCGTGGTGCCCAACGAGCTCGGTGCACCGGTGGTCGACGACATCCTGCGGACGTATCGCCCCCAATACGAGGAGGTTCGACGAGTGGCGCCGCGCCTGGCCAAGGCCGTGATTCCGGTCGTGGAAGGGTTCCCGGCGACCGCACGTCGGATGGAGCGGGTGGAGATCGACCCGGAGGTTCCCCTGATCTTCGTAGCCGCAGAAAAGCGAGACGCCAAATCCGACGCGGCGAACCGCTACGTCGAGCAGCGCCGCCGCGAGTTCATCGCGGCCTCCGCGCGGCGCGAGTACGTCGTCGCCAAAGGCAGCGGACACAACGTGATGCAGGACCACCCCGATGAGGTGATGGCGGCCATTCGCCGGGCTCTGGATGCCGCCGAGGTCGGCGCGAGACGGTCGCGGTAGCCGTTGCTGACCGGGCGGGGACTGGTACATTCCGAGCATGCCCGAACACGACGACTCGGCCGAGTCGCGACGGAAGGCGCTGCAGCAAGCCGTCGACGACCACATGATTCGCTACTGCGGTGGGTTCGTGAGCGGCTTTATCGAGCGGGCGGAAGGTGCCTTCGTCTACGACGACAGCGGCCGCGCCATCGTCGACTTCACGTCCGGGCAAATGTGCTCCACCCTCGGCCACAATCACCCGGCCGTCGTCGCCGCCGTGCGCAAGAGCTGTGACCGCGCGCTGCATCTGTTCTCGGGCATGCTGGCCCCGGAAGTCGTCGAGCTGTGTCGCGAGCTGGCGGCGCTGTTGCCGCCCACGCTGCAGAAGGTGATGCTGCTCAACACCGGCAGCGAAGTGAATGAGCTCGCCCTTCGCATGGCAAAGCTCGCTACAGGCAAGTTCGAGGTCGTCGGCCTTTCAAGCTCGTTTCACGGCTTTACGGGTGGGGCGGCGAGCGCCACGTACGCGGTCGGGCGGCGCGGCACCGGCCCCGTGATGCCGGGCCAACACTCGATCCCGGCGCCGAACGCCTACCGGTGTCCGATTCGCCACTGCGTCGATCGGTGTGACTTGACCTGCCTGGAAGTGGGCATGGAGCAGGTCGACGCCCGCAGTGTTGGCTCGCTGGCGGCCGTGGTCGCCGAGCCCATCCTGTCCACGGGCGGCGTGATCGTGCCGCCGAAGGGATACTTCCCTCGGCTGCTGGAGCTGTGCCGAGCGCGCGAAATGCTGCTGATCCTGGACGAAGCCCAGACGGCCCTCGGCAGGGTGGGCGCGATGTTTGCGTTCGAACAAGACGAGGCAGTTCCGGACTTCGTTTGCCTGTCCAAAACCCTGGGCGGCGGCTTGCCGCTGGCGGCGACCGTCACGGGCGCCGAGATTGAAGAGAGATGCCTGGCCGCCGGTTTCGTTCACGTCACGTCGCACGCGAGCGATCCCATGCCCGCTCTGGTTGGCCTGGCCGTTCTCGAGACCATTGCCCGGGAGCGACTCAGCGAGCGGGCGCGCGCGGCCGGACAGCGCCTCGAGGCGGGTCTGCGCGAGCTGCAGCAACGCCACAGCGTTATCGGTGATGTTCGCGGGCGCGGCCTGCTTTGGGGCGTCGAGATCGTGCACGACCGGCACACGCGGGAACCCGCCGGCGAGCTCGGCGCCGCGATCACCCGGCGGGCCATGGAGCTCGGCCTGTCGATGAACATCGTCAGCCAAAAGGGGCTGTCGAGCGTTTGGCGCATCGCCCCGCCACTCACCATCGACGACGAGACTCTCGACCTGGGCCTGGAGATCCTCGACCAGGCCGTTCGCGATTCGCTGAACGAAGGCGGGGCGGGCTCGGCTCCGTAGCTCTCGCGATCTCAACTCGCGGCTTCGCCGCCACCCGACCGAACGAGTGGCGGCGAAAGCGCAGGGTTAGACGCCGTAGTAGAACTCTTCGCGCACGACCTTGCCGCCGGCGACCGTGTAGATGCCCACTTCGCGCATGGCCTGCCGCTTGTTGTCGGCTTTCGACGTCACGTCGTAGTCGAGGTACAGGGCGAAGCGGTCATCGCCGTGGGGGAAGGGCCCCAGCACGTCGGCCCGGTGAACCTCGTGGTTGTCCATCCACCAGGTGTTCTTGCCGAGGATGGCCTCTTTGCCCTCGGCCTGGCGTCCGTTGGGGCCCTCCATGGCCTCGACACTGACAACCGCGTCGTCGTAGAGGTCGCGAATAGCCTCCAGGCTCTTACCCGCTTTGATGAGTTGGACTAGCTGGCTTCCGACTGTGTTTGCGTTCGACATCGTGTGCTCCTTGGGAGTGGTGATTGCGAAAAACACTCTGCCAAAGCCCCTATGGGGCTCCAAGGGCGATTCGACCCGAACGCCGAAAGACTGACACAAACCTGACATGCAGGTGTCAGGAGATCGAGGTGGGTGACCAAAACGGGCAGGGGGCTCGCGCCACAGCACGGGCAAGGCGCCCCTGGCCAGGTTGGCAAGAACGTCGGCCGGGCTCGCGGAGCGAGCGATTCGCAACCGATGTCTTGGCCCGGAATTGAGCCCAAACGAGTTCGCCCCTTTCGCCGCGCAGCTGGGCGGGCGAAAGGGGCGACAAAGGCTCGGCGCAGACGCCGTTAGGCGCTGTAGTAGAAGCGCTCGTGGGCGACCTTGCCGTCCTTCCATTGCCGGGCGGCAATCTGCTCCATTCGCACCCGGTTGCCGTCCTTGAAGGTCACGTCCATGACCCACTCGGACAGCGATCGGTCGCCATCGACGGCCGAGGTCTTGAGTTCGACCGCGTGAACCTGCTCGAGGGAATTCACGAACTGCTCCTCGTAGGCGCGGTTCGCCGCCTTGCCCTCGCGGGTTCCGGTGGGCTCGGTCATGACGACATCGTCGGCGTAGTACGTGTCGAAGGCGCCGAGAATGTCGCCGGCGAGGATTTGCTCGTTGAGCTGCTTGTCGAGGGTAGCTACGTCGCTCATGGGTTCGCTCCGTATCGGCGCTCCGCGGCGCCAGCAAAGGATGGGTTGGCCACGACGACGGCGAAAACCCGCGTCGTCGTCCTGCAAGTGCAAGGTAGGGCGCGGGACGCCCGGAAACCATCCCCTCAAACGAAGCTCATTGTTTCCTCATGGAAACTATGGCCCGGCCCGGAGGGCTGGAGTTCCTAATTGGCCTCGAGGATGAGCAACCCGGCGTTGATGTCGCTCACCAGGATCGTTCCGCTGTCGAAGAACGGGTAGACGCTCCAGGCGCCGTCGAAGAACCCCGCGCCGCGACCGTCGGCCGTATCGTCGGATACGTACGCGTCGAAGTAGGCAGTTTCGACCATGCCCTCGACCGTAATGATCCCCGTGTCGGGGTTCTGGTTGAGGTCGACGACGCGCAGTCCGCTGGTGTAGTTGGCCATGTAGAGTCTGTCGTCCATGACGTAGGCATCGTGGCCGATCGCGTTGCTCGGGTTGAGGAAGTCTCCGAGCTCGATGGGGTTCTCGAGGTTCTCGAGGTCGAACACGACCGTGCGGGTGCTGCCGAAGATGCGCTCGTCGCTCTCGTCGTTGAGAAAGAAGTAGCGGTGGTCTTCGGACAGCCAGCCCTGGTGGGACGTGCGCGTGGAGCGGTAGTTGATGCGAGAGAGCTGCTCGACCGCGTCTTTGTTCGTAATGTCCGCGATCCCCAGGCCCGCCGAGTAGTCGCACGACAGGCAGATTTCGCGCCCGGTGAAACGCGTGTCCGGCCCGTCGTACGTCACGCACTGCAGGTCGTGGGTTTGAACATTGCGGGGGTACGACTGCCCCGGCTGGGTGACCGCGGGGGTGCCGCCCGAGAAGCAGCCAGCGTACGTGGGCAGCAGCGGCTCGCTGATGTCGACCATGAAGAGGCCGCCCGAGCACAGGTTCGGGAAACTGCCGTTGTCGGCGCCCACGATGATGGCGTAGCCGGACTCTTCGTCGACGTCGATGTTGTGGGCGTTGCCGAACTCGTCGAAGTGCGCATCGGGCTCCACCGGCACCGGCGTATCGCCGTCGAATCCACGCAGTTCTGTCAGGTCGAACACCTGCAGTCCGTGGCCGTTCGCTTCGCTCACGATGAACGCGTGGTTCTTGTAGACCTTCATGTCGCGCCAGTAGCTCTGGCTGGTCTGGGTGTCCATGGTGGCTGCGACGCGCGGATTGCGCGGGTCGGATACGTCGACGAACGCCGTGCCGAACTGGGTCCCCATGATGGCCCACTCCTTGCCCGTCTCCGGATCGGTCCAGCCCCACATGTCGTTGCCGATCACGTCGGGGTAGCCGAGCTCCGCCAGCGTCACGTTGGACAGGATCGACACGCCGCGCGCGGCCGGCTCCACGAACTCGGTCGCCCGGGTCCGTCGGTCGGTGAGATCACCCAGGGTTCCTACGAACTCGACCTGCTGGTCCCCGAGCGAGGCCGCGCTGCCTTTGAACGCGACGTAGCCGGTGCGGATGAGCAGGTTGTCGTCGTCGATGGCAAAGAACTTGGACGTGACGCCCGGCCCCGTGGCGGCGATGTCAATGTCGCCGGTGGCGCCCGCCATCAAACGGTATCGAATCGGAACGTCCGCGGCGATCCCGATGCCGGAGCGATCGCGCATGCCGATTCCCCCCGCCGGGCGCTGGCGGCGAAACGGTCGCGGGCGCGCGATGGCAATGGCCGGGGCAGGCGCCCCCTGCACGACCTGCACGCGCATCGTCCAGCTGTTGAAGCGCCCGCCATCCCCGCGCGAGCCATCGCTGACCACCAGTCGCCACTGGCCAGCCAGCGTCTCGCCGTAGGCGAAGCGCAGCGGCGTGAGGGGCTGGTACGCGTCCTGGTCATAGGCCTCACCCGCGTCGTCACCGTTGGGCAGAACGTCGTCCTGGATGTCGGCTACGGCTTCGTCAGAGAGCGCGAGCTTGACGTTCGCGGCGGTCGAGCTCGGGCGCGTCACGAGATCCAGTACCAGGCTCGACTCGAGATGCTGCAGGTAGATGTCGAGCTCGGCCACCCGCGAGTGGTCGATGTCGACATCGAGCTCCAGGCCGACCACGAAGCCGGCGTCTTTGATGTCGATGGTGCTCACGACCGTTTCGTCGTCGAACGGCTCGTCGGGGGTTGCGGTGTACACGAACTCCATCGGTACTTCGGGTTCCGGTTCGGGGTCGCCGTCGCCGTCGCCCGTTGTGTCGCCGTCGCCGTCGCCGGTGGTATCGCCATCGCCTCCGGTGGTGTCGCCGTCACCATCGCCGTCGCCGGTCGTGTCCGCATCGCCATCGCCCCCGGTGGTGTCGCCCGTTCCGTCGGAGGGCGTCGGCTGGTCGCCGCGGCTGTCCTCTTCGCCACAGGCGGCTCCCATCAGGAGCACGCCGGTCAACACGAGTCGCAGAGTCCGAGTCACGGACGAGACCATACGGGGCGAGACTCGATCGCGATGCAAAAACTCTGAAGAAGATCCAAAAAAGAAGAACGCGCGGTGAACGAAAACTTCGCACGTTCGTCAACGAGCGAAAGAACCTGAGGCGCGGCGTTCGCAGCGGTGTCGTGACGTGTCAGTGCGGGTCTTGAAAGTGCGAACTCAACACCGCGATCGGTTAGCCGCGTGCACGAATTTCCGGTTTTGCCCGCGCGTGCAGGAAAGCCGATAGCGGCGCCGCGACGTCCTTCTTCGAACAGATTCACGGGAACGGATCACTGGGTGCGCGGGGCTCTGCCCGGCGCCAGCATGAAGGCCATCTTGTCCGGCCGCGCCACGCCCAGCGCGCGAATCTGGTCGTCCACGGCTCGCAGCTGGTCGCTCGCATCGGCCGCGCCCGACAACTCGACAACGCGGCGGGACATCACCAGTGCGCACAAGGCGGAGCCCAACTCTTCGAACCGCTCTTTCGCATCCCGCGCCAACAAGAAAGCCTGTGCCGCGTCTCCCTTCGCCAGTGCGAGCGAACTGCGCAGTGCGGTCCCCATCGCAACCGCCAGCGGCGTGTCCCGCTGTCGAACGAGCCAGCGCGCCTGCGCCCGCGCGGCCCGAAGCAGTCGGCCCTGGGGCGCGTCGGAGACCAGCGCCGCGGCCAGGTATGTCCGGCCGCGCAGGTCGTGGGCAAGCACGTTGAGGATGTGCGTGCGCAACAGCATCGAGGCCCCGAGCTCCTGGGCGACCTCGTCGAATCGGGCAAGCGCCTCGGGCGCTCGCCCGGCGTAGATGAGCGCCTGGCTGGATACCCAGAGCTCGTACCAGTGTTCGACCGAGAATCCGAGCGGGTACCAGTCGTCGAGAGGCGCGCGCGCTTCTTCGATGGCCTTGTCCGGCCGATCGTGCGCCAGATGCAGGGAGGCCAGGGCGAGGGTTCGCAGAGATACGCTGGTGACGCGGTGGCCGCGAACGGTGCTGTCGTGCAACCAGCGCGGAAGGCGGCGCTCTAGTTCCGTGTACTGGCCCTGCATGGTCAAGGCGGCGGCGGCGAACGAGGTCATAACCGACGCCTCGATGGTCGAGCCCGGGCAGTGAGCGCGCAGCTGCGCCTCCGCTTTTTCGCACCACACCAGGGCGGCGCCGTAGTCGCCAGCGCAGCTCGTAGCGACCGCTCGCGCCGTCACCATGAGAGCCTCGATATGCTGGTCGGGGCGGTCGTCGCACAGGGCGCGGACGCGCTCGAGAAGCTTGTCGATGCGCCGCGCGGCCCGCGGTCCCGCCAGAGCGTGAAACGACGCCTCGTTGGCAAGCGCCCGGGCAACGCGGTACGGCTCGCCCGCCGCCAGGGCCGCCTTGACCCCGCGCGACTGAAAGTCGGTGCCGCGAACCGGGTCGATGGGGCCCAGGGCGCTGCCCGTGTACCAGTACAGGTCGACCCTCGCGAGTTCTTCGCGGGGAATCTGGCTTTCGTCGCGGGTGCGAAAACGCAGGCCGCTGGCGCGAAGTCGGGCGCGTTGCCAAACAAGGCTGGCCAGGGCGCGGCCGCGCGTGCGCGGAAACCGAATGCCCTGGGCGCGAAGGACGCCGTCGAGCAGCTCGATGCCGCGCTCGTGGTGTCCCGTGACGAGCCATTGTTGCGCTGCGCGCCACTGCAGGTCGAGGGCGGTTCCCGCATCGGCGCCGTCGGCCGCCGCCGCATAGGCCACCGCCGCGTCAGCCCCGTGACCCGAGTTGGCCAGGGCACCGCCGAGCTTGATCGTGAGAGCGCGCAGGGCCTCGGGGGAGTGTTCGATCAGGTTGATCGAGCGGCGGTACAGCCGCGCCGCCCGATCGAACGCGAGCGCGGCAGCTGCCGCATCGCCGGCCAGCTCGGCAAAGCGCGCGGCCTTCTCGGCGGACCCCGCTCCCAGCCAGTGGGTCGACAGCGCCTCGGCGTCGGGGTTTGGCAATTGCTCCAGAGCCCGCGCAAGCGCGCGGTGGTGCTCGGCGAGGCGCGCCGGCGCGGTCTGGTTCATCACCGCACCGCGAATTCGCGAGTGGTAGGTGTCCACGGCATCGCGTCCGTGGTCCTGCGCCATGCGGGCCAGGCGCAACACCCGAAGCTCGTCCGCGCAGCGCTCGAGCGCGGTTTTGTCCGTTCCCGTGGCGGCGGAGATGACCTCCAGCGTGAGCGGTCGCGCGGCCACCGAGACCAGCTCGACCATCATGCGGGCGACGGGCTTGAGTTCCTGAATCCGGGCCCAGAGGGCCTTTTCCAGACTGACGACGGCGTCTTCGTCGCCGGTTCCGGTGGTGGTTGCGCGCTGCAGCGAGACGCGCCGGCAAAGCTCGTCGAGAAACAGTGGATGGCCGCGCGACTCTCGCGCAATGGCGAGCGCGAGCTCGTCGAGGTCGCCCGGCGCGACGCGCTTGAGGCCGTCTCGCGCCAGGGTCAAAGCATCATCGTCCGACAGTCGATCGAGCTCGACCGAGCGCACATCGCCGGGCAGGGCGGGTGGTTCACTGCGGCCATCGACGCTTCGCCACGTGAGCAGCAATAGCAGCGGCGGGGCGTTGTCGGGCTGGAGGACCTGCCGAAGCAAGCTAAGGCTGTCGTCGTCGACCCACTGAAAGTCGTCGATGGTGAGCACGAGCGGTGCGCGCTGGGCGAGGGCGCGCAGCAGGTCGGCGAGCGCCTCGAACATGAGCTGGCGCTGCTCCTGGGCCTCCGGCACCCGCGACGGCGGCAGATCGCAAAAGATGTCCACGCCCTTGAGCACTGGAAACGCGTCGGCCAGCAAAGACGCGCGCAGCGGAATCAGCGCCCCCACTTCGAGGGCCGGCAGGCCTTTGAGGTAGACCGCCAGCGCGTCGACCAGTGCGTCGACGGCCTTGAACGGCACGGTCTCGGCCTCGTAGCAGGTTCCCGCGAGCACGATAGCGCCGGCGTCTTCGCGCAGTCGCGAGACGAACTGTCCAACGAGGGAGGTTTTGCCAACCCCCGACTCGCCGCTCACGCACGCGGTAACCGCGCGTCGCCTGGACTGGTCGAAGCACGCGTTCAGCTCGTTCAGATCGTCATCGCGGCCGACGAAGCGCCGGGGGGTTCGGCTCGAACCCCGCGCCAGCGCAGGGCTGTCCAGGTCCGTTCTCGTGAGAATCTGCAGCGCCTGTGTGTCGCCGGCGCGACGCTCGGGGCGCGCCCTCGCGAGCGACTCGCACAACCCGACGAGGTCTGCGGGCAAGCCGGGCACACCGGTCGGAAGCTCCACGTCTCGCTCCTGCTTTTGCAGAAGCACCTCGACGGCGGTGCCGTCGAACGGGGTGTCTCCGACCAGGGCTTCGTAGAGCATGATGCCGGTGCTGTACCAGTCGGCACAGGGCTGCACCGCGGCGCTTCGAGCCTGCTCTGGCGCGAGGTAGGCGGCAGTTCCGACGACCTCGTTGATGCTCCACTGTCCCGCGCCCTCGGTGTCGGCCACCAGGCCGAAGTCGAGCAGGACCACGCGCCCGTTGCCCTGCACCAGAACGTTCGATGGCTTGATATCCCGGTGAACTTTTCCGAAGCGGTGCAGGTACGCCATGGCCGAAGCCAGCTGGCCAAAGGCCCCTCGAAGGCGCGTCTCGTTAAACGGAACGCCGGGGTCGGGGTCGCGCCGCACGTAGTCGAGCAGGGGCACCCCATCCACCAGCTCCATAGCGATGTACCAGCGCTGGTCGCTCTCGAACAGTTCGTGGTAGCGAACGAGATTGGGGTGCGAAAGCTCCTGCAGCGCGCGAAACTCGCGCTTTAGTCGCAGGATAGAGCCCGCGTCGGTGGTCTTGAGCGTCTTGAGGGCGATGCGGACGCCCCGCTTTCGGTCCGCAGCCTCGTACACAACACCCATGCCACCCTCGCCGAGGGGGGCGAGGATCTCGATGTGGTGATTTTGAAGCGTGGGAAGCAACGACCGGCTTGGGTACCAACTATAGGGCAGGCATTCACTCCCGCTCGTCATTCGCCAGGCGCTGCGCCATGCGTCGGCGGTGGGGAGTTGCCGTCGATGTAGGCGCGTCGCCGGCGTTTAGCAGCGGTGCCCAAACGCGGGGCCTGCGAAACGCCAGGTGGCGAGCGTGCGTTCGAACGGCGCTGGTAGGGGCAAACACCTCTACGCAGTCGGGCGCCGACGGTTACTCTTTTTTTCGAAAGCCGCGTGCGGGTGCGAATATCGCGTGCGTTGTCGCGCACCGACCCACATGGTGTTGGCGTCGACTTCGGCGCGACTGCGCGGATCGGTTGCGCCGGCCCCTCGATCTCTCGATCTCTCGAGCGCCCGAGCGCCCGAGCGCCGGAACGCCGGACCTCCCAGGCGACGCGCCCGGGACCGGGTGTCTACTGAGCGGGCTCGATAACGAGCGAGGCCGCGGTGGTTTGAGCGGGGAACTTCACCCACACGAACCGATCCTGGGCGTCGTAGAACCAGCCCGCGTCGGCCGCGTCAAAGGCCGCCCGATCGGCGCGGACCTCCAGGGCGCCGTCGTCGAGGGTGACCTCGCCGGGCTCGACGATGTACCGGGCCCGGATGATGGTTGGCGCAATCACCCGGGACATGGTGACCGCAAGCCGGCCGTTCTCGGCGCCTTGCTGCTCGATCTCGGTCACCTGATCGTCGGAGTCGTGGAGCGGAAACTCGGTGGCGTCGGCGCTGGGGTACACGAGCACGGTCAGGGCGCCGTCAGAGGCGGGCGTTCCGAGGCCGGTCACGTCGTTGTCCACGTGGGCTGGCACGATGGCCCCGGCGCGAGCGAACACCGGCAGGTTGATCCGCGCGGTCGCGTCGTAGTCGGTCAAGGTCTGGCCACCCGCGATCGCGTCGCCGGCAGGATCGAACCAGTCATACCAGGTGCCGGCAGGCAGCTCGACGTCGCGAACTCCGGACGCATCGACAATGGGCGCCACAAGGAACGCGTCGCCGACGCCAAAGCGCCAGTCGTCGGTCCACTCTTCTACGCTGTCGCCGACTGGCCGGACGATGACATCGGCGCCCGCGTAGGCCTCCTGCGCGAGGCTGTAGAAGAACGGGACTAGCTCGTGGTGCAGGGTGGCGTAGTATCGGTACAGGGTGACCGTCTCCTCGACGTTGTCCGGCACCGTCCAGGGCGTTTGGTTCGCCCGGCCGTGCAGCTGGAAGAACGGATGGAACGCCGCCACAGCGGTCCAGCGCGCGAACACCAGCGTATCGAAGGGCAGGCGAGTGTCGGCGTTCAGGTCGTCGAAGTCGAGGTAGCCGCCGATGTCCGAGCCGACGTTGACGTAGCCGGCGCGCGCCGAGCGAAAGATGTGGTCGAGAGCGTCGATGAGACCGACGAAGTCGCGGCGGTTGTCGCCAACCCAAAGCACCGGAGCGTGCTCCGGCCGGGCAAAAAACCGCCCCTCGAAGCCGTAGGACTCGTCGTACGGCCGCGACATGGTCACGAACTCGCGGCCGCGCTTGTGCACGCCATAGGCAAAGAAGTCGCGGTAGTACGCTTCCGAGTACGCCTGCTTATCGACGCCGCCGGCGGCGGTGCTGATGGTCGGGCCCGGAATGTACTCGTCGCCGAAGTCGAGTTTCCAGCCGTCGATGCCCATGTCGAGAACCGCGTCTTGCTGCCGGTGCCACCAGGTGACCGCTTCCGGGTTGAAGAAGTCGAGGCCGGAGCCAGCGCCTTTCCACCACAGGTAGTTCCGGTTTTCGTTGACGAAGAAACCGCAGGCAGCGCCTTCGTCGTAGTTGGGCGACGGGCCCTCGTACTCATCGCCGCCGCCAATTTCGAGGTCGAGACTGGCGGTGTTGACCATCTGCGTGATCCACATGACCACGCGAACGTCCTGGGCGTGCATGTCGTCGACCAGCGTTTCGAAATCGGGATAGCGGTCGGGGTTGGGAATGAACGTGTTGTAGTGGGTCTCCCACGGGCTATCGATGACCACAGCGCCCACGGGAATGTCGCGCTCGAGAAAGCCCTCGACGAACTCGTAGGTGTCTGCGCTGTCGGATATGTCCTTCGAGATCCAGGGCTCGAACGTCCAGCGCGGCGAAAAGTTCGCGGGGACGGGGATGTCGTCGGGGGTACCGATATCGACGGTGCATGCATCACCGGTGTCGGTGCCGGTGTCGTCGCCCGTGTCGTCAGTGGTGTCGCCATCCGACGAACCGCAGCCGATGGCTGCCACGAGTCCCACGCCCCACCACAGGTACTGTCTGCGCCCTTTCGTCATCGGGATATGTGTAGCGGGTGGTCAGACCAGTTGCGAGCAACCGCTGCTGTCAGGTGCTCAACAAACTGCGGTCCACAGCAATGATTTTATTGCCCAATTGGCGAGAACACTGCCGCGACGGGGTTCGTTGGTCACGTAGGCTACGGTACGCGTCGCTTGCGTCGCTGAAAGCGCACAACCAGGTAGATGACACCGACCGTGGCGACGGCAGCGCCGGCGGCGAGCGGCACCGAGACGTCCCAGGTGCGCACTGGATTCGCGGCCAACCAGTCGGCGATTCTGGAACCGAGCAAGACCCCCAGCACCGTGGCCGGCAGCACTCCGATGGCCGACCCGGCGACGAAGTCGCGAAATCGCACGCTCGAAACGCCGTACATCAGCTGCACGGGTTGGGTCGTGAAGAACAGCAGCCGCGTAATGAGGACGGTCCGAAAGCCCTGGGTGGCGAGCCGCCGATCGTAGGTCTCGAGGCGGGCGCCAATGTGCCGGTGCGCCCAGTCGTAGGCGACGAACCGCGAGAAAGCGAACGACAGCACGCCGGCGCCCATGATGCCTAGCCAGGACAAACCGATAGCCAGCGGCGCCGGCCAAACGAGGCTCGACGAAATCATGAAGAGGTAGACCGAGACGCCAACAGGCTGCAAAAACGCCAGGGCGACGACGAAGGCAGCGGCCCCGAGCCAACCGGCGTCGCGCACGTGCCCGCGAAGCTCGTCCAGGTCCACGCGGCCCGGCAGATCGGTGGCGAACACGGCGACCAGCGCGCCGACGAGCGACGCGACCAGCAACCCACGAAGTACCGACCGCCACACGTGCCGACATCGTAGCTCGCCTCGCCGAGGGGCGCGCGGGCGCGCCGTATTCGTCGGCGAGGGGCCGCGATTCGATCCGCTGTGCACGCGCTCGCCGGCGGTCCCGGCCAAAACGCGATGCACCCGGCCGCTCGGTCTGGGGCCGGCGGTCCGCGGCTACGGGGCGCCGCAGGCCAGCCACTCGCCCAGGAGCTCGCGCTCTTCCAGTCCGGGCCCGGCGGCCGGCGGCATGGTCGCGTTGTTGTCCGCGGCCCGGGCGTAAATGCGCTGCAGGTGCTGTCGCACTCCCTCGTCGGTGTCGAAGTCGACCCCCACAGGCGCGCCCTGGCGACCGTTGGCCGGCAGTTCGGCGCTGTGGCAGCCATTGCACCAGGTAAGCAAGAACGGCCGGCCAAAGTTTTCGCCGGTGAGAACGCTGCCCGGCGGGCACTCGCGCCCCTCGATGGCGCTGGGCAGCGGATCGGCCGGGGCCTCGTTGGCCGGCGGCATCTCCACGCCGTCCGGGGCGGTGGTGCCGTCTCCGCCGCAAGCGCTCGCGACCGCCACCGCGGCGAACATCGCCAGTCTAGGCAGCCACGGCACGAAGTACCTCCACGCCGGGAAAATACGGTGACGGGTCCACGCCGAGAATCGACAGCAGCCCCGCGGTCATGGACTCGGTGGTGAGCGAAACGCCTGCCGCCGTCGGCAGGCCCGTCTGCATGTCGATGCCGCGGGCCGATACGTCGTCGGTGGTGGCGCCCACGACTTTCCCGCCGGCCACCCCGGCCCCGAACAGGACGGCGCTGCCGACCGGCCAGTGATCCTTGCCGTCTGCCGCGTTCAGCCTGGGCGTTCGACTCATCTCCGACATCACGACGACCAGCGTTTCGTCGAGGAGCGTCGTTCCGACGCGGCTTCCCGGCCGGCCCGCGAGATCCGTGGCGAACGAGTCCAGGGCGCCGTAGAGGGCTTCGTGCAGCTGATTCTGGCTGGCGTTGGCTACGTGGGTATCCCACGGCAGCCTCGAGTCGACCATGACCGCGCGCGACATACCGCCCTGCAGCACGTCCATGGCCAGGGTGAGCTGGGCGTCGAGGGCGAGCGTGACCCCGCGCTCGCCGAACTGATCCGACAGCTGCCGCAGTGCATCGCCGCGCTCGAGTGAATCCACGAAGTCATCGATTCGCCGCTGGTTGTAGCCGCGGGCCCCGCGAGTGGCTCGTTCGCGCTGGGCGCGCGCCTGGAGGTAGCCGCGGATATCCGCTTCTTCGTCCGCCGACGGCCGGTACGTTGGCGAAGCCTGGCCGGCCAGCGGGGGGTACGCGTCGGCCGGGTCGAGCAGGGCCTTGATCTGATTGGTCGTGCCCACCCGGCCAACGCTGGAGGCAAGCGGCCCGGCAAACGCGGTGTCCCCAAGGACCAGATACGGAATCGGCAGCTCCGTGCCGAGTTCGTGACCGGCAATGGCTCCGAGGTCCGGGTTTTTCTCCGACGCGGTACCCGTAAGGACGCGCTTGAGGCATTCCGTATGGGCGATGGACCGAACGTTGATGCCGTTCACCACGCAGGTCATCGCACCGTGCGCCGCGAAGAAGCTGCCGACGGCAGGCCTCGACTCGTGGGTAAAGATCGGGATGTCGCCAAACATTTCGACGGCACCCGCGGGCGCGTCCACGCTGGCCAACGCCGGCTTGGGATCCACCGCGTAGGTGATGTCCCAGCCGCCCGACGCGAGCACGATGACCAGGTTGCGAGCTGCGGGGGCGGGCTGGGCCCTCGCGCGTCGGGCGCGGCCCGCGACCAGTCCGAGTGCGGCGGTCGCCGCTGTCGAAGAGAGGAATCGTCGTCGAGAAAATGTCACCGTGTGAGCTCCTAGTAGTAGGTTACGCGCGGGTCCTGCAGCATCGCCGCCAGGGTGGTCTTCCAGGCTCGGGCCACGTTGTCGGTGCGCTCGAGGGCACCGCGAAAGAGCGCGTAGCTGTCGTCGACGTCGGCGCTGTCGGTCTGAAGAAGAAGGCCGTGCAGCCGGGCGTGCACCGAGACCAGCTGAGTTCGGATTGCGGACTCGTCTCGCGTGGTCGCCTCCACCGCCGTAAGCAGGCGCCGCTGGTCGGCAGGCTGGGAAAAGTCGGAGTCGACCGCGAAGCCCGCGGCCTGTGTCGCCAGCGAGCGAAGCATCAGGCTCGCCGTGGCGTTCATCGTGTGAGAGGGCTGAATTACGAAGAAGGAATCGATACCGCCTCCGAGCACGCGAAACCCGAACGTGTCGTTCTGCAGCAGCTCGACGTCGCCAAAGCCCCGGACGTTTGTCTTCCACTGAAAGCCGGTGAGTTCTTCCATCATGCGGGCCAGCTGGGCCGGCCGCGCCTTCTTCAGTCCCACCGCCTGCTCGGCCGCGGCGTCGGTCTCGCCGTAGGCCACCGCAAACTGCGGCGACAGCATGATGGCGCGGGTGAGCGCCTTGGCGTCGAAACCGCTGTCGACGAACACTTCTTGCAGCCACGCGCGCAGACCGAAGGGCATATCGACGGCGTCGATCTGGGCGAAATACGTGTAGAACCGCTCGGCGGCGCACAGCGAAAAACGCGGATCCTCGGCGATGAGGGTCCCCAGATCGTCGAGGGTGCTGCCGCCCAATCCAAAGAAGGCCGGCTCGCGACCGGTGGCGCGTTGCCAGAGCCCTTCGCGGTCGGAAAAGTACATCTCTACCGGGTACTCGGCCTGGCCGCCGTTGATGGCCGGGCGCCACCCCCAAAAGAAGCTCGCCAGCGGGTCCAACGACTGATGGCACGAGGCGCAGTCGGCGTTTTCGACCACCGCGTTGGCCACGGCGTCCGGATCCGACAAATCAATGCTGCCGTCGACGATGACGTCGCGACTGAGAAAGTCGTAGCAGAGCAGCGCTTTCGAGATCGCGTTGGCGCGCCCGCGGTTGTAGTTGAAGCCGGCCGAACGGTGCCGCAAGAACACGGCTGAGCTCGACAGAATGCCGGCCTTGGGTCGACTGTCGTCCCACGACACTCGCTGCCAGGCCGGCCCGGTCGGCGAGAAGCCGCTGATTCCCGCCCACAGTCGCGTCACGACGTCGTTGGCCATGGCGTAGTCGGCGGTCACGATCTCGGTGTACGGGCGATCGCTTGCGATGATGTCCTCGATGAGGCGCAGCGGCGCTTCCGTCATGGACTCGTTGATTTCGTTGACCCCGAAGCCGGCCAGGCCGTCGCGGGCGGGAAACCGGAGAATCTCAGCGCGCATCAGCAGAGTCTCGTTGTGCAGGTCGCGCATCGTCACGCCGAACTCCGGCGAGCGCATGTAGTCGTCGACCAGCTCACCGAGCGCGGATGGGTCGGCGGCGACTCGCTCGAGATCGGCGATAGCTGGGCGCTGCCCGCGAAGCGACATCGAAATTCGCACCAGCCTCTCGGTCGGCGACAGGACCGCGAGGTCCGGGTCGAGGGCGGGGGCGGGGGGATCGGTCTCGGGAACGTCCGGCGGGCTCTCGGTGTCGTCGGGCGACGCGGCGGGGGCGTCGCCCGAGCAACCCGCGCCCGCCGACAGCAGCGCGATCGCGACGATCGTGCGCCAGGTCTGCGGTACTCGCATGGGCTCCTCCAGGGCAGCAGCGGTGTTGGCATCACTGACCCGGCCCATCGACGACCGTTAAAAAGTTTTGAATACCGCCGGTTCTCGGGCGAATTCGGTCATCTGGACAGTGACGAACCCCGCAGCTCGCCGGCCGCTGACGGAATCGCCGCCCCTCGGCCACGGACCCGGTATGCATCGGTGCCCCCCCGCTCGCACGTTTGCCGCGCTGCCCGCAACCACGTCAATCGCACTGGCGATCGCCTTGCTGTCGGCCGGCTGCATCGGTCGCGAGGTCGCCTCGCTGCCGCCCCGGACCAGCAGCGAGGCGTTTCAAGACATCCCGATCGCCGAGGATCGCCGACTGGACCTGTTGTTCGTCATCGACGACTCGGGCTCTATGCAGGCCGAACAGACGTCCCTGGGCGCGAACTTTCCCCGGTTCATCGAGCGGCTCGAGGAAATCGAAGGCGGATTGCCCGACGTGCAGATCGGCGTCGTGTCGACCAACGTGGGCGCCGGAAATCTCGACGGCTGTGCCGGACAGGGCGACAACGGGGTTCTGCAAAGCCAGCCCCGACTGCCCGACTGTCAGGGGCCATCGGGGCGCTTCATCGAGAATCGGCCCGACGGTGGCGACGGTCGCATCACCAACTACCCCGCCGAGCAGAGTCTTGCCGACACGTTTGGATGCATTGCCAGACTCGGAACGGGCGGCTGCGGGTTCGAGCAACCGCTCGAGTCGATGCTGCGCGCCCTCGACGGGGGCAATCCCGAAAACGCCGGTTTCGTGCGCGAGGGAGCGTTTCTCGGCGTGGTCTTCATCACCGACGAGGACGACTGCTCGACCCGCGATCCGGCCATGTTCGACGACGTGCTCAACCAGGACTTCGCCCCCTCGTTTCGCTGCTTCGAACAGGGCGTTCGCTGCGACCCCGACGCGCCGTTCGAACCGGGCATCAAGAATAACTGCGAACCCCGCGACGGGGCATCCTTTATGTACGACGTGTCGAGGTACACCGAGTTTCTGCGCAGCCTGAAGGCGTCGGACGATCGACTGTTCGTCGCCGCGATCGTTGGCGCGCCAGAACCGGTGGTCGTACATCGCGACGGCAACGACGACATCGCCTTGCGCAAATCGTGCGGTGAGATCGCGGGTGACCGATTCAGCGGCGCCGTGCCGGCAACCCGAATCGAGGCGTTCCTTCGGTCGTTCGTCAACTCGACGGTTTCGAGCATCTGCGACGCCGACCTTCGCGCGGCCCTCGACGAAATTTCGCGGGCGCTGGCTCTGCAGATCGGGACCCGGTGCCTGCAGGGCGCACTCGTCGATGCCGACCTGGACGAGCCCGGCGTTCAGCCAACCTGCGAGGTCTCGCAGCGATTCACCGACGGCCGCGAGGAGAAGCTGCTGGCCTGCGACGACCTGGAGAATCCGGAGCAATCGACCAACCAGCCCTGCTACGTCATCGCGCCGGGAATGTGCCCCGAGAACGAAACCGGTCTCGAGATTCAGACCTATCCGCGGGAGCCCGACGTGCCGCCCGATACCCGACTGATCGTGCGGTGCCTCGTCGAGTAATCGGCGCTAGAGAGTCGCTGAGTCGGTTGTTGCGTGGGGCGCCGCATCCAGCGACGCGGCGTCCATTCTGTCGAACACGTGGCGGACCAGGCCGGCGCCGGCCTCGGCGAGCACCTGAAAGGCCGCGCTCGCCCCTTCGCTTTCCAGGTGCTCGACCTCGTCGGTGTAGCGAGCGGTAGCGGCCAAAAAGCCGTCAAACCCGGACTGCCGCAGCTGGCGCAGGGCGTTGAGGTTCTCTGCGTGGCTCGCCATCGCCAGAACCACGACCTCGACCCGGGCCGGTTCGATGTGCAGGCGCTCCCAGAAGTCGGGGTCCGTGGCGCTCGCTCGAAGTACGCGTCGCCCCTCGGCCTGGTTGTCGGCTACCGCATCGACATCGACATCGAAACCGATCACCTGCTCGCCGAATCGCTGGCGCAGCTCGTCGTAGGCACTCGACCCGACCCGGCCGACCCCGAATACCAGGGCCCGCGCATCGCGCGCATCGACCGGCTGCTCTTCGGGAATGCGGGTCGGACTTTCCCGGCGCAACAGCGACTCGCGAAGGCGACGGTACAGCTCGTACACGTTGGTGTTGACCGGCGACGAGGCGAGAAAGCTAAACGCGGTGGCCAGCGCGAACACGATCAGCCACGGCGCCGGCAGCCACCCCTTCGCCACGGCGAGGGCTCCGACGATGAGCCCGAACTCACTGTAGTTCGACAGGATGGACGTGCCGAAGAACGCGGTGCGGGCGCGCAGGCGAGCGCGCAACAGCAGCGAGGCAAACAGCAGGCTCTTGAACGGCAACAGCACCAACAACCCGACAGCGATGACGGTGGTCTCGACTGTGGGAAGCCCGGTCAGGCCGACGGATAGAAAGAACCCCACCAAGAAGACGTCCTTGAGGCCAAGGAGCGTCTTCGACAGCTCGTTGGACTTGTCGTGTCCGCCGAGCAGCACGCCGGCGAGCAAGGCTCCCAGGTCCCCCTTGATGCCCACGGATTCGAACAGGGCCGCCCCGCCCAGGGTCGCTGCCAGCCCGGCCAGCGCGAGCAGCTCGCCGTGGCCGACCCAGCTCAGGGCGCGCAGCAACAGCGGGCGCACCGCGAGCAGCAGCGGCAACAGCAGGGCCCAGACCGACGGCACCTTGCCGTGAGAGACCGCCAGAAAAAGCACGGCGGCAAGGTCCTGCACGACCAGAATGCCGATGGCGAGCCGCCCGTACAGGGCGCCCACGTCGTCGCGCTGCTCGAGCACCTTGACCGCAAAGACGGTGCTGGAAAAGCTCAGCGCGAAGCCGATGAGCGCCGCCTGCTCGAGGGTCAACGATGCGAACAGGCCGACACCGAGCGCCGCCAGGCCAAATGCGACCGCGGATGCCAGGGCGACCGTGAGCGCCATGTGCGACACGGCCACGGCCCACACCTGGGGCCTCACCACGCTGCGCACGTCCAGCTTCAGGCCGACGCCGAACAGCAGCAGGCTGATGCCGACCGATGCCAGGCTCTCCAGAGAAGGGTCGGGCCGCAGCCCGAGAAACTCCAGGGCGAACCCGGCCGCCAGGTAGCCGAGCAGGGGAGGTTGCCCAACCAGCTTGGCGAGCAGACCGAACGAGAACGCGACCCCGATCCACTGGAGCTCCATGCGCCACCGAGACGGTGACACAAGGGCAGGCGACAAACAACACGCGCCGGCGCGAGCCGCGCCGGCCGGCGGCCTCGAATCCGCCTTTGGCGAGCCGCCCGCGTCGACGGCTCGCCCGGGGGACGGCTAGCGGCCGTCGTCGATGCAGATTTCGAACGGGGTGCGCTCGTACGAGACCCGACCGAAGAAGTTAACCGGGCTCAGCTTGTTGCGAGAGACCACGCCGTTCACGGTGAAGTCGTGCTCCACGTTGGCTCCGATGGTGACGCCGTCGCCCGAGGTGAGAATGTCGGCGGCCGGGCAGTCGGCCGGATCGTCGAGAAGTAGATCGAGCGGATCGCGGCGCGCTGTCGCGCCCAGCCGTCGTCGGTGAACGTCTGGTACTGCAACGTCCATGCCCCTACATGCGCCATCCGGCGGGTCTGTTATCGCCGTGATGCGAGGCAGTCATCGGCGCTACGCCCGAGGCCGGGCCTGCGCGTCTGGGGTGAGCGGCAGCGCGCCAGGCCGCGGTCGCCGTCGAAGCGGCCCCCGGGCGCGGCAGCGCAACGAAAGCCATGCCGTGCCGACAGGGCCCGACAGGCGACCACTGTAGGCGCCGGAGAAACGAGGAAAGCCAGCGGACAAAGTAGGATGCGGCGTATTCCGCTCCCCCGTGGCATCCTGAAGGAAGTGGGCGACGAGTCGGATACCAGGCGAGAACGCCTCGGCCCCGTGTCCCTGCCGCGGGCAACCAGGCCCGCTGGAGACGACGATCCTGCCGCCACCATGACGACTATGGGGCCGTCGAAACGGCACCCGGAGCGCGGGGCGCCAGCGACGTCGGCCTTTGGCCGATACGAGCTGCAAAAGCGGGTCGGCGCCGGGGGCATGGGCGTCGTGTACCGCGCCTACGACCCGATGCTCGAACGGCCGGTTGCCCTCAAAATCGTGCGCTCCCAGCACGGCGACGAAGAGGGACAGCGCCGGCTCTTTCGCGAGGCGCAGGCGCTCGCCCAGGTGAGTCATCCCAACGTCGTGGCGGTGCACGACGTTGGCGCCCTTGGCGACGAGGTCTTCGTGGCCATGGAGCTCGTCGAGGGCACGCCGATGTCTCGGTGGCAAAAGGACCGGGAGCCCGACGAAATCTTGCGCGCGTATCTTCAGGCCGGGCGTGGACTGGCCGCTGCGCACGAACGCGGACTGGTCCATCGCGACGTGAAACCCGGGAACATTCTCGTGGCCGACGACGGGCGCGTCACCGTGATCGACTTCGGACTGGCGGCGGTGGAAAACGAAACGCCCACCCCCGGACACCACGCCCTGCCGCCGCTGGCCGAGGGGTCGGCCGACGACTGCACGCCATCGATGCTGCGCACGCCGCTCACCGAAGCGGGCAAGATCATGGGCACGCCCCGGTACATGTCGCCGGAGCAACACGCCGCCGATGACCGCATCGACGCCCTGAGCGACCAGTTCAGCTTTGCCGTGGCCCTGTGGGAGGCTCTGGGCCGCGAGTGGCCGTTCGTCAAGCACGACACTCCGCGGGACAAAGCCGACGGATTGTGGGTCGCCAAAGAACGCGGCGAGTTCGCGACCCCGGCGCGCCCCATTCCGGCCCACGTCCGAAGGACCCTGCAGCGAGCGCTTTGTGCCGAGCGGCGCGACCGTTTTCCGTCGATGGAGGCTCTGCTCGACGAGTTGTCCAAAGACCCGGCGCGGACCCGGCGGCGGCTGCTCGCCACAGTCGCCGTAGCGAGCGCGATCGCCATTGGCGGCGGCCTCGTTGCCAGCGGCCAACGAGCCGCCACGCTTTGCCAAAGCGCCGCCGACGAACTGGCGGGGACCTGGGGCGACGATCGTCGGGCCGGGGTGCAGAAGGCGTTCGCGGCGAGCGGAGTTCGCTATGCGGAAGAGACGGCGGTCCGGGTGGTCTCGATCCTGGACGACTACGGCGCCGGCTGGGTCGCGATGCGCACGGAGGCGTGCGAGGCGACCCACGTGCAGGGCCTGCAATCGGAAAAGGCCCTCGACCTGCGAATGGGGTGTCTGAATCGCCGCCTCGGCAGCCTCGATGCGCTGGTTTCGGTGTTCGAAGGCGCGCCGGACGCCCAGGTCGTGGACAAAGCCATCGAGGCGAGCCTGAGTCTGGGCACCCTGACCTTCTGCGCTGATCTCGACGCCCTCGAACAAGACGTCGCGCCGCCGGACAAGCCCGAGGACCGGGAACGACTGGCGGCGCTCCGCAGCCAGCTGGCCACCGCCGACCAGCTCAACAACCTCGGCAAGTACAGGCAAGCGAGGGACCTTCTGGACGCCCTCGCTCCCCGCGTCGAGAGCCTGGCCTTTGGCCCACTGCGAGCCGAGTTTGCTTTCTACTCGGCGGTCAATCAGCGATACCTCGGCGAATACGCCGCGGCGGAGTCGCTGCTGCGCGAGTCGATTCAGCTGGCGCTGCAGTGGGGGATGAAGGAACTTGCGGCCGAGGCGGGGGCCGAAGCCACCTACGTCGTCGGCTACCAGCTGCAGCGTCACGCGGAGGGCTTGACCTACGCCTTGTTTGCCGAGGGCGTCACCCGCGGCCGGGGGGACTCGCTGGAGGCTCAGTCCCTGGCCAACCTGGCGTCGGTGCATTTCGCCAAGGGCGACTACGAAAAGGCCGAGGCGGTCGACAAGCGAGCCCTCGAGATTCGCGAAACCGCCCCCGACGCGAGCAGCCTCGATCTGGCGGCCTCGTTCAACAGCCTGGCGAGCAGCTACTACTCCCAGGGGCAGTACGCAAAGGCCGAGGAGTACAACGCCCGCGACCTCGAGGCGAGGCAGCTCGTGCTGGGGGCGAACCATCCCCAGGTCGCCACGTCGCTCAACAACCTGGCGGTCGTGTACTACGCCCAGGGCAAGTACGACAAAGCCGTGGAGATCCACAAGCGAGCCCTGGCGATCCGGGAACGTGCGCTCGGCACCGAGCATCCCGACGTAGCGTTTACGCTCAACAACCTGGCCGACCTGTACCGAGAAAAGGGCGACTCTGCCCGGGCTATCACGCTGCACCAGCGAGCCCTGGCGATCCGCGAAAAGGTGCTCGGCCCCGAGCATCCCGACGTAGCGGTGTCGCTGCTCAACCTGGCTGTGTGCTACGGCGAACAGGGCAAGACCGACGAGGCGCAGCAACTAAACGAGCGGTCCCTGGCGGTGTTCGAAAAGACCCTGGGCGCCGACCACGTCTACGTCGCCTATCCGCTCTTCGGCCTGGCCGGGATTCACGAAGAGGCCGGCCGGTTTGCCGAGGCCTTGCCGCTGCTCGAACGGGTCATGCGCATCGCCGACAACGGGGCAATCGCGCCCCGGGAACGGGCGCAGATGGCGTTTGCCCTGGCGCGAGTTCTGGCCGCACTGGGCACCGACGCCGGGCGCGCGCGCTCTCTGGCCGAGGAAGCGATCGCGCTGTACAAGAGTGCCGCCCCTTCCGCCGACGCCGAAGTGCTCGCGGTCACCGAGTGGCTCGCGACCCTGCGCTAACGCCCTGGGCTCGCGGCGAGCAACCGGCCTTCCGGCCGACAATGGCGCGCCGCGCGGCCGGCGCAAAGCCCACCGACCGCGCGGCCTACCGATGTCAGTGGGTCGCGAACCAGGCGAGCACGTGGGCCACCTTGGCCATGAGCTGGCTGGGCCTGCTGGCGATGGAGTGGCCGGCGCCCGGGATCCGCACGAGCGCGGTGTCGACCTTGCGCAGCTTGAGCGCCTGGTAGTACTGCTCGCTCTCGGACATGGGGGTGCGGTAGTCGGCTTCCCCGGTCAGGAGCATGGTCGGCGTTTCGACGTTGCCCACGAGCGACAGGGGCGAGCGCTGGCGGTAGTGGTCGGCGTGCTCCCACGGCGGGCCCGGAAACCAGTAGTCGACAAAGAACGCCGAGAAGTCGGCGGTGAGCACGAAGCTCTCCCAGTTGATGACGGGCTTGGCGACCACCGCCGCGCGAAAGCGCCTGGTCTTGCCCACGATCCAGCTGGTGAGCACGCCTCCGCCGCTGCCGCCGGTCACAAACAGCCGGTCCTCGTCGATGGAGCCGCCGGCAATGGCAGCGTCCACCAGGCTCATCAGATCGTCGTAGTCGTTGCCGGGATAGTTGTGGTGGATCAGGTTGGCGAACTTCTCGCCGTAGCTGGTGGACCCGCGTGGATTCGTGTAGAGCACCGCGTAGCCGGCGGCCGCGTACAGCTGGCACTCCAGGGAAAAGCGGTCGCCGTAGTTGGCGAACGGGCCGCCGTGAATCTCGAGCACCAGCGGGTATTTCTGGTTCGCGTCGAACCCCGGCGGCTTGACGAGCCAGCCATGCACCCGCTGGCCGTCGTGGGAGGACTCGGTCCAAACCTCCTCAACGCTGCCGAGCGTTTTGCCCGCGAACAGGTCGTCGTTGAGGCGCGTGAGCCGAACCGGATCGCCCGATTTGAGCAGCGCGACGTCGGCCGGATGGTCGGGGCGGGTCATGGTGAACGCGATAACGCCGTTGTCGGCGATGGAGAACGAGCCGCCACCGTACGGGCGGCCGATCGATTCGCCGCCCACGTCGCCCGTCAACACGCGCCGTTTGCCGGTGCGGACATCGACCGAGGCCAGCTTGGTATTGCCTTCGTCGCTGTACTGGACCACCAGGCTCCGGCCGTTGCGAGTCCACTCGAACCGCTCGATGCTGCGGTCCAGATCGTCGGTGAGGGGGCGTACCCCCGAGCCATCGCGGTTCATGACGTACAGGCGCAGGTTCTGGTTGCCGAGCCGTTTGTCGTCGAAACCGAGGTATGCCACGAGACCGCCGTCCGGCGAAACGAGGGGAGCCTGGTCGGGGCCGTCGCGTCGGGTCCGCTGAGTGAGCTGGCCGGTGGCGACATCGACCTCGAACACTTCCTCGCCGTACGCCTGGTACTCCCAGTCCGGGGCGCGGTTTGCCGAGATGAAGAGGGAGGTGCCGTCGGGCGACCAGGCCGGCCGTCCCGGGTGATTGAAGTCACCGGCGGTCAGCTGACGGGGCGTGCCGCCGTCGGCCGGCACGACGAACAGATGGGTATAGCCAGCTTCCAGGTAGCCGGCGCCGTCGACCCGGTAGGTGAGTTTGTCGATGACCGTCGGCGGTGTCGCCCAGGTCGCGCCCTCCGGGGCGGCGGGCATCTGCACCATCGGCTTGGCCTTCGCGGGCACGCGCATCGTGAACGCCAGAGTGCGTCCGTCGGGCGACCACTCCAGGTTGCTCGGTGACTCGGTCAGTCGCGTGACCGGGGCCGTGGCGCCGGTGTCGAGCCAGTGCACGAAAATCTGCGCGCCCGAGTCGCTGGCGCTGACGAAAGCAATGCGATCACCGCTGGGTGACCAGCGCGGGGTCGCCGCGCTCTTGTCGGCGACGAGGGGGCGGTGTCCGCGGCCGTCGGCCCCGAGAATCCAGAGTTCGCTCGTGCGCCGGTCGCTCATGATGTCCATGCCGCGACGCAGGTAGACGATGTGGCGGGCGTCGGGCGCGATGCGCGGAGACGACGCCCACTCGAGCTCGAACACGTCTCGGAGCTGGAGCAGGCCGCGCTGTCCCTGCAGAGGGGCAGGGACTTCGCCGTTCTTGCTGGGGGTGGCGATGGGAGCCACCGCTGGCGCGGCGGCGACGATCGTCTGGCGGTCGGTGACCACGGTGGACGGGGCCGTGGTCGCGGTGCTCGCGCAGCCGGTAGCGACCAGAATTGCCAGGAGGTGGCAGGGGCGGAGGGCAATCATGGGCGGCATCCTACTCGCCTTTTGCTCGCGCCGCGCGGGGCGGCGAGGGGGCTCCGCCACCGTGGAAAACGGCGTGCACGTGGCGGCAATTGCTGGATGTGCCCGGTCTGCATCGGACTTCGCCCGGGCGCCGGCGGCGAGTCACGACCTCGCCGGTTGGGGCGAGGAAGCGCCGCCGGCACTGGTGCTCGATCCGGGGACCGTTCTATGATCTGGGAACTTGTCTGACGGGGCGCAAACGATGGGGGTTCGTGTGGGGCTGCTGGGCGCCTTGTGCATCGGCGCCGGCTGCCAGGCCATTTTGGGCATCGAGGACCCTCAGATCGCGCCGCCCGGCGATGGTCCCATCGACGCCACGCCGATGGAGGAGATCGACGCCGCGCCGCTGCCAGACGCGTCGCCGTTTCTGTGCACCGCGAGCGAGCTGTCCGGCGCAACGGTGACGTCCGTGCCGTTCGACACCCGAACGACACCGGCGGCCGAGGTGTCCTGTGGGGTCGAAGGCCCGTCGGCGCAGTTTTTGTGGACGCCGCCGGCCGGCGGGTTCTACGTGCTCGACACCTTCGGCTCGCTGTTCGATACCACGCTCGCCGTCGCAACCTCGTGTGAGCTCAGTGACGAGCTGGCGTGCAACAACGACGCGGCGGGCGGCAGCCAGTCCGAGGTCGTGCTCGAAGTCGAGCGCAGCGCGCCCGTCGTCGTCACCGTCGGCGGATTCGCCGGGGCCACGGGCACCGGCGTGCTCAACATCGCCCCGGTCGAGTGCCCCGACGGAGAACTCACCGGGGTCACGTTTCCCGCCGAGCTCAGCGTCGAGGGGGCCGGCGACGATTTTCGCGCGGCGTGCGCCGTCGGTGATTTCAACGACCGGGCTTTCCTGTTTCGAGCCCCCAGCGCGGGCCTGTATCGATTTTCGGCGAGGGGACAGTTCGCCATCGCCCTGTCGCTCATCGAGGGGCCGCGTTGTCAGGACGAGGTCCTGGTGTGCCACCGCGACAACTTTGCCTCGGAGGTCGCGCGGCATCTCGAAGAAGGCCAGCTCGTGACGCTGCAGGTCGACGGCACCGAGCGGACCGGATTGCCAAACTTCGGCGAGGACTTCACGCTCAACGTCGAACAGGTGCCCGGCATGTGCCCCCAGGCGGACATCGAGGCCAATACGGGCACGGCGACCACGCTCACGCCCGAGCATCTCATCGTGCCCTCCTGCGGCAAGGCCGAGCGAACGCCAAACGCGGACGGCACCGCGGTGCCGGTCCCGACGGCGGTCTTTCGCCTGCGCATGCCCGCTCTCGACGGCCAGCTGTTCTGCACCGCTCGAGTGAGCCTGGACGGTCCACCAGCCAACAACTTTTTGGCCGCGGCCATCCTCGAAGATGGCGACTGCAGCGGCCGCGAATTCGAGTGCAAGATCTCCGAAGGCTCCCCGGAGCAGGCGGCCTTTCAGCTTGTCGGCCGGGGAGAGCCCTACGACGTCACGCTGGTGGTGAGCGACAACCGCGAGGACGGCATTGGCGGCGGTCTGTTGCCCATCCTGGTCGAGCTGGACTGCAGCGCCAACCTGGCGAGCAGCGCAAAGCCGGCGCGGCCGGAGCAAATCGCGCCGGCAGGCAACTAGCGAAACTGCGCGCTCTGCAGATCGATGGCAAACGACTGCCGCCGACCGGCGCGCGACACGGTCAACGTGGCGTTCACGTTGTGAATGTTTTCTTCGCCGAAGGTCGTCACGTAGCCATCGACGCGGAACGGTTCGCCTGAATCGATCGTCTCGACAACGTCGAAGAGGCGGTCGGGGTCGTTGCAGCTCCCTCGTCGGTCGCTGTCGCACAGGGTGTACCGCACCTCGAGCCAGTCGGCTGTCGGCGCGTCGGCGGTCAGCACGACAAACGGCGCCAAAAAGAGCGCGTCGCACTCGTACCGAACCTTGCCCTCGGCAAAGGCGAATCCCTGGGCGCAGTCGCCGCTGGGGCGGCTCCCCCGGGTGCGAAAGACGTCGACCGCCAGTCCCTCCAAAGCGCCCGCGTCGGGGGCCTCGAGCCCAACCCGTTCCAGCACCTCGCCCAGGCTCCAGCTTCGGCCATCGTTGAAGTAAAAGCGCTCGATAAAGGGGTCGTTCGCGAAATCGACAAAGCGGACCCGGTGGCCGCCCTGGACAACGAGCACGAGGTCGTCGCCCCTGAGTTTGGGCCGGACTTCGTAGGAGTAGTACCAGGTGAAGTCGACGATGTTTCGATCGCGACGGGAGCGGCCCGAGTCATCGACGCAGCTCGAGCTGTCCGAGACCCGGTCGCGATCGATGACCCGGCCGAACTCGTAGACGTCGCTGCCGCAGTCCCCAAACAGCTCGTCATCGCTCTCGAAGCCATTGAGCACGTCATCGCCACCTCGGCCGCGAATGACGTTGCGGTCGGCGGTACCTTCGAGGAGATCGTCGCCTTCGGTGCCGAAAAACTGGACGATCGGGCCGGGTGCGGACGCCGCGGTGGGAACGCCGAAGAACGAGAGCAAAAGCAAAGCCGCGTACATGGTGCTCGCGATTCTAGGTTTCGGCATTTATCCTTCAAGTGATGTTGCAGTGAAAGATTTGTTTCAGAACCGACTTCGTAGTTGTTCCCGGACCCGAGCCGCGGCGTGCTTTATAGTCATCGCCCGATGACGAGCCTTCAGCAACCGCTGCCACCGCACCTGGAGCAGGGGCTGCTGCGGATCACGGGTGCGAGGGCCGTCCGCGACGCTCACGAGATTCAGAGGCTTTGGAGCGGCTATGGCAGCATCCTGCGCTGCTCTCTGGCGGGCGGACCTCGCTCCTCGGTGATCGCCAAGCACATTCGCTGGCCGTCCGACGCAAGCCACCCGCGCGGCTGGAGCTCCGACCGGGGCCATGCCCGCAAGGTCCGCTCGTACCGGGTGGAACGCTCGTTCTACGAACACTTCGCCGCTCGGTGTCGCGATGACTGTCGCGTACCCGCCTACGTGGGCGGCGAGCAAATCGGCGAAGAGCAGCTGCTGGTGCTCGAGGATCTCGACGGCGCCGGGTTTCCCGAGCGCCGCCGGCACATCGACGATGGCGGGCTCGACGCGTGCCTTCGCTGGCTGGCCGCGTTCCACGCCGCGTTCGTCGACCAGGAACCCACAGGGCTCTGGCCGGTCGGAACCTACTGGCATCTGGACACGCGGCCGGACGAACTGGCGGCGCTCGACGATCCGGCGCTCATCGACGCGGCGCCGGAGCTCGATCGGCGGCTGCGGGCTTCGGCGTTTTCTACCCTGGTCCACGGCGACGCGAAGATCGCGAACTTCTGCTTTTCCAGCGACGAACGGGCGGTGGCGGCCGTGGACTTCCAGTACGTCGGCGGCGGTTGCGGGATGAAGGACCTGGCGTACTTCGTGAGCAGCTGCTTCGACGAGACCGAGTGCGAACGCCGTGAACAGCCTGTCCTCGACGCGTACTTTGCGCATCTGCGCCGGGCGCTGGGCGAGCGGGGCAAAGACCGCGTTGCGCGCGACATCGAGGCCGACTGGCGACCGCTGTATCCGCTCGCGTGGACGGATTTCTACCGGTTCCTCAAGGGCTGGAGCCCCGGCCACTGGAAGCTTCACAGCTACAGCGAACGGGTCGCTCGCGAGGTGGTGGCGTCGCTGTGAGGCTGTCGCCGTCGGATCTCGCCGTCCTGGCCGACAGAGCCAGCGCGGCAGCGCTGCGGGTCGGCCGCTGGATTGCGACGGTTCGTCCGGCACACGTGTCGGTCAAGAGCCCCACGTCATCGCCGGCCGCCGCGATCGTCACGGACGTAGACCGGCAGGCGGAGTCGATGCTCGTCGCCGACCTGTCCGACACCCTCGCCGAGTTCGAGCTGGGGCTTCTGACCGAGGAGCAGGCCGACGACCGCAGCCGATTCGCCCGAGACCATTTCTGGTGCATCGATCCGCTCGATGGAACGCTTCCGTTCACCGAAGATCGCTTCGGCTACGCGGTCTCGGTCGCCCTGGTGAGCCGCGATGGCGAAGCACTGCTCGGGGTCGTTCATGACCCGCGGTCCGATACGTTGTTGCGCGCCGTGCGCGGCGGCGAGGTCGACCCGAGCATCGACCTCGCCGAAAGGCTCGGCGTGTCGCGCGACGACAATACCCTTGCGCTCTATTGCGACCGAAGCCTGCTCGCGAGCCAGGCCCTGCCGGCGGTGCGGCACGCCCTCGAAACGGTCGCCGCCCGGCGCAAGCTTCGCAACGTCGCGATCAAAGACGGCGCGGGCGCCGTGATGAACGCGTGCCAGGTGCTCGCCGACCCGCCAGCCTGTTACCTCAAGTTTCCGACCGACGGTCCCGGTGGAGGCAGCCTGTGGGACTTTGCGGCGACCTCGTGCCTTCTGGGCGAGGCCGGCGCCAGCGCCCGGGACTTCTACGGCCAGCCCCTCGACCTCAACCGCCCGGACTCGACGTTTCTCAACCACCGGGGAATCCTCGTTTGCAGCGATGCGCGCCTGGCCACAGAACTTTGGCAGGCCCTGATCCCGGCGCCCCGGTGACCCAAGAGAGCGGGGCCAGACCGGAAATCACCGGCGCGATCAGGCATACTGCGGCCATGCGGGCCGACGTTGCGTTCGAGATCGTCAAGCTCATGGTCCAGGTAGCGTGGGCCGACGGGGAGATTGCCGACGCCGAGGTCGAGCAGATTCTCGGGCTGGCGGAGCACGTCGACGTCGGGCCCACCAACCTGGCTATGCTCGCGACGATGCTGCGCGGGGAGGAGCCGCTGCCGCCGCCCGACCTTGGGCTTTTGCGGCAACATCGCTCGACGGCCCTCGCCGCGGCCGAGGCCATGGTTCGCGCCGACGAGGTTGTGGCCCCGGACGAAGAGCAGCTCCTGGCTCAGCTGCGCAGCCTGCTCGACGGATAACGCCGGCCGGGGACTGCGGCGTTGACGCCGGCCGACGTGCGCCGAGTCCGCGGCACTTACCGGCGAGCAAAGGGCAGGGGGACCAGGGTCGGCACCCGGCGGCGGTAGGCTTCGTACGCCTCGCCCCACTGCCGCCGCAACGATCGCTCTTCGAAGTGCACGCCGACCAGTACGTAGAGCGTCATGCCCAGGGCGAACTGCAGGTGCCCCGCGGTCATGTGCGGCGTCGCCCACAGCCCCACCAGCACGCCGGTCATGATGGGATGCCGGTCGAACCGGTACATCCAGCGCTCGCGAAAGGGCACAGTCGCCGCCGGTCGCCCGTGGAACTCGCGCCAGACCTGCTGCAGACCGAAGAGCTCGAAGTGATTGATGGCGAACGAAGCCGCCAGCAGGTACGCCCAGCCGAGCAGGGCCGTTGCCTGGACCAAGCGTGCCGCCAGCGGCGATCCGACGCTCCAGACGACGCCGTCGAGCGGCTGCCACAAGGCGATCAGAGGCGCGATGGCCACGGCGGTGGCCAACAGGTACGTCGCCCGCTCCATGGCGGGGTGAATCCGTCGCGTCCAGCGCTCCTTGAAGCCTTTGCGGGCCATCACGCTGTGTTGCAGGGCGAACGCGACCAGCAGCGCGACGTTGAGTAGCGTCGCGGCGACCGGGTTGCCCAGGGGGAGAAGGTCCGGGAACGGGACCAGTCCGAAGGTCGTGGCGATGACCGCCAACAGGGCCGCCACGCCAGCGGCGTAGGCCAAGCCGCCGTACAGAAGGATGCCCGCGCGGCGGGCGAGGGTGGCCAGGGGCTGACCCGCGCCGGCTACGCAGCTTGGTGCCTGGATGAGACGTTCTTCATTCATGCCTCGCAAGCTACGTTTTCAGGCGCTTACGCACCTTCGCTGGACCTTACCGTTCCCTGATTTTCACGCCGGCGCCCAAAAAAAGCGCGCGCAGCAACTGCCGCGCGCGCGCGTGACGGTGGCTGTCGCTCGGCTTACGCCGGGTTGTTTCCCTCCGTGAACGAGGGGGGCAACGCCGCGTTGTCGGTCATCTTCGCGTAGTCGCCGACCGTCGCACCCGCCAGGCACATGTCGATGATCTGCTTGCCGATGGGCGCGAGGTCGTCGTGCCGATACAGCTCGAGCTGTTCGGCGAAGAACTCCGTCAGCTGGCGGGCGCCGGCGTCGTAGGCCTCGATTCCGACCTCGGGCTGGTTTTCGACCCGCAGCAACGACGGGTCGAGCAGTTCGCCCTCGACCTGAAAGTTGCGCATGGCGTAGCCGAGCAGCGGACAGCGCGACGGCTCGAGCTGGTGGCTGCGAAAGCGCGAAATGCCCCGGCGCGCCAGATACTCGCGCGCCAGCCACTGCGGCATGAAGCTAACCTTCCAGGCGCCAATGTGCTGGTTCGGGCACAGGACGAACAGCGTGTCGGTCGTGCGCAGAATCTGGTCGAGCAGCAGGTTCGCCTGGTCGACGCGACGCCCGGTGGCAAACGGCCAGTACGAGCCCACGCCCTCGGAGGTCATGCCGCCGGTGTCGACGATGCTCGGGTTGGCGTGGCCGCGCGGAGCCGTGAGGCGCCACAGCCACGCCAGCGCCGGCGGCAGCACGTGCAGCAATCCGATGATGCCGTAGCTCGGCTGCTCGCGGGTGCACGGAGGCGTGCGGACCCCGAAGCTGCGAATGTCGACGCGAACGTGTCCGTCTTTGATGTTCGGCACGATTCGCCGCGGCACCACAACCCGCGGATTGGGGCACGGCACGCCCGGTTCGTCTTCAATGTGATCGAAGATCAGGGCACGGCTGTTCGGCGGTGCGTCGATGTTCAGGAACAACAGCGGCTCGGGAGGCTGCGCCGTCAGCCGCTCCAGGTGGGGGTCCGTGCCGTACCGCGTAATGTGGTTGACGCGGATGAACCACGAGTCCTCGGCGTCGAGAACCACGAGCTTCTTTTGTCGAGTGCGGCTTTGCACGTGCGGGGGGCACAGCGCCATGTCGTCAGTCACCGGGGCCAGGTGGCAGGCCCGGGAAAGGTGCACGTGCATGTCTTTGCCCGTGACGACGTTCGTGCCCAGCAAGAGTCGGCCGTCTTCTTCGCGGTGAACCTGCTCGAGCATTTCGCTCTTGCCGCCGCCCGAGGCGCCCTCGTGCATGATGGCCACGGTGTTGTCGTACGGGGTCGTAACCTCCACGGTCGAGCAGTGGGCCGTCAGCCAGCCTTCATCCTCGCCTTTGTTGAGCAGCACCCCGTAGATGCCCTTTTTGGCGCTCGGCCCCGGATACAGGTTGTAGCTAAACAGCTCGTGCAGGTTGTCCGTTCGGTTGTGCACTACGATCTGGCGACCGTCGAAGTGCGTGTGGCGGAACGGCGGCGCCACGTAGATGATGGCTTCCGGCGAAAAGTCGTCGCCGAGCTCGTCTACCGGGCGAATGCCCTGTAGCAACGCGAGCCCCATGGCGAAGAAACCGGCGTTCGCGGGGCAGATGGCGAGGGCGTCCACGCCCTTTTCCTCGACGCCCGCGGTGAAGCCAAAGGTCGCGAGCGGCTGCTTTTCGAGCCACGCGAAGGTCTCGTTGCGCAGGCCGTCGAACCTTTCGCCAAACCGCTCTGCATACCGAACCTTGTTGGTGGGCAGGTCGTCGCCGATCAGTAGGCACTCGGGGTCTCGGCGCCTCATGTAGGGCTCGACGTAGTTGGCGGAGATGCCGTTGCGCACCTGGCAGACCCGGGCCTCGAGCACCTCGCCACGACCGGGAACGTCGTAGGTGATTTCCTGAATGCCCCCGCGGGCGTCCTTTACGGCGAGCTCGGCGAGCTCGGCGACCGTGGACGCAACCGCGACCGACGGCGCCGCTTCCAGGACGGCCCGCGCCTCGCGAGGAAGCTTGAGCGCACGCCACTTCTCGTTGCTGCTGGAGTTCATGTTTTCGACCTCGTTGCTCGGAACTTGAAAGAGTCGTTGATTCGATCCCTATCACGAACCTTCGCCGGCCCAGAGACGCGACACGAACACGTTGCTGACGGCAACGCTGCGCCGTCGACTGAACGCCCTTAGTCGTTCGCAGCGCGCAAATGGTGCGCGGTTTGCGCGCCGTTGTCTTCGCAGGCCGACCGTTTCGAACTCTCGCTTCCGCCAGGCCGACATGCGCGATGGCCACGTGGCGCGTCGTCATTCCCGGACCGCAAAGCCGTTGGGTCCGTCGAAGACACGCCTCGCGTTCGCGCTCCGCATCTTCTTCGGCATCCCGTGGTCGCCGAGGACTGGCGCTCGCTCAAAGTTTCCTGCGCATCGGACCACGCGACCGCCTCGGGCAGCGCGCTCGCGTGGTCCGCCTGCGAGCGGGAGCTACGCTTTCGCCATGATCCACCACGGCGGCTGCCAGTGCGGTGCGATTCGCTACGAGATCGACGCCGACGCGATCCACACCCTGTACTGCTGTCATTGCAGGGAGTGTCAGCGGCAGTCGTCGAGCGCCTTCGGCATGTCCATGAAGGTCCGTCGTGCGGGGTTTCGACTCACGGCCGGAACCCTCGCGACCTGGAAGCGAACCGCCGACTCGGCGCGCCCGAACCGCGCCCACTTTTGCCCGACCTGCGGCGTACGCATCTATCACGATAGCGGGGACGACTCCGAACTCGTAAGCCTCAAGGCGGGCTCTCTCGACGACACCTCCGCCCTCGAGCCGATCGGGCACATCTGGACGTCGCGCGCCCAGCCGTGGCTGTCGTTCGCGGCCCACGCACTGCTCTACGGCGGTCAGCCCGACCACTACGACGACCTCGCCGCTACCTGGCGCAAGCGCCACTGACCGCGGCCGGGCCGCCGGAGTCGGGCCGATTTGCGGGGCCCGGCTCCGACGCCGACTAGACGGTTTTCGCGGCCGCGATGCTGGCCGCGCACGCTTCGGCGCACGCTTTGCACTCGGCGTGATGACCGGCGTGCTTGCGACAGGCCTGTTCGCAGTCGGTGCAGTGCGCAACGCACAGTTCGACGGCCATCTTCAAGTGCTTCGAATCGGCGGCGGCCAGGGTCGCGACCGCCTCGCACACGGCCATCATCTGCGTGACCTGTCGCGCGCAGTCCGCAAGCGACGTGTCGCCGGTGGCGAGCAAGTCGATGCAGTGTTGAATGCAGACGCGGCCGGTGTTCAGGCACTCGTCGAGGGTGGCGGTAAAGGCGGCGTGGCGATTCACGGGGGCTCCGTCGGCGGTTGCTGCGTGTTTCGAATGGTCGGCCGGATCCGTGCCCCCCGGCGCCGGCGGCTTCGCCTTGGGCTGGTCGGGCTCGGTCTTGGCACAGGCAATCAGCTGGCCGGTCACGCCGGCGGCGATAGCGCTGCTGCCGATTACCAGAAGGTCTCGTCGATTCATGGCTATGTCCAGACAGCAGGATGTCGCGCCAACCAGAGGAACGACCGCTGCTCTGTGAACAGAGTATCACGCGCGCACAGTGGTACCTGCGAGCACACGCGGCCGGGCGCCGAGCGGTCCGTTACTGCGGGCGGCGGTGAACCTGGGCTGCCCCCAGGAGCCAGCGAATGCGCTGCAGCTCCTTGAAGGACGGCACCTTGACGTCAAAGGGCACTTTGTTGACCGGGCCATCTTTGGCAAATGGGGGCGCCGGCTCGGTGTTGAAGAACTCGGCCCAGCTGCGAACGGGGCAGCCGTAGAAAATCTCATCAACGCCGTCGGGGGCCCAGCTGTGCAGTTTTTCTTTGACTTCGTACAGCAGCGCCTGGGCGTTGCGCAGCCGCAGTCGGGAGCCGTACCGCGACTTGCCCTTGGTCTTGGCGTACGTCGTTTGCGCACGCCCCCTGCCGCGCACGACGTATTTCTTGATGACTTTGTGGTGCAGTAGTTCGCGGTCCTGCCAGCAGCCCAGGGAGGCGGCGCCCGCCTGCATCAAGATTACCCAGTGACGGCCGAGGGGCTCGCGCAGCGCTTCGAGGTACTCGCCGACGTCGCGACCGTCGAGCGGGCGGAGCGCGGGCAGAACGATCCGCAACCGCCACTGGCCGTCTCCGTCCACGGCGACGAGGGACTTGCCCTGGTCGTCTGGACGCACGTCTTGTCCCTCAACGAGGGCTGGCAGCTCGCCGGCGAGAGCGGTCCAGGGGATGCGCTGCACGGAGTTCGACATCGGTTGGGCCCACGGTTGTCCGCCGACGGGGACGGCCAGCTTAGCCCGGGCGGCTCGCGTCCCCCCGACGTTTTCGCCTCTACCCGATCGGCGCGGGCTCGTCCCCGCTCGTGGATCGCCGCTGCCACCACGGCTGCGCCTGTGCCCGAGTGTGTATGATGCGCGCGGTGCATCGCCGTGTTCTCGTCCTCACAACCCTCCTGCTGGCCTGCGCGCCGCCGCCCGGGGCTCCAACGCCTGTGAGCCCCGTCGACGAGACTCCGATCGCCGCCCGCGCCGGCGACCCGCGAGCGCTCGCGTTCGGCTCGATCGTCGAGCAGGACGCCATTCGAACCGAGTGGCTCGAGGAGCGTCTCGAACAGGTCTTGCCGGCGCTGATGCGCGAGTACGGCGTCGATGCGTGGCTCGTGCTGGCCCGCGAGTACAACGAGGGGCCAACGTTCTTCAGCCTGGTCGGCCCCCGAACACTGGCCGCGCGCCGGACCACTATTTTGGCCTTCTTCGACCGCGGTCCCGACCAGGGAGTGGAGCGCCTCGCCCTCGGCGGAGGCAGCCAGGATGGCCTCTACACCGTCTACCGCGACCCCGATATCGAAAACCGGGAACTCTACGGCAGCGCCCAGTGGGCGCTTTTGCGCAAGCTCCTCGACGAACGCAATCCCGACGTCATCGCGGTCAACACGTCGCGCGGGCACGCGTACGCCGATGGACTGAGCAGCGGGCTTCGCGAGCAGCTGGTTGAGGCGCTCGGGCCCCACGCGGATCGCGTGCGCCCCGCTGAGGGTCTTGCCATCGACTACGTCTACCAGCGGCTTGCCAGCATGCGACCGCGGTACCGGGAGCTGATGGGCATGGCTCACGACATCATCGCCACCGCCTTCTCCAACGAGGTCATCTCGCCGGGAACCACCACGACCGACGAGGTCGTGGCGTTCATGCGCGACGAGGCCCGGCGTCGCGGGCTTGGCGAGTGGTTCGTGCCCACGGTGGACGTGCAGCGCGAAGGCGTGGTGGCCGGCAGCCCCCTGGACGAAGGCGTGTCGCCCACCATCAAACGCGGCGACGTGTTGCACTGTGACTTCGGCCTGGTCGGTCTGGGCCTTGCCACTGACACCCAACACCTTGGCTACGTGCTGCGCGACGGCGAGACCGAGCCTCCGGCGGGTCTCCAGCGAGCCCTGGGCGTCGCGAACCGACTCCAGGACATCCTGATGGCCGAGATGAAACCGGGTCGCACCGGCAACGAAGCGCTGGTAGCGGCTCTGGACGCCATGAACAAGGCCGGCATCGACGGATCGATCTACACCCACCCCATCGGCGACCACGGCCACGGCGCTGGCCCCATCATCGGCCTGTGGGATCGCCAGGAGCCAGTCCCGGTGCGCGGTGACGTCCGCCTGCGGGGTGAGACCTGGTACGCGATCGAGCTTCAGGCCACGTCACCGGTGCCGGAGTGGGGCGGTCAGCCCGTTCGAGCAGCGCTCGAAGAAGACGCCATCCTCAATCCCGACGGCACCATGGAGTGGGTGCTTCGCCGCCAGGAGCGCTTTCACCTCGTTGCTCCGCCGCGCTAGCGATCGTCGCTTGCCGCCTCCGTCGGCCGCACCCGCACCACTCGCTCAGCCCCGCGGCGCAGCAGGCGCAGCGGCGCCGGTCGGCCGACGTCCCAGCTGCGCAGGATTCGATGAAGATCGTCGACCGTCGCGACCGGTTCACCGTCGAAAGCGATGATCAGGTCGCCATCGCGCACCCCGGCAACCGCGGCCGGACCGTCGGTCACGACCGACTGAACCTCCACGGCGCTGCGCTGCTCGAGCTGGTGCGCTCGCGCGAGCCGGCGGTCGAGGCGGCGCGTGAACCCACCGACACCAACCTGGGCGCGTCGGACCCGACCGCGCGCAAGCAGCTCGGCAACGACCCACGCGGCGGTCGACGCTGGCACCGCAAAGCCGATGCCCTGAGAACGCGAAATGATCGCGGTGTTGACCCCGAGCACCGCCCCGGACGAGGACACCAGGGGGCCGCCCGAATTGCCGGGATTGAGCGGCGCCGTGTGCTGCACGACGTTGTCGATCAGCCGGCCGGTCCGACCGCGCAGGGAACGACCCAGCGCGCTCACGACGCCGGTCGACACGGTGGACTCGAAGCCAAGTGGATTGCCCATGGCGATGGCCAGCTGCCCCTGGCGAGGAGCAACGTCGCCGTTCAAGGGCACGTACGCGAACGACTCGCCGCTGATCTTCACGACGGCGAGGTCGGTGGCCGGATCGTCGCCGACCACCTGGCCCTCGAACGACCGGCCGTCCTGGAGCACCGCTCGCACTCTCCGGGCCCGATGCACGACGTGGCTGTTCGTGAGCACGTAGCCGTCTGGGGTGACCAGGAACCCGGAACCAGATCCGCCGCCCCGCCGCCGCTTCTGGCGAACCTCGAGGCTCACCACGGTCGGGCCTACGGTGTCCACGACGCCGATGACGGCGCGCGAGTACGCATCGAGCAGCGCGATGTCGGCGTCGCCGGCGGGGGCGCCCTGGTTGTGGGCGTGAGCCGCCTGGTTCCTCACGAGGCGCTCCGGGTGCCGACCTCGACTTCGACCGAGGTCTCGGCTCCTGCGCGCAGCAGGTCGAGGCCAACGGTCGATCCCGCTTTGTCGCCGAGCAACCGGTAAAGGTCGCGGGCACCGCGTACGCGCGCGCCGTCAATGGCCAGCAGGACATCGCCGAGAACGATGCCGGCGCCCGACGCGGCCGAGCCATCGACGACGTCGATGACCAGGGCGCCGACTTGCTCGCCGCGCGACCGGGCGACGGGCTCCGGCAGCTTGACCGGTCGGGTGGCGACGCCCAGAAAGCCGCGAGGCACCGTGCCGTGGGTTTCGAGCTCGCCGACGACCCGGCTCAACGTCGCGTGGGACACCGCGAGGTCGGCGCCGCGAAACACGCCGCGCGTGTTCATGCCAATGGCCTTGCCCGCGATGTCCACGAGGGGGCCGCCAGCAAAGCCCGGTGGGATCGCCCGGTCCGTTTCGATGTAGTGCTCGAGCCTGCCGCCCATCGGGGTGTCGACCTCCGTGCCGAGGACTCCGATGATGCGCAGGGAGGCGCGCACGCTGCGCCCGGGTCGCGCAATGGCCAGGGCCGCGTGGCCTACCGCGAGGTCGTCGGTCTCGCGAAACGCCAGAGGGGCGAGCCCGTCCGGGTCGACGCGGAGCAGCGCGACATCGGTGCCGCGGTCGCGGCCGACGAGCTCGGCCTTTCGCTCGTCGCCGTCGGCCGCTACGACGGCAATGTCGCGCCCGAGTCGGCGACCGCTCGTCACGATCAGCCCCCGGTCGTTCCAAACAAGCCCGGACCGGTCGGGTCCGCGATCGCCGCGAACGACGCGCACCACCGAGGGCGCGGCGGCGGCAACGGCGGCGGCCAGGTCGGACGAGAAATCAACTGCAGGATTTGCCATGCGCCCACGGTAAGGCCGCGAAAACGGCGGCACATCAGGCGTTTATCCAGGGGGCGGCCTGTACGTTCGGGCAGAAACTGTCGAGCGGGACCCGCCCGATCGGGCGGGGCGCTCTTGACGACGCTCGAGCCAGCCCCACATTCAGAATCGTGTCCGGACGACGCCGGGCGCCGTCACGCCATGACCCACAACCCGAGCCTGGAGCTGGAGCCGTCCAGTTCGCCGCTGCGCATCGCCATCGTGTCCAGCGACCCGCTGGTGCGCGCTGGGATATCCGCCGCGCTCGAGCACTCGGTCGGCAGCGAGATCGTGACGTTCGACCTGGCCGACGTGGCGGTGTGGGACTTCGGCGCCACGTCGAGCCAGGTGGACGAAGCTCTCGACGAGGTCGGCGGCGTGTCCATCCCCGTGGTGGCGGTGCTTCCCGCCGCAGCGGCCGCCAATCGCGCCCTGGCTGCCGGCGTTCGCGGCGTGGTGTTGCGCAGCGGTGTTGGCCCCCATCTGGTTGCGGCGCTCGCAGCCGCCCACGTTGGGCTGACCGTCCTCGACCCGGCGCTCGCCGAAGAGCTCGTCGACGACCGGGCTGACCGCGGTAACGCGCCCGACTCGCGCGTTGACCAGGGCGCAGACGTCGAGCCGCTGACGGCCCGCGAGCTCGAGGTCATCGAGCTCCTCGCGGAGGGCTTGTCGAATCGACGCATCGCCCGGCGCCTGGCCATCAGCGAGCACACGGTGAAGTTTCACATGAATGGAATCTTCGGAAAGCTGGCTGCCGACACCCGGACGGAAGCCGTCGTCGAAGCCCTCCGGCGCGGAATCCTGGCCCTCTAGCTCATCGCCGTTCGAGCGCCGGGACGAGCGCCCGCACGCTTCCAGAATCGCAGCCCGGTCCGCGCCGGGCTGCCCCTCGACGCGACCGGCGCTACCCTTGAATCGTGAAGACGCTGCTGATCGTCGCCGCCCTGGTCGTCGCAGGCGACGCCGCGGCAGGCCCCCGACACTCGGCGGTTCGAGTCGGCAGTGCGGCGCCGGCCTTCGACCTCGAGCGGCTCCAGGGGCAGGAGGCCGGACGCCTGGCGACTCTGCAGGGCCGGGTTGTGATCATCGAGTTCTGGGCGACGTATTGCGGCTGGTGCAGGTCGACCCACCCGGATCTGGCCCGGTTCGCCGCGGCGCAGCCGAAGGACGGGGTCGCGGTGCTCGGCATATCCAGCCAGGCACGCAGTCGACTGGCGCGCTATCTGAAACAGCACGACCTGGGTTTTACCGTCCTTCACGACGCGAGGCGCCGGATCGCGCGTCGCTACGGCGTGCGCGGCACACCGACGCTGCTCGTCATCGATCGCGGTGGGGTTGTCCGCTTCTTTGCCAGCGGAGCGCCGGCGGCCAAGAGGGCCATCGCGGTCGCCGCCGAACTCAGCCGTTAGCGGCCGGCGGGGGGGGCGCCTAGCCGGCGGCGGCGCGGGGGGCCAGGCGAAGGTGCTGTCTCGCCGCCATGTCTTGAATGGCGATGCGCGCCGCAAGCGGAATGTGCTCGAACAACACTCCGACTCCGCGCGGTCGCAGGGTCCTCGGGTTGGTCAACACTTCGTCTTCCTTGCGCTGCCAGATGACGCGCGCGACGCCCGTGATCGTGCCGTAGCACTCGAGCCGAAAACGCAGCATCAGTCGACTCAGCAACGGCGGCGGGTCGCACGCGAGGTAGGCGCCGTTGGCGGACACGTCCAGGACGCTGCCGTCGAGGACGGCTCCCACCCGGTCCTTGAGGCGAACGGCCGGTCGACCCTCGACTCGCTCGGTCGACCGCCCGCGCAAAATGATGAACTGGGCGGCCAGGCATACGTCCACCCGCGGCAGATTTCTTCCCTCGATTCCCTTCATCCTGAACTGGAGGGTCGGCTGCTCCCAGGACGGCTTGAGCAATCACCAGGATTGGGGGAGAGGCCCGGGGCGACCTAGTGACCTGGAACAGGTGTTGTTGGGAAATGTCCGCGGCCCATCCGCGTGATGGCGAGGCGTGAGGAGGGAGTTTGGTGGGCCCAAGTGACCGACGAACAACTACGCTAGCGCGTGGAGGGGCCCGGAGAGTTATCCGACGAATACCTGTTCCAGGTCACTAGACGCTTCCCGGGTTGATCCGTACGAGGGACGAATCGCGTGGGGGCCCTTCGAACGGCCGCGCTTTCGCGCGGTTGCGGAGAACGCCGCCTGGCGCGCGCTACAGCGCGCAAACTTC